>Ga0316217_10000145_pt1 | contig 106391 bp, 101 predicted proteins | sample 1anoAmetaG_FD_203633 | JGI IMG/M metagenome (GOLD analysis project Ga0316217, IMG submission 203633) | Freshwater microbial communities from Trout Bog Lake, Wisconsin, USA - 1anoA | ecosystem: Environmental > Aquatic > Freshwater > Lake > Hypolimnion/Profundal zone | place: USA: Wisconsin...
CGCTGCGAGCGGTAAAACTCCTCCGCTTGAGCGGGATGCAGCAGCTTCTTCTCTTGAATCTCACCTGTCTGGTTGTCAAAGATCGCAATCTGCTGAAAACCAGAATGGAAATCGCAGCCTATAATCAACATCGTTGGCTCCTTCTCCGGTCTTCTCTGCTCCTTCGCAAGAACAGACTACCGCCGAACGGAGCCAACGTTGTTATGAGATCAAGCGCAGCGAGGGACCCCAGCGCCGCTCCAATATCCCACGCCGCTCCAGAGGCTTTTCAACCTCCAAACCTTCCCCCGCGCGCGAAAAAGACCCGCTCCACGCGGGTCTTTCCGTTCCCACCAATCGCTGTTTTACTCTTCGCCCATCTGTCTCGACAGATACCGCTCGTACCCAATCTCTTCGATCAAGTGGATCTGCGCCTCAAGCCAGTCCACGTGCTCTTCTTCGTCCTTCAGAAGAGTCGCAAACAGCTCCGCGCTGGCGTTGTCACCCTCGTCGCGGGAAAGTTTCACCGAGTGGTTGTACATCTTCACCGCGCCCAGTTCCAGTTCCAGATCGCTGGCCAGCTGTTCCTTCACGTTCCTGCCGATCTTCAAACTCGAAGGCCCGGTCAGGGTCGGCGACCCGTCCAGGAACAGGATGCGTTCCAAGATTTTTTCGGCGTGTTTCATCTCGTCAATCGACTGTTTCTTGATGAACTTTGCCAGTGCCTCGTACTTCCAGTTCTCGCACATCTCGGCGTGGAGAAAATACTGATTAATGGCCAATAGCTCTTCCTGCAGAGCCTCGTTCAATGCGGCAATTACCTTCGCGTTTCCCTTCATCGCTTTGATTCCTCCGGGGCTTGGTCCTAACGGCGGGACTTCCCCATTAATGTACACCAAGCGCGACCTCTTCGCCGCACCCCATCCAATCCGCGTCTGCCGCTGGCTTGGATCCTGCGAAACTTTGAACCCTTGAAATTTTGAAACCTTGAAACCTTATAATCACCCCATGCCCTTTTCCGTCGAGCATGTCACCATCGGTGGCCCGGAGCTTTTCCTCATCGCCGGCCCCTGCGTCATTGAAAGCGAGGAGCACACGCTTTTCATGGCCGCCTCCATCGCGGCCATCTGTTGGGATCTCGGCGTCCCCTTCATCTTCAAAGCCAGCTACGACAAAGCCAATCGCACCTCCCTTGCCAGCTACCGGGGTCCCGGCCTCACCGAAGGCCTCCGCATCCTCGCCAAAGTCCGCGAAACGCTCAACCTCCCCGTCCTCACCGATGTGCACGATGCCGCCCAGGCCACTGCCGCCGGAGAGGTCGTCGATGTCCTGCAAATCCCCGCCTTCCTCTGCCGCCAAACCGACCTGCTCATCGCCGCCGCCCGCACCGGACGCGCCGTCAACGTCAAAAAAGGACAGTTCGTCGCTCCCCAGGACATGCGCCACGCCGTCGCCAAGCTTCACGAAAGCGGCAATCCGCGCGTCTCGCTCACCGAGCGAGGTGCCAGCTTCGGCTACCACAACCTCGTCGTCGATATGCGCTCGCTGGCCATCATGCGCGCCTACGCCCCGGTCATCTTCGACGCCACCCACTCCGTGCAAATCCCCAGCCAGGGAGCCCAATCGGGCGGAGAGCCCCAGTTCATCCCCCTGCTCAGCCGCGCCGCCGTCGCCGCCGGAATCGACGGCCTCTTCATGGAGGTCCACGACAACCCCGCCGCCGCCCTCAGCGACGGAGCCAACGCCCTGCCTCTCGCCAGCCTCAAGTCCACCCTCCAGCAATTGCTCGCCATCCGCAAAGCCCTCGCCAGCTGAAACAACGATGTTGTTAAGAGGTGTCATTCCGAAGCGAAGCGAGGAATCCCGCCGCCGCTCAAATCTCCACTAGCGCTCCGAAGTCATTTCAACCTCCGAGCCATCGCAACACTTCTTAACCGATCCAACCCGATGCATTTCACAACTTTCCCCTTCTGTTGTGTTTTTACTCAGTGAACGGAGGTTCTTAAAATGTTCAAGAAATCGATGGTTTCGTTGTTCGGTCTGCTTTTCGCCTTTGCGCTCATCACGCCTCCCCAGGCCCATGCTGCGGTTGCCGTTGGCATCGGCGTCGGTCCCGTCTATGTTGGAGTCGGACACTCCTACGCGAGCCCCTATGCTTACGGTGCCCCCGCGCCCTATGTAGCGCCTGCGCCCTATGTAGCGCCTGCGCCCTACGTAGCCTACGGACCCGGCTATGTCTATCCGCCCTACGTCTATCCCGCCCCCGTGGTCGTGGGACGCGGCTACGGATACGGCTATTACGGCCGCCATGGATACGGCTGGAGGCGTTAACTGCTTTCGCCTCCCTATTCCAAAGCCCCTCGCGCCGAGGGGCTTTTGCCATGCCTTTACGATGTCGCCTTTGCCTCTAACTCTGAAACCTTGAAACCTCTGAAACTTTGAAACCTTGCTTTTACGCCGCCTTTCCCATGGTGTCCGCCGGCGAACCCGGTCCCCGGCCGCTTGCCTGCCGCTCTGCCAGCTCCCCAATCACCGGCAGCACCACCTTTTTTCCCCGATAGCTCTGCCACATCATGTACAGGAAAAGCCCGAACACTCCCAAGCCAACCGCCGCGTTCAGCATCGCCATGAGCGGCGCCAGCGCAAAGCTTACCGTCACCAGCATCTGCGACACGATTCTGACCGCGGCCCGCAGCACCGCCACCGCCACGCTCAAAAAGATCGACTGCAGGGCATGAAACCGCACTCCCTTGTCCCGGTTGTACGGAGCCAGCACCAGAAACACGATCCCCGTAACGAAGCCGAACAGATAGCAGAGTGCCGAAGCCTCGTTTACTTCGAGACGCGCCGCCGCGCCCGCCTGTGTCCCGCACTTCGGGCAAAACTGCCCCTCCATCCGCTCTCCGCACCTCGTGCAATATGCCATCGTTCCCTCCTCGGGACTTCCCACATGGCCCTTTTGCGAAACGGCGGTGGAAACCAGTTCTTACTCGGCCAGCGCCACCGCATTACTCCACAAAATCACTTTGGCCTGCGCCGAACCAAATCCCGACTGATCGGACACCGGCATTTCCGTTTTCGGAGTCAATCCCAGGCGAAACGTCAGCGGTCTGTTCTTGTTGGGATCGCAAATCAGTTGCACCGCTCCGGCATACTCCTGGCCAGGCTTCAACTCAATCTTCGTGTCCGCATTCTGGGCTGCCTCCGTGCCCGGCACAACATCCGGGTTGTCGGACACCCACGACCACCCCTGCTGCGTCCACACCACAATTTCCTGATCCACGCCGCTGATATTCCTGATCTTGGTAGCAACCAGAAACTCGCCCCATTTTTTATACGTATCCGACTTCAACGAATCCTGGTTGACGGAAATTTCAATCTTGAAAACCGCGTCGCTCCCTTTCGCCTGCCCCTGGCACCACCCCGATGCCACCGCGTACATCAGCAAGCCGAACGCAAGCACCGCCTTCATCGAATCTTCTCCCGCCGTCCAGTAGGAATCCGCCGCTCCGTGCAGGGTTGCACGATGCAGGCGGTTTGCCGCAATCCGTTCCACATCGGCGCCGGTCGTTGCCGTCCGCATCCGCCGCCCCGTCCAGCGCCAGCGGCCGGAGGGCCATTTCCTGGCCCGTACCCGACGCCCACCGCATCCGACAACGCTCGCGCAGCGTCTATACTGTAGAAGTGAATACGATGTCGATCCGTAAGATTGCAGAAGCCGACTTCCCCACCCGCTGGGGCCATTTCCGCATCCTTGGCTTTGAAGGCTGCGTCCCCGGTACGCCCGCCACCGGATCTCCCGACGGCAAGGATCGCCGCAAGGAAGAAGCCATCGCCCTTGTCATGGGAGACATCCACTCCCAGCCGCCGCTGGTCCGCATCCACTCCCAGTGCCTCACCGGAGACGTCTTCCACTCCATGCGCTGCGACTGCCGTCAGCAGCTGGAGCTGGCGCTCACCAAAATCAGCGAACTGGGCCGCGGCATCCTCATCTACGAGGAGCAGGAAGGCCGCGGCATCGGACTCATGGCCAAGCTCCAGGCCTACGCGCTGCAGGATCAGGGCTTGGACACCGTCGAAGCCAACGTGGAACTGGGTTACGAGGCCGACTGCCGCGCCTATCACATGCCCGTGGAAATCCTGAAAGCCCTGGGCGTCCGCCGCCTGCGCCTGCTCTCCAACAATCCGGAAAAAGTGGAGGCCGTGCAAGCCGCCGGAATCGAAGTCGTCGAGCGCGTCCCCGCCGACGTCGAAGCCTACGAGAGCACCGAAAAATATCTCCGCACCAAGCGCGAGAAGATGGGCCACTTCACCCCATTTCAATAGCGCTCGGCGCCCGCTTTAAAGATTGCTCCTGCGCCTAAGCCGGGTGCCCCACCTTCCGACGCGCTGCTTTTGCGCGTCTAAGGTGGGAAGCAATGTCGTCTCCTCGGACGGACGGGTGGCCCATTCAAGCCTTCTTTCGGCTTGAGTGGGGCAGTTGACCTTGCCCTCACTTGAGCAATGAGCTGATTTTTATCTCAGCGTAAACAGTACGCTCACACGCGCCGTGACCGTTACGGTCTGCGGCGAAAACTCCTCCGTAGGAGCTGGTTCCGCGGAAGCCGCCTTCATCGCCATCATCGCCCGCGGGGCGAATACCGGACGCGGATACTCCACGCTGTCGATGGAGGCATAGCTCAACTCACCGAACGAGCGGCCGCCGGCCTTGGCCAGCGCGTCCGCCTCCGTACGCGCATGCCGGAACGCGTCCTCCACGGCCTTGACCTTGGCCGCCTCCACATCCTCCAGCGCGTAGCTGACCGACTGATTTCCGGTTACGTCGATACCGGCCAGTTGCTCCACAATCGGCCCGACCTTGGCAAAATCCTTCAGCTTCAATTCCACCGTGGTGGAAACGCGATAGCCGAGCAGTTTCCGTTGCGGCGTGCGGGTGTCATAGACGGGCGCCAGCGAAAAGAAGCCAACGTACGCCTCCTTGGGTTCAATCCCGTTCGAGCGCAGGATGCCGCGCACCTGCTCGGCCGCCTTGGAGGCGCGGTCATAGGCGGCTTGCGACGAGTTTTCCTGCGCGGCAATGTTGAATTGCACGATCGCCGTGTCCGGCGCAGATTCGAACTTGCCGTCGGCACTCACGTAAACCGTGTTCGGCTGAACGGTCGAGGCAGTCTGCTGTGCGGCCGCGGCCGCCACCAGCGTCACGATAGCGAGGAAACAAAACGTTGCTCTCTTCATTTGACCTCGAAGTGTAGCACTCCAATCCGAACGTCAAGAACATCCGGCTGATCTGAGCTTCGGGATAGGTGGATACAGGCCTGTCATCGATAACGATAAGCCGAGCGCCGCTCCAGCCGCCGACAATGGCGTAAACACTGTGACCGTCATCACAGCCACCGGGGAGATGGAATGGTTATCTTGTTATTCACTCCTCTGGGGCTGAGCACGGAACGTCAGGCACTTGGCTCCGCTCCGCTAGAATGCTTGGTGCTTTATGTCAGATGCCGACGCTCCTCAGGGCACGCGCACGCATACCGCCCAAAAGCTTCCCGAAGAGCCCCGCATGGCCCTGGACACGGCGCAATCAGCCACGGACTTCACCACCTTAGCTGACTTCGTGCCTCAGTTGGTATGGATGTGCACGCCCGATGGCTTGAATATTTATTTCAATCAGAGATGGGTGGACTACACCGGACTGACTCTGGAAGAGAGCTACGGAAGAGGCTGGAACACCCCTTTCCACTCCGATGACAAGCAGCTCGCATGGGATGCTTGGAACAAAGCCGTCCGGACAGGCGAACAATACTGTGTCGAGTGCCGCTTGCGAGCGGCAGATGGCAGTTATCGCCGGTTTCTGATACGGGGAGAGGCCATGCGCAATACATCGGGAGGAATTCTCCGATGGTTGGGCACCTGCACCGATATCGAAGACCTGAGGCAGGAGAGTGAGGGACAATTCCGCGCCTGGGTGACAGCGGCCAATTCCGGTGCGGTCTATCGCATGAGTTCGGATTGGCGCGAAATGCGCTACCTGATTGGCAATGGATTTATCCCTGACACGGAAGCGACAAACGACACATGGGTCGAGAAATACATTCCCGCAGATGATCGCCCCCTCGTCTGGAAGACCATTCACGAAGCCATCCGGACCAAAGGAATGTTCGAACTGGAACACCGGGTTCATAAGGTAGATGGTAGCCTTGGCTGGACCTTTTCGCGTGCGATCCCACTATTCGATGCGAACGGCGAAATTGTGGAATGGTTCGGAGTCGCCAGTGACGTCACGGCGCGCAAACTTGCGGAGCAGGCGCTTCTTCGCAGCGAAAAATTGGCTTCGGTAGGCCGGATGGCTGCGGCCATCGCACACGAAATCAACAACCCGTTGGGAGCGGTGACGAACCTCCTGTTCCTGGTCAAGGAAATGAACGATCTCCCGGAACCAGCGCGCCTGTATCTGGAAATGGCGGACGCAGAGTTGAAGAGGGTCGCACATATCACGCGGCAATCGCTGGGTTTCTACCGGGAGGGCAATGCGGCGGCGCTCACGTCGGTGAATGCGATGCTGGAGTCTGCGGTTGACTTGCTGAAGAAAAAGATCGAAACGAAGCAGGCAATCGTTGAGAAGCAATGGGACGAAGACGTGGAGATCACCGCCGTGGCGGGCGAACTGCGACAGGTCTTTGCTAATTTCCTGGCCAACAGCCTGGACGCCATAGACGTCGGCGGCACGATTAAGCTGCGAGTGTCTACCGCGACCAGGAATGGGCATCGCCGTGTCCGTGTGACGATTGCCGACAACGGCAAAGGCATTTCCGTCAGTTCCCAGCAACACCTCTTCGAGCCTTTCTTTACCACCAAGGGCACAATCGGCACCGGCCTCGGCCTTTGGGTGAGCAAACAGATTATTGACAACCACAACGGGGCAATCCGAGTGCGCTCCACTGCCGAGGGGTCGCATAGGGGAACGGTGTTCTCGCTTTCTCTGCCGGCAGAGCCTGGGGCGAGCGGCCAATCAGCAAGAGCTTTAGCGATCCCTGTCAGGAAGAGCTCGTAGCGTGCTGGTTCCTGTTTGTAAATCGCCATCTCGCTTACAAACGCAGCGGGAATTTTGAAATCAGCCACCCGCCCTTAATCATTTCCACGCTTCTGCGCCTCACCGAAGCAGCAGCTTCTTCATCTCCGCGCTTTTCTTCACCGGCAGCGTCTCCGTCGCATACTCCATCAATGCGCGATACACGCCCGACTCCGCCATTCCCTCCAGCGACTCCAGATGCCGCTCCACCGTGCGCACATCGCCGCGCGCCAACGGCCCGCTGAACGACTTCCCTGCTCCCGCGCGCAGCACATTCCGCACCGTGCGCAACACAATCGGCTCCATGATGCGCCGCACCTGCTTTGCGTCGATTCCCGCGCGCAGCCCGATCCGCTCCGCGGCCTCAAGTTCCGTAGCCAGCATCGGCGAAAGCATTGCGCCGAATGCGTGGTACAGCGCCTTGTTCCCCGGCTCGATCGCAAAGCTCTTCGCTCCCAGTTTCCTCGCCAGCGCACGCGCCGCCCGCACCGCCGCCGGAGTTCCCTCCACCGCAAACCACACGCCTTCCATACTCGGCGGCTCGCCCGTCACAAACGTCATCATGGGATGCGCGCTTCCGGTGTCCATGCCGCAATCCGCCAGTGCCGACAGCACGTCGCTGCTCAACGCGCCGCTGGCGTGCAACGTTATGTGTGGCACCGTCTCCCGCGCGGCAAGCACCCGCGCCAAATCCCCAGCCACGCTCTCGATCTCTCCATCCGGCACGGCCAGCCACAGCAGATCGCAGTCGAGCCGGGCCTTGGCCAGCGTGACCGCCGAGGCCCCTACCTCGCGAGCCAGCGCGCGTGCCTTCCGCTTCGATGCCACTTGATCGCGGCTGAGAATCTCGGAGATCGCAAAGCCATGCGCCCGCAGCAGTCTCGCCATGCCGCTGGCCAGCGCCCCGGCTCCCACAAAGGAAATCGTCTTCATGTTTTTCACGCCTGCAGGGTAGCACGCCGCGCCAAATCTTCGGGGATGCGGTTCATGGATGCGCGCGCTGAATTTGCTATAGTGTCGGCATGGCCAAAGCAAGCAGTACGACCTCGCGCAAAACTCCCGCGAAGAAATCCGTCTCAACCCGCAAGAAACCGGCAAAAAAATCTGCCGCGCCCGCCACGGTTCAGGTCATCTCTTCCAAGCTCGTGCATCAGTCCCGAGTCTTCAGCCTCACCAGCGATGAAATCGTCGAACCCTCCGGCGTGCGCGTCCGCCGCGACATCATCCGCCATCCCGGCTCGGTGGTTATCCTCGCGCTCGACGAGCGCAAGGCCGAGCCATCCGTGCTCCTCATCCGCCAGTATCGCTACGCGGCCAACCAGGAGCTATGGGAGATCCCCGCCGGGCGCATTGACGAAGGCGAAGACCCGCTCACGGCCGCCAAGCGCGAACTGGCCGAAGAGACCGGATACTCCGCCTCGGAGTGGAAGCTCGCGCTCTGCTACTACGCAAGCCCCGGATTCGTCGATGAAACCATGTCCATGTTCGCCGCGCGCGACCTGCGCAAGGGCAAGGCGACACCCGAAGAAGATGAGTTCATCGTTTGCAAATTCGTTCCACTCGCCAAAGCCGTGCAGTGGGTGATGAGCGGAAAAATCCACGACGGCAAGGCCATCGCGGGCGTGCTCTGGGCGGCGCAGAAGTTTCACATCTGCGGCAACGGCAAAGTTAGCAAGCGCGGCTAACGCACTCCCGCAACCCGCGCAAAACGCGCCAAAACCAGCATGGAATGTGGCTATATTCCAGCTGTGTACCATGTTGACAACCCAACGGAACTGGTGGACAATCTTGCCAATCAGGTCAACAACGGGGTTGGCCAATGCAGTTCAGCAGCACAACACCGCACTCTGAACTCCGCAAGGTTCGCTTCGGTTGAGACCGTCGGCAACGTCTCCGATAGCAAGACGCCTGGAGGGAAGTACGTGGCACGTCTCAAGGGAACCGTGAAATGGTTCAACAACGCGAAGGGATTTGGGTTTATCGGAAGAGATGATGGACCGGATGTCTTCGTCCACTACAGCGCGATCACCAGCGAGGGCTATAAAAGTCTTCAGGAAGGCGATCAGGTAGAGTTCGAAATCGTGGAAGGACAGAAAGGGCCGCAGGCTGGCAATGTGATGAAGGTCGCCTGACGCTTCCGGCGGCCATCGCCAGCTTTCCTCTGAGTGGCTCGAGTCCTTCCAAGCCGATCTTCCGAACCCGGGGTTAAGAACTGTGTCTGGCATCGAGATACTGTGAATACAAGGGGCTGCCGGAGAGCAGCCCCTTGTTATGCGCTCTTACTTGCCCGTGGCGGAGCCGGCCGAGCAAACGTCGGCGATTTTCCTTACCTTGGTCACGCTGATCTGCGCATTCGATCCCTGCGCTCCCGCAGCACTGCCCGCGCTGTCCGCATTGTCCGACGACATCGCGCCCGGACTCGGTGCGCCGTTCGAAATCGTCATCCCGCTCACCTGAACTTCCTTGCCGGTCAGGCTGGCGAGCTGCGAGGTGTCGCCGCCCAGCTGGTAGTTATTGCCAAGATTGTCGGACAGCATGAAACCGTCTGCCGACTGGCTCAGGCATCCCTGTACCGTTGCGATCTGAGAGGTGGCTGTCGGAGCGGCCTGCATCGACTGTTCCGGAGCGTTCGAATCCGGCGGTTGTGCCGACGGAGCCTGTTCGGATGGTGTCTGTACCGTCTGATCCTGCGAATAAGCGGATGGAGCTGCCCCTTGCTGATCCTGGTTGGTAGAGCTGCCCGTCTGGGCAACTGCAGCCAAGCAGCAGCCCAGCAAGAGCGTTCCCAGTATGAGAATCTTCTTCATGTGATTCCTCCTGCAGAGGAGCCATGCATGAAGCCTGCCATCCCACGCGTGACTCCGGACTCAGGGCCAGCCGAAGCGCAACCCGAGAAGCCACACGAGGAACCTTTGCTTCTCGGATAGAAATTACGCGGGTTAGGGTAGCCGGCAGCTCACGGCCGGAAGCAGCGCATCAGCCCCTGCGCCTTCAAATCCGGAATCACAAACTGGTGCGCATCTCCCGCCGCCTGGCACACCGCCTCCGCCGTCAAATAGCCCGAGCGCACCGCGCCCTCCATGGTCGAAGGCCAACCCGTCGCCGTCCAGTCGCCGCTCAAAAACAGCCGCGGCCACGCACTCGCAGGAGACACGCGATACTCTTCGCTCAGCGGCGCCGGCGCAAACGTCGCGTGCACTTCCTTGATCACCGTCGCCTTCACCAGCTGCGCCTCGCGCGCTGCCGGGAAGAACTCCGCCAGCTCTTTCAGCGCCAGCTCGATGATCTCCGCGCGCCCCATCTCCAGCAGGTTTTTCGACGAGCTCACCACCAGCTCCATGTAACTGCCCGCACCAGCCACGCTCTCCGCCGCCGTGTGGCTTTCCAATATCTTGGATTTCTGAAACATCCACTGAATATTCCGGTCCAGCAGCGAAGCATGTTCCAGCGGCGTAATCTCGCGGTCGAACCACAGATGAATCCCGGTGATCGGGACCGTCCGCAGATGACTCACCTTCCGCCGCAGTTCGTTGCTGGCTGCCGATTCCGGCAGGATGCGACCCAGATGATGAAACGGAACCGCGCTGATGGCGTAGTCGAAGCAGAACTCGCCCTCGCCCGAGCGCACCGTCACCCCGCTCAAGCCGGAGGCGACCTGATCCACCGTGCTGCGCAGCAGAACCCTCCCGCCGCGCGCCGTGATGTAGCGCTCCGCCACGCCGTAGAGTTCGGAGAGCGGCACCGTAGGCACGCCCATCCTGCCCGCCTCGGACGATTTCAAAAAGGCGTCGCGGAAGACCATGCAGGCATACTTCACCGAGGTCTTGTCCAGCTCCTCGTTCAAGCTGCTGATCAGCACCGGCGCCCAGAAACGGTCGATTGCCCTCTGCGTCTGTCCCTTGCGGCGCAGCCAGGTCAAAAAATCCTCGCTGCTGTCCTCCGGAACCCCGCTCACCAAACCCAGCAAGGCGCGGGCAATCGCCAATTTATCTTTCAGGGAAAGCAGCTTGAATTGCAGAAACGAACTGGCGGAGTGCAGCGGCGCGGGCAACCACGAAGGCGCGATGCAACTGGAGCGGCCGCCCGGCTCGATAAACGTGATCCGCTCATACCATCGGATCTTGTCTTCCACCCCAAGACGGCGGTAAAAATCGCGAAGGTTGGTGCAGCAGCCCAGCAGCACGTGCTGGCAGTTGTCCACCACCTCGCCCGTGCCCGGATGCTCGTAGGAAGATGCGCGGCCGCCCAGGAATGGCTTGCGCTCAAACAGCGTTACGTCCCAACCACCCTCGGCCAGCGCACAGGCCGCAGCCAGCCCCGCCAATCCGCCGCCGACAATGCCAACCGTGGGACGCCGAGCGCCTGCGGCCGGAGCGGCGTCATTTGCCGCGTACCCGGCGCGAAGCTCGTTTTCCGCCGCCCCGCTCACAACAGTCTCTTCCCGAATCCCTTGACCAGAATCCTGAGCTTCTCGCCGGTCGACAACCGCACCCGCTCGGAGTACACGTCATAATTCCTGCGCTCGATCCGGTCCAGGATGCCGCGATAGATCTCCACCATCGCCCACAGCGCCGGCTGGCTCACGTCTTCAATCAGCGGCAGCAGCTGCTCGGCGGAGACGTAGAAATGCCGAGCCCGCGCCGCCTCAAACTCCAGCAAAGGACGCAGCTTCTCCATCGGCACACCCGAGCCCAGCTCGGCCGCCGTCACCCCGAATTTCTCCAGATCCTCTTGCGGCAGATAAACCCGAGCCATCGCCGCGTCTTCCTTCACGTCGCGCAGAATGTTGGTCAGCTGGAAGGCGATGCCCAGATGTTCGGCATACTCCTCGGCGGCAGCATCGCGATAGCCGAAGATGCGGATGCACACCAGCCCCACCACCGAAGCCACGTGATAGCAGTAGTCGTACAGGTCGGCGAAGCTCTGGTAGACCACCAGCGGCCCGCCGTTCTCCCCGCCGCCCTCGCGCACATCCATCCCCGTCCCGGCCACCAGTTGCTCCAGCAGCTCCATCGGAATGTTGTAGCGCAGCTGCGAATCGCGCAGCGCCAGAAACACCGGGTCGTCGGTGCGCCCAGTCTCCAGCGAGCGGCGATAGCTCTCGATGAATCCGGCAAGTTTCTCCCGGCGCTCCTGCGGAGCCATCCCCGGGTCGTCGCTCAAATCGTCGGCGTGACGCATGAAGGCATACACCGCGCTCAGCGCATTGCGTTTCCGCGCCGGCAGCAGCATAAATCCATAGTAGAAATTCTTGGCCGAAGAGCGCGCAATGTGGCGGCAAACGCTGTAGGCGGTGGTCAGCCGAAGCTCCGCGTGCTGTACGGTCGTACTCATTCCGCGCCTCCCCTTGCCACTAACGCCACGCGTCCGGCCAGCGCACGCAGCGCCAGCTCCGCCTTGCGCAGTTTGCTCAAGCTCGGCCGCCGCGCCAGCACGTTGTAATCCTGTTTTTCAATCGCCTGCAGAATCGCCTGCCCTCCCCGGCTGAACAGCTCCAGGTCCAAGGCCAGCGAGCGGTTCACCGTCTCAATCAACGGCAATCCCTGGGCGAACCATTGCCGCGCCCGCTCCACCTCGAAGCGCATCAGTTCCCCGAACTGCCGGTTGAACCGCCCGTCCGCAATCTGATCCTCGCTCACTCCAAAGCGCCGCAGATCTTCCAGCGGCAAATAGACGCGTCCCTTCTTCCAGTCCACCGACACGTCCTGCCAGAAGTTCGCCAGCTGCAGCGCCGTGCAGGTGAAATCGGAAAGCCGCTGCCGCTCTTCGTCCTTGTATCCGCACAGGTAGAGCACCAGATGCCCCACCGGGTTCGCCGAGTTCCGGCAATAGCCCAGCAGATCCTCGAAACTCTCATAGCGGGTCACCGTCTGGTCCTGGCGGAACGCCTGCAGAAGATCGCTGAACTCATGCTTGGGAATCGCGCAGCGTTGAATCGTCTCCGCCAGCGCGATAAAAACGGGATGACGAACCCCTGCGGCGGCAGCGATGGGTATCGCTCCGCTGCCAGCCGCAGGCGCACTGTACGTCGCGTCCAGTTCCTGCTCCCACCGGTCCAGCAGGGCCAGAGACACTTTCGTGTCCCCTACCTCGTCGCCCAGATCGTCGGAGATGCGGCAGTAGGCATACACATTGTAGAAATGCTGATGCAGGCTCTTGGGCAGGAACCAGGTTGCCACGGAAAAGTTCTCGTAGTGTGACGTAGCCAGCCGGCGGCAGTAGTTCCACGCCTCTTCCAGCGTCGGCGCGCTGGCCGGAATCGCGTACTCAGGCGGCAGGCTGGCCCACCCGCGCGCCAGCAGCATTTCGACCTCGCCGCCGGCGGCTGGAGGGCCATCGGCTGGCCCGTACCCGTCTCCAGGACGTCCATTCGAACCAGTACTGGGCACAATCACTCGGTTTCCCTTATTAGAGGCGGTCTCGTAAACCGGTCTTGAAAGGGCACGACTTCAGTCGTGCCGCAAGAAAAGCTCGTCTCACGCGGCTTTAGCCGCTGAGGGAAACGCCCTTCGGGCGCCCCAAGCCATTTATGAGACCGCTTCTAGTGTCCAGGAATGATTGCGGTCTTGATCTCGCCGCCACGCGCCACCATCTCCCGCAGCACCGATTGCAACTTGGACAGAGGTGCTTCCCCGGTAATGTAGTCGGCGCCTTTGATCTTGCGCTCGGCAACCAGCGCAAAAGCCCGCCGAACCGTGTCCGGAGTGTGATGGAAGGTGGCCTTCAATGTAATCTCGGAATAATGCAGGCGCTCGGTATTCAGCGCCACCCGCGTTCCCTTGGCGCAGCCGCCAAACAGGTTCACGGTTCCGCCCTTGCGCACCATGTCGATGGCCCACTCCCAGGCTTCGGGACGCCCCACGGCTTCGATCACCACGTCCGACCCGCGCCGCTCCGGCGTCAGGTCGCGCACCGCCTCTACGGGACTGGCAACCTTGGGGAACTGCACCACCTTGCTGGCTCCGGCGCGTTTGGCCGAAGTCACCTGCTCGGGGTGCTTCACCACGGCAATCACGTCGCAGCCCATGATGGAGGCCACCTGCATGAACATCAGCCCGATCGGGCCGGCGCCGATTACTGTCACCGTCTCGCCGATCTCCACGCCGGTCTCATGCAGACCGCGCAGCACGCATGCCAGCGGCTCGGTCAGCGCGGCGGCCTCAAAGCTCACGTCCTTGGGCACCACCAGCATGTTGTTCTCAACAATGCGCCGCGGCACGCGGATGAACTCCGCATAGGCGCCGTTGTTGAACAGCAGGTCCTCGCACAGGTTCTCCTGGTGCTTCTTGCAAAAGAAGCACTGCCCGCACGGGGCCGAGTTCAGCGCCACCACGCGCTGCCCCGTCTTGAAATGATTGACGCCCGGGCCAATCTCCTCGATCACTCCCGCAAACTCATGGCCGAACAGCGCCGGAGGAACAATCATCTTGGCATGGTATCCACGGCGGTACACCTTCAGATCGGTGCCGCAAGTCAGCGCAGCTTGAACCCGGATCAGGACTTCGCCCTGTTCCAACTCGGGAATCGGGACCCGTTCAATCTTTACGTCCTCTTTGCCATAGAGGACTGCCGCGGTCATTTGTCCATTCACTATTGCTGTCCTTCCCAGGCGCTGCCAGGTTGAATCGCGATCTTCATCGTGACCGGCTGCGGATGTGCAGCCAGCCTCAACCCTTCCAGCGACTGTGCGAGCGGGAACCGGTGGCTGTATAGTCCTGCCAAATCCATCCCACCGTTAAAAACAAAGTCCGCCACTTCCTCATTCAACTCCACGGAAGCGCTATAAGAACCCAGCAGCATCTTTTCGTCCACGCACACCGAGGCGGGGTCGATCACCACCTCGCCGCGGACCGTCTGCGCAAATAACAGAACCCGCCCGCCAAACCTGGCCGCATCGATTGCCGGCCGGATCAGCGAACTTCCGCCCACAGCCAGAATCACTGCGTCGGCGCCGCGCCCTTCGGTCCGCTCCCGGATCGCCGCCACCACGTCTTCCTGGGAGGCGTCGATCGAATGGGTCAGTCCGTAGCGTTCTCCAATTGTAAGCCGCTGCGGGAACAAATCGGAAGTGATTACGTGGGCTCCCGCCCGTTGGGCCACCACCCCCAGCAAAAGCCCGATGGGCCCCTGGCCGATGACCAAAACGGTTTCGCCCCGTTCCACCCGCAGCGTCTCGATTCCCTTGAAAACCGTGTTCGCCGGCTCCATGTGCGAGGCCTGCTCAAAGCTCACCCCGTCCGGAATCGCAACCACGCCCCGCTCCACGATCCAGTCCATCACCCGTATGTACTCGGAGAAGCCGCCGCCGGAGGGCTCGCCCATCCCCGCCGTGGTTCCCACCCGCTTGTAGGTCGGGCATTGGGAAAACACCTTGCGCTGGCAGTAGTAGCATTCCCCGCAGGGAATGTGATGGAAGACCATCACCCGGTCTCCCTCGCGGAACCGCGTCACACCCGCGCCGCGGGCCACCACCACGCCGGCCATCTCATGACCGAAAATCCGGGGCGCCGAGTGCGATCCGGTGGCAATTTTTTTCAAATCCGTGCCGCAGATTCCACAGGTATGGATCCGCACCAGCAGCTCGCCGGCTCCGATCCGGGGGACCGCCACCGTCTCCAGACGCATGTCGTTGCGCCCGTAATAGACGGCGGCCTGCATGCGGCCGGGAATCGAGTCCGGTCCCGGTGAAACCGGCCGCGTATCGGGAGTCACTGTCATGCTCTCAACCACTCTCTCTTTCATCCGGCCTGCTGGGCGGAAGGCCCGCCGTTCGCCGGAGCATCTGCCACGGCGGCTTTTGCCGAAGAGTGCTTCGCCGCAAAAGTCCGCCAGTCCTTGTCGCACTCCTCCACCGCGCTCTTGAGCGCCGCGGACGCCAGTCTGCTGTGCCGCTCCAGAGCCGCCACGCGTCCCCACAACTCGGGACGCAGCGCAATATGGGCGATAAACCGCGCCGTTCCAAAGCCCTCCGGCGTCAAAAAGCCGGAGAGAAAATCCATCTCATCCTCGGAGCCGTCGGAGATGGCCTTGATCGCCGCAAATTGCTTGCCGTAGTCGGCGGCGGCGGCGGCCACGCCGATGGCCTCCATCTCCACGGCCAGCGCGCCAAAGCGCACGGCCGCTTCTTCCTTCTCGGCCTTTCCGGCCACCTGCCCCAGCGTCACCAGCGTGCCGCTGCCAAAGGCGCAGGGAAACTCTTTTCCGCTCACTGCATCCACCAGCTTCGACGGAACCACCAGCGCGCCCGGGCGCAGCTCCGGCACGCAGGAGCCGGCAAATCCTACGGAAACCACCACCCTCGGCGCACACTTCTCGATGAACGCCCTGGCGGCGGCATACGCCCGGCCCTCACCGGTACCGCCACAGATCAGCGCGGCCTGCTGACGGTAGTTATAAAAAATCTTCCGCTCGGTGTTCCCAATGAGCGCAGTGGTCACCGTCCAGCCCCGCACCACGGGGCCAACTTCCCGCTCCAGGGCGGCCACATAGCCAAACTCCACACCCAGGCCGCTCATACGCTCTGGCTCTCTGCTTCGTAGGCCGGTGCATACCCCTGCGCCACAAACCAGCGGGCGGCGCGATCCAGCGCCTCGCGCACCGCTCCATGCCGGTAACCCAGCTCACACTCCGCCTTGGCCGAATCCACCCACATAAATTTCTTCCCCATGCGAACTTCTTCGATTGTCGCCCTAGGTTCCCGATTCCGTAAGTATCCGTTGAAGGTCTGGTCGAACGCCGCAAAGGCCATCGCCACCGAGTGCGGAACTTTCATGCGGGGCGACGGCAGCCCGGTCAGCTCTGCCAGCATATCCAGAATCTGTTTCAGCGTCCGGTTCTCTCCGCCCAGAATATACCGCTCCCCGCGCCGTCCCTTCTCAAAGGCCAGCAAATGCCCCCGTGCCACGTCGTGAACGTCCACCAGGTTCATCCCGGTTTCCATGTACGCCGGAAAATTGCCCAGCAGGAAATCTAGCACGATGCGGCCCGTCGGCGTCGGTTTTATGTCCTGTTCCCCAATCGGCGTGCTGGGATTGACGATCACCACCTCGGCGCCCCTGGCCGCCAGCTCCACCGCACGGCGCTCGGCAAGATATTTGGACCGTTTGTAGTGCCCGATCATCTGCGCCTCGTCCACCGGAGTGTCTTCGTTCACCGCCCGGCGATCGTAGCCGAATCCCAGGGTCGCCACCGACGAGCAGTATACCGTCCGCCGCACCCCGGCCGCCTGCGCCGCCTCGATCACCGCGACCGTCCCATCCACGTTGGCCGCATACATCGGCGCCGGATCGCGGATCCACAGCCGGTAGTCGGCCGCCAGATGGAAGACCGCCTCGCAGCCCTCCATTCCCTTGCGCAGCGACGCCGGATCGGTCAGGTCGCCCACCACCAGGTCGGCGTTGAATCCGGAGAGGTTTTCCCGACGGCTCCCGCTCCTCACCAGCAGACGCAGTTCGGCGCCCTGGCTGGCCAGCAGCCGGGCCACGTGACTCCCCACAAACCCCGTCGCTCCGGTCACAAACGCTTTCACAAACTCTCCTGCGCCAAAGTGGTTCTCGGTTGCCGTACATCAACCGTCGGGTGCCCCAGGTTCGCGCCGCGCATTTTGCGGCGATAACCTGGGAAGCAACACCTTCCACCTCTGCGGCTTTTGCCCGCCCTCAAACGTAAGCGCAGCCCGCACGGCTGCGCTTTTAATTCCTGCCTCTAGCGCTCGCCGCTAATCACCCTGGCCGCGTGAGTACTTGGCCAGCGCCATCAGCGGGAAGTACCACGGATAGGCGTGATACTTCAAATAAAACACCCGGGGGAAGCCGGTTCCCGTGTAGGGCACCTCGCGCCACCCGCCGTCCAGCCCCTGCTGATCCAGCAGGTAGGCAATGCCGCGGGTCAGCGACTCCGAGCGATAGTCTCCGCCCGACATCAGTCCCAGCACCGCCCAGGCGGTCTGCGAACTGGTGCTTGCACCCGCGCCCTTCAGGTTCGCATCGTCGTAGGAGCCGCAATCCTCGCCCCAGCCGCCGTCGGAATTCTGATTCATCCGCAGCCACTCGGTCGCCTGCTGCACCATCGCGTCGTTGGGATCGAAGCCGATGGCTTCCAGCCCGCGCAGCACGCACATGGTGCCGTAAATGTAGTTCACGCCCCAGCGTCCGAACCACGAACCATCCGGCTCCTGCTGCTTGCGGATAAACTCAATCGCCCGCCGCACCGGCTTGTCCTTCAGGGTAAAACCGTGCGCCGCCAGGCACTCCAGAACCCGTCCCGTAATGTCCACCGTCGCCGGGTCCAGCATAGCGTTGTGGTCGGCAAACGGAACATATTGGAAGACCATGCGGTCGTTGTCCTTATCGAACGACGCCCAGCCGCCGTCCTTGCACTGCATCGCCAGCACCCAGTGGATGCCGCGCTGCACCGCTTCGCTCTGGAAGCGCGCGTCCTTGGTCTCGGTCTGGGTCAGCGCCAGCAGAACCTGCGCCGTGTCGTCCACATCGGGATAAAACTCGTTGTTGTGCTCAAAGTACCAGCCGCCCGGCTCCGCCTTGGGAACCTTCACCGACCAGTCGCCCTTGCGCCGGTTCTGCTTCTTCAGCATCCACTCGGCGGCCCGCACCATGCGCGGCTCGGTGGAAGAAACGCCGCTTTCGCCCAGTGCAAATAGCGCATAGGCCGTATCCCATACCGGCGAAACGCAGGGCTGCATGCGGAAGCGGTTGCCTTCCTCAATCCCCAGCTTTTCAAACTCGTCCAGCGCGCGAATCACCTGCGGATCGTCCAGCGAGTAGCCCAGGCAGCGCATCGCGATCACCGAGTTCAGAATCGAGGGATAGATCGCGCACAGCCCGTCGCTGCCCTCAAAGCGTTCCACCATCCACTGCTCCGCCGCCTTCAGCGCTATCGAGCGCAGCGGACGCACATGCACCCGCTCAAACCAATGGCACATCCGGTCCAGCACCAGGAAGAAATTCCGCCAGCCGATCAGCTTTTTGTCCCACTTCAGCCGCAAGGCGCTGCCGTGCCGCCCGTCCGGAAACAGCTCATCAATATTCCATTCATCCGGAATCTTCTTGAACGGCTTCTTCGCGTAGCAGATGGAAAGCGGAATCAGAATCGCTCGCGACCAGGACGAAATCTCGTAGATATTGAACCAGAACCAGTTTGGAAACAGCACGATCTCCGGCGGAATAGCCGGGACCGCGTCGTAGTCATACTGGCCCAGCCCGCACAGGTAGATCTTGCTGAAGGTATTGCAGGCCGGCACTCCGCCCATGGCCAGGATGCGATCCCGGGCCCGTTCCATGCGCTCGTCCTCGGGCAGATAGCCGCACATCTTCAGCGCAAAATACGCCTTCACGCTGACGCTGATATTGGAGGGACCGCCAAAACAAATCGGCCAGCCGCCGTCGGCGTTCTGGTGGCGCAGAATCTCCGCGGCGCACTGCTGGAAGCGGCGCTCATCGCGGGTTCCCAGCACGGTGTGCAGAAAAATGTAGTCGGATTCCAGCGAGGTATCGGCCTCCAGCTCGCCGCACCACCAGCCGTCTTCGTGCTGCTTGCTAAAAAGAAAAGTCTGCGCCGACCCGAGCGCCTTCTTCAGCCGCGCTCCCAGGCCCGCAATCTTTCCGAAGCGCAGCGCCGTCGCCTGCCCTAAACCTGATTCCATCGTCTCTTGCTCCACCCGCGTCTTACTCCACCCGCGGTGTTTCCGGGGCCGCCCCAATGGCAGCCACGATCTCCGGAGGCAGAGCGAAACGCACGTGCTCCGGCATTACTTCCACTTCGCGCACATTGGCAAAACCCTTCTGCCCCAGGAAGGAAATCACTTCCTGAACCAGAATCTCCGGCGCCGAAGCGCCCGCCGTCAGGGCAACCGTGCGCGCCCCGTCCAGCCACCGCTCGTCGATGTCCTGACAGGTGTCGATCAAGTGCGACTGGGTACCGAGATTGCGCGCCACTTCCACCAGCCGGTTGGAATTCGAACTGTTCGGCGAACCCACCACCAGCACCACGTCCGCCTGCTCGGAGACGTTTTTCACCGCGACCTGCCGGTTCTCCGTCGCATAGCAGATGTCCTGCGCCTGCGGCCCGCGAATGTTGGGAAACTTCGCCTTCAGCGCCTCGATGATGTCGCTCGCCTCGTCCAGCGAAAGCGTGGTCTGGGTCAGATACGCCACCCGGTTCGGGTCCGGCACCGTAATGTTGGCCACCTGCGCCGCGTTGCTCACCACCTGCGTCACCTCGGGAGCCTCGCCCAGCGTGCCCACAATCTCATCGTGATTCAAGTGTCCGATCAGGATCAGCGAGTAGCCGTCCTTGGCAAAGCGGATCGCCTCCACGTGCACCTTGGTCACCAGCGGACAGGTCGCATCGATCACCCGCAGCAGCCGCAGCTTGGAAGCCTCGCGCACCGACGGCGCAACCCCGTGAGCGCTATAAATAACCCGCTCCCCGTTCGGCACCTCGTCCACGTCGTCCACAAAGATCGCGCCTTTGCCCTTCAGGTCTTCCACCACATACTTGTTGTGCACAATCTCCTTGCGCACATAGATGGGCGGCCCGAAGGTCTCCAGGGCGATGCGCACAATGTCGATGGCGCGCACCACGCCCGCGCAGAACCCTCGCGGCTTCAAAAGTAAAAGTGTTTTGGCTTCGGTCGTCTCTGTCATCAAAGAATGCATTCCGCTGCGGCCCCCAACGTTTCCGGCACTCCGCGTACCTTCCCGCGAACCCCACGGCAATCGTCTTTTAAGTCTATGGCCTCACGCGCTTCCCCACCACCACAACGCGGAAAAGTGCGGGAACCCGCATCGGGCAGCCCCAATCCACCAGCGAATGGCGCCGGAGATCCGTGCTTGCGTTGCAATTTCGCCACGGATTACGTTCGGGGCTAGGTCTCTTGTTTCTTACTATTCATTTTACCATGTATATCCCGGCAGGGACAGCCAGGAACCATGCTTGTCAGTAGCTGGAATACTGGTAAGTGTCTGGAATAGGAGAACGGAAAAGAGAGGTGTCATTCCGAAGCGAAGCGAGGAATCCCAGCGCAGCTCACAACTCCCCCGCAGGGCAAAAGGCTGTCCGGCCACAATCCCGAGAGGGCGGCAAAACGCCTACGCGTTCGTCCTAAGCAGCTGCTCCGCGTTCTGCAAGCTGGCCTCGGTCACTTTTGCCCCGCTCAGCATTCGCGCAATCTCGCTGCGCCGCTCCTCGGCATCCAGAGGCCTCACCGTGGTCTTGGTTCTCCCGCCGCTCTCGTGCTTTTCAATGAGAAAGTGACGGTCGGCAAACGACGCAATCTGCGGCAGATGCGTGATGCACAGCACCTGCTTGCTGCGGGAAAGCGCTTTCAGTTTCTTCCCCACCGCGTCCGCCGCCCGTCCGCCAATGCCGGTGTCAATCTCGTCGAAGACCAGCGAGCGCTGCCCATCCGAGTCTTTTCCCGGCTGCCGTCCGGCCTCCACGCTGGCCTTCAGCGCCAGCATCACCCGTGAGAGTTCGCCGCCCGAGGCAATCTCCTCGATCGGCCCCATCGGCTCGCCCGGATTGGTCGAAATCAGGTACGCCACCTGGTCGAATCCCGCCGCGCTCCAGTGGGCTTCCTCGTCCGAGCCGGAAACCTCGATCTTGAACTTCGCCTTCATCGCCAGATCGTTGATTTCGCCTTCAACCGTCTTCTCAAGTTTTCTGGCTATCTCATAGCGCCGCTTACTCAATCCACGCGCCACATCCAGATACTTCCCAGCCGCTGCCGCCAGCTCTTTCCGCAGCCCCGCCAGCAGCTCGTCCTTGTTCTCGATGTCGTTCAGCTTCCCCGCAATCTCCTGCTGATAGGCCAGCACGTCGTCCAGCGTCTTGCCGTACTTGCGCCGCAGCTTGTCCAGCACCGCCAGCCGGTCTTCCACCTCGCCCAGCCGCTCGGGAGACGCGTCCATGCCGTCGGCAAAATCGCGCAGCGTGGTAGCCACATCCTCCACCGTAATCCGCGCACTCTCCAGCTGTCCCAGCGACTCCTTAAAGTTCTCGTCGAAGCGCGACAGCTCCTCCAGATGCTTGGCCGCCGCCCGCAGCCGCGCCAACGCCGACTCCTCCACCTCGTACAGCACGTCGAACGCGCCCATCGCGGCCCCGTACACCCGCTCGGAGTTCGCCAGCACGCGCTTCTCGGCCTCCAGCTTCAGCTCTTCTCCGGCACTCGGGTTCGCCTCGCAAATCTCATTTAGCTGGAAACGCCACAGATCGGCCAGGCGCAGCTTATCCTGCTCACCTTTTTCCAGCTCCGCAATCCGCTGCCCAATCTCCCGCCACCGAACGTAGTTCGCAGCGACCCGCTCGCGGTTCACCCCTGCGGCGGAGTCCAGCAGTGCCAGCCGCTCCGGAGGATCGAACATCAGGATCGCCTGGTTCTGCGCGTGCACCACCGCCAGGTGCGGAGCCAGCGCCTTCAACACCGCCACCGTCGCCGGCTGGTTGTTGATGAAGACCCTCCCCTTGCCGTTCAGCGCAATGTCGCGCCGCAGAATGATCTCCGCCCCCGCCGCGTCGATTCCGTTCTCCTCCAGCACAGCCGCCACCGCTGCACCGTCAGTCTCATACACGGCGGCCACCGTCGCCTTGTCCGCTCCATGGCGCACCACATCGCTGTAGGCCTTTTCGCCCAGCAGCAGCGCCAGCGCGTCGATCAGGATCGACTTGCCCGCGCCGGTCTCGCCCGTCAGCAGATTCAGCCCAGCGCCAAACTCAACCACCACGTTGTCGATGACGGCGTAGTTTTCAACCCGCAATTCCCTCAGCACTCGGCACCCGTTTCGTTGAAGTTTCCCGGCGAGCATACCATGCCGGCCCCACTCCCGCCCATTGGACAACCAGTGATGCCGGAGGTACGATTTCGCGGTGAACATCTGGCCGACGTTTGATTCTCCTTCGTTGTTCCGGCGGTTACTGAAAGCATTCGCTTTGGGAATCGGAAGTTTCTTCGCCGCATTTATTCTTTCCCTTCCGTTCACGGTGATTTGGGCGAATCACCAGTGGCCGAATAGTGGACAAAGTGCCCTGGGCGCAACCGGAATCAGCTTCTATATAGCGTGCTTTGCTTCCTGCTTCGCTACCATTGCGCTATTCATCAAGGCTATCTGAATCAAGGCGAGCGCCCCTCTCATCTTTGGGCGACTTATTCCCCACCCCGAACCTATTCAGTTATATCCGTGCTTGCTCGATAACCCGGCCATCCACCCACAAGGCCCCGCCATGCTGACTATAATGAGTTGTCGTCCGCAGCTCTGCTTTTTCGCTACACAAGGCCGCGCTGCGGTTTCATCCCATGTTCGATTGAACCAGCTCCAACGAGTGAAAATGTCCCAATGAGAAACGGATGAATATTCCCTTAATTGCTTTCGCGCTAGGCGGCGAGGTCATGGGCATGGTTTCCGAGACCGGCCTGGTTGCCAAGATCGTCCTGCTGATCCTGCTGTTCTTCAGTCTACTTTCCTGGTCGATCATCATCGCCAAAATCGGATTGTTCCGCCGCGCCACGGTGCAGAGCGGCCGCTTCGTGCGCGCCTTCCGCCGCGCCAACCGTCTGCAGGAGCTCTCCAACGTCGCCGAGCAGTTCAAGCCCTCGCCCCTAGTGGCGGTCTTTGAGGGAGCGGTTGCCGAACTCGAGCGCAACGGCACCAACGTGCGCACGCTTTCCGTGCAGCGCGCCACCCAGATCGCGGCCTCCGAGGAGCTGACGCGCCTGGAAAACCGCCTCACCTGGCTGGCCACCACCGGCTCCATTGCCCCGTTCGTCGGACTGTTCGGCACCGTCTGGGGCATCATCGACGCCTTCCACGGACTCGGTGACGCCGGCACGGCCACCCTGCGCGCGGTTGCTCCCGGCATCTCCGAGGCGCTCATCACCACCGCCGCCGGACTGTTTGCCGCTGTGCCCGCCGTGGTCGCCTACAACTTTTTCCTCCAGCAGATCCGCGAATTCGCCGCCCGCATGGACGACTTCAGCATGGAACTGCTCAACATCATCGACCGCTCCGGCGACCCAAGATAGGAGGCTGCGGTGGCGTTTACAAACAACAAGGGACGCACCCAATCCTCGCTCTCGGACATCAACATCACGCCGTTCGTCGATGTCGTGCTCGTGCTCCTGGTCATGTTCATGGTCACCGCGCCCATCCTGCAATCCGGCATCGAGGTGGCTCTGCCCAAGACCAAAACCGTCAAGGAGATCACCCAGCAGCGCATGGTCATCACCATTGACAAAGACCAGCGCGTCTTCCTGGGCAACGATCCTGTGAACGTCAACGAAATTCCTGGAATTCTGCGCGCCAAAGTTCACGATCCGCAAAACCAGAGCATTTATATTCGCGCCGATGAGAAAGTTCCCTTCGGCGCCTTCGCCACCGTGATGGACGCAGTCAAAGGGACAGGCATCACCAACGTCAGTATCGTCACCCAACCATTTGACGCCGCACCCAACGCTGCTGGACGCTAATGCCGCTCGACGCTGACATTTACGGATACAAACAGGCGCTCACGCCTTCGCTGGCGGTTTCCACCGCCCTGCACGCCGCGCTATTGGCCTGCCTCATCTTCGTCCCCGCCCTGCTCTCCCACAGCGGACTGGAGTGGGGCAACAACGGCAACGGAGCCGCGGTAGGCGGGGCCATGAGCGCCACGCTGGTCAGCGGAATCCCGCTGCCTCCCAAGCCCAACGCCAATCCGCAAAACGTCCTCGCCACGGAGAATCCCGGTCTCTCCAAACCGCTGCCTGCGCCCCCCACCAAAGAAAAGGAAGACGAGCAGGCCATCGCCCTTCCCGGACGCGAGAGCCGCGTGAAGCCCAAGCCCGAAAAGGAGAAAGCTCCGGCCGCCAATCCGCAAGGCCTGCACACCGCGCAGACGCCCACCGTGGTCACGCCCTCCAAGCCGCTGCCCAACCAGGTCGCCAAGGCCGATAACACCATCCCCTTCGGCGAAGGCGGTCCGGTTGCCGGTCCTTACACCAGCGTCCAGATCGGCGACAGCACCGGCGGCATGAAGTTCGGCGAAGGCGGCAACGGAACCTTCGGCAATCTCTTCGGCTGGTACACCACCATCGTGGCCAACAAGGTTCATCAGGCCTGGGTCAGTGAAGTCAACCCGAGTATTTCTTCCGCCAACCGCGTCTATATAACGTTTGACATCGCGCGCAATGGCACCCCATCGAACATTCGCATCGAGCATCCGTCCGGCATTGCCTCGCTCGATCAGTCGGCGGTTCGCGCCCTGCAGCGCATTGACACCTTCGGACCGCTGCCGCAGGGATACAACGGCAGCTACGTTTCCGTGGAGTTCTGGTTCGATTACCGGCGCTGAGTTCCGCGCCCAAGGAGATTTTTATGAAGCGATTCGCACTCTTGGCCGTTTTGCTGTTGACCTCCGTGCTGCCTGCGCTGTCGCAGGATTGGATTCGGACCGGTACCGGCGTCGGCGGCCAGAAGATTCGTCTGGCCGTGCCGGACTTCAAAACCGCCACCGCCGATCCCAAGGCCGAGCCGCTCAATAAGACCTTCAACCAGGTCGTATTCAACGATCTCAACCAGTCCGGAATCTTCGACATGGTCTCCAAGAGCTTCTATCCGCTCGCAGCTCCTGGAACCCCCGCCGACCTTCAGCTCGACGTATGGGCCGCGCCGCCGGTCAACGCCGCCATGCTCGCCTTCGGCAACGTCGGCGTCAGCAACGGAACCCTGCAGGTGCAGGGCTGGCTCTATGACGCCAAGAACCCGCAGACCCCGCAGGTGCTGGCCAAGCAATATCGCGACACCGCCACCGATGAGAGCGCCCGCATGATCGCCCATCGCTTCGCAGACGAGATCATTTTCCGGCTGGGCGGCGGACTCAACGGCATCGCCGAAACCAAGCTCTACTACGTCAGCACCCGCAGCGGCCACAAGGAAATCTGGGCGATGGATTATGACGGCGCCAATCAGCACCAGATCACCCATCTCAACTCCATCTCGCTGTCGCCGCGCATTTCGCCTGACAACTCGCGCCTGGCCTTTGTTACGTTCTACAAAAGCGGCGCCGGCCTCGCCATGTGGTCGATGGATCTCGGACGCCTGCTCAAGTTCCCCTCCTTCGGCGGCACAACCCTGTCGCCTGCATGGAGTTCGGACGGCACCCATATCGCCTTCTCTTCTTCACGCACCGGCGACCCGGAGATCTACGTCTGCAACCAGAACGGAGGCGATCTCAAGCGCCTCACCAACGTGCATGGCCCCGACGTGTCGCCGGTCTGGAATCCCAAGACCAACGCGCAGATCGCCTGGGTCAGCGGGCGCACCGGCCTGCCGCAGATCTACACCATGGCCTCCGACGGGACCAACGTGCAGCGGCTCACCGACCAGGGCTATGCGGTTTCGCCCTCCTGGTCGCCCAACGGACAGTTCCTGGCCTTCGCCTGGATTCGCCACTATGGCCCGGGTGCGCCCGGAGCCTCGGATATCTACATCATGGACGTAGCCAGCCGCCAGTGGGTGCAGCTCACGCACGACGGGGGACGCAACGATTTTCCCTCCTGGTCGCCCGATGGCCGTCACATCGTCTACCAATCCACCCGCGGCGGCACCGAGCAAATCTGGACCATGCTGGCCGATGGCAGTCAGCCGACGCAGCTGACGACTGCCGGCTCCAACTCGCAGCCGAATTGGAGCTGGAAGTAGGAAACGCGAGCTGTTTTGTAACTTGATTTGTGACAACAGCAGTCTGGTTTTAGAACTCTAACAACGTTGTTTAACCGGACCGGCGGGCTCTTCCGCGCCGGCCCATGGCGAGTGCTCTCGCCTGGGAGGATAAAGTGAATCACAGTAAGATGAAGTGGACCCTGTTGGTGTTGGCCCTGGCTGCAATCGCTGTCGTCAGCGGCTGCAAAAAGAAGGAAGTCCCGGCCGCACCGCCGCAAGCAGCCGCACCCGCGCCGCCGCAACCGCAGGCGACCCTGAGCGTCAGCCCTGACGCCATCCAGCCCGGCGGCTCGGCAACCCTCACATGGTCCACCCAGAACGCGACCAGCGCAAACATCGACGGCATCGGCAGCGTGCAGACCAGCGGTTCGCAGACGGTTTCGCCGGGATCATCCACCACCTACCACCTCACCGCGCAGGGCCCTGGCGGCACGGCGGAAGCGACCGCCCGCCTCACCGTTTCCGCGCCGTCCGCTCCGGTCGAAGCAGCCCCGCAAGCCGCAGCTCCGTCCCCCACTGAGGCCGATCTGTTCCAGCAGAACGTCAAGGACATCTACTTCGACTACGACAAATACGACATACGCGCCGACGATCAACCCGTCATCGCTGCCGACGCGGCCTTCCTCGCCGCCCACCCCGAGATGAAGTTCACCATCGAGGGACACTGCGACGAACGCGGCTCGGAGGATTACAACCTGGCGCTGGGCGACAACCGCGCCAACTCCGCGCGCGAGGCCCTGATTAAAGCCGGCGTCAAGGCCGACCAGATCAAGACCATCAGCTACGGCAAGGAAAAGCCCTTCTGCACCGAGCACACCGAGGCGTGCTGGCAGCAGAACCGGCGCGATCATTTTGTGTACGGACAGTAGTCCGAGCGTCGCTTCCCATGTGTGGGGCGTCTCCGGACGCCCCACACATGGCTCTTTCCGCGCTTGCTGAATCCTCCCGCGTGCAGGACAATGCGGGTACGTCATGGCAGAATCGTTGCCGTTGGGTTCAACTTTTTCTTTCGCAATTCTGTTTTGATATTCTGTTTTACGATTCGTTCCCTTACCTCGCCCAGTGCGAATAGAGTCCGGCGCCACGGCGCCCGGAGATAATGATGAACCTGAGAAAACTGGCCACACTGGCGATGATCGCCCTGATCGTGGCAACCCCCGCAGCTCCCGCATTCGCCGTCTCCAAGGAAATCATCGAGCTTCAGACCCAGGTGCAGGACCTGGCCGACCGCATCGCGCGCATGCAGTCGTCATTCGACGAACAGATGGGCGTCATGCGCAACCTGGTTACGCAGAGCACCGACAACGTCAACAAGCTTGCGCAGTCGATGCAAACCATGCAGACCACATTGCAGCAGCAGAGCACCGACTCGCAGAGCAAAGTCGATCAGGTCTCCGGGCAGATCCAGGCCCTCAACGATTCCATCGACGAGCTCAAGGCGCGCCTCGATACCACCAACAAGCAACTGGCCGACATTCAGACCCAGCAGCAGAACATGGCGCAGCAGCCGGTGAATTGTGCCGCGCCCGCCGCCGCACCGGGCGCAGCCCCCGCGGTGGGCCCCAACGGCGAGCCCGTCGCGCCAACCGCCGCGCCGCCAACCGCCTCCATCCCCGTGCAGGCTCCGCCCGCCGACGTGCTCTACAACAATGCGCTGCGCGACTACAACGCGGCCCGCTACGATCTGGCGCTCTCGCAGTTTCAGGACTACATCAAGTACTATCCCGCGACCGATCTGGCCGGCAACGCGCAGTTCTATATTGCCGACATCGAATACCGCGGCGGAAACTACGAGGCCGCGGTGGCCGACTATGACAAGGTGATCGAGCAGTTCCCTTCCGGCAACAAAGCAGCCTCAGCCCAGCTCAAAAAGGGATACTCCCTGCTGGAACTCGGCCGCAAGGATGCCGGGGTTCGCGAATTGAACTCTCTCATCCAGCGCTATCCTCACAGCATTGAAGCCATCCAGGCGCGCGAACGGCTGCACAAACTGGGCGCCTCCAACCAGCACCCCGCGCCCACCCACAAAGCGCAGTAACGCTCACCGCGCGGCGCGGAACTCCACACTCTCGTCCGCGATGCTACAGCAGCGAAAGAATCTCCGGGCGCAACGTGCCGTCCACAATCTCGATCCTGCCCACCGTCACCGGCAGCGAGAAGCGGCGCGGCCCCGCGCTGCCGGGATTGAAGTAGAGAATGCCATCGCGCCACTCGATCGACGGCCGGTGCGAGTGGCCGAAGATCACCACATCCACTCCCGCCGCGCTGGGCTTCAGATCGAGGTCGGCGATGCGATGCAGAATGTAAAACGTTTTGCCCTGAAACTCGCCCATCTCGGACGCATGCAGCCGCCGCGCCCATGATTCCACATCGACGTTGCCGCGCACGGCCACCACGGGCGCGATGCGCTGCAACTCGTGCAGCACATCTTCGGTGCCCACGTCTCCGGCATGGAGAATCAGTTGGCAGCCGCGCAGTGCTTCCCAGGCTTGCGTTCGCAACAGTCCATGCGTGTCGCTGATTACGCCGATGCTCACGCGGGCATGGTGGGGTTGCATCATCTTCGCCGCGCGGGCTCCGATGCGAGATAGCGGTCGAGGCCGGGGCGCTCCACGCGGTAGGCGCGCTGCAACAGGTCGGCGCGCAGCAGATCGTGCACCGGGCCGATCAGCGCCGGGGAGTCCGGCATGAGAAGGATTCCCGAGGAGCAGTGCTCGCGCACCAGCGCCAGGTCGTGCATGGCGGCCACGATGGTGATGCCGCGCTCTACCAATCGGCGCAGCAGGGCCATCACTTCGATCTGGCGTCCGAGGTCGAGGTGCTGCGTTGGCTCATCGAGCAGCATGAGTTGCGGCTGCTGCGCCAGCGCAATCGCGATCTTCACCCGTTGACGTTCGCCGCCGGAGAGTTCGGCGAAAATGCGATGGCGCATGCCGAGGATATCGACGGACTCCATGGCGCTCTCCACCGCGTCCAGATCGTCACCACGAAGACCACCGAAAAAGCCAAGATGCGGAACCCGTCCCTGCGCGACGATTTCTTCCACGCGGAAGGCGAAGGGCACGTCGAGATGCTGCGGCACCAGCGCCACGCAGCAGGAGAGCTCGCGCCGCGGCCACTGCTTCAATTCGCGGCCCTGCACCAGGACCTCGCCCGCCGCGGGGCGCAGCAGAGCGGCGGCCAGCTTGAGCAGCGTGGTCTTGCCGGAGCCGTTCGGTCCCATCAGGGCAACCGTCTCGCCGGGCTGCACGCAGAAGCTCAGCTCGCGGAAGACCGTGCGCGCTCCAAAGGTGAATCCGACGCTGCGAAACTCCAGAATGGCCGCCATCAGAGAGAGGCACTCCTTGGCCGGTGATTCAGAAGATAGAGGAATGCAGGCGCGCCGAGAAACGCCGTCAGCATTCCCACGGGAATTTCCGAAGGCGCAAAGGCGGTGCGCGCGATGGTGTCGGCAACCACCAGAAAGAGCGCGCCGCATAGGGCCGACGCGGGCAGCAGGCGGAAGTGGTCCGGCCCCAGGATGAGGCGCAGAAAATGCGGCACCAGCAGGCCCACAAAGCCGATGAGCCCACCCAGCGAAACCGCCAGCGCGGTGAGCAGCGAGCCCAGCACCACCACCAGAACGCGCAGGCGATCGACATGCACGCCAAGCTGCGCGGCGTACTCTTCGGAGAGCGCCAGCGTGTTCAGCTGCCGGGCCAGCGGCAGAGCCAGCAGCAGTACGGCGACTTCGACAACGGCCACCCAGGAGAGCTGCGTCCACGAAGGCACGGTGATTTCGCCGTGCAGCCACGCCTCCAGAATGCGCGTGCCCGGATTGGTTGCCTCCTGCCGCAGCTCCAGCGCCGAGGTGGCCGCGTTCAACATGGTGCCGATGGCGAAGCCTGCCAGCAGCATGTTCTCCATGGCAAAGTGGCCGCCCGCGCGGGCCAGCTTCCAGACGATGGCCATGGCCACGAGCGATCCGGCGAAGGCGAGCAGCTCGGTGGCCCCCACTCCGGCAAAGGTGAGTGAGGGCAGGAAAAATACGGCAACCGCGCCGCCCAGCGCCGCACCGCCCGATGCGCCCAGCACGAAGGGATCGGCCAGCGGGTTGCGAAACAGTCCCTGGAAGAGCACGCCCGTCGCCGAGAGCGCCGCGCCGACCAGTCCTGCGGCGAGCACGCGCGGCAGACGCAGGGAAAACAGGATGACTCCGGTGTCTCCCGCCGCCGAGGGATGCAGCAGCGCGCGCAGCACGTCGCCGGGCGAGAGCTTCACCGCACCCATCCCGGCCGAGATGAATACAGCCAACAGCAGCAGCAGGGCGGGAAGCGCCAGGGTGAACAAGATCCTGGGGCGCGAGGTTGCGCGCGACGTTTTTCTCGGCGCGATGGGCGGCCCAGTTGGGTTTAGAACTTCCAGCTCTCGCCTCCAAACTTGAATTCGACTCCGGCGCGAATGGTGAACGGCAGCGCCGGATAGCCGAAGGATTCATAGTAGCGCTGATTCAGCAGGTTCTCCATGCTGGCATAGGCGCGGACGCGGCGAGCGATCCGGACGCTCCCGAACATATCGAGCCGCTGGTAGGCGGGATCGAGGTTGCGATTGGGCAGCAGCAGCGTGGTGCCGTAATTCTGGTCTTGCAGGAAGTCGCTGTCATCGCGCCGCGAGACCAGCGATCCGGTCATGCGCAGCGAGCAGCGTCCGGAGCTCCAGTCCACCGAAAAATAGCCGGTGTGGGGAGCGATGTGGAACGGCCGCGCGCCCACCAGCGGCGTAAAAGCTCCGATGGGGATACTGGCGCCGCCGTCGGGGAGTGTGGTGTTGAAGGACGCGTTGGCAAGCGATCCGGCGAACGAGTGCTGAACCACGGCGTCGGTGTAGGTCCAGCCGCCGCGGACCGACAGATGGGCCGTAATGTGGTATTCGGCGACGAGTTCAGTTCCCAATGCCCGATAGGACAAACTATTGACATAGGCGCCGGACACAAAATCCGAGATCAATTCTGAGATCGCCGACGGCGACACTCCGTAGTCTACGAGCGCCGAAGTCGGAACAAACTCCGGCAGGCCGCTGAATTCGTTGTGGAAGAAAGTGAGCGAAACGCGGGCCTTGCCATGCAGCAGCACCTGCTGCACGCCACCATCGTAAGTGCGCGAGAACTCGGCGCCGATCGGAAGGATTCCATATTGCGAAATGGTCGCTTGCCCGCCGGGGATCGCCTGCAGTTGATCGTAAGCCGAAAGTGCCTGGTCGTAGATGCTCGGCTCCTTGATGCCTTTGCCAAAGTTGAAGACCAGCCGCGTCCCATTCAGAACGCCTGCATTGTCCGGCTTTAGAAGATAGTAGGCGAGCGAGGCGCGAGGCGCGGCCGCAAAACCGAAGACGGCGTTGTTCTCCAGATCGCTGCCAACCGTGTAGAAGGCGCGGTTCCAGAAGCCGCCGTTCAACTGCATGATGTAGCTGTAATTTCCGCGCGAAGTTGTGTAGTCATAACTGTAGCCCGTCGTGGAATAGGCTGTGTATCCGCTCTCAGCCTCGTAATGGAAGGCGAAGAGTCCAGCCAACTTGCTGTTGAGCCGATAGTCCGTCTGCGCGTAGATCGAGTCGCGGTTGGCGATCGACGGCTCCGAATACGCCGGCCCGTATTGCAGGATTCCCTGGCCGGTGACCTGGTATCCGTTTGCACCGCGGATCGTCTCGACATTTCCGAGATAGATCGTATCCCCGTAGGGATCGAGAGCGGGAATTCCGGTCGGCGAGTCAGTGTATCCGGAGCGGAGGCGGACACCGGCGTAACGCACCAGGTTGTGCCAGCGCGGGTTGGGATGATTCTCCAGAGTGACGCCGAAGGCAGTATCGTGCTCACGGCTGACACCATCGTCTGGGATGCCGTAGAGCGCGATGGCGTTCGCGTCATTGAACGCGGAGACCGAGCGACGCACCGTGGCGCGCAGTTCGGTGTTGGGAAACAGCTGCCAGCCGAGGTTGCCTAGATAACTGCCGTTGTGGAACTGGCTGTTGGGAGTGCTGTTCTGCGTGTCGTAAAAGGATACGTCCGAAAAGTAGTCGAAGCGCCGCCATGCGCCGCCCAGGTTGCCGTCCTGATGCACGGTTCCGAAGGTGCCACCGTCGACGGCATAGCCGAGTTCAGGCAGCGGGGTGACGCCGCGCCGCGTGGTGATGTCAAGCACGCTGGCCAGCGCATCCGAGCCATAGAGCGCACTATTGGGTCCGCGGTACAGCTCTGCTTTTTCGTAGCCCGAGGCGCTGAGATTAGAGAAATCCACGAAGCCCCCAATGCTGTTGGCGGGGATGCCGTCGATGAGCACCTTGTTCATGTCCGAGTAGCCGCCTCGCACGTTGAGCGAAGTCAGGGATCCAATCTGGCCGGTGCTGGTGACCTGGGCTCCAGGCTGGATGCGCAGCTCTTCTTCCACGGCGCGGCGGGTGTCCAGGGCCTGCTCGCCGATGACGCTGATGGATGCGCCGGTCTCTGCCTCCGGAGTGGGAACGCCGGTGGCGGTGACCACGATCTGCTGCGCCACCACGGAGGGCGAAAGCGTAAGATCGATCTCCGCCGCGCCGGCGACGAACTTCTGATCGCTCGTTGCGGGCTGGAACGAGGCCGCCTGGGCGCGAACGCGGAAGCGCCCCTGGCTGGCAATGGCGAAGGAATAATGCCCGCCGCTATCCGAGTTGGTCGTTTGAACAACCTTCCCCGTGTCGATCTCCACCAGTTCGATGGTGGCTTTTTGAATGACCGCGCCCAGCGTGTCGCGAACGGTGCCGCTGAGGGTAGCCGCGCCGGAGGCCAGCAGCGGTGCCGCCGTCAGAGCGACGACAAGAAGCGTAAAAACAGTGCGAAATGCAAATCGGAAACCAAACTTCATTTTCGTACTCCCAAAGAATTTCAGGCTCAGCGGAGTTCCGCCGAGCGAAGTTGACGGGCAAACGCTTCCAAGGCGTCGAAGGCGACCGGGCTGGGATACTGCAGGCGCTCGTCGATGCGGAGAACACGGCCCATGCGCACGGCCTCCAGCGACCGCCATCCCGCGCGCTCCTGCATCTGCTTCAACCCGAAGGGCGCGTCCCGCAGCACCAGGATGAACTCCGGTTTGCGAGGCAGGATGGCTTCGATGTTCACGTTGATCCATTCCTGCTGGAGATCGTCGGTGACCGAGCGCGCGCCCGCCACCGAGAGCAGTTCGGTGATGAAAGCGCGGCGCCCGGCGGTGATGCATGGGTCGAGCGAGATGGCGAGAAACACCGATGGGTGGCTCGCCCCGGCCTGGGCGCGTACCGCTTGCTCACGCACGCGCAGGCGGGCGAGCAACGCAGCCGCTTCGCTCTGGCGGCCCAGCGCGCGGCCGATGGCGGCAATGGAGTTGTAGAGTCCGGCAAGGCCGCTGGGGTTCACCAGAAACACCGGGACGCCGATGCGTTCGATGCCGCGAATGGTTTCCGCGTCGTTGAACGAGGCGATGCCGATGGCGAGGTCGGGATGCAGGACAGCGATGCGCTCCAGCGACGGACGCAGCACCCCGCCGATACTCGGCTTCTGCCGCGCCTCGGGCGGATATTGCGTGTAGTCGGTGATGCCCACCACGTCGGCTCCGGCGCCGATGGCATAGACCGTGTCGGTGACGCTGGGCGTGAGGCAGATGATGCGGCGGACGTGATCGGGCAGCGCGACGTTGCGGCCCGCCTCGTCGGTGACCACGCGCGAGGCGAATGCGGGCAGCGCCAGGGCGAACACGAAGAGGATGCCGAGGGGCGCGCTTCGCCTTGCACCATACCGCCTGCACCCAGCGCGCAGAGGCGTGCGCCGTTCCGCACCGCACGCGGAGCGAGGGTGTTGCGATGGATTGATTTTTTTCTGCATACCACATCCAGACGCGGGTGGGCGTCAGGCGGGATTCCAAGTAAGGCAGCTTCCTGTTTACCCCGGAATGGGCGTGTAAGGACGCGCGCCCGGCTCTCCCATCGAAGCCAGACTAGCCATAGAGAAGCGTCCGGGGCAGGTCTCCTGACTCACGCGTCATCGGTGTTGAACCGCCTTCCCAGAGACGCTTGCTCCAGTGGCGAGTGGTTCGTTCCTCGGCGTTCACAGTTGCGGGACAGTGGCGGATTTGCACCGCCTTCCCTTGGCCAGACGAAAAAAGTTATATCGTTCCCGGCAGGGCAAGTCAACCGGAAACGGTGGAAATGGGTGGCGCAAGTTCGCGTGCAGAAGCCGGTTTGCCATCGGAATCCGCTACAATCCTGTTCTGGAGCAGGAATGAGTGCGGGTGGTTTTAGGACGAAGGGCCGCGTGATTCGATGGATGGTTTGCCTGACGCTGGTCCTCGCAATCGCGGGCGGCGCTGCGGCGTCGCCGGCGTGGGAAGCACCGGCTGCCGCGGGTCCGGCGGCGGGCGAGCTGACGGTGGGCGAACATCTGCCTCCATTGCAGGGCGAGTATTTGAGCGGGCGCAGGGCTGTGCTGCCCGACGATGCCTCCGGCCGCGCGGCGCTGCTGCTGGTGGGCTTCAGCTACGTGTCGCGCAAGCCGGTGGAGGCCTGGACCCAACGCTTTCGCGCAGAGTTTGCCGACCCATCGCAGGTGACGTTCTACCAGGTTCCAATGCTGGGCAGCATGGCGCGGATGGGCAAATGGTTCATCGAAGGCGGGATGCGGCGCGGAACCCCGAAAGCCGACCAGGAGAACGTGATCACGGTGTACGGCGGCGTGGAGGCCTGGAAGCAGCGCCTCGGGGTGAAGGCCGGAGACGTGAAGGCAGAAGACTCCGCCTATCTGGTCTTACTGGACCGCAGGGGGAATGTGGTGTGGCGGCATGCGGGGCCGTTGACCGAAACCGCGTACCAGGCTCTTGCCGCACAAGTGCGCAAGCTGCTGGCCGGACAATGACGGCTATTCTCCGCTTTCGTCGAGGTCGTGGCGTTCGGGCATCATGCGCTGGTGCAGAATACGAGAGATAAGAATTCCCGCTGGTTCCAAACGGTAGAAGACGACGTGCTTGCCGTGCTCATGGCGTCTTAAGCCTGGGCGGATCTCTTCACAGCATCGCCCCGACGTTGGATTGTCCGCCAGCATCTGGCAGCACTCCTCGATTTCGTTGACATAACAGGCGGCCTGAGATTCGCCCCAAGTTTCAATTGTGTAGTGGCCGATGTTTAGCAGATCAGCTTCGGCGCGGCGAGAAAATCGGAATTTCGCCACGGCTACTTGGACATCGCGGGAAGTTTAAGCGTCTTGCGAACTCGTGCGACGACATCGCCCCTGGCAATACCGCTGGCGTCACCTTCATCGATTGCCGCGCGCAATGCTGCAAGCTTCGCTTCGTACTGCCGCTCTTCGCGTTCCAATGTCCGCAACCCCGCGCGGACAACCTCGCTGGCGTTCTCATAGCGTCCGCTCTTGACCTTTGTTGCAACGAAGCGGTCCAGTTCATCGGTCAAATTAACATTACGGGTGGGCATGGCAATGCCCCTTTCTACGTTGACGATTCCGGCGCTATCCTACCATGTATGGCAAAGATTGCCAATATCGCTTTGAATGCCACACGCTCAAAGGAGCAGTAGGCGCCTAAATCTCTGGGCAAACTTATGGGGTACGTGTGTACATTGATAGCAAACTGCTGAATCTTTTGGAGCGGGAGACCGGGATCGAACCGGCGACATCCAGCTTGGGAAGCTGGCGTTCTACCGCTGAACTACTCCCGCTCGCAGGTAAGCAGAGCTAGATTACACCCAGCGGCTGGGTTACGGCAACGTTACGGCAACGCTTCGGCATTGCTGCGGAGGTGTGATCTGTCTCCTATCGGGCGCGACGGGTGGTGGGGTAGAATCCTCCTGACCTGCAAGCAGGCAAGGAGGCATCATGTTTCCGATGTCCGGAATTGTTGTCATCATCTTCGCGTTCTACATCTTCAGCTCCATCAAGATTCTCAGCGAGTATGAACGCGGCGTCATCTTCCGGCTGGGCCGCCTGCTGCCCGAACCCAAGGGTCCCGGCATCATTCTGGTGTTTGCCCCGCTGGACCGCATGGTGCGGGTCGATCTGCGGCAGATCGCCTTCGACGTGCCTCCGCAGGATGTGATCACGCGCGACAACGTGACGCTGAAGGTAAACGCGGTGGTCTTTTTGCGCGTCATCGACCCGCGGCTGGCCGTGGTGGAGGTGACCAACTACCAGTACCAGACGCAGCAGTTTGCGCTGACCACGCTGCGCAGCGTGCTGGGCGAGGTGGAGTTGGACGAACTGCTGGCCCATCGCGACAAGATCAACCTGCGGCTGCAATCCATTTTGGACCAGCACACCGCGCCCTGGGGCGTGAAGGTGGCCAACGTGGAAGTGAAGCAGGTGGACCTGGCCGAGAGCATGATGCGCGCCATGGCCAAGCAGGCCGAGGCCGAGCGCGAGAAGCGCTCCAAAATCATTCACGCCGAAGGTGAGTTTTCCGCCGCGCAGCGGCTGGTGGATGCGGCGCATCTGCTGCAGACCGAGCCGGCTTCGATCCAGCTGCGCTACCTGCAGACGCTGACCGAAATCGGCGTGGAGAAAAACACCACCGTCATCTTCCCGGTGCCCATCGACCTGCTGGCGGGTATCCAAAAGATAACGGGGATGGCACAATCCCCTGCACCAACCAGCGACGCGGCGGCACCGCCCAAGGCATAATTAGCGGAGGCGGGGATGCGGGAGCGAGAGATGATGGAAGGCTATCAAAACACCAGGGCTACCGGCAGCCGGATGGACGACGCCGAAATGGCGGACACCGAGATTACACTCGGGATTGGCCAATTGCTGGGTCTGTTCTTCGGACTGGTGATTCTGTGCGGCCTCGCGCTCGGCACCGGGTACTGGCTGGGACACAACTCCGCCAAGCAGGCGCTGGCTGCGGCCACCAGTACGAGTCCGGCAAACCCGGCTCCCACCGCGGACGGCAAGCCGGGAGCCGCGCAGCTGGCTCCGCAGGCAACTTCACAACTCGCTTCGGCAGCCCAACCCACGGCGGCCGATTGCGGCAGCGGGCAGAACTGCCAGCCGCAGGCGGCGCCCAACGCTTCCCCGGTCAACCCGGCTGCGAATGCAGCGGCCCCGAACGCGCCGGTTACCAACTCCAGCGACCTGACCTTCTACCAGACCGTGCAGCAGAAAGACAATGCGCACCCCAAGCTGACGCCGCCGGCAGCCGCGGCCAGCCCAGCGCCTCCGGCCGCAGCCGACGCCCACACCACGCTCGGCACCGGATACCTGGTGCAGATTGCGGCGGTGCGCAATCCGGATGACGCCAGGCTGCTGAGCGGCGCGCTGCAGAAACAGCAGTACCCGGTCATCGTCACCCAGCCGGGAGACAAGTTGTATCACGTGCAGGTGGGCCCCTACGCGGACATTAAAGAGGCCGACGCCATCCGCTCGCGGCTGATCGGCGCCGGCTACAACGCGTTTCTCAAACATTAGATCGACGGGTACCGATCTATTCCGGTTACAAACGTAACCCGCGGGCGCGCTTTGCCGCTTGCCCGCAGCTCCGAATCCCTTATGATGAATGCACCATCATGAAGGCCGCAACCGACAAGCTGAGCCTGGCGCTACGCGCCGTCGCCGATCCAAGCCGGCGCAAAATTCTCCGGCTGCTCCATCCCGCCGCGCTGCGCAAGAGCACGGCTTCGGACGGCTGGACCGCCTCCGACATTGAACAGCGGATCAAACTGGCCCAACCGACAATCTCCCACCACATGAAGATTCTGAAGAACGCAGGACTGATCGAGACCCAGAAGCAAGGCACCTGGGTCCGCTACCGCCGCATTGAAAGCGCGCTGCGCGGCCTGCGCAAGGGCCTCCTGGACGAACTCTAAGCGGCAAACTCTACAATTTGAGACAGCAAAAGGCGGCCTTGCGGGGCCGCCTTTTGCTGCGAAGTTGCCGCAAATTTTCGTTAGCGAGACACGGCCTGAAAGAGGTCGCTTTTAAGCAGCGCCTGGAACTGGCTGTCGTCGGCTTTGAACTTCACCACCAGCCGGCCGCTGTCGGAGTTGATCTCCATATCGTCCATGGCGCTCTTTTCGGTGGGACTGCCGGCGGCCTTCTTGTAGAGCATGCCTGCGTTCATCAGGGCCGACAGGGTGCCGGCCGTGAAGGAATCCGAGGTCTGCACGTCCAGGGAGAAATCCACTCCGTGCTGCATGTCCAGGCCGTAGCGCGAACTCAGCAGGCGCTTTTTGATGGTGTCATAGTCGGCCAGCGCGGAGGCCTCGCCCAGCACCGAGCGCAGCATGTTCTGCGTGCCCTCCTGGTCGAGCACGCTCCAGACCGGCTCCGTCTCGGCGGCGGCGATCATCTCCATCAGGTCCGGCATGGTGGCAACGCTCTGCTGCTGGCCGTCGCGCACGTCGAGACCATCCTTCACCGAGGCGGACTCGCCGAACAACATCGTTTCATCGTTCAGGAAGGTCATGGTAAATCCGCTGCCGGTGGGCCACAGAGAGTTGTCGCGATACTTCTCACCCTTGACCTTTTTGGTCTTGAGGCGGGTCATCAACTTCTTGAGTTCGAACTGGCCGCTGGCCACGCCGAAGCTGCGCACCGCTCCCTTCGGCTGGCGATAGGACACAAACGTGAGCTGCTCCACATCCGTATCCGGATTGATGCCCATGCCGCGCAGCGAACTCTCAAAGGTCTTGAGATTCTCGGGCAGCACGCGATTCTTCAGCGCCATGCCGCTGGGCGAGTTGCGCAACGCGCGGTAATCGACCGAGATGACCTGCTGAATCTGCGCCGGAAGCACGGTGCGCGTGTCGGTTCCGAGCGGAGCTGCCAGGGCGGCGGTGCAAAGCGCACCAGTCATCAGGAATGCAATCAGGAATCTCTTCATCCCGCCATTGTACCGCGCCTCCGGAATCCCGGCACTTAGTGAAAAGTCGTAGATTCCGGTTCTTCCCCGGCGCGTCCGCACTCAGGCCATGGACTGCAACCGGTTGCGGAGCGCAGCGGCGGCGGCGCGGGTCTCGGCTAGGAACCGGGTGTTGTCTTCGGTCGCCGGGGCTTCCGCCGCCGGGTCTTCCGCCTCCAGGGATTCCAGATTGATCTCCACGTTGGCCAGCGCGCCCTCTACGGCCGCCCGGCCCAGCGCCATGGCCACCGTCAGGTCGCTGGCCATGCGGGGATTGGTTTTGCCGCGCAGCGCCTGGATAAGCGCACCCACTTCGGCGGCACATTGGGCCACGCGCAGCGGCACCCCGGCGGCGGCGCGCAAGGCCAATACCACCGCCTCGCTTGTGGCCTTGGGCAGCGATGCGGAGTTCTGCACCGTCATGGCGTTTTTCCGCGCCTTGAAGGCCGCAACCACCTCCTGGTAGCTGGCGGCGTCGGTGTCAATGGCGGCCGTCAACTCCTGGCGAAGCGCCGCCAGTGTGGCCAGCGCGCTGCCCAATTCCCCATCGAACTCCGCATAGGCTTTTTTGCCGCGCGAGAGGCCGGCAACCATCTCCGCCAGGGACGCAGCCATGGCTCCGGCAGCAGCGGCGGCGCTGCCGCCACCGGGTACCGCCGTGGGCGCGGCCAGTTGATCGAGGAACGGCTCCACGCCGCAGCGCAATGCGCCCACCGCGGCCTGGCCTGCGGACGGCAGCGCGGCGCTACCCGTCGCCCCGCCCGTCGCGCCGCCTCTCACGGCTGCGAGTCGATTCTCCAAGATGAGCGAGGGGTCGAAGTTTTCCACCTGCAGATACCATGCCGCCGCGTCTTCCATGGCGCGCCTGGGCACCAGGCCCACGATCTCGCTGGATTGCACCAGCACCCCGTAGCGGGCGGCCTCGCGCTTGACGAACTCGAAGACCGTGGCCATCGGCGTGATCGCGGTGTCGGTCAGGTTCATGGAAACCTGCGCCTGTCCGCGGACCTCCAGCCCGATGGCCTTCACGGCGCGGAATCCGCCGCTGGAAAAGCGGACGGCCTTGGCAATTTTTTTGGCAATCCCCACGTCCGTGGTTTGCAGGTAGACGTTGTAAGCCACCAGGAAACTGCGCGCCCCGATGACCACTGCGCCCGCCGTGGGATGGCAGCGCGGGTCGCCCACGTCCGGACGGCGCGACTCCAGGGATTGAATCTCTTCGCGGATCGCCTCGAACTGGCCGCGCCGGATGTTTTCCAGGTTCACGCGCTCGGGGCGGGTGGCGGCGGCTTCGTAGAAATACACCGGAATCCGGTAGCGCTGCCAGACCTGCTGCCCCAGCTCGTGCGCCATCTGCACGCAGTTTTCGAGCGTAGTGCCTTCGATGGGGATAAACGGCACCACGTCGGTTGCGCCCAGCCGGGGATGCGCGCCGCGCTGCAGGTTGAGGTCGATCAGTTCGGCGGCCTTGCCGATGCCCGCCAGCATGGCGGCCAGCAGCGGCTCGCGCTCGCCCACCAGGGTCACCACCGAGCGGTTGTGGTCGGCGTCCATCTCGCAATCGAGCAGGTAGACGCCGTCGCGTTGCATGGCGCCAACAATGGCGTCAAGCCGCGCCCGGTCGCGTCCCTCGGAGAAATTCGGCACACACTCGATCAGCACCGCCATCGTGCAACTCTCCGCTCACCGCTTCCACCAGTTGTAACCGATGGAAACCTCCAGGCTGGAATTGACTCCGGGATTGTGTTCGCCCAGCGATGCGTTGGACAGATGGAAGGCCCGGAAGTCGAAGTTCACCGAACGGCCCGGCTTGAGGAAATAGTTGAAGCCCACGCCCGGCCCGGAGATGAAGTTAATCTTCGAAGTGTCGCCCGGCGGAACATAGTCGGTTGACCAGAGCATCCCACCCTGCGCCAGAAAATATGGAATCAGTTTTTTACCGCGGGTAAAGTTCCACTTCATCACCACCGGGTTGATCCCCACGCCGTAAACATTGCGGTAGCCGTTCCACAGAACGTAGTCCACCGGCATGATCTCGGCATCGAGTTCGAAGGTGCCGCGCAGAATGCCTTTGCCGAGTTCCCCGGTCATCACCCGGCCCACGCGCACGCCGCCGCGCACCATCTGCACGTTGTCGCGGTCGAACAGTCCGCTGCCGCCGCTGGCCAGCACGCCCACCACCCAGTGCTCGTGCCGGATGGCCGCGGCATCGTCGTCGCTGCTCTGCGCCACAGCCGATGCCGCAGCCAGAAGCAGCAGGGCGAGGATTGCAATGCGACGTGGTTTGCGCGTGGCCAAAATCATTCCGATACGTTAACAGGCCAGCACTCAGGCGCGCAATTCTGCATCCGGGAGCCGAACTTTCAGGCGCAAAAGCAAAGGCCGCCCGGCGTGGGCGGCCCTGCGGAAACAGCTGCGTTCAGCCCGCGACTTCTTCCAGGTCCTTCTGGTCGATGTCGGCGTTGGAATAGACGTTCTGCACGTCGTCGTAATCCTCCATCGCCTCCATCAGGCGAACCATGGTGCGCGCCTGCTGGCCTTCCAGCTTGACGTAGTTGGCGGGAATCATGCCGAGTTCGCTGTGCTCCGGGGTAATGCCGGCGGCCTTGATCGCCTCCAGCACGGCCTCGTAAACGGAGGGATCGGTCAGAATCTCCCAGCTCTCGCCATCGTCCTGCAGATCATCGGCGCCGTTCTCCAGCACGATGTTCATCAGGTCGTCTTCCTTGATCGCCGACTTGGCCACGAGGATGTCGCCCTTCTTGCTGAACAGGTGCGCCACCGAGCCCGCGTTGCCCATGTTGCCGCCGTTTTTGCCGAAGATGTGCCGGATGTCGCTGACCGTGCGGTTGCGGTTGTCGGTCGAGGTCTCGACCAGAATCGCCGCGCCGCCCGGACCGTACCCCTCGAAGGTGATCTCTTCGTAGGTGACGCCGGGCAACTCGCCGGTGCCGCGCTGAATGGCGCGCTTGATGTTGTCCTGCGGCATGTTCTCGGCCTTGGCCGCGGCCACGGCCGTGCGCAATCGAGGATTCTTTTCCGCATCGCCGCTACTCTTGGCGGCCATCGTGATTTCCTTGATCAGGCGAGTGAAGATTTTGCCGCGCTTGGCGTCCAGCGCGCCTTTTTTATGCTTGATTGTTGCCCATTTTGAGTGGCCAGACATGCCAACCTCTTAGATTGTTTGATTTCTGGAAATCCGGCTTCCCGGTCGCCCATCCAGCCGGGCATTCCACTACCGCGAAACACCCACGGAACGGCTAAGTATACCACGCCGGACGGGGGCGTAACGGGGTCATCCTGAGCTCAGCGAAGGACCCCTGCGCCGCCGGAAGCCGCCGTGCTGCGCCAGGTTTTTCAAGCAGGAACTCCATCTCTTAATTTCTTGTTGCCCGCCGCCCCGGTGCGTGCTCTCATTCGTCCATGCGCGAGCGGTTCTGGGTCTACATTTTGGCGAGTGAGAGCGGAACGCTCTACACCGGCATGACCAACAGTCTCGACCGCCGCGTCTATGAGCACAAGCAGCACCTCATTCCCGGATTCACCGCGAAATATGACTGCACACGCCTAGTCTACTTTGAGGAACTCGCCAACCCGCTACATGCAATCGCCCGCGAGAAACAGATCAAGGGCTGGCTCCGGTCGAAGAAGATCTCACTCATCGAATCCATGAACCCTCACTGGAACGATCTGGCGCGAAACTGGGGTGCACAGATGTGCCCTCCGAATCGATCCATCAAAGATGGGTGACGTGTTCGCCTCGAGCAACGGCCATCAATAAAATCCCCGTTGAAAAGCCTAGACTAGGGGCGGCACGGCTGGGTCGCGACCTTGCAGGGGTCCTTCGCTGCGCTCAGGATGCCCCCCCCAAAGACAAACCCTAGATCGTCGTCCCCGTATGCTCGGTTGGGGCTTCCCGCAGGCGCGCTGCAGCCTCTTCCGGCATCACCGCCGAGCGGTAAGTTTCCTTGAAGGTGTAGGACTTCTGGCGCTGCTCCGGCAGGATGGGCAGGATCTCGATATGCCAGTGGTAATCCTCGTCGATGGTGCGCCAGTAATTCAGCGCCTTGGACTGGTGCTGGGTGTTGGGCGCGGTGTGCAGCACCAGGTGGAAGCTGTCGGTAAACGAGCGAATGCGGTTCAGCATGCGGCGCAGCAGCGAGGCACACTCGCGCATCGCCCCCGCACGCGAGGACGCGGTGCGCTCAAAGTGCGCCTGATGAATGGCGGGAATGATCCAGACCTCGAACGGCGCGCGCGAGGCAAACGGACAGCAGGCCACGTAGTCGCCGCGGATCTCCACGATGCGGTCGCGCTGGTGCAGCTCCTGGGTCAGGATGTCGCAGAAGACGCAGCGCTCCTTTTGCGCGTAGTGTTCGCGCGCCGAACGCAGCTCGTAGAGCACCCGGCGCGGCACGTAGGTGGTGGCCACCAGCTGGCTGGAAGGGTGGTCGAACTCCTGTCCGCTGAGCGCGCCGAAATCCTTGAAGATGCTGACGTACTTGAAGCGCTGATCGTTCTTCAGGTCCTCCAGCCGGTGGGCGCAGAGCAGCAGAAACTGCTCGATCTCGGCGTCGGAGGCGGTCCACAGCTGGCGGTCGTGGCGCGGGTTTTCCACCAGCACCTCGTGCGCTCCCACCGAGCGCATCACGTCATAGAGCCCCACGCCGCGGCGTCCGGGGTCGCCCTCCACATGGTAGAGCGGCTGGGGATGCACCACGGCGCGCGACGACCACGGCCCGTAGCTCACCGAGGCCATGGAGGAGATGACCTGCGGCTGCTGCGCCGACTCCGGACAGAACGGACAGCCCTGCTGTAAATTCCTGCCCTGCGACGGCTGATCGCCGGTGACTACCCAGGAGCGCGTGATGGGATCTTTCCGAAGTTCCATGGCGATAGCAAACCACTCCAGAGCGCAGGAGTCAAATGGCAAGGTTTCAAGGTTTCAAAGTTTCAAGGTTTCAAAGTTTCAAGGTTTCAAGGTTTCAAGGTTAAGAGCAAACGCCGGGTGCCCCATCTTCGACGCGCCTCTTTTGCGCGGCTAAGGTGGGAAGGCAATACCCTGCATCCCTACGCCGCCCTCGCCTTTGCCGTGCCTCGCTCGAATCGTCGAAGCCCTCCCAGCTCTGCTATACTCGCCCTTTCGAGCCCCCAACGCATCCCATGAGTGACGCCTCAACACCGCTGATGCGGCAGCACGCCGCGATCAAGAAGGAGCATCCCACCGCGCTGCTGTTCTTCCGCGTGGGCGACTTTTACGAGCTCTTCCTGGAAGACGCCGTCACCGCCGCGCGCGAACTGCAGATCACGCTAACCTCGCGCCAGAAGGTGGATGGCATCCCGCTGCCCATGTGCGGAGTTCCCTACCACGCCGCCGAAGGCTACATCTCCAAGCTCATCCGCAAGGGCTACAAGGTCGCCATCTGCGATCAGGTGGAGGACCCCAAGCTCACCAAGAAGCTGGTGCGCCGCGAGGTGACCCGCGTGGTGACGCCGGGCACTGCCGCCGACTCGCAGCTGGGCTCGGAGGAGAACAACTTTTTGTGCGCGGTCGCCCGCCGAGCGCCAGCGGCCGGCAGCGCAGCGTTATCCGGCGCCACCACCCTCGGTTTTGCCGCGCTCGATCTCTCCACCGGCGAGTTCCGTGCCACCGAATTCAGCGGCCCGGACGCCGACCGCCGCGTGGCCGACGAGTTGCAAACCCTGCGTCCGCGCGAGCTGCTCTATGCTGCGTCGCTGCCGCTGTTTAGTACGCCCTCGCGGCAAGGTAGCTTTGACGCCGCGGCTTCGGCAGCCGCGCCCGAGTCTAGCCCTGAGCAGTCTGCCATCCCACATTTGCCAACTGCGGGCAAATATGGGGCACCCTCGGGCAAAGATGGGCCACCCGTCAGCGCTGCCACGCCGCGGCTGGCCTCCACCGAGCTGGCGCCCTTTGCGCGCTGGAGCGAGACTCCGCTCGACGACTGGATCTTTGCCACCGACTACGCCATTCCGCTGGTGGAAAATCATTTCGGCGTGCTCTCGCTGGAGGGCTTTGGACTGGCTTCGCACAACGCCGCCGCCTGCGCCGCCGGGGCCATTCTGCATTATGCGCGGCAGACGCAGGTTTCCCAGACACGGGTCGGATCGCTCGACCACGTGGACCGCATCAGTTATTACGAGCGCCAGAACTGCCTCATCCTCGACGCCGTCACCGTGCGCAACCTGGAGCTGATCGAGCCGCTCTTTGCCGGCTCAGGCGATGCGGTCACGCTCTTTCGCGCCCTCGACCACACCCTGACGCCGATGGGCAAGCGCCTGCTGCGCGCCTGGATGCTGCGCCCCGCAATCGACCCTGCCGAAATCAATCAACGACTGGACGCGGTGTGGGCCGCGCTCAGCCGCCTGATGCAGCGCGAGGAGCTGCGACGGTCGCTGGACGGCATCCTCGACATCGAGCGCCTGCTGAGCCGCATTGCCCTGGAGACGGCCAACCCGCGCGACATCATCGCCCTGGGCGCTTCCCTTGCCCGCCTGCCCGGTGTGCGCCGCGCGCTGGCCCAGCTGCCCGCCGCGCGACTGGGCGCCCTGCACCAACTGCTCGACGAGTGTGCCGACGTGCGCGAGCGCATCGAGCGCACCCTGGTCGCCGAGCCGCCCGTCACGCTCAACGACGGCGGCGTCATCCGCGGCGGATTCGATATGGAGCTCGACGAGCTGCGCGACATCAGCCGCAACGGCAAGGGCTACATTGCGCGCATCGAACAGCGCGAGCGTGAGCGCACCGGCATCAACTCGCTCAAGGTCAAGTTCAATAACGTCTTCGGCTTTTACATCGAGATCAGCAAATCCAACCTGGATCGCGCGCCCGCCGACTACGAGCGCAAGCAGACGCTGGTGGGCGCCGAACGCTTCACTACGCCGGAGTTGAAAGAGTACGAAGCCAAGGTGCTGGACGCCGAGGAAAAGATTGTGGCCATCGAGCGCCGCCTCTTCGCCGAGCTGCGATTGAGTATCGCCGCCGAGTCACGCCGAATCCGCCAGAGTGCCCTGGCTCTGGCCGAAATCGATCTGCTGCTGTCGTTCGCCCATCTGGCCGCGCTGCGCAATTACTGCCGTCCGGAGTTTGACGGCGAATCCGACGCTCCTATCCAAAGGATCGAAATCCTCGAAGGCCGACACCCGGTGATTGAGCAGCCCGAACTCACCGGCAGCAACGACCGCTTTGTGCCCAACGATCTGTACCTCGATAGCGCGAAGCAGTCCATCCTGCTCATCACCGGCCCCAACATGGGAGGCAAATCCACCTATCTGCGGCAGACCGCGCTGATTGTGCTGATGGCGCAGATGGGGTCGTTTGTGCCCGCCACGCGCGCGCGGCTCTCGATTGTGGACCGCATCTTCACCCGCATCGGAGCCTCGGACAATCTGGCGCGCGGCCGCTCCACCTTCATGGTGGAGATGACGGAGACCGCGGCGATCCTGAACACGGCCACGCCGCGCTCGCTCATCCTGCTGGACGAGATCGGACGCGGCACGGCGACCTACGACGGGCTGGCCATCGCCTGGGCTGTGGTCGAGTTCATCCACCAGCAATGCAAGGCCAAGACGCTGTTTGCGACGCACTATCACGAGCTCACCGAGTTGGAAGAGCTGTTCGATTCGGTGAAGAACTACCATGTGAGCGTGAAGGAGACAGCAGGCAGCATCGTCTTTCTGCGCAAGGTTTCCTCTGGCGCGGCGGACAAGAGCTATGGCATCGAGGTGGCCAAGCTCGCGGGCCTTCCCGCCGAGGTCATCTCCCGCGCCCGCGAGGTGCTGCACCAGCATGAGAACGCCGAGCACACGGCCACCACGCAACTGGCCCCCAAGCCGGAGAAATCCGGGCCGGTGCAGTTGACGATTTTCACGCCGGTCTCCAACACCGTGCTCGATCGCCTGCGCGAAGCCGATCTCGACTCGCTCAGCCCGCGCGAGGCCATGAACCTGCTGTACGAGCTGAAGAAACAGGTGGATTGAAGAACTTGGGTGCCCGGCGTTCGCATCCAAACTTTGCAAGAGACAACAGTGTGTATCCGTGCGACATCCATAGCGAATGGGAAATGGGAACCATGAGTCCGTTTAGTTACAGGATTCTTGTCGTTGACGACGAGAAAAGTCTCCGCACGATGGCCACGACGATTCTCAGATCGCAAGGCTATGAGGTTTTATGCGCGGTTGACGGATTCGATGCCCTCACCAAGTTGAAGCAATCGCTGCCTGATGTTGTCATCTCCGATTTGCGCATGCCCAACATGAGCGGATTTGAATTCCTGTCGGTGGTGCGCAAGCGCTTTCCCCGGATTGCCGTCATCGCAATCAGTGGTGAGTTCTCCGGCATCGATGTGCCTGAAAGCGTTTTGGCAGACGCCTTTTTTGAAAAAGGCCAGTATTCTCCAGAAGACCTCTTCCAGAAGATCACTGCCCTGCTTCAAGAGATTCCTCAACGCCCAATTGTGGCCCGTTTGCCCAAGGCGGCGGTTTGGATTCCGGTAAGGGGCGATGCGGGCTACATCGCGGTGACGTGTTCTGCCTGTTTAAGAACCTTTCCGGTCCCGGCCCCACTTCCCGACGGCGTGCATACTGCCGAATGCGATTTTTGTGCTACAAAGGTTTCGTTCCAGATCACGGGAGGCTCCGGCACAGTGCGGGATAAAATCGCGTAGCCAGCGTTGCTTTTGCTCTTGGGTCATCCTGAGCTCAGGATGACCCAAAAACAACGGCAACTCCGCCACGGTCACAATTCTCAGCCCGCGCGAGGCAATGAATCTGTATGAGCTGAAGAAGCAGGTGGATTGACGGAACGCTCCGACGATGCCTTTTGAATGGTGTGAATGTCTCTCAGCCGGACCACGTCGGCAAGCGGGAAGTCCTGGATGATGCCTTCGACCGTAAACCTCTCGTGGACGCGGGCCGTCTTGAGAAACGGGTGCGCGTGGATGTCGATGTCGAAGCAGACCGACACCGCCTTGAGCTGAGTGCCCGACAGCATGAACATGCTATAGAGGGAGCACGCCTCGTTGCCTGAAGGCAGTTTGCACATGCTGCTGAGCCGCAGCTTCCAACGCACGCGCCGTCCCAGATAGTCCTTCCGCACGAGGTCTTTCAATTCCGGCTCGGCATGGTCGATCGCCGCCAGGATCTCCGAGGCCGTCGGGCTTGGGGAATACTCCCGCGGCAGTTCCTCCTCTGGAGCGGGAGAAAAAAACGCCACCGGCTCCTGTTTGCGCGCCGACCCAAAGCCGCAGATCTCCCAGACAAACGCGGCGATGGCGACGAGCAAAGCTACCCCTGCCGCCCATAAGATCGACTCCTTATCGCGGAAGAGGTCGTGGGGAAGATTCCGGGCAAGCCATTCCATCGGCGCTCCTCTGGTGCAGACTAAACGCAGAGTAGAAGCTGACAACCGGACAGTGTACAGCTAACCGTGTTTTGCGCAAAATCGCGGAACGCCTGAATTCCCGGTTCCAGTCAGCGGACCAGTTTCATGTACTCGGTCACGGTCACAAAGCGATAGCCCCGGGCCTTGAGCGCCGCGATCAGCTCGGGCAGCTGCGCGGTGGTGGTGGTCAGCTCGTGGAAGGCCAGAATGTCCGAGGTAACGCCTTTTTTCTCTCGCTGCTCGATGGTGTTAAGCACCGACTGCGCCAGCGACGGTTTGGGGCAGCCCACGGCCTTGCCCGCGCAGAGGTAATCCTGCGAGTTCACATCGCGCAGCGCCACCGGGTTCTCGCTGGAGATGGTCAGGATGTGGAAGCCGCGTTTTTCCAGGTCGCCTCGCGCCTCGTCGGTCAGCTCCCAGTCCGGCGGACGCAGGTAAAGCGGCTTCGATCCGGTGACCGCCTCGACCACCTCCGCACCGCGCTCCACGTCATTCAGCACCCAGGCTTCGCCTTTTTTGCGCTCGGCAATCCGCAGGTTGGCGTGGCTGTAGGTGTGGTTCTCGATCTCGTGTCCGCGGCGCAGAACTTCGTGCGCCGCCTCCAGGCAGGTAACGCCGATGTTGGTTTCATGCGGAGCCTCGCCCCAGGTCTTCGGCGTCAGGCGCCAGCCCATGACGAAGAACGTCGCCTTTACGCCGCTGCGGTCCAGCACGTCGAGCAGGCCTGGGTTTGCGTTCAACGCCGCGCCCGGCTGCTTGACCCCGTAGAGAACATACGGCCGCGGGCCGTCGTCGAAGGTGAGCGCGATCAGCTTCTCAGACGCAAACGACGGTACGGCAAACGCAGCCAGCAGCATCACCAGCAATGGGATTCGCAAAAACCGCGGTGCGGTTTGATTCGGCATGTTCGTCATCTCTGCACCATCATAGGACGCATGTTCGCGCTCCGGCCTAAGCAATTCGCCGGAACTTTGCCGAAATCTTTTACACTCGAACCATGGGCTCTCTGCTGGTGCAAGGCGTACTCTTCGATTTGGACGGCGTGCTGGTGGACAGCACCGCCGGAGTGACCCGCGTTTGGCGCGACTGGGGCGTCCGCCAGGGACTCGATCCCACGGAAACCGCCCATGCCGCGCACGGCCGCCGCGCCATCGACACGGTCCGGCTGCTGGCGCCGCAGCTCGACGCCGAGGCGGAGCTGCGCGACCTGGAGCGCCGGGAGATCGCCGAATCGCACGACGTGACTGCCTTTGCGGGAGCCGCCCGGCTGCTGGAGTCGCTGCCGCCGCAGCGCTGGGCCATTGTCACCAGCGGAACCCGCGATCTGGCCACCCACCGCCTGCGCACCGCCGGACTGCCCGTCCCGCAGAGCATGATTACCGGGACCGACATCGAAAACGGCAAGCCGCATCCGGAGCCGTTCCGGCGCGGTGCCGCTCTGCTGGGCTTGGAGCCCGCCGTATGTGTCGCGGTAGAGGATGCGCCCAACGGAATCACCTCGGCATTGGCGGCGGGAATGCCCGTCCTAGCTCTGCCCACCACCTATTCGGTTGCCGAACTCACCCAGGCCAGCGCACTACTTCCTTGCCTTGCCGAATTGCTGGCCACCAATGAGGGCGAACTGATTCGTTTGCGCTGGTAATCCCGGAACTTTTCTCTACGGGCAGCCTCGGCGGGTGCCGTTGACAGGCGGTAGGTCAAAGGGCACACTTAGCGCACCCCGGCAAGGAGTCGGCAGCGCCGATTGCCGCGAGACACGATAGATCGACACATAGGAATACGGCACGATCAGGAGGCTACCCAGTGACGATGACAACCACGTCGCGACAGGTGGACGGCGTCACCGTCGTCGATCTGAGCGGCAGCATCACGCTCGACGAGGGCAGCGCGATGCTGCGCAAGACGGTGAAGGGACTGGCCCAACAGGGCAGCCGCCGGATCGTGCTCAACCTGGGCGGCGTCACCGCCATGGACAGCACCGGCATCGGCGAGCTGATCAGCGCCTACACCAGCCTGCGCAACGCCGGCGGCGAACTCAAGCTGCTCAACCTCACCCGCGAGGTGCACGAACTGCTGCGCATCACCAAGCTGTGCACCGTCTTTGACATTGAAGACGACGAAACCTCGGCCGTCGCCGGCTTCCAGCACTGATCGGGCAGCCTGGGCCGGCCCCTCAAACCTGCCGCGGATGCCGGTTCGTCCCCGCCAGGGGACTCACGGCAAAGCGGTTCATCCGCTCCAGAGATTTTCCCGACACAGTACTGGACAGGCGCCCGGACGGGAGTCACAATAGCTGCCATGCCACGCATACGAACGATCACCTATGAACAGGCCGATCCTGCCGCCCGCGAGATCTTTGACCATTACAAGCAGGAGCGCGGGAATATCCCCAATATGTTTCGTACCGTCGCCTACCGGCCGGAGATCCTGCGCACCATGATCGCGCACTTCCGCGCCGTTATGGAGACCGGGACCCTGGGCATCAAGCTGAAGGAACTGGTTGCCATCCGCACCTCGCAGATCAACCATTGCGACTATTGCCTGGACTCCCACAACCGGCTCGGCCTCAAGTACGGCTGGACCGAGGAGCAGCTCGGCGACCTGGCCAACTTCCGCACCCGCAGCGATTTCAGTCCGCGGGAAAAGGCCGCGCTGGAACTGGCCGAGCGCGAAACCATGGACTCCAACCGTGTGGATGACGAGTTCTGGGCCGGCCTGCGCCAGCACTTCGACGAGGGCGAGATTATCGAACTGGCCGCCGTCATCGGCGTCTTCAACTACTTCAACCGCTTCAACAACGCGCTGAACATGGAACCCACCAAATGAAGCTGCGCGGCCTGCTCTGCCTCGCTCTGCTGCTCGCCATCCCCGCGCTGGCGCAGCCGGATGCGGTTCAGGCCGCCAGCGAGCTACCGGCGGACGGGCAACCGGCGGCCAGTGCGGATGCTACGGCGGCCGAAACAGTTGGCGCTACGCCGCCCACGGCCCTGCCCGCGCTGCACGTGGATTGCACTCCCGCCTCGCAAGCCTCGGAGCTGACCGGCAAGCATGGATGCGTGGCCGGAAGGGTCTTCCGCATCACCACCACCAAGCGCGGCGACACTCATCTGTCGCTGTGCCCTGGCCGCAACCGCGGCGGGGCCAACTGCTCGTTTCACGTGATAGCCCGGGCGCGCGACAGCGGCAGCGTCGGCGACCTCGCCTACCTGCGCGGCAAGATCGTCGCCGTGGTGGGCGATGTCAAGGACTACCGCGGCCATCCCGAGATCATCGTGCGGGACAAAGAACAGCTGCAGGTGGCAGCCGACGAAGCGCCGCCGGAATTTGACGCCGGACAGCACAAGCCCGGCGGCCGAGGCATCCCTGGCGCCAGGTCGGTTCCAGGCGTCCGGAATATCCCCGGCGTGGGCAACGGCCGCGCCTGGTAGGCTGCGCCGCAAGCAAGCTGCGGTATGTTCATCCCGCCGTCCAGCTTTTCAGAAGTTCTTCTTGAGCTCCGCCAGAGGATAAAACGTGCCTCGCCAGACCACTCCCCCGCGCCCTGCGGTCAGCACCGTGGAGCGCAGGATCGTGTACGCCATCAGCAGGCTGGCCACCGGATGCAGCAGCCAATAGCCAACGCTGATCCCGGTGCGTTTGGCCATCCCCACATACACCGCGAGGAGCGAGCCCAGCGCCACCGCATACCCGGCGCGTGCCCAGCCGGTGGCCAGCGCGGTTCCCAGCCACGGGCCCAGATGCAGCCACAGCATGCCCAGCAGGGCCAGCAGGGCGAATCCGAGGTTGAAGCGCAGGTAGGCGAAGAAGTTCTTGGTCAGGTTGCGCACCACGCCGCCGGCCCCCACCGCCCAGCGCACGGTCACCATGTTTTCGCCCAGGGCGACGCGCGACGGCAACCCCGCCTGCTTCACCTTTTCGGCCAGGCGCATGTCGTCCACCACGCTCAGCCGCATGGATTGATAGGTGCCGATCTTCTGGTATGCTTCGCGCCGGATCAGGTTGAACGCGCCCACCCCCACCGCATCCCTGGCCTTCGGGTCGCGCACCTTCCAGGGACGGTGGGCAAAGATGACCATCGACTGGAAGAGCGGAATCATCATCCGCTCGCCCGTGCTCCGCATCTGGACGGTGGGCAGCAGAACCATGTGCGCGGCCTGCTCCTGTTCGGCATACTGCACGGCGCGCCGCAACCCATCGGGCGAGTGCACCACGTCGGCGTCGCTGAACAGGAACCAATCGCCGGTGGCCGCCTCGGCGGCCTTCCACATGGCGTGCGTCTTGCCCAGCCAGCCTGCGGGAAGTTCGCGCACATGCACCACGGCCAGGCGCTCGCCGAATTCGATCTTCAGGCGGTCCAGAATCGCGCCGGTCGCATCTTCGGAGCGGTCATCGACCACCAGCAGCTCGTAGTCCGGGTAGTCGATGGCGAGCAGCGAACGCACCGCGGCCTCGATCATCTCCTGCTCATTGCGCGCCGGAACGATGATGCTGACGCGCGGCAACCGGGTTCCGGGCGCCACGGCATACTGGGGCTGGCTTAGGTCGGCAATCTGACTCATGCCCCGGCGAGCCGCCAGAGTATGGTAGAGCCAGGTCGCGCCTAGTGCGGTGCCCGAGAGCAGATTCAGCGCGTGCCAAAGGCTCACGCTTGGTCTCCCTGCGCCGGCTCTTCCTGAGGAAGCTGCGGCGCATAGCGCACGCCCACGAAGAGCACGCCCGCCGAAATCGCAATGGCCGCCGATGCCGCCACGAAGGCCATCTGCATGTTGCTGCGGTCGGAGATGTAGCCCATCAGGCTCGGCGAAAAGGCATCGCCCAGCAGGTGAATCGTGAAGATGTTCACCGCAAAGGCCGTGGAGCGGATGGGCGCGGAAACCGAATTCAGGATCGCGGCATTGAGCGGCGCGGTGTTCAGCAGCAGGAAAAACTCGCCCAGAAAGATTGCCGGGTACATCCCCGCGCCCGTGTGGAAGACCGCCAGCAGCACCGTGGGCAGCGCCAGGCTCATGCCGATGGCGGAGAGCAGGCAGTGGCCGCCGCGATGGCGCGCCTCCATGCGGTCGCCCAGCCAGCCGCCCAGCATGGTCGCCAGAATGCCGGCGGCCAGGGTCATCAGTCCAAAGCGCAGGTTGGCCGTGGCCAGCGGCACGCCCCGGATGCGCGACAGAAAGGTCGGCATCCAGACCTGCATCCCGCCCACCGCAAAGGTCATCATCGCCATGCCGAGCGACGCGGTCCAGAAGGCCGCATTGCGCCACAGTCCCAGGAAGGTTCCGCGCTCCACGGTGATCGCCAACTGGTCCTGGGCTCCGCGCTCGGGCTCGGGCAGCAGAGGCAGCAGCAGGCCCAGCAGAGCTCCCGGCGCGGCACCCACCAGGAACGGCGCGCGCCATCCCCAACGTGCGGCCAGCGCACCGCCCAGCAGGTATCCCAGGGCCGTTCCCACCGGAATGGCCAGATAGAAAACCGCCAGCACCCGTCCGCGCCGGTACTCGGGATGCAGGTCGGCAAGAAACGAGGGCGCGATGGCCACAAACGTCGCCTCGCCCACGCCCACCAGCGTATGCCGCAGCATGAGCTGCGCAAAGGTGTGCGTCACCGCCGTCAGCAGGGTCGCCGCCGACCACAGCAGCGCCCCGGCGCACATGATCCAGCGGCGCGAATAGCGATCGGCCAGCCAGCCGGTGAACGGAGCCGTTGCCATGTAGCAGAAGAAAAACGCCGTGGTCAGCAGCCCGAACTTGGCGTCCGAGCCGGGAAACTCGCGCTGCACTAAGGGCTGCACGGCAAACAGCACCGAGCGGTCGATGTAGTTCATGAAGTTCAGCGCGGTCAGCATTACTAAAGCCGCCGTCGCCCAACCCCTCATCCCTCGATGCGTATCGGCCAAGCGGTGTGCCCCGTTGTTGAGCTCTGGTTATGAAATTGGAATGCCCGAACTCTGGCGATCCTACTTTTTGCGCGGCCAGCGAGCCACCACCAGCGTTCCCAGCCCGCCGCGCGGACGGAACTGCCCGCGCACCTCGCACCACACCGGACGGGCGGCCTTCACCACGTCCTCGAGAATCTGGTTCACGATGTTTTCCTGGAAAATTCCCAGGTTGCGGTATTCGTGGATGTATTCCTTCAGCGACTTCAGCTCCAGGCAGAGCTGGTTGGGCACATAGCGAATCCAGATGGTACCGAAGTCCGGCAGCCCGGTCTTGGGACACACCGAGGTGAATTCAGGAATATCGATCTCGATTTCGTAGCTGGGAAACTGATTGGGCCAGCACTCGATGAGCGGAAACTTGTGTTCCAGTCCGCTGGCCGCGTGGTCTGGCGTGTAGCCGAGGCTGGTCGCGCTGTAAGTGGTTGCGCCGGGAGCAGCGTCTTTTTTCTTGGCAGTTTTCTTAATCACCATCCGGCTATTCTAGCCGACCCGCCGCCTACGCCGCGACGTTGCGCTCCCTTGCCGCCTTCGGCTTGGCAATCTCCGGCGGAGCCTGCTTCAGATGCAAGGTTCCATCTCCGCGGGCCTTCAACATCTGGCCGTTGATCTCGGCGCCCAGCAGGATCACGAAGAAGCTCCAGAAGAGCCAGGTCATCAGGGCAATCGCCCCGCCCAGCGCGCCGTAGGTGCGGTTGAGGTTGGCAAATCTCTGGAAGTAGATTCCCAGCGCGGAAGAGAGTGCGAGCCACGCCGCCACGGCGAAAACCGCGCCGCCCAACGTATCGCCCATGCGCTGCTTCACATTCGGCCCCAGGAAATAGAGGCTCTCCACCGCCGCCACGATGAACGCCCCCGACACCGCCCAGCGCACTACCGGCCAGATCCGCGCCCAGAGGAAGCTCAGGTGCAGCACTCCGGAAAGCCATACGCCGAATTCCGGGCCCACCAGCACCACGGCCGATGCTACGAGCACCAACCCTCCCACCCATAACGTCATCAGCAGGGCCAACCCGCGCGTCTTCCAGAAAGGACGCGCCTCAGGCACGTTGTAGGCCACATTGAGCGCCTCGATCATCCCGGCAAAGCCGCTGGAGGCCGTCCACAATGCGCCGATCAGTCCGAATGAGAGCAGCGCCCCGCGATGCGGCGTAATCACGTCACGCAAGATCTGGCGCACCACTCCCATGCTGTCGGCCGGCACGTGCTGCCCCATCAGCGCCACGATCTGATTGAACAGGTCGGGCACCGGGAGGAAACCCACCACCGCCGACAATGCGATCAGCGCCGGGAAAAAGCTCAGCACGAAGTAGTAGGAGAGTCCCGCCGCAAAGGCCATGGTGTGATTGCGTCCCAGGTCCGCAAACGCATTCTTCAAGACACCTGCCCAGGTTCCCACGCCCATCGGCATGCCCCTTTCGCCGCCGCTCCCGCGTCCGGTTCTGTTGGTTGGATGATGTTTCCGGCCTGCGCGCCTGCCTCGCCGCGCATCTTTCCGCCACACCGGCACAGAGCCGTGATGCACCGGCCTTGCGGAAAACAGCCGATGAGCTTGCCAAACCAGCAAGCAAACTCCTAGTCTGGATTCCTTGTGAGTGCTTGGCTCGGATATACTGGAAATACTGACTCATGGCCAACGGAACGGTAACTAACACGCCCGGCGGAACCCGCCGCAGCTGGATCGCGATCGTCGTCGTCGTACTGCTTCTCATGATCGCCGCGGGAGCCTATGTTGAGCTCCGGCCGCATCGCATCCGCGTCTCGGTGGTCTCGCCGATACGCCAGACCATCTCCAGCGACATCACCACCAACGGAAAAGTCGAGCCGATCCATGGCTTTGAGGCTCACGCCCCGCTGGCCGGCACGATTCAAAAGGTGCTGGTGAAGGAAGGGGCCGCGGTGAAGGCCGGTCAGCTGCTGCTGGTGCTGGACGACTCACGCTCCCGCGCCGACCTTGCCACGGCGCAGACCCGGCTGAAGGCAGCGCAGGCAGCCTATGCCAACCTGCTCGCCGGCGGCACGGAGCAGGAGCTGCTCTCCCGCCGCAGCGAATTGCAAAAGGCCACCACCGAGCGCGATGCCGCCGAGCGCCAACTGGCCGCCCTGCAGCGCCTTCTGCAGAACGGAGCCGCCACCGCCGACGAGGTTTCCGCCGCCAGCGACCGGCTGGCCCGCGCCAAGGCCGACCTCACCCAGTTGCAGTCGCAGGTTCGCTACTCCCCCCTGGAGTTGCAGCACTCCCAGGAGGAGATCGACGCCGCCAAGGCCAGCATTCAGCTTGCCGAGGAGGTGCTGCGCAGCTGCAACGTCACCGCCCCCTTTGACGGCACGGTGTATTTCATCCCGGTGCGCGCCGGCTCTTTTGCCAACGTGGGCGATCTGCTTCTGCAGGAAGCCAATCTCAGCGAGTTGCAGGTCCGGGCCTTCGTTGATGAGCCGGAAATCGGACACCTTGCCCTGGGCGAAAGCGTCCGCATCACCTGGGACGCCCTGCCCGGACAGTCCTGGCAGGGCGTGGTTACATCGCTTCCCTCCACCGTCGTCGCCCGCGGCTCGCGCGTGGTGGGCGAGGTGCTCTGCAAGCTGGACAACTCCAACCGCCTGCTGCTGCCCAATGTGGACGTCAACACCACCATCATCGTCGGCAGCACACAGGACGCCATCACCGTGCCCCGCGAGGCGGTGCGGGAAGACAGCGGCCACAATTTTGTCTATCTCCTCAAGGACGGGCACCTGCACCGGCAGGATGTAAAGCTGGGCATCACCAACCTCACCCGGGTCGAGGTCCTCAGCGGCGTCTCCCAAGGCGACGTGATTGCCGTGCAGTCGTTCAGCCCCTCGCCCATGGCGGAGGGTGTCGAAGTCAAAGTCGTAGAGAATCCTGTGTAATGACGATCCCGGCCCGCTTACCTGATTCTGCGTCTCGCAGCCGCCTGCTGCTCTGCTGGCTGCTGGTTTGCGGCTTGCTGCTCCCCGCCGCTGCCTGGGCTGGCACTTCGACGGGTAACGCGGCGCTGCCGGCCACAGGCACAGGGCCCGCCGAGTTGCTGGCCGCGGGCCGCGCCGATGAAGCGCTGCGGGTGCTGACTCCGCAGGCTACCGACCACAACGCCGCGGCGTATAACTTGCTGGGCCGCGTCTACTTTGCCCTGGAAGACTGGGACAACGCGGCGCGCAACTGCGAGCGCGCCGTCCAATTGGAACCGCGGAACGCCATCTACCAGCTCTGGCTGGGGCGCAGTTACGGGGAAAAAGCCCGCGTGGCCAGTGCGATTCTGGCCTTTCCGCTGGCCCGCAAAACCGTGGCGGCCTTTGCGGACGCGCGCGCGCTGGACCGCCAGAACTTGGCCATCGCCCACGACCTCGCCGAGTACTACTCCGACGCGCCGGTGATCGTGGGCGGAGGCGCCAGCAAGGCGCTCGCCCTGGCCGCGGAACTGGCCCCCGAGCATCCCTCCGATGCCGCATGGGTGCGGGCCATGGTGGACGCCAACGCAGGCCACTTCGAGGAAGCCGAGCACGAGTACAGCGAGGAAATCCGCCTGGCTCACGGCTCCGCTCTCAGCTATCTTGACCTCGCCCATTTCCTGAAGGGACGCAAGAGCTGGGACCGCGTGCAGCAGACCGTCGAACGCGCCATGCATTCCACGGAGATTCAGCCCGTGGACCGCTACAACGCCGCCGAGCTGCTGCTGAAAAGCCATCGCAATCTGGACGAGGCGGCGCGCCTGCTGCGCGCCTATATGCAAGACGGCCACACCCAGGAGGGTGCGCCGGTGTTTCGCGCCCACTATCTGCTTGGCGAAATTCTCCTGAACACCGGAGACCCCAGCCAGGCGGCCGCCGAATACCAAGCCGCTCTGGGCCTGGCCAGCTCCTATCGCCCGGCTGCAGAGGCTCTGCGGCGGCTGGAAAAACATTGATGCCGGGGCGCGCCGCTGCCAACGGAGGACTACGACCGAAGATGAAGACGAACGGCTCCGTGAAATTCCGCACTCTCGTTGCCAGCTTGTTGATGGCAACATCGCTGGCTTCGATGCCGCTGGCGGCCGAGCCCATCGACTTCCGCCAGGCCATTGAACTGGCGCTCAAGCACAGCGGCGTCATGCTGGCAGCCTCGGCCGACCGCGAGCGCACGGCCCAGCACTACAAGGCGGAGCGTTACGCCTACATTCCCAGCGTGGTCTTCGGATCGAACCTCGGCTATACCATCGGCCCGCCCGTTGCCATCGCCGGATCCGCTCCCTCGCTGTTCAGCGTCACCCACCAGCAGAGCCTGCTCAACTTCGCCTTGCGCGACACCCTGAAGGCCGACCGCAGCGACATGATCGCCGCCGGCATCGACTACGAGGACCACTCCGATCAGGTCATCCTCGACACCTCCCTGATCTATATCGAGCTCGATAACACCCAGCAGCGCCTGACGGCGGCGCAGCAGCAGAAGCAGGCCGTGGACCATGCGCTCTTCATCGCGCAGCAGCGCCAGCAGGAGGGCGTAGGCAGCGTGATCGACAGCAAGCGGGCCGAACTCGATGCCGCCCGCGTCGATCTCCGCATCACCGAACTGGAAACCAGCATCGACGTGCTGCGCGAGCGCCTGGCACGCGCCATCGGTGAATCCGCGGCCACACTGGAGACGGTGAGCGATTCCATCCCCGCCGCACCGCCGCTGCCCTCGTCCGACGATCTCACCTCGGTCGCATTGGCCAGCTCGCTCACCGTCCGCGTGGCCGATGAACACGTCCGCGCCGCCCGCGACCGCGCCCGCGCCGAGCATCGCAAGAAATATCCATCCATCGACGTGGCCGGCCAGTACGTGCAGTACGCCAGCTTCAATAATTATTCGACGTACTATCTGCACTTTCCGTCCTACAGCTACAGCTTCGGCATGAACTTCCGCGTCCCCATCCTCGACTTTGCGCAGAACGCCGTAGCCGCCGCTGCCGACGCCGAGGCCCTGCACGCCGAAGCCGAAGCCCAGACCGCGCGCGACCAGGTGGCGGCCGATGCCGTCCGCGCCCAGCACACGCTCCACCAGCTGGAAGCTACGGCCCGCGTCTCGCGCCTTGAACTCGAAGTCGCCCAGGCCAATATCGACGATGTGAAGCTGCAGGTGGAGGAGGGCCACGCCAGCGCCCGCGATCAGGAGTTGGCACGCGCCGATGTCGCCAACCGGCAGGTGCTGCTGCTGCAGAGCCAGTTTGAATTCATGCGCTCCCAGCTTCAGCTTCTGCGCCAGACCGGCGAGCTGCACGGGTGGGCTTTGGGCAAGTAAAGTTGGGCAAGTAAAATTGAGAAAGTCTGTTTTCAGGATGGCACAGTGACGCTTCGTAAATACCTGGTTCTGCTTGCGGTCATCATCTTCGGCTCGACCGGGGATTCCTTTTTGTCGCGCGGCATGAAGCAGGTCGGCGCCATCGACATTCATCACATTTCGAGCATCTTCACCGCGGTCGCCAATCCCTGGGTGATCCTGGGAATCTTCTTTCTGCTGGGCTTCATGTCCAGCTACATGACCGCGCTCTCCTTTGCCGACCTGACCTTCGTGCTTCCCGCCACCGCGATCAGCTATATCAACATGACGCTGATCTCCATCTTCTGGCTGCATGAGCATGTAAGCCCGCAGCGCTGGGCCGGAGTCGCGCTCATCGTCGCCGGCGTCGGACTGGTCGCCGGAGGCCCATCGCGCACCGAGCGTCCGCCCGAAGCCGTTCCCGGCTCCAGTGCTCTTCAGGAGCAGCGATGAGAGTCTTCTACACCTGGGCCTGTATCGCCTGCACGGTCTGCTTCGCCGCCGCCGGAGACGTGCTCCTCGCGCTGGCCATGAGCCGCATTGGCGACCTCGGCGACCTGCGCCGCGAACACGGCATCCTGGCGGTGGTGACCCGCGTGCTCTCCAGCGGTGCGCTCTTCGGCGGCGTCTTCTTCATGGCCCTGGCGTTCTTCAGCAACCTGGTCGGACTCTCGTGGGCCGACCTCAGCCTGATGGGTCCGGCCTCGGCAGCGCTCACCTTTGTCACCAACGCGGTCTGCGCCAAGTTTTTCCTGCATGAAAACGTGGACCGCCGCCGCTGGTTCGCCACCCTGTTCGTCTGCTCCGGAGTGGTCCTGCTCACCCGCTCGTAAGGCCATCGCATTCCAGCAACCATGACGGCTCCCGTTTTGGGATAGTTTTCCAGGATGGGTGTGAGCCGCCCATGACATTTTTTTACCAATAAGCAACCCTGCCCCAAGAGTGCCCACTCAGAACCGAGATGCTGCGCTGTGTTCCGGAATTAGCCAGGTGAGCGTTTCACGATTCTCGAACGTCTGAGGAGATATCTTTAAAATGAGCTCGTCGACGACGGTTTCCTCGCCTAGCCGAAGGAAATTCCTCGGCACTATGAGCCGGGTAGCGGCGGTTACAGGCGCAATTGGAGTAACACCGGGCTTCGCTGCGTTAGGTGCAAACTCAGTTACAGCCCCAGCGGGTCCCGCCGGGCTAGGGAACCCTCGCGTGATTCAGTCGTTTCTACTGCGTGTCGCGGCCGCCACCGCGGATGCCGCCGTGCCCGTTCCCCCACATACCACCAACGGCGACGAACAGCTCTATCCCGATAAATCCGCCAGCTATTCGAAGGCGCTGCTTCAGGATGGTTACGGGCGAGTCAATTTGAATGCCTACAACAGTCTCAAAACCGCCTTGAACAGCGGCAATCCCTCCGACTTTGAGAACATGATTTTGGGCGGCACGGTCCGGGAGACAGATCCGCAGGCGGGACTGGCTTTCGATCTGGAAGGTTCCGATGCAGCGCAGTTCGGCAATGCTCCGTCTCCGGCCAATCAGGAAAATCTCGTAGTTGTCCCCCCGCCTCCGGCTGTCGCCAGCGCCGCTTACGGAACGGAACTGGTGGAGCTCTACTGGGCCTCGCTCTTACGGGACGTGGCCTTTACCGACTACTCCGCCAATTCCATCGCCGCTCAGGCCGCGGCCGAACTTTCCTCGATGCCGAGCTATGCCGGACCGAGAAACAGCCACGGCCAGGTGACTCCCAATCTCCTCTTTCGCGGTGGTTTTGCCGGTGAACTCGTCGGGCCTTATGTCTCGCAGTTGAACCTTATTCCGACGGCCATGGGCGTTCAGCCGATTAGCCAGCAATTGAGTACCTACCTGCCGGGCATCGACTATATGACCGATCTCAACACCTGGTTTGAGGTTCAGAACGGGATTAGCACCGGTCTCCAGGCCCAGGTAGACCCGCAATTACGCTACCTGCACAACGCACGGGGATTCGCGGCCCTCACGTATAACGACCCAGGATGCCAGGAGGTGTACGCCGCCCTACTCGTACTGCTTACGCTGGGCGCGCCCTTGAACCCTGGGAATCCCTATGTCGACTCCAAAACCCAGATGGGCTTTGGCACATTCGGCGTTCAGGACATTGTGTCGACCTTGAACGAAGTGAGCGCGCGGGCCTTGGGTGTGGTCTGGTACCAGAAGTGGTTCGTCCATCTCCGCCAGCGGCCCGAGGCTGGCGGCGGCCTCGTCCACCTTATCAGGACCGGCCTGGGCAATACGGTGGATGCGAAGTTGAACGGCAATGTCTTAAACTCGCAGGCGGTCCAAGCCAGCTTCGGCCGGTACGGTACCTACCTGCTTTCGCAAGCCTTCCCCGAAGGCTGCCCTACGCACCCGTCCTACCCCACGGGCCACGGAGTGATAGCGGGCGCCTGCATCACCATCCTGAAGTTCTTTTTCGACGGCACTTTCGTAATTCCCGATCCCGTGGTGCCCACCGATGACGGTCTTTCCCTGCTGCCCTACACGGGTTCGGATGCGGGCCAGCTCACCGTCAACGGTGAGTTGAACAAACTGGCGCGCAACGTCACCTTCGGCCACGGGATCCTTGCCGGAATTCACTGGCGCAGCGATTCCCAGCAGTCCATGATCCTGGGGGAAGCCTTTGCCATCAGTGTGCTTCAGGACAAGGCCAGAGCCTATAACGAGAAGTTCACTATTCAATTCGCCAAATTCGATGGCAGCATTGCAACAATTTCCAACCAGTAGCCAGTCGTCGGGCGACTGCTCCCGAATCACGGCACAGGGATCACTCGCGCAGATTGCAGGGCTGCTCACGGAACTCCAGGCTGCGGAGAGGGGGCGGAATAGGGTTCGATCCGCCTATCCTGAGACATCGCACAAAGCTCCCCGCAGCCCACAGCTGTTAAAATGGTTGCAGAGATGTCCATCGACCGCAGTACCGCGCCCCTAGCCAGCAGCTCTCCTTCCGAATCGCCCGCGCCTCGTCCGCGCATCGGCTTCGTCAGCCTCGGCTGTCCCAAAAACCTTGTCGATTCCGAAGTGATGATGGGCATGCTCTCCACCAACGGCGCCGAGATCACCCCGCACGCCGAAGACGCCGACATCATCGTGGTTAACACCTGCTCGTTTATCGACACCGCCAAGCAGGAGTCGGTGGATACCATCCTCGAAATGGTGAAGCACAAGACCCACGGCCGCGCACGCAAGCTCATCGTTACCGGCTGCCTGGTGGAGCGCTACCGCGACGAGATTCAGAAGAACATTCCGGAGATCGACGCCGTGCTCGGCACCGGCGAGTTGACCGACATCCTCAAAGCCGCCGGAATCGCTCCCATCGAGTCGGAAGCGACGCCCTTTACCATCCTTAGCGGCGCTGCCGAGGCCCCGCATGCCCACCCCAGTGCCTCGCAGCAACTGAAAGGTGGACAGCACGAGCCCGCCCATTCGCGGCCCGAGGGCGATGCCCGCGAAAAGGCCGGACGCTTTGCCCGCGACGGCTGGGACGGAGCCCGCGCCGAGCTGCCCAGCTATCTCTACGACGAGAACACGCCGCGCCTGTTGGCCACCCCGCGCCACTCCGCCTACATCAAGATTGCCGAAGGTTGCGACCATCCCTGCGCCTTCTGCATCATTCCGCAGCTGCGCGGCAAGTTCCGCTCCCGCACCATCGCCTCGGTGGTCATAGAGGCCGAGCGTCTGGCCGCCCAGGGCGTGCGCGAAATCAATCTCATCGGGCAGGACACCACCTGCTTCGGCGAAGACCTCGGCCTCCAGGACGGCCTCGCCACCCTGCTCGAACAGCTCGCCCAGGTCGAGCCGCTGCGCTGGGTCCGCTTCCTCTACGCCTATCCCAACAAAATCACGCCGCGCCTGATAGAAGTCCTCGCCCGTCACCCGCGCCTGTGCCGCTACATCGACGTTCCCCTGCAGCACGCCTCCACCGACGTGCTCAAGCGCATGAAGCGTGGAGGCTCGGCGGAGATTTTCCTCAAGCTCATTGCCAAGCTGCGGCAGGAGATTCCCGACCTCACCCTGCGCACCTCGTTCATCGTCGGCTTCCCCGGAGAAACCGAAGACGACTTCCAGCAGCTCTGCGACTTCGTCTCCGCCGCGCAATTCGACTGGCTCGGCGTCTTCGCCTATTCCGACGAGGAGGGCTCGCCCGCATACCTGCTCGACGGCAAAGTCCATCCCAAGGAGATCGAGCGCCGCCGCCGCCGGCTCATGCAGTTGCAGAAGCGCATCAGCCGCCAGCGCCGCAAGCAGTGGATCGGACGCGAGATCGAAGTCATGCTCGAAGGCCCCAGCGAAGAGACCGATCTGCTCTGGGAGGCGCGCACGCCGGCCCACGCCCCGGAGATCGACGGCAAGGTGTTCATCAACGATTTCGGCGAGCACACCGCGCCGCAAGCCGGAGATTTTTATCGCGCCATCGTGGAAGAAGCCCACGACTACGACTTGGTAGCCAGATTGTTGTAGATTGGATCTACGCAAATGACGGGTGCCCCACCTTCGGCGCGCGTTTTTTTGCGCGGCTAAGGTGGGAGAGAAAGAAGCCGCTACCCTGAACCTTGAACTTGTCCGATGAAGAAAAATAAGACCTCGCTCCGTTGCCCCACCTGCCGCAAAATCGTGCTGGCCACCGATCCCGACTTTCCGTTCTGCTCCGACCGCTGCCGGGTCATTGATCTGGGCAAATGGATCAACGGCGGCTATGTCATCTCCTCGCCGGTGAATGATCCTGAATCCGGCGGCGAAGCCGAGTACAATGAGCCCGGGTACAATGAGAAGTATGGACGCCGCAAGCCGAACTGAGCCACCCATTCAGAAGATTCCTGGCCATACGAAGAAGGGCTCCGCGCGCCCCACGCGTCCGTACTGGGCGTGGACGGTTGCCACCTTCTTCGGCGCCGGCGCGCTCAGACCCGGTCCGGGCACCTGGGGATCGGTGGGAGCCGTGCTCACGTGGGCGCTCATTGCCCGCCACTTGCCGCCGCAGCTGCTCATTCCCGGAGCCCTGGCCTACTGCGCCCTGGCCACTGCCATCGGAATTCCCGCCGCCACCCTCACCGCCCGCGCCTGCCATCGCGACGACCCCTCGCATGTCGTCATCGACGAGGTTGCCGGACAGATGCTGACGCTGGTGGCTGCTCCGCTGACGTGGCACGCGTTGCTGGCGGGCTTTCTACTCTTCCGCGCATTTGATATCGTCAAGCCTCCGCCCATCCGCTGGCTGGAGCGGCTGCGTCCGGAGGGCGTCGGCATTGTGGTCGATGATCTTGGCGCGGGTCTTTACGGATTCCTGGTCCTGCAACTCTTACTGCACTTCGGCATCGTAAAATAGCAAGGCACGCCCTATGAGCCAGAATCCCGAATCTCCGGTCATCCTCTCCGTCGAACCACCGCTGGCTCTGCCCGGCGGCGAAGTCCGCCTGTACGGCCGCGCGCTGCTGGCCAGCCTCAGCGATTCCACCGAGGTTCTGTTCGGCGACGCCATTGCCACCGTCGTCTTCGCCACGCCTACGCAGCTGACCGTCATGGTGCCGGACGCCGCCTCGGGCGAGTCGATCACCGTCACCACCCCGCAAGGTTCGGATTCGGTGGAGTTTACCCTCGCCACCCTGCTCTCGGAAAACCTCCATCCGGTGGCCAATCCCGCGGTGGACGAAAAAGGCAATGTCTACGTCACGTTCTCCGGCAGCCGCGGCCAGAGCGTGCCCACATCGCTGTTCCGCATCGACGACGAATCCACCCTGCACTCGCTCGACGCCGATGTCATGAATCCCACCGGCCTGGCACTCGACAACGACGGCAACCTCTACGTCTCCTCGCGCCACGACGGCGCCGTCTACCGCCTGGACACCTCGGGCGATCTTTCCACCTACGCCGAAGGCATGGGCGTGGCCACCGGAATGGCCTTCGACCGGCTCGGCAATCTCTACGTGGGCGACCGCAGCGGCACCATCTTCAAAATCGCGCCCGACCGCCAGATCTTCGTCTTTGCCACGCTTGAGCCCAGCGTCGCCGCCTATCACCTGGCTTTTTCGCCCAACGGAAATCTCTACGTCACCGGCCCCACCACGTCCTCCAACGACTGCGTCTATGAGATCGACCAGAGCGGCGTGGTCACGCCCTTCTTCAGCCATCTCGGCCGTCCTCAGGGACTCGCATTCGACCTTGAGGGCAATCTTTACGTCGCCGCCTCCTGGCGCGGACGCCGCGGCATCCTCCGCATTACCCCGGACCGCCAGGCCTCGCTCGTCATCGGCGGAGTCAACGTCGTCGGCCTCGCCTTCGATCCCAACCACGCGCTGATCGTCGCCACCACCTCGGGCGCCTACTTTCTCCCCTGGAACATCCCCGGCTTCATCCTCACCCCGGAGCTGCCCGAGTTTTAGATTGAGGGAGTCATCGTGAGTAGGTGGAGAAGGGGGTCATTCTGAACGCAGTGAAGAACCCCAGCGCGGCTCAAATCTCCAGCGCCGCCTCAGAGGCGTTTCAGCAACCCAGCCGCATCGTCTTTCGCCCAAAACAAAAGGCGCACCCATGATCCAGGTGCGCCCTTCCGCCTCGAAAGCACTTCGTTATTTCACGTCGAGCAGCTCCACGTCAAAAATCAAATAGGCATTGCCCGGGATCACCGGGGGCTGTCCACTGAAGCCATAGCCAAGCTCCGGCGGAATCCTGAGCTGCCGCTTGCCGCCCACCTTCATGCCGGCCACGCCTTCGTCCCAGCCTTTGATCACCTGTCCTGCGCCGAGGGTAAATTCAAAAGGTTCGCCGCGATCCAGCGAGCTGTCGAACTTCGTACCGTTTTCCAGCAGCCAGCCGGTGTAGTGAACCTTCACCGTGTGGCCCTTCTTCGCCTCCGCGCCGGTGCCCACCTTCAGGTCCCAGTACTTCAGCCCATGGTGCAGCGAAACCCCGGGTCCATCCACCGGAGAAGCCACCGTCGGACCCTGAGCGCTGACCCACATCGCCATCATCAGCACCGCCATCAGCACAATCGTATTTCGCATCGATCTCTCCTATTCTTTTCCTACCGCATCTGGCCGTACCGTGTCGTGCGCCGCGTGCAGCTCCTGCAGGTGGAAGACGCTGATTCCGCCCTCCTGCAGCACGGGAATCCCCTCCACCACGGCCCGCGCGGCCGACAGCGTGGTAATTGTCGGAATCCGCGCCGTGATGGCCGCCCGGCGGATCGCCTTCTCGTCGAACCAGGGCTCGCCGCGCGCCTGCGGCGTGTTGATGATCAGCTGAATCCGGTCGCCTTTGATCAGATCGACCACGTTCGGCCTGCCCTCTTTCACCTTGTACACCCGTTCCACGCGCATCCCGGCCACTTCCAGAGCCTCGGCCGTTCCATGCGTGGCCACAATCTTAAAGCCCATGTCGATGAACTTCCGCGCCACGTCCGCCACGTGCGGCTTGTCGCGTTCATTCACGCTGATGAACACCGTCCCCTTCGAGGGCAGCGCCTGGCCGGCCGCGAGCTGAGCCTTGGCAAAGGCCTCGCCAAAGTTGTCGGCCACGCCCATCACCTCGCCGGTGGAGCGCATCTCCGGACCCAGCACGGTGTCCACGCCGGGAAACTTGTTCCACGGAAACACCGGAGACTTGACGTAGAAAAACTCGCCCGTGTCCAGATCCTTGCGCGCCGCAATGTTCTCCGGCAAAAACTCCTTCAGCTTGCGCCCGGTCATCAGCCGCGCCGCAATCTTGGCGCAAGCAATGCCGGTGGCCTTGGAAACATAGGGCACCGTGCGCGAGGCCCGCGGGTTCACCTCGATCACATACACCTTGCCGCGCTGCACGGCGTACTGAATGTTCATCAGTCCGACCACGTTCAGCGCCTTGGCCAGCTTGTAGGTGTACTCGCGGATGGTCGCCAGCACATCCGGCGCCAGATCGACGCTGGGCAGCACGCACGACGAATCGCCGGAGTGAATGCCCGCCTCTTCGATGTGCTCCATGATGCCGGCGATCACCACATCATCGCCGTCGCTCAGGGCGTCTACGTCCACCTCTGTTGCCGCCTCCAGAAAGTGGTCCACCAGGATCGGTCGGTCCTGCGAGTACTCCACCGCTTGCCCCATGTATTCCTTCACCGCTTTGGCGTCGTAGGCAATCACCATGGCGCGGCCGCCCAGCACATACGAGGGACGCACCAGCACCGGATAGCCCACCTTTTCGGCCGCCGCCAGCGCCTCGTCCACCGAGGTTGCCATGCCGCCCGGCGACTGCGGAATCTCCAGCTGGTTCAGCAATGCCTCAAAGCGCTTGCGGTCCTCGGCCAGGTCGATCGACTCCGGCGAGGTGCCGATGATGTTGACCCCGGCCTTTTTCAGCGGCAGCGCCAGATTCAGCGGCGTCTGTCCGCCGAACTGCACGATCACCCCGATCTCGTCGGTCCCCTTGGCCTCGTGCTCGTAGATGGCCAGCACGTCTTCATAGGTCAGCGGCTCGAAGTACAGCCGGTCGCTGGTGTCGTAGTCGGTCGAGACCGTCTCCGGATTGCAGTTCACCATGATGGTTTCAAAGCCGTCGTCGTGCAGTGAGAAGGCCGCGTGGCAGCAGCAGTAATCGAACTCGATTCCCTGCCCGATGCGGTTCGGCCCCGAGCCCAGAATGATGACTTTCTTTTTCGCCGTCGGCAGCGCCTCGTCTTCGTCTTCAAAGGTCGAGTACATGTACGGCGTAAAGCTTTCGAACTCGGCCGCGCAGGTGTCCACCCGCTTGTACACCGGAACGATTCCCATCTCCTGACGCTTCTGGTAGATCTTGATCGCACCTTCGCGCCCCGGCATCTTCCACAGCTCGCTCAGCCGCGCGTCGCTGATTCCCTTGCGCTTGGCGTCGCGCATCTTGTCCGGAGTAATCGTCTCCATCGAGCTCTTTTCCAGCTCCGCCAACTCGTCGCTGACTTCCTTCAACTGGTAGAGGAACCACGGGTCCATCCCGGTCAGCTTGGCCACGTGCGGCACGGTCCAGCCAATGGCCAACGCATGGCGCACATATTGCAGCCGCTCCGGATGCGGCGACACCAGCCGCTTGGTGAGGATCTGCGGCTCAATCGCTTCCACTTCCGTCTTCCTGCCGGTCTCCAGCGAGCGCACCGCTTTCAGCAGCGACTCTTTGAAGGTGCGGCCAATCGCCATCACCTCGCCCACCGACTTCATCTGCGGCCCCAGGCTCTCGTCGGCCCCAGGGAACTTTTCAAACTGCCACTTGGGAATCTTCACCACCACGTAATCCAGCGTCGGCTCAAAGCACGCCGGAGTCTTCTGCGTGATGTCGTTGGTGATCTCGTCCAGCGTGTAGCCCACGGCCAGCCGCGCCGCAATCTTCGCAATCGGGAAGCCGGTGGCCTTGGAAGCCAGCGCCGAGGAGCGTGACACCCGCGGATTCATCTCGATCACAATCTGCCGCCCGGTGGTGGGATGCACGGCGAACTGCACATTCGAGCCGCCGGTCTCCACGCCGATCTCGCGCATCACCTTGATCGCGCCGTCGCGCATGCGCTGGTACTCGCGGTCGCTCAGGGTCTGCGCCGGAGCCACGGTGATCGAGTCGCCGGTATGCACGCCCATGGGATCGAAGTTCTCGATCGAGCAGATGATGATGACGTTGTCGGCCATGTCGCGCATCACCTCCAACTCGAATTCCTTCCAGCCCAGCACGCTTTCTTCCAGCAGCACCTCGTGCACCGGAGAAAGATCGATTCCGCGCGCCAGCAGGTCCAGCAGCTCTTCGCGATTGAACGCAATGCCACCGCCCGAGCCGCCCAGCGTAAACGACGGGCGCAGCACCACGGGAAAGCCCAGCTTGGTGGAAAAATCCAGCCCGTCCTTCAGGTTGTTCACCAGCACCGAACGCGGCGTATCCAGTCCGATGCGTGTCATCGCATCCTTGAACAGCAGGCGGTCTTCGGCCTTCTTGATCGCCTCCAGCTGCGCGCCGATCAGCGTGACGCCGTACTTTTCCAGCACGCCGCCGTCGGCCAGTTCCACCGCCAGGTTCAGCGCGGTCTGTCCGCCGACGGTGGGCAGCACGGCCATTCCCTTGCCCACGCCGAGCTCCACTTCCCGCCGGATTATCTCCTCCACGTAGCGCCGCGTCAGCGGCTCCACGTAGGTGCGGTCAGCCATCTCCGGGTCGGTCATGATGGTCGCCGGATTGGAGTTCACCAGCACCACCTCGTAGCCTTCGGCCTTCAGCGCCTTGCACGCCTGCGTGCCGGAGTAGTCAAACTCCGCCGACTGGCCGATCACAATCGGCCCCGAACCAAGAATCAGAATCTTCGAAATATCAGTGCGACGTGGCATTTAGTTCCCTTATTTCTACGGTCTTTGCTATCAATTCTTCTACAACGATCAACTCTTCCGGACCGATCCGCGCTTCCCGCCGACCTGTGCTTTCCGCATCCGCGCTTCCCTAATCCGCGCTTTCCGCGATTCGCGCTTTCCGATCCGATCCGCGCTTTCCGATCCGATCCGCGCTTTGAAAGGGCACGGCTTCAGCCGTGCCGTGCGGCATCCAATTCAGGCGGCTTTAGCCGCTGAGGGACAACGTCCCAGCCGCCACCATACGAACAATACGGATACTTCTTCGCATCTCCGCAGAGCCCGGCACGAACCGGATTCAAACGGATGTATTCGCGATGCTGCCCATAGTCCTCCCAGTCACGAATGCGATGGTCCGAAAAGCCGCGCTGCCAAATCTCGGCGTTTGAACACAGCTCCTTCTTCACGCGAAACGAGAACCCGCCCTTGATCTTCTGCGCGGCGCGCTCCAGCGCCTCGTGCGGCGTGATGAGAAGATGAAAGTGATCGGGCATCAGCACGAATTCGTGGAGCAGGTAACTCGAGCCGCGGTATTGCTGAAGCACGGCAACAAACAGCTCCGCGAATGGTTGGGCGCGAAACAACGGACGCCGCTCCCATGTCGAGGACGTCACGAAGTACGTCTGCTCGCTATTTCTCGCGTGTTCTCGTTTTGGAATCATCCGCTGCCTCAGCGGCTAAAGCCGCCCCGTCTTTCCGCATCCGTTCGGCACGGCTAAAGCCGTGCCCTTTCAAAGCCGCCGTGCCCCTTCAAAGCCGCCGTGCCCTCTCAAAGCTCCATTCAACCCAGAACCCTTTTTTCTCATCCCTGCCGCTCCTCTACTTTCCGCTATCACTTCAGCAGCGAATAGAACGGCAACTGCTCTACTTTGCGAAACTGCCACACGCCGGGAAATCCCTTCGACGCCTCCGGCGCGGCAATCTGGGCGCCTGTTTTTAAACTTACGAACCGCTGCGTCTCCAGCATCACCTGGCCGTTGTCATCGAAGTCCTGCGCCGTATAACGAATGCAGGCGCAATTTGGAATATCCATGTAGTCATCGGTCAGCAGCATCACGTGTCCGTCGGCTGCAAAACACATCTGGCCGGTGTGCATCGCCAGTCCGGGCGCATCGTGCAGGTCCACCATCCAGTTGCTCTCGCGCCACACGCGGGCCGCGGCATTGTCCTTCGGCCCCGGACGCTTTCCGTCCGTGACCACGCTCCACTCGCCCTCCGGCGAGCGCGACAGGCCGACGGCTTTCCGCGGTGCACTGTCGGCGATGCCGCACAACTGCTCAAACGTGCCGGCTGTGTCGGGACGAGAATTCGGCGGTGCGTCGGCGCCGTCGTCCTGCGCCGGCAGCGGTGTGCCTTGTGCCGGGCACATCGTCGCCATCGTCAGCACAGCCACAGCCAATCCGAATCGCTTCACCGGCCACTCCCTCACTCGTGCCCTATCTCTTCAGCAGCGAATAGAACGGCAACTGCTCCACTTTGCGGAACTCCCACACCCCGGGAAATCCCTTCGCCGCATCCGGCATATCGATCGGTTGGCTCGTCAGCGCATTCACAAAGGTCTGCTCCCGCCTGGTCACCGTGCCGTCGGCGGCAAAGGCCAGCGAGGTAAAACGCAGGCAACGGCATTGCGCCAATTCCATATAGCGGTCGATCATGAGCGTAATCCGCCCCTGAGGGTCAAAGCACATCTGCCCGGTATGCATCACCGGACTCTGCGCACCCGGCGCATCGTGCAGGTCCACCATCCAGTGCCCCTGGTGCCACACCCGCGCCGCCATCACGTCTCCGGATCCCGGACGCTTGGACGCACTCACGACCTTCCACGCGCCGCTTGCCGAGCGCGCAAACTGCAGCGCACTCTGCGGCGCGGTGTCGCGAATCCCGCACTCGCCGCCGAAGGTGAACCGGTCGGAAGGCACAACTCCATGCGAGCCGTCCGCCCCGCCTGTCTGGGCTACACAGATCCCCACGCACAGCGCCGTGCAGAACAACACCAGAGCCGCCCGCTTCATTGTTTCGTTCTCCACTCGTTCATCATCTGCACGAAATCCGCGAACAGGTAATGCGAGTCATGCGGTCCCGGCGAAGCCTCGGGGTGATACTGCACGCTGAACAGCGGGTAGTTGCGGTGCCGCAATCCCTCCAGCGTATTGTCGTTCAGGTCCACGTGCGTCAGTTCCACCTCGCTCTGCTTCAGCGAATCCGGATCCACCGCGTAGTTGTGGTTGTGCGCCGTAATCTCCACCTTGCCGGTCTGCAGATGCTTGACCGGATGGTTGCCGCCATGGTGGCCGAACTTCAGCTTGTAGGTCTTGCCGTCCAGCGCCAGCCCGATCAGCTGATGCCCCAGGCAGATGCCGAAGACCGGAACCCGTCCCGCCAGTGTGCGGATCGTCTTCCGCGCATAGACCACCGCGTCCGGATCGCCCGGCCCGTTCGACAGGAATACGCCGTTCGGCTTCAGCGCCAGCACTTCCTCCGCCGGAGTCTGCGCCGGAACCACCGTCACGTCGCAGCCCGAACTCACCAGCCGCCGCAAAATATTGGTCTTGATGCCGTAGTCGTAGGCGACCACCTGCTTGCGCTCCGGCCCTTCGTACTCGACCGCCGCTTCCGTGGTCAACACCGCCAGCTTCCCCGCCGGGCCGCGCGGCACGGTGATGATCCGCTCCTCCACGTCGCCCTTGGTCCAGCTGTAGCTTTCCTTGGTGGAAACTTCCTTGGCCAGGTCGAGTCCGTCGATGGTGGGAGTCGCCTTGGCCATGGCAACCAGCTTCTCCACGTCCATCTCGCGGGTGGAAACCACCCCGCGCATGACGCCCTTGTCGCGCAGATGCCGCACCAGCGCCCGCGTGTCAATCTCCGACAGCACCGGGACACGATGCCGCTCCAGGTATTCGTCCGTCACCTGGTGCGAGCGGTAGTTGGAGGCGTAGGGCGAGAACTCGCGCACCACCAGCCCCTCGATGTACGGCTTGCCGGATTCCTCGTCGTCGGGATTGGTGCCGTAGTTGCCGATTTCGGGATTGGTGAGAACCACGATCTGCCCGGCATAGGAGGGATCGGTGAAGATTTCCTGATAGCCGGTAATGGATGTATTAAAAACTACTTCGCCCGTTCTTTCCAGCCGTGCTCCGTAGCCTTTGCCGCGGAAGACTCTGCCGTCTTCCAGCGCCAGGATAGCTTGCATCGCATCCTCAGGGAGTGAATTTTCTAGATGATAACAGCTATTTCAGCAGCAGCGCGGCACGGCAAGAGGAAATCCCGCTCCGCTACGCATATTAATGCAGCGAATAGAATAATATTCACTTTTTGCCGCCCCCCTGAACCCTAACACACGACCGAAATAGGAAACTGACCTGCTGCCCTCAACCCTGAAACTTTGAAACCTCGCCTTACCCCGTCACCGTCGGCGCTTCCCCGATCCAGAGCCGTTCCTCCACCGCCCGCAGCATTGCCGCCGCCACATCGGCCCGGCTCACGCTGCTCACCGCCGGACGCCCTGCGCTCACCGTGCAACGCCCCGTCAGCGGCCCGTTGGTCAGCCTCGTGGGCCGCAGAATCGTCCACTCCAGCCCGCTCGCCTTCACCTCGGGCTCCATCACGTTCTTGTCCTCATACGGAGCCCACAGCAGCGTGGCAAACACCAGCCGGGCGATCAGGTTCGCCTGCGCCAGGCTCTCGCCCGCTCCAAAGGCCGACTCCACCACCAGGCGCCGGACTCCGTGCTGCCGCATCACTGCCATCACGAGCCGCGTTCCATCGGAGACCACGCGGGTATTCTTCAGCAGGTTGCGCTGTCCCAGGCAGCTCAGCACCGCGTCCGCCCCCAACACCGTCTTGGTCACACTCTCCTGATCCAGCACGTTGCCCAGCACCAGCCGCATGTTCGGGTTCACCAGCGGCATCCGGTTCGGATTCCGCACCAGCACCCGCACATTGTGGCCGCGCTCCAGCGCCTGCCGCGTCAGTTCCAGTCCCGTGCCGCCCGTCGCGCCGAAGATCGCCAGCCTCATATTTTGTCTTTCCTGTCTTGTCCTTCAGAACGCTCGCGCCAGTACGCCGACGGGTGCCCCACCTTCGACGCGCCGCCGTTGCGCGGCTAAGGTGGGAAAGCAGAATACCTCAACCCTGCAACCGGCCAAGCCTCTCACCGCAGCTTCCCCGCCATCTCCGCCGGCCAGTAGGCAAACACCGCCTTGCCGAAGATCGCCTCCCGCTCCACGGTGCCAAAGTCGCGGCTGTCGCTGGAAAGGTTCCGGTGGTCGCCCAGCACAAAGTAGCTGCCCGCCGGAACCGTCACCTCGCTCATCGAGCGCTCGTCCTGGAACTGCTTCGGAACGTAGGACTCCTCCAGATGGCTTCCGTTTACCAGCACCGCGCCGCGCACAATTTCGATCCGATCGCCCGGCACGCCCACAATCCGCTTGATGTAATTCTTGCTGGGATCGCCCGGATAGCGGAACACCACCACGTCTCCGCGCTCGATCGCTCCCATCCGGTAGGCGTATTTGTTGATGAAGATGCGCTCCTGGTCGGCCAGTCCCGGCATCATGCTGGTGCCTTCCACCTTCACCGGCTGGTAGAGGAAGACGATGATGAAGATGGAAATTCCCAGCGCCAGCGCGAACTCGCGCAGCCATGCCCACGCGCCGTGTTCGCCGGCCGTCTCGCCGCCGGCCTCAGGCTCCGGTCCGCCGCCCCGCTCCAAGGCTTCCCATTCATCCATTTCGCACCGCCCACACCGCTCTTTTATTCTATACAGACACCCGAGCCGCTGCATCGCGGTCGCGCGATTGGCCGATTGTCTGCTCCGGATTCCCAGACGCTGGGAAGGCCGCGCCGAGCCTCCGGAATCCCTCCGGTTGACCATATCTTCTACACACGGTATAAAGCTGTATCCTGAGAATGTTCTCCGTCTCCCGGCAGGCAGGTGTTTCGGGACGGTTTTTAGCTTTCGCGTTTGTGGAAGGGCCCATGACCAAGAAACTCGAAGCCAATCCGAAAACCCCCTCTGCCAAACCCAAGTCCGACGCGCGCCGAAGCGCCGCCGACGAGCACCAGCAGCGCTTTGCCCAGTGCCTGCAATGCTATGAGCAGGCCCTCAAGTTGTTGCAGGCGCAGAAGTTCGAAAAAGCCAAGCAGATGTTTGAGAAGGTCATCGAATCCGGCATCAGCGAGTTGAGCGATCGCGCCAAAGTCAACATCAACATCTGCAACCAGCAGCTGGATCAGATCCAGAACAGCTTCGCCACCCCGGAGGAGCACTACGACTTCGCCGTCTCGCTCATGAACCTGGGCGACTTCGTCACCGCGCGCGAGCACCTGGAAAACCTAACCAGCCAGCGCCCCACGCTCGACTTCGTCTGGTACGGCTTTGCCGTGCTGGAGTGCCTCACCGGGCGCACCTCGGAGAGTCTGAAGCACCTGGCCGAGGCCATCCGCCTCAATCCCGGCAACCGCTTCCAGGCGCGCAATGACTCCGACTTCCGCAACATGGCCGACGATCCGCGCTTCACCGAACTGCTCTATCCCGAAGGTACGGTCGCCGGATGACCTACACTGCCGTACCCGCACCCTTGCTCTCGATCGAGTTGCCGAGCCGTAGACCGTAGCGATGACCACCACGCAGTCCACCACCGATCCCGGCGACGGCCTCCGCGTGGTTGCCATCGGCGGCGGCACCGGCCTGTCCACCCTGCTCCGCGGACTCAAGCGCCACGTCGTCTCCGCTTCGGCGGCCGCGGCTCCGCTTGCGCCCTTCATCTCCCGGCTCACCGCCATCGTCACCGTCACCGACGACGGCGGTTCCAGCGGACGCCTGCGGAAAGAGCAGGGCGTACCCGCGCCCGGGGACATCCGCAACTGCCTGACGGCGCTCTCCGACGATGAAGAACTGCTGTCGCAGCTGTTCCGCTACCGTTTTGCCGGAGGCGGACTCGACGGCCACAGCTTCGGCAATCTCTTTCTCACCGCGCTGGCCGATGTCTGCGGCGACTTTGCCCAGGCCGTCCAGCTCAGCTCCGTCATCCTGAAAACCCGCGGCGAAATCTATCCCTCCTCCGCCTGCAGCAGCCTGCAGCTGGAGGCCGTCATGCGCAACGGCAAGCGCGTCGTCGGAGAAACCAAAATCACCGCCAGCCATAGCGGCATTGCCCGCCTCAGCCTGGTCCCACCCGACGCCCAACCTTTGCCCCAGTCGATCGATGCCATCCTCCAGGCCGATATCGTCAGCATCGGCCCCGGCTCGCTGTTCACCAGCTGCATCCCCAACCTCCTGGTGCACGGAGTTCCCCAAGCCATCTGCCGCTCCGCTGCCCTGCGCGTCTACCTCTGCAACCTGATGACCCAGCCCAACGAGAGCACCGGCCTCACCGCCTCGCAGCACATCGAAGCCATCTTCGAACACGCCGGCTGCAAGGTCTTCGACTACGTCATGCTCAACTCTGCGCCCGTCCCCGCCGCACTGCTCGCCCGCTACGCCGAAGACAACTCCGAACCCCTCGTCAACGACCTTGACGCCATCCGCTCTCTCGGCGTCACCCCCATCCTCGGCGACTACCTCGACGCCTCCCACTTCGCCCGCCACGCCACCGACCGCATCAGCTTCGACCTGCTCAACCTACCCGCCCGCCTGCACCCCGCACGCACCGCACAGACGCCAACGCTTTAAGATAGGCAAATTATTGGATTTTGAAACGAAGGCGCTGGCGTTTGAGCGTGCCGAAAGCAAGTCCCTTGCCAACCTCGTCCCAATCGGTCACTCCGCACCGTGCGTCAAGTCACAGTAGGAATTCGACTCTATTGCTATAAGTTATGCGCTTGTATAGCAAGGGCCAGGCAATAATTTTCTATGCCAAATAAATACTGAGCCAAGCTGTACGGAACGCCGGCGTATATCCAGCTTTGCCTCGTGCAATGTAGGGCCGAAGTTGTGGGTTCTGGCTTGAAGCAGCAGCCGACTTTTCGGAAGTCAATATGGCTCGGCAAAGGTGTCCCACGTTTCTCCAGATCACCCGCATCAACGCAGACCTGTAAACAATTTGCGTTTGGGGACGAACTACCAGGAGATCCAATGCCCAATAGAAGAGAGTTTATAAAGACCACCGTCATAGCAGGCGCCAGCATCGCATTATTCAATGGTTTCGAAGGAAGAGCCTGGGCATTTTCGCAGAGCCCGCTCCTGCGCAAATTCATCTCCCCGCTACCAGGCCTCGGCACCGGAATTCCGATAGCCAACGCTCTGTCAACCACGCGTTACGGCATCGCCAGCGACCTGTATCAGTTAGCCGCCGTGCAGTATCAGCAGCAGATGCACCCGGACTTGCCGGGTCCCACCAAGCTCTGGGGTTACATGGACCAGACCACCGGCAAACCGGGATATCTGGGGCCAATCATCGTAGCCGAGCAGGGACGTCCGGTCATCCTCCAGATGAAAAATCTACTGCCCAACAAACACCCGCTGCCGATCGATACTACGTTAATGGGCGCGGACATGGGTGCGGCCGCCAATCGCATCACCGTACACCTTCATGGAGGTCTCACACCATGGACTAGCGATGGCGGACCTTTCACCTGGTTCACGCCTTCGGCAACAGGCCCCGGAAGTGGAGCCAGCAACGCCGCCGCTGGAATCGCTTTCCTGAACGGAGTGTCGGCTGGCCAAGCCGAGTACTATTATCCAAATAACCAGAGTGCACGCCTTGAGTGGTACCACGACCATGCAGTAGGCATCACCCGTCTGAATGCCTATGCCGGCCTGGCATCGGCGTATCTGATCAATGATCCGGTCGTGACCTCACTCACCAATCCAACCAGCGGTCCGGCTATCGTTCCGCCCTTGCAGTACACGATTCCGTTGGTCCTGCAGGACAAGATGTTCAAGATCACTCCGGACCAATGGGGAGTTCCGGGCGACCTCTGGTATCCGCACCTCTACGAGATCGACAACCCCGGACCAACCGGAAGGTGGGACATCGGCACGCCCTCGAATGGCTTCCCGAATCTCGGACCGCCGCCGGTGCCATCGTGCGTGCCGGAGTTCTTCGCCGATACGCCGGTCATCAACGGCGAAGCCTATCCCTACGTCGAGGTAGAACCGAGAAGGTACCTGTTCCTCCTATTGAACGGGTCGCAGGCTCGCTTCTACAACCTGAACCTGTTCTATGAATCCATGCTTGCCGCCAAAGAAGCCGACCTGAACAAACCCGGGCCAGCCTTCCTTCAGATCGCCAACGAAGCCGGCCTTCTGCCGGATCCGGTGGTGCTCAATAATCCGCCCAGGTTGATGCCGTATGCCTCCGACGATAGCGTCGATCCAATGGGTCCCAAGAACCTTCTTCTCGCACCGGCAGAGCGGGCCTACATTATCATCGACTTCTCCACCTGCCAACCCGGAGACAAACTCATCCTGTACAACGATGCGCCAGCTCCCTTCCCAGGTGGAGACACTCGCAACGACTACTACACCGGCGATCCCAACCAAACCTCGACTGGCGGCGCAGCAACAACCCTGCCAGGCAAGGGCCCAAACACCAGGACGCTCTTGGAATTCCAAGTCACCAGACTGAGCGGAGCACCCGATCCGCTCAATTTTACGAAAACCCTCAGCGCGCTCGTAAACGGACTGCCCGCGGCGTTTGCCGCTTCGCAGCCTCCTCCGCTGTCCACCATTGGCCTGCAACCTCAGTCCAAAACTCTGAACGAAGACTTCGATTCCTACGGACGCCTTATCCAGAGGGTCGGCACGGGAACCAAACTCTACACCGACAGCTATGGCCGCGGTTACACGGACGCCCCGACCGAAGTGGTTCACAACGGCGAAACTCAGGTCTGGGATATCTACGACACCACCGGCGACACTCATCCCATGCACTTCCACCTGGTGAACGTACAGGTGATTGGGCGCGATTTCTTTTCCGTAGTTGGAGATCACGCAAACAGTCCCAACTCGGCATTCACTCCGCCCGATCCGAACGAGATGGGATGGAAGGAAACTGTCCGCGTGAATCCGGGAATGGTCACAAGGGTGGTGATGAAGTTCGATCTACCCAATGTCCCATTCAACGTTCCGTCGAGCCCCAGGTTCCCCGGAATATCGAATGCAAAGGAATACGTGTGGCACTGCCACATTCTCGAGCATGAAGAGCACGACATGATGAGGCCATTGATTGTGAAGGGCTAGCCGCCATCGTGTCTTTACAGGCACACTCAGGCCGCCGCAATTGGCGGCCTGAGTTTTTTCTCCACCATGTCTCCTGCATTACAATACCTACGCATGCCGAACTCACGTTTTGCCATCGCCATTCTCGCCGCGGGCAAGGGTACGCGGCTCAAGTCGAAGCTGCCCAAGGTGCTGCACCAGATCGCCGGACGCCCGCTGCTGGGCCACGTCATCCGCGCCGCCGGCAAGGTCGTCGCGCCCGCCGATATCTTCTGCATCATCGGTCATGAGGCCGCGCGCGTACGCGCCGAAATCTCTCCGCTGGGCACGCAGTTCATCGAGCAGTTGGAGCAGCGCGGCACCGGGCACGCGCTCATGCAGTGCCGCCAGGCGCTCGGCGCCTACGATCACGTGCTGGTGCTCAGCGGCGACGTGCCGCTCATCCGTCCGGAGACCATCGCCAGTGTGCGCGACTTCCACCTGCAGCGCGTAGCGGCCATGACCATCCTGACCGCCGAGCCGCCCGATCCCTTCGGCTACGGACGCATCGTGCGCCGCATCGAAGGCGGCCGCGCAACCGACCGGGTCGAGGCCATCGTCGAGCAGAAGCAGCTCAGCGCGGAGCAGAGCGAAATCGGCGAGATCAACTCCGGTATCTACGCCTTCAACGTCGCCGAGCTGTTCTCCCGCATCGACCGGCTCTCCACCGACAATCCGCACGGCGAGTACTACCTGACCGAGATCGCCGGGATCATGGAACGCGATGGACTGCCCGTGCTGGCTCTGCCCACCGCACACGCCAGCGAGGTGCTGGGCGTCAACACCCGCCGCGAGCTGGCGCAGCTCGACGCGATTCTGCGCGAGCGCAAAACCCGCGAGCTGATGGACAACGGCGTCACCATCTACAAGCCTGAAACCGTCCTCATCGACTGCGGCGTCACCGTCGGCGAAGACACCGTCATCGAGCCCTTCGTGCAATTGCTCGGCGAAACCAGCATCGGCCAAGACTGCCTCATTCGCAGCTACTCGGTGCTCGACGACACCCGTGTCGGCGACCGGGTGCAGATCAAGCACGGCACGCTTTGCGAAGATTCCATCATCGGCGACGCGGCCATCCTCGGCCCCTACTCGCGAATCCGCCCCGGCAGCGAGATCGGCCCGGAGGCGCACGTCGGCAATTTTGTGGAGACCAAGAAGGTCAAGCTGGGGCGCGGCGCCAAGGCCAATCACCTCACTTATCTGGGCGATGCCGAGATCGGCGAGCGCACCAACATCGGCGCCGGCACCATCACCTGCAACTACGACGGGGTGAACAAGCACCGCACCGTCATCGGAGCCAACGCCTTCATCGGCAGCGACTCCACTCTGGTTGCGCCCGTGAACATTGGCGATGGAGCCTACGTGGCCGCGGCCTCGTGCATCACCAAGGATGTGCCCGCGGACGCCTTGGGAATCACCCGGCCGGAGCTGCAGATCAAAGAGGGATGGGCCACCCGCAAGCGCGCCAAGCAGGAAGCGGCAAAGCAGAAATCGTAATCGCGCGCGCTAAATCTGCCGCTCGGGTTTGCCCACGGCGCACAGCACCAGGCCCAGCAGGATCAACGCCGCGGCGGCCTTGGTCTGACCAAGCGTTCCGGAGTCGAGGGCCATGCCCCAGAACAGCAACCAGATGATGCCGACGACCACCATGACGGTTCCCACCGGGCGGAACGCCGGATCGTGTGTGACTCCAGGGATGTGGGCCTCTTCTTTTGCGCGTGCGTTGCCGTGCTCGGACATAGCTCTCCTTGCGGTATTTCGCTGTCCTGTTTTCGATGTTGCTGGATCACCGGCGGATTCGCAAAGTTGTTTCCGCGCCGCGTCCGCCGGTGGCGCCGATGGCTGTTTCATTTCCTGGATTCCGGGGCTGCGTCCGCATCGAAGCCAAGGCCGCACGGTGATACACTCCGTTCATCTCCCAATTCGAACTGGATGAGTGAGCCTTGCCTGAGATTTCGCAGCGTAACCGTTCCGCAGTGTTGTTGATCAGTTGCCCGGACCGCAAGGGTCTGGTGGCGGTGATCTCCGATTTCGTCTTCCGCCACGATGGAAACATTCTGCACGCCGACGAGCATCGCGACGCCGAGACAGGACTGTTCCTGATGCGCGTGGAGTTTGATCCCTCGGGCATGGACGTGGGCCTGGATGAGCTGGCCGTGCAGTTCGCCAAGATTGCCGAGCTCTACGAGATGCGCTGGCGGCTGGCCAAGGGCCAACGACGTCCGCGCATGGGCATTCTGGTTTCGCAGTACGACCACTGTTTGGCCGACCTGCTCTACCGTCACAAGGCGGGCGAGCTGGATTGCGATATTCCGCTGGTGCTCTCCAACCACACGGACGCCGCGCGGCTGGCGGGCTTCTACGGAGCCGAGTTCGTGCACATTCCGGTGACGCGCGAGACCAAGCAAGCAGTAGAGCAGCGGCAGATTGCCATGCTGCGCGAGCAGGAGTGCGATCTGGTGGTGCTGGCGCGCTACATGCAGATTCTTTCGCCCGCGTTTTTAAAAGAGTTTCCCCACCAGGTCATCAACATTCACCACTCGTTTTTGCCGGCCTTTGTGGGCGCGCGTCCGTACCATCAGGCCTTCGAGCGCGGCGTGAAGCTGATCGGCGCCACCAGCCACTACGTCACCGAAGTGCTCGACGACGGACCCATCATCGAGCAGGCCGTGGTGCGCATCTCCCATCGCGACTCGGTGCAGGATCTGGTGCAGAAGGGACGCGACCTGGAGAAGGTCGTGCTCTCCCGCGCCGTGGGCTGGCACCTGGAAAACCGCGTGCTGCTGTATGGGAAAAAGACCGTGGTGTTCGACTAGCAAAGGTGCCCCACATCTGCCGGCTGCGGCAGATGTGGGGCACCTTCAACGTTACGGGTGGAGAGCAGTATCCGCGGTCACGGCAGCGGTAAACGTCATGCCGGGCTTGATCTCCGCTTCATCGCCGTGAATCGCGAGGGCGGCGAGGCCCACCACCGGGACGAAAAAGAACCCTACGACTTTGCCGTAATGATCCGCGCCCTGAAGAGTTTCGCCGCCCTTCAGAGGAACCTCTTTTCCGCTTATGGCGAGCGAAAGGACTTCGAAGGTAACATCGCCGGGCGCGCCGCGGGATGCAGCCGGGTCGGCTTGGGTGAAGGTGGCTTCGACCGCAGCTCCTTTGGGCACTAGGACGGTCTTGCCTAGCATCACGTCCTGATCGAGAAGAATGTTGAGGTGGTCTCCCACATGCGCGGTCTTGGAACTGACCGTCGAACCGGTGACCAGATGGAGGCGGGTGCCTGCATGGAGCACTCCGTCGGCGGAGAGCGCCAACGGCTGGGTTGGAGTCCCAGCGGCGCCCTTCACGGTGTATTGGGCGCTGGCAATCTGGCTGTGGATCGTGTTGGGCGCCATGGCGATGGCCTGCAGGCGGGTAGTGGTCTGGATGGTGATGGGACCCTTGTAGCGGCGCGAGGCGGTGGTCGGCGACCATCCGTTGGTGGTGTAGTAGATGACCGCGTAGTGGGTGCTGCTGGTAATGCGGACCTGGGTTCCCACGGCCACGGTGCCCGCCTTGACAGAGAAGCCTGGCGTGGCTGTGAGGGCGACTGCGGGGCCGGTGTTTTGCTGGAATTCCGCAAAAGCCTGCCTGTTAGCCTGCTCAGATTGTTCCATCAATTGTCTGTTTGCGGCCAAGCCTGACTCGTCCTGGGCGAATCCGGATGCGCAACTGAGAAGTAATGCGAAGGAAAGAGGGAGAAGGACTTTCATTTTCGTTCACCATTGTTGGATCTAGGATCTCTGGTTTGCTAAAACCTAAGTTTACGGCAATAGTTGCGGAACTCTGGAATAGCTGTTGGTTAAGCTACGTTACGAAAGGTGAAGTGGCGGGAGGCAAGTCAGAGGCAAGGTCAAAAGCAAGATCCGGAGCAGAGTCAACTGCCCCACTCAAGCCAAAAGAGGGCTTGAATGGGCCACCCGGAAGTCCCACATCTGCCGACTGCGGCAGATGTGGGGCACCTTCGATTCGATCGATATTCATCGATCTATGCGGCGCGGCTGGTGGGGTAGGCCGCGAGTTCGAGCATGGTTGGTTTGGCCAGCCTCGCAAAATCGGCGAAGTCGAGTTTGACCAGTTCAAGATGCGAGCCGGCGTTGAAGGCGATCTCCAGATCGCGGGCGAGCGATGGGTCCGCATAGACTTGGATTCCGTAGAGGTTTCCGAATGGCGGCATCGCTCCGACTTCGCAATCCGGAAAGCGGTCCCGGAAGTCGCGCTCGCTGGCCAGAGAGACATCTTTGCTGTTGGTTTGCTTGGCAAACACCGAAAGATTGACTTGTTTCGATGCAGGCAGAACGGCCATGCAGAGTTCGCCGTCTTTCTTGAGCATGACGGTTTTGGCCAACTGGTTTCCCGAGATATGCACCGTGGCGGCGATACCCTGGGACGTGTAGGCCTTGCTGTGGGTGATCACGATGTACTTGACGTTGTTCTCGTCAAGAAACTGTCTTAGCTTTTGGATGGGCATAGAACCTCCTGCCGTGCGCGGTGTGGCTGCGCGATGTGCGGCGCGCGGTGCGTACCTGAGACGCACCGGGAGAGCTGTTTGAAGATACTGGTTCTGTTGCCATGGTCCTCCTGCTTCCGAAGACGGCCTGCATTCTACAACTAGAGTCCGTCCGAATCACCTGTTTCGAAACCTTAACCTGCTGAATTGGAAAAGACACACATTCCCCAAGGGAGAGCGGATGTGGGGCAGCTGTCTGTTTCTATCAGGATGAAAACCTGCAGGGCTGGGCATGCTGCTCTCCCACCTTAGCCGCGCAAAGGCAGCGCGTCGAAGATGGGGCACCCGCAGTTCGTCTATCGTGCGGGCGCTCTAGTACCTCGGAATTCCCGGGTCGATCTGCAGCGACCAGCGGTCGATTCCGCCGGACATGGATTGCACCTTCTCGTAGCCCTGCTGGCGCAGCCATCCGGTGACCGAGAGCGAGCGCATGCCGTGATGGCAGTAGACGACAATGTGCTGTTCGGGGTCGAGCTCCTGCAGGCGGGCGGGAATGTCTGCCATGGGGATGTGGGAGCTGGGTGCGATGCTGGCGGTCTGGCGCTCCCAGGGCTCGCGCACGTCGAGCAACGTGAGTTCCTCGTTGCGCTCCTGGCGCTGGCGGAGTTCCTGGGGAGTGATCTCGTAATCCATGGGGGCCTCGATTGGGTTAATGATACGTCTTGCGCATGGCGAACAGCAGGTGGGCGTCAACGACCATCTCCGGGGTGGAGATGACGACGTTATCGGAGCCGCAGCAGGGGCAGACCGGCGTATCGCCTTCATCCCAATAATCAAGGATGTCGGCGTAGCTGAAGAGGCGGTAGCAGTTGGTGCAGCCGCAGGGAGTATCGGGAGCTTCGGGCTCGCGGTTGAAATCGTGTGGCATGGAAACGAGCATACCACCGAAGAGAAAGGGTGGCATCCCTGCAGCCAATCCGTGCAACCAACAACGATGAAAAGGTCCGCGCACGAGCAGAGCTCAATCCACAACCAAGAAGTCGGGTACGCGGCGAAAAGCGCCGCTCCGGCTGCGGGCGCTCGGCGGCCATTCGCACAGGGGGTACACTACATGGCGAGCTTTATCAAGGATATCGAAGACATTCGGCAGCGGGCGACGCGCAAGCTGGAAGACGGCGCGGTGACCCATAGCTATCAGCTCGACCGGCAACAGTCGGTTGCCATTCTGAACGAGGCGCTGGCCAGCGAGATCGTCTGCGTGCTGCGCTATCAGCATCACTTCTTCATGGCCTCCGGAGTGCATGGGCGAAGCGTGGCGGAGACCTTCAAGCGCCACTCCGACCAGGAGCGCGAGCACATGGAGGAGATCGCCGAGCGCATTCAGCAACTGGGCGGCAAGCCGGACTTCAATCCGGGAACCCTGGTATCGCGCTCGGTTTCGCAATACGTGGAAGGCGAATCGCTGGGGCAGATGATTCGCGAGGACCTGATTGCCGAACGCGTGGTGATCGACGTGTACCAGCGCTTTATCGAACATTTTGGCACCAAGGACCCGACCACGCGGACCATGTTCGAACACCTGAAATCGGAGGAAGAAGATCACGCGGACGAGCTGAGCGAGCTGCTGTTTATCGTCGATCCGCGCAGCGGCTCCAACCGCAGAAGCGATCCCTGGGTGGAAGATGGGAAGGTCAGCACGGCGCTGCAGCCGGAGACCGAAGAAGAGTACGCGCTGGTGGAGCAGGCGCTGGCAGGCCATCGCGAGGAGCGCCTGCGGCTGCAGGGCGAGTCGGAGATCCCGGGCCGCTCGATTGGCGGAGTAAGCGGACGGCCGATGAACCGCAGAAACAGTCCCGCCGAGGTAGACGACCGGGAGGCTGCCGAATATGTGAACGACGGCGGAATGCAGGGCAGCAACCGTTCGCCCAAGGTGCTGGAGAAGCAGCGCAAGAACCGGGTGGCGTGAGAGCGCAGGTTTCAAAGTTTCAAGGTTTCAAAGTTTCAAGGTTGGACAGCAGAAGCAAAATCAAGGCAGCAAGCGGGCGACAGCATTCTGAGTTCGGGAAGACATGGCAGAGCGATCCAGCAGCGGACCGAGTGACTATCTGGCTGCGGAAAGAACCTTTCTGGCATGGATACGAACCGGGTTGGCGCTGATGGGATTCGGCTTTGTCGTCGCCCGCTTCGGCTTGTTCCTGCAGGCGCTGCGGATGGGGCAGCCAAATGGTCCGACTTTCCCGCCGCAGGCGTACGGCACCTCGTTCTGGCTGGGTACGGCGCTGATCGCGGTGGGGGTGATCGTCAATCTGGTCAGCGCACGCAACCACGTGCGGCTGGTGCAGGAGCTGAACCGCGGCGGAACCGGGTACGCGCGGCCATCTTCGCTGGCGATTGCCGTGGCCGTGACGCTGGCGGTGCTTGGACTGGCGATGGCGATCTACCTGGTTGCGGTGCGCGAGCCCAGGCAGGTGCACGCCGAGGATCTTCAGGATAAGAAAGAGATGACCAGCCCTTCTGAAAACGGGTTCGTTGCGATACCGAGCCAACACTCCGTGGACGACACGATTGCGAAGCTGGAATCGCTGCTCGAGACCAAGGGAGTGAAGGTGTTTGCCGTGATCGATCACAGCGGCGAGGCGGAAAAGGCCGGGTTGCAGATGCGTCCCACTAAGGTGCTGATCTTCGGCAGCCCGAAGGCAGGAACGCCGCTGATGATCGCCGCACCCAGTATCGCGATCGATCTGCCGCTGAAGATTTTGGTTTGGGAGGACGCCGAGAGCAAAGTCTGGATCGCCTACAACTCCCCGGAGTACCTGCAGACGCGGCACGGGGTGCCGCAGGAGCTGGTGCAGAATATCGGGGTGGTGGAAACGCTGGCGGCGAAGGCTGCGGAGTGAATGCAAAGTTTCATTTGCCGTTGCTTTTAATTTGTCATCTTGAGCGCAGCGAAAGACCCCGGAACAGCGCAAATATCTTCCGCCGTCGCCAAGGCAGTCCAACCACAGCACCTCGGCCCGAATGCCTCTGAGGCGGCGGGCGCGATTTGAGCGATGATGGGGTTCTTCGCTTCGCTCAGAATAACGCCTCTCAGGGACAACAGCAAAGCAACGGCAAGCACAACTGCAGCAGCAGGTGCCCCACATCTGCCAACTGCAGCAAATATTGAGCACCGAGATCCCAGCTTTGAAACTTTGAAACCTGCGAAACCTAGTTCTTGATCTCCGCCATGAGGCGCTCCACCTCGGCGCGCTGGGTGGCGGTGAGGGGCAGCAGGGGCAGGCGCGGGTTGCCGCCGTAGTAGCCGTTGAGATCGGCGCCATACTTGACTCCGGCGATGCCCAGGTCGCCCGCAACGCGCATGCAGGCGGCCTCGATGCGCTGCTGCTTCTCGGCGGCGAGTTTGTGGTCGTTGTCCTTGAAGGCCGCGTAAATCTCATAGCAGGCGGTGGGTGCGCAGGCGGCGAAGGCGAGGATGCCGCCGACGGCTCCTACGTTGAGCAGGGCATGCAGTTTGTGCCCGGAGCCGACCAGCGTCTGGAAACCGACTTGCTTGCTGCGGGTGCGCAGGGCACCGACAACTTCGACCGCCGCGGACGAGGGTTTGGAAGGCGAATGAGCCGCAGGCAATGACGGGGACGCGGCAACGGACGCCGCTCCGGCCGCAGGCGCTGGGGCAGCCAGCGCACCGACAGTGACGAGTTCGCCCTTGGCGGCCTTGGCCGCTTTCTGGACCATGCGGGCGGTGACCGGCTGGAAGTCGTGGGTTACGCGGACCTGCCGCTCGATGTGAGGCGTGCGATGGACGATACGCTCAACCTTGGCGATGTCGCCGGAGGATTCCTTGATGCCGGCGATGTTGGGGTGGGCGGCGAGCTCGACGATGAGTTCGACCGGGAGATCGTAGCCGGTGCATTGCGGGAAGCTGTAGAGGATAACGGGCAGGGGCGAGCGGTCGGCCACGGTGCGGAAATAGTTGAGCATCGCGGGCGGGGTCATCTGGGCGCGGTAGTAGTGCGGGGTGCGCACCAGGACGGCATCATAACCGAGCGCGGCGGCAAACTGGCAGGCCTCGACCGTCTCCTGCACGGACTCATGTCCACAGCCGGCGATCATTACCTTTTCCGGAGCGGCGGCTTCGATGGCGGCGCGCAAGACCTGGCGCTGCTCCTCGCAGTTGAGCAGGACGGCCTCGCCAGTGGAACCGAGAACGACCATGCCGGCGATGGGGCCGCGGCTGTAGCGCTCAACATTGTGTTCCAGCTTTTTGAGGTAGAGACGGCCGTCGGCGTAGTAGGGGGTAGAGATGGCAGGAAAGATTCCGTTGAGCAACATGACTGTTTCATTGTAGTGCAAGCGCCGCGGAGAGGACGAGGATGCGGGCAAAATCAAACCCGGCCCCTGGGAGGGCCGGGTTCAAGCAAAGCATGAGGAGAAGCACGAGTTACCTGTGCAGAATGCCGAAAGAATTATGAATAGTAATATTCCGTGCACCGAAACCTGCATCCAGGGCCCGTAACTAAAGCATGACGTATTTTGCCGGGAATGGGAAATTGATTCTTTCTATGAGATGCATAACAGAAAAGATTGAATCTTTATCGACTGTCTTACTTATCATCCACATACAAGACTAAGTGAAAGTATTTGTTTATGTCACATTTTGCCGCATGTTCATAATGACGAAGCGGTTGTGGGGCCGCGAAGGCGCGCCGGACGGGTTGGGGCAAAGGCGCATCGTTTGCCCGAGCGAAGCATCGAAAGGCTATGGTGGAAACTGAGACGGCGATCCTGGGTGGAGGATGCTTTTGGTGCATCGAGGCTGTGCTGCAGCAACTGCAAGGCGTGGTGCAGGTAGAGAGCGGCTACATGGGCGGCAAGCGCGAGCAGCCCAGCTATGGACAGGTTTGCACCGGAGCGACCGGACACGCGGAGGTGGTGCGGGTGCACTTCGACCCGGCCGTGATCTCCTATGGGGAGCTGCTGGAGGTGTTCTTTACCGCGCACGATCCCACGACCATGGACCGGCAGGGGAACGACGTGGGCACGCAGTACCGGTCGGTGATCTTCGTGCTCAACGATGGGCAGCGTGCCGAGGCCGAGCGGGTGATCGCCGGGTTGGAAGCGAAGCATGTGTTTGCGGCGCCGATTGTGACCACCGTGGAACCGGCGGGCAGCTTCTGGAAGGCCGAGGATTACCACCAGAACTACTTTGCCAATAACTCCCATCAGCCTTATTGCATGTTTGCGGTGGCTCCCAAGGTGGCCAAGGTCCGGGCCAAGTATGCCGAACGGGTCAAACGGCCGGGCTGATGCGCAGCCAGCCGCGCCGCATTATTCTCCTCATCCAGCGTCTCCGCGGAGACGCATTTTTTTGCCTTGGATTATTGGATCTGGGTCCGGCCGGAGGGGCCTAGTGGCAGGCTGCGCAGAAGGGCGGAGCGGCGATCCAGCTCGGTGATGCGGGCGAGCAGCGCCGACATGGCAAAGGGTTTCTGCATGAAGATGGAGGAGCTGGCGGCGTCGTCGGCTTCGCCTTGGTCCTGCTCGGCGTGGCCGGACATGTAAATGAAATTGAGGTGAGGGAGCCGCTCGGCGGCCAGCCGGGCCAACTCTCGTCCTCCCATGCGCGGCATGACGAGATCGCAGACCAGAACGGAAAGGTCGGGGTTCCGGCTCAGCAGATCGAGAGCTTCAATGCCATCGCAGGCGGCCAGCACCTGGTAACCGTGATTGCGGAGCTGGTCGCCGATGGCTTCGCGCAGGGCGTGCTCGTCTTCGACCACCAGAATGCGGCCCCGTCCGCTGAACAGAGGGTGCAGGGCGGGCAATTCCGGCACGGCGACGGCTTCCAGGCAGCGCGGCAGGTAAACGAAGAAGGTCGATCCGCGTCCGGGTTCGCTCTCCACGCGGATGTGTCCGCCGGATTGCTGCACGATTCCGTAGACGGTAGCCAGACCGAGGCCGGTTCCTTTGCCGCGCTCCTTGGTGGTAAAGAACGGCTCGAAGAGTCTCTCCTGGACATCGAGGGAGATTCCGGTGCCGGTGTCGGAGACGCAGATTTCGACCAGTCCCTGCTCGGCCTCGCCGCCTGCGGACGGGTACGGACCAACGGATGGCCCACCGGCCGCTGGCGCAGGGTGGTTGCGGGTGGAAATGAGCAGCGAGCCGCCGTTGGGCATGGCGTCACGGGAGTTGACACAGAGATTGAGGATCACCTGCACGATCTGGTCGGCGTCGGCTTTAACCGGCCAAAGGTCGGCGGCGAGATTGCAGCGGAGGTCGATGTTCTCCGAGATGAGGCGGCGCACCATGCTGCCGGTTTCCGAGACGATGGCGTTGCAGTCGAGAACCTGAGGCGCAAGCACCTGCTTGCGGCTGAAGGCCAGCAGCTGGCGGGTGAGAGAGGCAGAGCGCTGGGCGGCGCGCAGGATCTGCGCGGTGTGGGTGCGCAGAGGATCGGCCTCGGGAAGCGAGTTGGCGAGCAGTTCGGCGTAGCTGACGATCACCATGAGCATGTTGTTGAAGTCATGGGCAACGCCGCCGGCCAGGCGGCCGATGGCGTCCATCTTCTGCGACTGGTGCAGCTGCTCGTGCAGCTCGGTTTCGTGGGTAACGTCGCGCTTGACGGCCACGAAGTTGACGATTGCGCCGGAGCGATCGAAGATGGGCGCGATGGTGGCTTCTTCGATGAAAATGCGACCGTCTTTGGCGCGGTTGGTAAAGCGGCCGCTCCAGGCTTCGCCGGATTTGAGCGTATTCCAGAGCTGGCTGTAGAACTCCTTGGGATGCCGGCCGCTTTTGAGGACGGAGGGATTTTTGCCCAGCGCCTCCTGCCGGCTGAAACCGGTGATGCGCTCAAAGGCCGGGTTGACATAGACGATGTTGGCATCCGGGTCGGTGATGACGATGGATTCGCAGACCTGCTCGATGGCGCTGATGAGGCGGGCGTTCACGGCCTCGTCCTGCTTGCGCTGGGAGATGTCGCGGAGAACGATCTGGATGGAATAGCCGCCGTCCTGAAGTGACGAGGAGGCGGCGAACTCGACATCGAGAGATTTCCCGTCGGGGCGGATCACCCGGATCTCGCGCGGGGCGATGTGCGTGGCGCGGACGCTGAGGGTGCGGTGAAGCTGCTCGGCCAGTTCCCTGCCCTCGGGAGCCACGAAATCGAATAGGCTGCGCCCCTGCAACTCGTGGTTGGGATCGAAGCCGAACATCTCCAGAGCGGCGCGGTTGGCAAGGACGACCCTGCCCTGGCGCTCGACGACGATGGCGCCGGGAGAATCCTCGACCAGACGGCGGTAGCGCGCCTGGCTCTCCTCCAGGCCGCGGTGCACTTCCGCCAGCGAGGTCAACGCCGCATTGAGGGCGCGGCTGCGCTCCTCGACCAGGCGCTCCACCTGACGGCTGCGGTCGAAGGTATCCGCGATCAACCCGGCCACCATCAGGGTGAACAGGAGGCAGAGTGCGGCGCCCGCGTAGCTGTACGTGTTGTCGACCGGAAACGCGCCGGGCATGGGGGACGCGGTGACCTGCCAGGTGCGCCCACCCACGGTGATCGTTCGGTACTGGGTGAAGGCAGAAGACGGCTGCGGCTGCGCTTGGGCCGCTGTGTAGAGCTGCTGCTCCACTCCGGACGCGGTCAGGTCCGTGACGGCCAGAGCGACGCCGGAGCCGGCCCCATGCTTTTCCACGACATCACTCAGCCGCAGCACGCCCAAGGCAAAGCCCAGTAATTGCTTGCGGCCGATTGAGCCGGCAGCGCGACGGTAGACGGGGCGCGCGATGAGGATGCCGTGCTGATCGGAGGTTTCCTGCGCAAGGGTGAGGCGCGCGGATGCGGCGAGCTCCCCGCTGGAGGCGGCGTGCAGGAGAAGCTGGCGGCGTACGGGGTTGGCGGCGAGGTCGTCGTAACCGAGCGCCAATTCGTTGCCCGCATAAGGCTGCACATACAGAACCGGAAAGTATACGGGGCGGTCGGGTGAGCGCACCATCTTGCCCTGCTCCAGACGGTCGCGAATCTCAAATCCGGCAAGGCCGCTGGCTCGGGCTGAACGCTCCAATGCGGGGCGCTGGGCAAGAGAAACCTGAGGCGCCCATTCGAGCGCCTGGATTCCTGCCTCCGGACTCAGGAGCGTGGAGGCGAAGGCATCGAAGGACGAGCGGGTGACGGGATAGCTGGAGTCGCAGAATGCGCCGAGGTTCGCTACCTTGTCCACCGTGAGTTCAAGATCCGATTGCAGGTTGTCGATTCGCTCCTGGGCGACACGATGGAAGACAGCCTGGGCTTTCTCGGTTTCCAGGGAGCGGAGGGTGACAAAACAGAGCGCCGAAACAAAGATGCCAAAGCAGACCAGGGCAAGCCCGGGAAGATGCCGCCGCGGTGATCGGATCCATTGCTTCTGCACTACACTGCACTCCCTGCGAGGCTTTTGATAGCCCCAACTCAACCCATCCCCGAGCGGCGGAAGAGTTCGCCGCGCAACAGCAGCCGGTTCGCACAAGCCCGAGTGCGACTGGCGGCGTATCTCAGAGTAGCCCGGGCAGGTTGCCAGCAGCCAAACAGGAGAGGTCTGTTACGAATTCAGAACAAGCCTTCCCTCTTATCGCCTCAACCAATCCGGGCCAAGCCGCGCGAAGCTGCCAGCGCCACATGGACAGACATCGTAAGAACACATCGGACGCCAGCGTCACCGGCGTGAATGCTCTGAACAACTTTCGGCTGGATGAGTCATTCTCTCGCGGGAAACCAGACTTGCCAAGATGTGATTTCAGGACCAGCTGGCAACATGAACTAAAGTAACCACCCAGTCGGGAAATCAGAGAACCGGCATGGCGTGGTCGGAGTTTGCCTGCTCGCCGGCGCGCTGCACAATGGCTTCGATAAGTCCGGGGATCGTGTATTGCATGGCCTGCACGTCCACGTTCAGCTGAAACCCGCGCAGGGTTTCGGAGGTCACCGGACCGATGGAGGCGTTGAGTACGCCTTCGACCAGATGGGAGCGGCCGGAGCGGATGCCGAGCAGCGCAACGTAGTTGTTAACGGTGGATGAGCTGGTGAAGGTGATGATGTGCGGACGGCGCTGCGGATCGCGCAGCACGGCGCGCAGCTCGACGCGCGAGCTCTGCGGAATCACCGTCTCGTAGGCCTCCACCACATCGAGAAACGCACCCATGTGGCGCAGCTCGCGGGGTATAACGTCGCGGGCGATTTTGGCGCGGCAGAGCAGGACGCGCTTGCCGCGAACTTTGTCGCAGAGCGCCTCGACGACCGACTCGGCCACGTACTCCTTGGGCATCACCGCAACCTTCAAGCCTTCGCGCTCGATGGCGGCGCGGGTGGCCGGACCGATGGCGGCAATGTTGAGGTGGGCCAGCACGCGGCGGGGAATGTTGAGCTGGGTCATGCGCTCAAACATGGCGCGCACGCCGTTCACGCTGGTGAGGATCAGCCATTGATACTCGGCCACCAGTTTGAGCGACTCGTCCATGGATTTGAAGGAGCGGGGCGGACGGATCTCGATGAACGGAATCTCGATAATCTCCGCACCGAGGCCACGAAGTCCGTCGGTGAGCGCGCTGGCCTGGTCGCGCGCGCGGGAGACAAGAATGCGCCAGCCAGCCAGCGGGGCCCGCGCTCCGCCGGTTTCGAATTCACTCATCATTGCTTCGCTCATCGGAACTTCTCTCGTCAGGCTTCTCTCGTGAACCCGGCCGGTTATGCGCCAGCCGGAGTGACCGCCGAATTTTCGGCGTATACATCGCGCAGTATCTGGTCTCCGCCGCGGCTGAGGATGAGGTTGCCGAGGCGCTGTCCGAGCTCGACCGGATCGGTGCCGCTGCCGACTTCGCGCAGCAGCTGGCTGCCATCGGGACGGGCGCAGATGGCGGTCAGGTGGATCTGGTCTTTGTCCACTACGGCGTAGGCGCCGATGGGCACCTGGCATCCACCGCCCAGCTGGTTGAGCAGGGCGCGCTCGCAGACCGTGGCCAGCCGCGAGGGCTCGTCGTTCAGGAAGGCGAGGTGCTCGCGCATGGCGGTGTCGCCCAGGCGGATCTCGATGCCGAGGGCGCCTTGTCCGGCGGCCGAGCACATGATCTCGGGCTCGATGATTTCCTTGATGTGCTGGGTCTTGCCCAGCCGCTTGAGGCCGGCGGCGGCCAGGATCACCGCGTCGTACTCACCCTCTTCCAGCTTGCGCACGCGGGTATCCACGTTGCCGCGCAGGGGGAAGATTTGCAGGTCGGGACGGAACTGCTTGAGCTGGGCCTGGCGGCGCAGGCTGCTGGTGCCGACGCGCGCGCCCTGCGGCAGCTCCTTGACGCTGTTGAAATGAATCGAGAGGAAGGCGTCGCGCGGATCGACTCGCTCGGTGATGGCCGCGATCTCAAACGGGCCGGCCAGCGTGGTGGGCAGGTCCTTGAGGCTGTGCACGGCAAGATCGACGCGGCCTTCTTCCAGCGCCTCTTCGATCTCCTTGGTGAACATTCCCTTGGTGCCGACCTTGGCGAGGGCCACGTCGGTGATCTTGTCGCCCGTGGTCTTGATGATTTCCAGCTCGACCGTGTGTCCCTGCTCGCGGAGCAGGGCCGAGATGTGGTGGGCCTGCCAGAGAGCAAGCATTGAACCGCGGGAACCGATACGAAGCAGGGCCATTCTGAGAACTTCCTTTGCTTATTTCCGACTTTGATTCGTGAACAATGGCGAGGCCGGAGCCTCGGCCACGGCCTGCTCCGGCGTGGAGGCAGGCGTGGGCTGAATGGGCACGGGCGCGGCACCGGAACGGCGTTCGGCGGAGCGGCGCTCCACAAAACCAGGCCCGCCTGGAGCCGAACCGTCCGAACCGGGCTCGGCGCGCAGGTTGAAAAGTTTGCGGACTACATCGACGACGGTGGTGGACTCCGGATCGCGCGCCGCCGATTTCAGCGTGGTGATCGGAGTGTGCATGATTTTATTGATGATGCCGCGGGTGAGGGCTTCGACGGCCAGCTCCTGCTCGGGCGACAGCGTGCCGAGGCGTCCGCGCACGCGGTCCAGCTCGGCCTGGCGCAGGGTCTCAAGATGCTGCTGCAGGCTAACGATGGTGGGCACGACTTCGGCGGTCTGGGCGCGCTGCTCGAAGCGGCGCACCTCGTCTTCCACCAGCTCTTCGGCGCGCACGGCTTCCTTGCGGCGGTCGCCGATGTGCGAGGCCACGACCTGCTGCAGATCGTCGATGTTATAGACGAAGATTCCATCCAGATCGTTGAGGCCCGGATCGATGTCGCGCGGCACCGCGATGTCAATGAAGAACATGGGGCGGTTTTTGCGCGCGTGGAGGAACTTTTCGCCGTGCTTCTTTTCAAAAATGGCGTGAGGCGCGCCGGTGGAGCTGATGACGATGTCGGCCCAGGGAACGGTCTCATAGAGGCGGTCGAAGGGGATGGCCTCACCGTCGAACTTCGCGGCCAGGGCCGCGGCGCGGTCGAAGGTGCGGTTGCCGACGTAGATCTTTTTGGCGCCGTGGGCGATCAGATGGCGGGCGGCCAGCTCGCACATCTTTCCGGCGCCCACCAGGTAGACCGACTTGCCGTTCAAACTGCCGAAGATCTTTTCCGCCAGCTCGACGGCGACCGATGCGATCGACACCGACGAGGTGGCGATGGCGGTTTCATTGCGGATCTTTTTGGCCACGGCAAAGGCGCGGGTCAGCAGCTGGTCGAGCTGCGAATTGACCGTGCCGAGGGCGCGCGCGGTGGCGTAGGCTTCCTTGACCTGTCCCAGAATCTGCGACTCGCCGACCACCATGGAATCCAGGCTGGAGGCGACGCGGAAGACGTGCTTGACGGCCTCGAGGCTCTGATGCTCGAAGATGTAGGGCTCATACTCGCCGCGGCTGAAGCCGAAGTATTCGCGCACGAAGCGCTGCAGATCGCAGCTGCCGTTCCCGGAGCGGGCAAAGATCTCCACCCGGTTGCAGGTGGAGACGATCATGGCCTCCTCGATACCTTCCATGGCGGTGAGCCTGGCGAGAGCCTCGGGCAGACGCGCCTCGGGAATGGCAAAGCGTTCCCGCACTTGAACCGGCGCCGTTTTGTGATTCACACCCAGTACTGAAAAATTCATGGGGCAACGAACCTATGCAGCTTGCTCATGTAGTTTGCGCCCCAGGCGCAAACCGCGACAATAAATCCAAAGCTGGCCAGATAGGCAGCCTTGGCGCCGCGCATCCCGGCACTCCAGCGGCTGTAGAGCAGGACCAGATAGATCACCCACATCAGCAGCGAGAGCAGAACCTTGGGATCGGTGAAAAACGTGGGACCAAAGCGCTCCTGCGCCACCACGGCGCCGGCCAGCAACCCGACGGTCATGAAGGGAAAGCCCAGCACCAGCGCCTTGTAGCCCAGCTCATCGATCTCCTGCAGCGCGGGCAGCCGCGTCGCCCAGCTCGAGGTCTGCTTGCGCTTGAGCTGGCGCGAAAGCACCAGATAGAGCAGGCTGGAGACAAAGCTGAGAAAGAGCATGGCATAGCCCAACAGCAGAGTGGACACGTGAAACAGGATCCAGCCGCTGCGGAAGGTGGGCGAGGGGAACGAGACGTGATGCTGCGCGATGGCCGAAGCAAACGTCAGCACAAAGATAAGCGGAAAAATAAAAGCTGCCGGAGACGCCGTGCGGTAACGCACGAACATGATGGTAAAGATGATGGCAATCAGCAGGGCCAGCACCGACTCGGCGTGGCGAATGGTCAGCAACTCCGCGTATCCGAACAATACCGCGGTCTCCACCACGGAGACAAAATGAAAGACCATGCCCAGGAAGACGGCCGGGGCCGCGATCTTGCCAAACTTTTCGCCCCGCTGTCGAAGCATCAGGACTGCATGAATAAGTCCCACGCCATACAAAACGGTCGCAACACGAAGCCAGATTAACGGCATAAATTAGAGAGTCCCGCCCCGCCTCATCCAATGAACCAAAAACGAGGCAAGGCCGACACTGATTATACAAACCCCGGGGAGCGTCCTAAGTGTAAGAGTCACTATGGAGCGTGATGTTCGTCACAAATCATAGGCCAGAAACCGCTGCCTGCCAAGGTCCATGGGCTCTCGCCAGGCGCGCGCGTGCCGCTCTGGCCCACATTGGCACGGGCTCCGGAGCAGGGAGAACGCGGGCACCGGCGCAGCCTGCTGGGCCGTGCCGGCGCGGGTTTGTAATTCCGGAATGTGGATGCTACCATTCAGGCCCTAGGGTTTACCCAGGAGGAATTTGATGGCTGACGAAAGCTGCAGCAGCTGTGGCGGAGGTGGCATTCTGTGGTTTCTGGCAGGACTTGGCATTGGCGCCGCGGTCGGTGTGCTCTATGCGCCCAAGGCCGGTCAGGAAACTCGCGACTCGCTGTTGAGCGCGGCGGAAGAGAGCCGCGAAATGATGCAGGAACGCGCCCGCAAGTATAAAGAGCAGGCATCGCAATGGGCCGATCGCGGCAAGGAAGTGATCGCCCAGCAGAAAGAAAACATCCGCTCGGCGTTCGACGCAGGCCGTCAGGCTTACCGGGATGCCACGCAGGACACGGCAACCGACCCCGACAACCCAATCGGCATCTAAAACAGGCCGGCAGGCGTAGCAGGATGCGGCCCGGCTTCGATGTTCAACGTTGAAGGCCGGGGCTCCCAACCTGGAATGTTGCATACACTCGCTGCTGGCTGGGCGAACGGACGGGCCAAATGAACGAGACCTTACTCACTGCCTTTATCGCGGTGACCGCGGTTGCTGTGGTGCTGCAAACCTTGATTCTGGCAGGCATGTTCGTTGCCATGCGCCAGATGATCGGGCGCACGCAGGCCCTGCAGCAGCGGGTCAACGAGCAACTGCTGCCGCTGCTGGAAAAGGTGCGCGGCCTGGTGGATGAGAGCACGCCGAAGATCCAGACGGTGATCACCAACGTGACGGAGACCTCGGACCTGGTGAAGTCGCAGGCGGTCAAGATCGACGGAGCGGTTACGGAGATCATGGGCCTGGCCCGCAGCCAAGCCGAACGGGCCAATGGACTGGCCAGCCGTACCATGGAGAGCGTAGACCATACGGCTGCCACGGTACAGAACGCGGTCACTACGCCGGTGCGGCATCTGGCAGGGCTGGTGGAGGGCGTTCTGGCGGGCATCGGTCAACTCGCAGGGGTGCGCCGGGAGCGGCAGCGAAGCAAGGCAGTACCGAAAGACGACATGTTCATCTAGTACTTTAAATATTGGCGACAATAAACGGTGGGAGCAGTGGTTTTCACTCTGCTCCCTTTTTCATTCAGCGGCGGACGACGGCATTCGGGCCTAAGGTGTTACAAAACTATGACTGACTGTACCGTAAATGCCTGCAACAATTGACCAATGACTCAGCATCCGGTCTTGATCCAGGGCGGTATGGGGGCGGGCGTCTCCAATTGGCGGCTGGCGAGAGCAGTCTCGCTCACCGGACAGCTCGGAGTTGTCTCCAGCGTGGCGCTGGACACGATTCTTTCCCGGCGGCTGCAGGACGGCGATCCGGGCGGCCACATGCGGCGCGGCTTGGCCATGTTTCCCTTCCCCGAAATGGCCGAACGCATTCTGCAAAAGCATTACATTGCCGGAGGCAAGCCGGCGGGAACGCCCTATCGCCTGGTTCCGATGCCGTCGCGGGTAAACTCGCGCGAGATCGTGGAACTGATTGTGGTGGGCAACTTTGTCGAGGTCACGCTGGCCCGCGAAGGCCACAGCAATCCGGTGGGAATCAACTGCCTGGAGAAGATCCAGCTCCCCTTGCTGGCCTCGCTGTATGGAGCGATGCTGGCCGGAGTGGACTATGTGCTGATGGGAGCGGGAATTCCGCTGAAGGCGCCGGGAGTGCTGGACGCATTTGCCGCCGGACACGCCGCCAGCTATCCACTCTCGATCAGCGGAGCACAGCCGGATGACGACTGCCTGATGCGCTTCGATCCGCAGGAGTACTTTGGGCAGCCGGCACCGGTGCTGCAGCGCCCTTACTTCGTGGCCATCATCGCCTCCAACACGCTGGCGACCACCATGGTTCGCCGCGCCAACGGCAAGGTGGATGGATTTGTGATCGAAGGACCGACGGCGGGCGGACACAACGCGCCTCCGCGGGGGCAGATGGTGCTGAGCGAAAAAGGCGAAGCGGTGTACGGCGAGCGCGACCGGGTGGACCTGGAAAAAATTCGGCAGATCGGCGTTCCCTTCTGGCTGGCCGGAGGTTACGGCACGCCGGAAAAGCTGGTCGAGGCCCTGGAACTGGGAGCGGCGGGCGTGCAGGTAGGCACGGCGTTTGCCTTCAGCGAAGAGTCCGGCCTGCGCGAGGACTACAAGAGCGCTCTGCTGGGCAAGATCAAGCGCGGCGAGTCATCCACGTTCACCGATCCGCTGTCGTCGCCCACGGGCTTCCCGTTCAAGGTGGCGCAGCTGGAGGGTACGACCTCCGAGGCTGAGGTGTACGCCACCCGCAAACGCATCTGCGACGTGGGCGTGCTGCGCGAGAGCTACCGCACCCCGAGCGGTACCGTCGCCTATCGCTGTCCGTCGGAGCCGGAGAATGTGTACGTTGCCAAGGGCGGCGTCTTTGAAGAGACGGTAGGACGCAAATGTCTGTGCAACTGCCTGCTGACCGACATCGGCCTGGACCAGATCCAGAAAGACGGCAGCGTGGAGCCTGGCATGGTGACCACCGGAGACGACATGGCCTGCGTGCTGCAATTCCTGGCCCCCGACCAGGAGAGCTATTCCGCGGCCGACGTGGTGAAGAAGCTGACGAGCCTGCTGCCGGCGCAAGAGTCGCCCGCGGTGCAGACCAATGCGCAGGTCGGCACGACTCCAGACCATGCGAATTTGCGGCGCGCGTAAAAAACTCAACCCTTCGATTCCGAAGTCCCACATCTGCTGACTACGGCAGATGTGGGGCACCTCAAAGCCACCAGACTAATCTCAAATTTATCTCTGCACACTCTTTCGCCAGCGCTCGACGCATTGCGTGAGCAGTTCTTCCATGCGCGGGAGGGTGCGGCGCTCGTCCCAGGTTTCGTTGGCATACTGCCGCGCCTGCTGGCTCATGCGGGCGAGCGTCTCTGGGCTGCTGGAGAGCCGATCGATGGCGGCGAACAGGGCGTCGGCATTCTCCGGCTCTACGACCACTCCTGCCTGTGAATTCAGCACCGCGCGCGCCACTTCGCTTTCCGAGTTCACCGAGGCGATCACCGGGCATCCGGCGCAGAGCAGCGTGACGGTTTTGGAGGGAAAGACGATGTTGGAGACGATGCGCTGCTGGGTGATGAGCGCGATATCGGTGGCGGCCAGCATCTGCTGGAATTCCTCGGCCGGCAGCAGCGGTAGGATTTGAACGTTGCCGAGCTGGCGGACGCGCGCCTGCTCCTCCAACTGGGGACGCATCGCCCCGTCGCCGACAAAAAGGTAGTGGAGTTCCGGCCGCTGGCGGGAGCGCGCAGCGGCTTCGAGAATCACATCGAGGCCTTGCTTGACGCCCATGTTTCCGGAATGCGAAACGAGGAACTTGCCCTGCAATCCGTGGCGCTGCCGGAAGGCTTCGCCGTTGCAGCGCTCGCGCAGGGTATAGAGTCCAGAGTCGGCACGCGGCGGAAAAAGGACGACTTTGGCGGGATCAATTCCCTTCTCTACGATTCTCTGGCGCATGCCTTCGGTGATGGTGGCCACCAGCGCGGCGCGCTCGTATCCGAGGCGCTCGATGCGATAGAGCGCGTCAATCAGCTTTTGCCCCTTCATCATGCCGAGTTCGACGGCGGCGTCGGGCTGCAGGTCCATCACGTCAAAGACAAAGGGAACGCGCCACAGGCTACCGAGGGCGGAAGCTGTCAGCGCCAGTCCGAGCGGCGGCGAGATGGCATAGATGAGGTCGGGACGCTGGCCGGACAGCGCGCGCGCAAAGGAAGACGCCAGGTATGAGGCCTCGTGCAGGATGCGTTTTTTGCTGTTGACCACCTGCGGCACATACATCCAGGAGCGCAGAATGGTGACGCCATTGCGCTGCTCGCGTTGGAGGAGTTTGCCGCGATAGGGCGGGGGCACGCGCCACTCGGGATAGTAGGGCGGGCCGGTACAGATGGTGACCTGGTGCCCGCGCGCGGCGAGATATTCGCAGCGCCAGATGTTGAAGGCGGCGATCCCGGTCTCATCCGGCCAGTAATTGATGCTGAGCACTAGAATGCGCATCGTTATGAGCCGACGAAGCGGGCGTAAAAGCTGCGAGCCACGCCCGTGTCCGTGGTGCCCCGGATGATGGCGCGGCCGTCCGGAAAGAGCGTCATCTCGAAGGGCGGGCGCAGGAACTTCAACACATATTCGGTGGATCGAACTTCTCCGTGCGGCGCCAGACGGGCCTGGAGCGCGGCGAAATCGATGGGGCGGCTGCGCTCGTGGATCTGTACCGAATTGCGCCCGCACAACGAGATGTGGGGATGGGCGCGCCCGGCCAGGTAGGGAAACTCGCGCTGCTGGCAGACGCTGCAATCGGAGCGCGGGTGAGCGGTGCGAATTTCGGAATGCTCGTTGTGCCAGGCATCGAAGGAGAGCAGAGTACGGCGCATGGCATCGCGCGCGCCCACCAGCAGCTTCATCGCTTCGGTGACCGCAATGGATGCGACCAGGTTAACGGCGGAGTTGAGGATGCCTCCAGTGTCGCAGGTTTCCACGGCTCCGCCCGGAGGATGGGGAAAGACGCAGGCCAGGCAGGCGGTTTCACCGGGGAGGATGTTCAGGGTGACTCCGTAGCTGGCCACGGCGGCGGTGTAGATCCAGGGACGCTGCTCGCGCACGGCATAGTCGTTGAGCAGGTAGCGGGTTTCAAAGTTGTCGGTGCCGTCGAGAATCAGATCGGTGTCTTCCAGAAGATCCTCGCAGTTCTCCGGCGTGAGGTCTTCGATGTGGGGCTCGACGGTGACGGTGGAGTTGATCTGCTGTAGCTTGCGGCCGGCGGCGATGGCCTTGGGCAGAGATTCGGCGGCATCCCGCTCGTCGAACAATACCTGCCGCTGCAGGTTGCTGGGCTCGATGTAGTCGCGGTCGATGATTCGGACGTAGCCCACGCCGGCACGCACCAGCAGCGAACTGAGGACCGAGCCGGTGGCACCGCAGCCGACGATCACGATGCGCGACCCCGCCAGTTTGCGCTGGCCTGCAGAGCCGATGCCGGGAAAGAGAAGCTGCCGTGAGTAACGTTCGTCCACTGCCTGCATGGTTCCATGATAAATGCGCGACTTGCCTGTGCACACTCGGGCGCGGCCCGGTGCTCGACGAAATAATTTCTGCTGGACTCAAGAAACGGCGGAGTTCCGCCGATAGACGCACTGACAGCCCCTTCGTCGCAGCGCCGGGGGAAAAGTCAGGAGGGTTCCATCGATGTCCACATCCGCGATTTCAGGCAGCGGCTTCTCTCAACTGGACAGCCTGCTTGCCAGCACCGAGCAGTTCAATACCGGCTTCAAGCAGCTTGGCAGCGACCTGCAGAGCGGCAACCTGGCGGCAGCCCAACAGGATTTCGTCACGCTGTCGCAGGACGTACTCTCTTCGCCCCTGGCGCAGGCCTCGGCGTCGTCCTCCGCAACATTATCCGCAACATCGCCCGCAACCACCACGTCTTCGGCCACCACGGCCTCGGCTTCGACTGCAACCGCAGCGGCGGCTGCCACTTCCAGCGCAGCGACGGCCGCAGCGACGGGCAGCGGCACACAATCGGCGCTGTCTGCGCTGGCACGGGATTTCCAGACACTGGGCCAGGATTTGCAATCGGGAAATCTCGCCGGAGCGCAGCAGGCGTTTTCGCAGATTCAGCAGGCCGCGCAACAGGACGCGCAGAGCGCGGGAGGTCATCACCGGCACCACCATCATCAGGCATCGGGATCCGGCGGCTCCGATAGCGCGGCCTCGGAATTGCAATCGCTGTTAAGCACCATCGCCAGCGCATCCAGTTCGTCCCCGGCTTCCACCACTACCTCCGCGGGCAGTTCGTCCGCGAATTCCACCGCCACGACCGCAGCCACTTCCGCAGCCACTCCCACAACCAGCAGCAGCGGCTCCAGCACCGCCCCCACGGGCGTATCGAGCGGCACGTCTGCCACCACATCGGGCAACGGCGCGGGGGCGTTGAGCCCGATCGAAGCCGACATCCAGAGCCTCGGACAGGCTCTGCAGTCCGGCAATCTCTCCGGAGCGCAGCAGGCGTTTCGGCAGTTGACGCAGGATGCGCAGAGCCTCTCCGGAGTGCATCCTGGCCGCCATGCGAAGAGCTCCGGCAGCAGCAGCTCTGGCGCGGAACTGATGCAGGCGCTGCTGAGCAGCCAACAGACGGGGTCGGCGGCCAGCTCCGGCACGGCGGTAAGCAGCAGCCTGAATGTTTCCGCATAAACGCGGCACTCGCTGCGGCGGTTGTTCTCGGGGCCTGCTCTGAGGAGTTGCAGCGCCGATGCCTTCCGCTGCCTCCGGGCATCCAATAACAGAGACGGGGACTCCGCGCGGCCATGCTGCGGAGTGCGGCGTTCCGCCTGGAGGGTAAGCGAATGTTCAGGAAGCTCTGCTTGGCGTTGCTTTGCGCCGCGGCCGTGATGGTGGCCGCGCCGCCATTATCGGCCGCTGCTCCCTTGGCCGGGGCACCGGCGCCCCGATTCACTTTGACGTCGCAGGATGGAACGCCGGTGAGCCTGCAGGATTACGCCGGCAAGTGGGTGGTGCTCTACTTCTATCCGAAGGATTTCAGCACCGGCTGCACCCTGGAGGCGAACAACTTTCAGCACGATCTGGCTGAGTACCGGAAGCTCAACGCGGTCATCCTGGGCGTGAGCGTGGACAATCCGGACTCGCATCGCCGGTTTTGCGCGAAAGAAGGGCTGAACTTTAAATTGCTGGCCGACACCGAGCACTCGGTGGCCCAGGAATACGGATCCCTGACGTATACGGGAATCACCAAGGACTCGCCGGGCGCTTTCGTGATTGCGCCCGACGGCAGGGTCGCCCGCGTGACACGCAAGACCTATCTGATCGCGCCCGACGGCAGGATTGCACTCGTCTTCGACAACGTGCAGCCCGCCGCGCATAGCGCCGAGGTTCTGGCGGCGCTGAAGGATTTGGAGAAGAACAAGTAGAGCCCCCCTGGGTCAATGCACCACGAAGCCCAGCGAGGTGGTCGAGGAGTTGCTTACCGTCACCGTTGCCGGGCGCGATGCATAGCTGGAGGCCGGCACGACTGCCGTGAGCGTCCACGGGTTGACATCGCTGGACACCAGGGTTGTGGAGGAATTCCACGTCACCGTCGAAGTGGGCAGAAAGTTTATGCCCATCAAGGTCAACTGGTAATTGCCGCCGGCGTCGGGCGCGTCCGCCAGCGAGGCGCCCGTGATCATCGGCACGCTGGAGTGCACCGCGAACGGCAGCGCCGCCGAGGTCGCCGGCGGGTTGGCCACCGTCACCAGCTCCGTTCCGCCGGCTGCAATGTCAGAGGCAAGAATTGTCGCCTGCAATTCCGTGCTGCTCACGTAGGTGGTTGCCCGCACCTGGCCGTTCCATAGCACAACCGAATTGGAAATAAAGTTTTCGCCCATCACCGTCAGTGTGAATTGCGCCGTGCCCACATTCGCGGTGCCGGGCGAGAGCGAAAGCAACAGCGGCAACAACGGCAACGCAGCCGGGTTGACGACCTGCGACAACGCGGGCGAAGTGCTGGCTCCGAAGCTGGTGCTGCCCGCATAGACTGCGGTGATGGAGTGCACACCCACCGCGAGGGTCGAGGAAACATAGCTGGCCTGTGCTCCGGCGTCGAGCGTGCGCAGGCCAAGCGTGGTGGCGCCGTCTTTGAAGGTGACGCTTCCGGCGGGCGTGCCAGCAGTCGAAGTCACGGTGGCAGTGATCGTCACCGGTTGCCCGGCCTGCGACGGGTTCAGCGAGGATTCAAGCGCGGTACTGCTGGACGGCCCGGCAACCGTAATCGTGATGGTGGTAGAAGCGGAGCTGCCTAAAAAGTTCGCGTTGCCGCTGTAGATCGCCGTGATGGGGTCGGAACCGACCGGCAGCGTGCTGGTGTCGAGCACGGCAACGCCCTGCGCATTGATCGCCTGCGACCCCAGCGGCGTGCTGCCGTTGAGGAAGGTGACCGTCCCGGTGGGGGCAATACTGCCGGAGAGCGCGGCGACCGTAGCCGTTAGCGTCACGCTCTGGCCGCCGGTGATAGACGCGGAAGAGATCTGCAAAGCCGTGGTTGAGCCCGCGGGCGACGCCGGAGCGCTGTAGTTGTTGATCAGGAAGGTGGTGCCGGCGATGTCCGGCTTGCCGTCGCCGTTGAGGTCGGCCACGATGGAGGAGCCGGTCGCGACGATGTTGATGGGCTGCGGCGGCATCACCGTGCCGTCACCGAAGCCGCTGGCCACGCTCTGAAATGTACCATCGCCATTGCCGGGAAACAGACCGCTATTGTACGGGGGAGAGCCCCCCAGAATCGCGAGGTCGACGTGACCGTTGCCCGTAAAGGGGGCTGCCGCGAGGCTCCCGCCGCTGTACTCGAGAAGCATCTTGGTTGGCGCCTTGAACGTGCCGTCTCCGTTGCCCAGGGCGATCCCGATTTCGCCGGTAACACTCTGAGGTGCACTCTGGCCGGTTGCGAGGAGATCCGGAATTCCGTCCCCATTCACGTCGACCACGGTGAGAGGCGCCTGAGTGGGCACGTCCATTACGTTGATGGTCTGGGCGGCGCCGAACGTTCCATTGCTGTTGCCAAGATAGAGCTGGTACATCGCGGGAGATTGCTGAACTCCGCCCGATATAAATACAGGTGCCACGTAGGTGATCAGGTCCGGGGTTTTGTCGCCGTTGACATCGACCAGATTCAGGGCGGGAGTGGGGGCGCTGACAGTTTCCGTGGAGAATTCCGTGACCACCGGTGCGGCCAGGGTTCCATTGCCGTTGCTGAGCTGCGTGGCGAAGCCATCAAAGTAATAAGTGGTGGGATAGACAGGCTGCGACGTCTCAAAGCTGTACAGCAGTTCGGGAGTGCCATTGGCGGCCGTCGCCGTAAGCAATCCCGTGACCCCATAGATGTAATCCGAACC
>Ga0316217_10000147_pt1 | contig 106212 bp, 108 predicted proteins | sample 1anoAmetaG_FD_203633 | JGI IMG/M metagenome (GOLD analysis project Ga0316217, IMG submission 203633) | Freshwater microbial communities from Trout Bog Lake, Wisconsin, USA - 1anoA | ecosystem: Environmental > Aquatic > Freshwater > Lake > Hypolimnion/Profundal zone | place: USA: Wisconsin...
TAAGTCCAAATGGACCATTTATAGTAATAAAAGTTTAAAATTAGAAAAAATACAACAGTCGATAAACACAATTTTAAACTGGACTTACTATAATATATGAATTGATAAAAAAAATTTAAAAAAATCTTATTATGTTTGTTTTTTTATTTTTATGTTGATATTAAAAATAATAATAATGATAATTTATAAAAAAAATAATGATTTTCACAAACACAAAAATTACTCAGATTCAGATTCAGATTCAGATTCAAGTTATAATACATCACAATCATCATCACAATCATCATCACAATCATCACAATCATTATCACAATTATCATCACAATCATCATCATCAACATCTTTTATTATAAAAGGATATACAGGACCAACAGGACCAATAGGACCAACAGGAAATACTGGTTCAATAGGACCAATAGGACCAACAGGAAATACTGGTTCAATAGGACCAATAGGACCAACAGGAAATACTGGTTCAATAGGTATTCAAGGACCAATAGGGGATACAGGACCAATAGGGGATACAGGTCCAACTGGTTCAACAGGTGTTCAAGGACCAATAGGGGATACAGGTCCAACTGGTTCAACAGGTGTTCAAGGACCAATAGGGGATACTGGTCCAACTGGTTCAACAGGTGTTCAAGGACCAATAGGGGATACTGGTCCAACTGGTTCAACAGGTGTTCAAGGTCCAATAGGTGATACTGGTTCAACTGGATATACTGGACCAATTGGAGATATCGGTCCAACTGGATATACTGGACCAACCGGATTTACAGGATCTATTGGTAATATTGGACCAATCGGATATACTGGACCAATAGGAAATACTGGTCCAACAGGATATACCGGATCTATTGGAAATACTGGACCAATCGGTTATACAGGACCAATTGGAGATATTGGTCCAACAGGTTATACAGGACCAACAGGTATTCAAGGATCAATTGGAGATATCGGTCCAACTGGATATACTGGACCAACCGGATTTACAGGATCTATTGGTAATACTGGACCAACCGGATATACTGGACCAATAGGAAATACTGGTCCAACAGGATATACTGGACCAATTGGTAATACTGGTCCAACAGGATATACTGGACCAATTGGTTATACTGGACCAACAGGTATTCAAGGATCACTTGGAGATATCGGTCCAACTGGATATACTGGACCAACAGGTTATACAGGACCAACAGGTATTCAAGGTTTAATTGGATATACTGGACCAACAGGTATTCAAGGATCACTTGGAAATACTGGACCAACCGGTATTCAAGGTTTAATTGGAAATACTGGACCAACCGGTTATACAGGACCAATTGGAGATATTGGTCCAACAGGTTATACTGGATATACTGGACCAACAGGTATTCAAGGATCACTTGGAGATATTGGTCCAACTGGATATACTGGACCAACAGGTATTCAAGGATCACTTGGAAATACTGGACCAACTGTATATACTGGACCAACATGTATTCAAGGATCACTTGGAAATACTGGACCAACTGGATATACTGGACCAACATGTATTCAAGGATCACTTGGAAATACTGGACCAACAGGTTATACAGGACCAATTGGAGATATCGGTCCAACAGGTTATACAGGATCAACAGGTATTCAAGGTTTAATTGGAAATACTGGACCAACATGTTATACTGGACCAACAGGTATTCAAGGATCACTTGGAGATATCGGTCCAACTGGATATACTGGACCAACAGGTTATACAGGACCAACAGGTATTCAAGGTTTAATTGGAAATACTGGTCCAACAGGTATTCAAGGTTTAATTGGAAATACTGGTCCAACCGGTTATACTGGTCCAACTGGATATACTGGACCAACAGGTTATACAGGACCAACAGGTATTCAAGGTTTAATTGGAAATACTGGACCAATAGGATATACTGGACCAACAGGTTATACTGGTCCAACCGGATATACTGGTCCAACAGGTTCAACTGGATATACAGGTCCAACAGGATCTATTGGTCCATTAGGTGCACCAAGAGGAAATGTTGCGGTTGTTGATTCTGTTTATGGTAATGATTCAACAGCATCTATTGGAGGAACACCATTCCTTACTGTAGAAGCTGCAATTATTGCTGTTAATGCATCTGGTCCAACACCCCCAAATCCCGGTAAAACAATTTGGGTTCTTCCAGGTACATATAATCTGACAGCAGGAATTATAATCCCAGATGGTTCATCAATTCGTGGCTTGAGTGTTCAAACAACAACAATTCAAATGCCATATGTTACATCTGATACAACACTAATAACTATGGGAACAAATTCACGTTTAGAAGATATTACTTTAAAACTTGGATCAATCGGTCACTATAATCTCACAGGTATTGTATTTGGTGGAACAACAACAACTGATGCTAAACTACGTACGGTAGTTCTCACCGTAGACAATTCTACAGCATCATTTTCAGGCACATCAAATATTTATGGAATTAATTGTAATGGAGCTGGATCAATAATATTTAATCCAGGTAGTTTTGCATATAACTCGCTTAAAGGTTCTACTATCAATATATATTCTAATGGTGGTGGTAAAAAAAGAGGAATTATTATAACCAATACAAATACAGTAACAACACGAGACATGAATATTTATATTGCACAACCAACAAATCCTGGAATAATCGGATCGCCAGCTTCTACAGGTAGTTATATTGGTGTAGAAACTAATGATCCAGCAACAATACCTGTTGGTTCTATTCAATTACGAACAACAACTGTTGGTTGTGTTTATCCATTATCATATCAAAGTTATACGGGATCAGATATTATTCAAACAACTCCATCAACAGTTCCTAATCCTACATATTTATCATCACCAGGAATTCAAATTGGACCAGGAACAGATTTAGTTACTAAAAGTGCAGGAAGCAATGAATTTTCAACATATGTATATTTAACAACTATTTATTATGGACTTAAAGGAAACATAAAAAATGGAAGTGGGCGTATTAATCCATCATGGTTATGGACTGGAACGCAAGCAATTGATGCAGTTAATTTTCCGGATGCTTCAACACCACCAACATTTTATCGTGTACAACAACCATCAATTATTTCAGGAATATCAGCAGCTTTAGCTAATGGACCAGATACTGGTAATAATGTTACTTTAACTATTTGTTATACTCCTGTTGGGGGAACATATCCAACTAATTATACAACAACATTATTTCAACTTATATTAACTGGAGCAACTGGTTCTTTAGTAACAGGTAGTTTTTATAGTAGTTCTGTAAGGATTAATTCTGGAGATTTAATTCATTTACAAATAACATATACGGGTAATAATTCAAATACAGCAACAGATTTAACTTGTCAAATAGATTTATTTTAAAATTTATTATTTTTGTATTGGCTATTTGTTTTAAATATTGTTTATTTGTAAAAGTTCTTTTTTAATAATTAAAAAAATATTAAAGCCTTGGAACTAAATTTGATTTGTCAAAGTATTGGATCTAAATTTAATTTGTCAAAGTCTTGGATCTAAATTTGTTCCATAAATTTCACAACAGATAAAATTTTCTAATCTAGATTTATATTCATCTGAATCCAAATTATTATAATTCATTGTTAATAAATTTAATCCCAATTTAAATTCTTTAATTGATTGAGAAATTTTATGCGTAGTTCTTTTTTTATTTACCAACATTTTATAATTGTGTTTGAGCCTATAATCATAACCATATATTATAGTTAAATAATCAGGATTTCTAACTTTTAATAATGGTAATTTATTCTTTAAAATTATATCTGGTTTTAACACAATACCTTCAAATCCTTCTTGAACTGTTTTTTTTCAAACCATTCTTTAATTTGATAATAAACCTGATCCCAGTTATCAGGTTTAATTTAAACAACTAATTGATAATCAGTATCTGTTCCAGACCATAACATTTGATACATTTGAGATTGAGTAATAGAACCATCCAAAAGAGGAATAGATTAAGTGTTGTCCATATAAATAATTTTGAGTATTGAAAATGGTTTATAGTCATGTTTTACTTTTGATTCGGACTCTAACTCTAACCCAGACTCTAACTCTAACTCTAACTCTAACTCTAACTCTAACTCTAACCCATACAAATCCAATTGTGATGAATAAGTTGAAATAAGTGATTTTGTTAAATTTGTATCGGAGTAAAAAGGTTTTTCTTTCAAATAAGTTTGATAAGTTTGATAAGTTTGATAAGTTTGATAAGTTTGATATTGTGATGGAATTTTCTCAATCATTTCTTTTTTTGACATTAGTCTAAATTCTTCTTCTGGAACCAATAAATTAAGATTTTGAATGATTTTCTCATAATGAAAATCAAAATTATATTTTTCAGCACATTCAATTTCTGATTCCAAACCTGCTTTAACAGACAAAAAATTATTATCAATTAAGTTTTTACATAATAGAGACCATGGCAACAATTCACCATCTAAAATAATCAGTTTAATTTGGTTCATATTCATCCAAGAACCTAATTTTGCTTGTAATTTTTGATAAATTAGGTTCATATTAACTCGATTTGATCCAATCAAATATCCATTTCTACTTACTGAATAACATGAATGAATATCATTATTGAACAAATAAACATTGCATCTAGAACCCATAAATTTAGGTTGAACACCCAATACAAAATCATTCCCATAACTATTTGATAACAATTTTAAACAAATTTTTAAATCTTCCAAACATAAATAATTTTCATATTTTGAAGAAGGTGCTGGAGCAACTGTTCCCGATATAAAATTAACTTTATTCCCGCCCAAATGATAAATTCTTTTTCCTATTTCATCTTGTTCTTTTTGGGATATTTTTTTTCATTAGAATTTGATTTTTTTCCACTATTATAGTTTTTTTTTTCATTATATTTTTTATATTTATATGGGTTTGTGTTGAATATAACTTATGATTCAATATTATATGATTTTTATTTATAATCAAAATAAAATATCAATATTAAAACTAAACAATGGGTTTTATTACGATTGAAACAGTCAATAAAAATTTAAGTTGGATTATTAAAAAAAATCCAGAATTTGGAATGATTTATAGAGATTTAAGATCAGGTATATTGTGGGGTTGGTTTAATAATCCAACAACTTATATAATGAGATTTATTGATCATACCGATGAGGTTTCATTTAAAACAAATATACATGATAATTACAATTATTTAGGTTCTTTACAATATTGTTCTCCTTTATTATTAAGCACTGTTATAATTGAATTATTTAGTTCTACAATGAATAAAGAAAATACATTTGATTTATGTTTTAAATTTGAATCTAAATTAACAATGAAATTTAATCAAGTTAAATGAAAAAGCATTAAATTTCATTGTTAAATTAAATGCTCATATAAAACAATTTTCAATTATCACTACACAAACAAAATATTTTAATTTGTTTAAATTAGAAATTATATCCAAATGCACTATAAAAGATTTATTAAATTATTTTTATTTACTTGGTAATTTGCTAAATGTATTGGTAATTGGTTATATGGATAAGCCAAAATTAGAACAATTAGAAAAAATGTTAAATTTTATGATTCAAATTGGAGTTCCATATTATCCGAGATATTTGATAAAAACTAATATGATATCCTATGATGAATTTTTTAAACTTAAGGACAAATTAGAATTATTTGATGATATAAAAGTAAAAATGTTTTGGGGTAATTCACAGGTTCAAAGATATAATTTTGTGAAATATCATATATCATTTTCATCCGATATAGTTGATTTTGGTTGTGGAGAAGGATTTTATATAAAAAAATTATTACCTCAATTATCTAAATCAAATAAATATATAGCATGGGATGCAGATCCTGATGAATTAGCTAAGATAAAATATTTTAAAGAAAAAAATCCAGAATTTACTAATTTAATAATTCCAGAATCTGAATTTGAATTATTTGAATTGTTCAAATTGTCCAATGTAAATAACTTAAATCCAAATCCAAATCCAAATCCAAATCCAAATATATTGTTATCTGAAGTATTTGAACATATTGAACCAATCGAGGCTATTAAATTATTAGAAAAGATTAAAACAAAAATTAATTTCAAATCAATAATAATAACAACTCCAGATATTGGATTTAATAAATATTATTCATCAGATGGAGAAATTAATTCAAGACATCATGATCATAAATATGAATATACTCAAGAAGAATTTACAAATGTAATTGTAAATATTTTTGATTCTAAAACATATTTAAAAAATTATTTCCAAGTTGGAGATACCATTGAATCTATAATAAAATCAGCATCTAATGAGTTTATTATAAATTCAAATAGTATAACACAAAGTTTTGTAATTACAAATATTTAAAATTTTTATAGTTTTTATAGTTATTGTAAAAAAAATTGAATTATATTCATAAACAAATAAATTAATTATATGAATAATTTATGTTCAAATGTATAATCAAACAATATATAATGGATTAGTGAACGTTGTACCATTCTGGTCAACAAATTTAGTTCAAATATTTGGATTTGGTAATGAGTATAATATAGTATTTAGTATGATTATAAATGAATTATTAAAAATAAGTACTAATTCATTTGATGATAATATTTGGATAGGAATAACTTTAATAAGTATTATTTTATTGATCGGATGCAAATTTGGATTTACATTTAAATTTAATATATTTGACAAAAATATAGTAATTTTGGTAGGAAAAGAAGCAAATAATTCTGCTGAAACCACTATAAATTATTGTGATAAGATATTGGCACTAAATCATTATTTGGTAAATATCAAAAAGATAAAAAATATAACATATATTAATGATGTTAATATTACCATAAATAATATTTCTAATTATAAATTAGAAGATTCTATATTTATAGATATCACAAGAACAAATCATAATAATCCAGATAATTGGATTTTAATATCTTATAAAATTTGGTCTTATCAAAAAGATATTGAAAAATTTATAGAAAAATTGGTATTTGAATATAAAACAATAATTAATTCAGAAATAACTTTAATTGGAGATGAACAGAATAAAATATTAAGTTATCCTGAACCAATACATGCTATAAATTATTATGTGAGTGTTAATTATAAATTTCCCAAGTTAAAATGTATGAAATTATCAAATTCAAATGATATGGATTTAAATATGTCATCAAGATCAGATTCAAATTCTAATTCTAATTCAAATTCTAATTCTAATTCAAATTCTAATTCTAATTCTAATTCTAATTCTAATTCTAATCAAACACATTCAAAATCAAATCAAAAATCCAATTATGCTTACACTCTAGATAATATTATGAATTTTAATTTGGATAAAGTTCATTTAAGTATTTATAGAGATAATTCACAGGTATTTTATAATATTAAATCAGAACATATAAATTGTAAAGAATGGTTAGAAGACATAGTCAATATATATAGTCAAAATAAAAATAGTAAATTTAAAAATAAATTAATTTTAACAGGAATGGAGGAAATATTATTTAGAGATCAATCTTTTAGACAATATTATTATTCAAAACAAATGTGGACTCTTAATTGGTTATTGATAGAAAAATTAAATTATCAAAATTATGAATGTGTTAATGGAGAAAAAGAATTAGTATTATATAAATATGTACTTGAACCATTAGAATTATTTAAGATTCAAGAAGATTTATTTTTAACTGTTGAAAAGGATAAAAGAAGAAGAAATTATGAATCATATGGTATGGTTGAAAATAAACATAATAATTCTATGGATATTATTTATACATTATATTCAAATTCACTTAATATAAAAGATGTATTGGAAGATTATGTTAAACAATTTGATAATTATAAAAATCAAATAAGTTTAAACAAAATACTTTATCATTTTACATATTCAGGAATGAAAGATAATCAACTCATATTTAATTCTCGAATATTATCTGAAGAAAATACCAATAATGAATTATTTGAAACTTTTGATAAAATTTATAATGAGCATGTTGAATTACTCATAAAAGATATTGATAAATTAAAAGATATACAATATTATAAATCACATGGTCTTAAAAGAAAAAAAGGTTATTTATTTCACGGATTACCTGGATGTGGAAAAACTTCAAGTGTTGTAGCAATGGCTTTATATGATTCAAGACATATTGTAGAAATACCATTTAGTTTATTGACAACACATGAAGAATTTGAAAAAATAATGAATTTAAAATCAATAAATAATATTGAAATTAATAATAATAATATTATTTTGTTATTTGATGAAATTGATATTGGGATGGAAAAAATTAATTCTAGAAATATATCAAATGTATTGCAACAACCAGACAAAATCACTACAAACACATCTAATGATATAATTAAAGTTATGAGTATGGGTATGAGTAATATTTCTTGTCAATCTAAAGATACTACAGGACAATCCATTAATCTTGCAACTTTATTATCAAAATTAGATGGAATCGGTAATTATAATGGATTAATTATTATTGGAACAACAAATTGTATTGATAAATTAGATCCAGCTTTATATCGTGAATTAAGACTAACACCTATTGAATTTAAACAATTACGAAAATCTGATTGTGTTAAAATAATACAGTCATATTTTGGAACTGATTATGATCCAAGTCTAAATAATTTAATTAAAGATAGAATAATAATTCCAACTAAGTTAATTTCATTATGTCAAACTTATGATAATGTTTCTGCAGAAGTATTTTTAACAAAAAAATTATCGGATTTTTTTTAATTTTATAATTTTCAAATTAAAAAAAAACATTATTTATAAACAAAAATGTTTCAATTTGATATTTGAAATATTTTTGTTTTGTATTTTTTTATTAAACTTAAAAAATATTTTTTCAAATACAAAACCTTTGTTAAAATTTTAAGTTTTTGAAAAAATAATACATTTTCATTTCTAATTATATTATTTTTAATAACCAATAATAACATAAATAATATAATCACATATAAAATTATTATCATTTTATTTTTTTTGTTTATTTTTTTGTTTTTTTTATTTTTTTTAGATTTTACTATTGGATTTTTTTTAATAGGAATATAACCTAATTTATCACATGGACAATTAATATTAATAATATCATCTATATTATGTTCAATAATCATTTTTTTAATTATATCATCATTTGTATAAAAATTTTTAATTTTATTATATTTTATCATTCAATAAATATATATTTATATATTTTTATTTGACAGGTATAAATTAATTTATATTTAAAAATATTTTTAATTTTGACAAATAAACAAATAAAACAATATATTTAAAACCTAAAATACTATATATTATATTTTTACATAATATTAAATTAATTTTAGTTTTACTTAACAATATATTTATATTATATAAATATCATATCTCCAACAATGAATTATAAAAAAATTTTTGAAAATGCTAATAAAAAAAATCTTTTGGTTAATGATAATTTTTTTGTATATGACAATAAAGTAAATAATTTGAATTATTTAGATTATTCAAAAATAAAACAAATTGTGTTGGAATCAAACAATAATAAACAAATTGTACTGGAATCAAACAATAATAAACAAATAAAAGAATCGATTCAAAATTTATCAATAAATTCAGAAAATTTAAAAACAAAAATTATTACAAAAAAAGATAATCCAAATCAAATTAATATATTGGATAAAAAAATAAATCCTGATAAACAATCTAATAAACATCTTGATAAACATCTTGATAAACATCTTGATAAACATCTTGATAAACATCTTGATAAACAATCTAATAAACAATCTAATAAACAATCTGATAAACAATCTGATAAACAATCTGATAAACATCCTAATAAACAATCTGATAAACAATCTGATAAAAATTCTGATATTATAAATGAGTATTATAAAATTTTGGAATTAAAACCAATAAGTGATCATGATCCTATTATATCATCAAAATTAAATTTAATTAGTTGGAATGTACAAAAAGATTCAAGTTTTATGGAAATATATTCACCTGATACAAAATCAAATTACTTGGATAATTTTTCTTTAGAACATATTGAGTCAATAAATAAAATATATGATATAGGACAAAATTTTAGAGTTCAAATAGAATCAAATTTTAAATTTGATACTATAAATACAGGACGATATGAAAAAATATGTCAAAAAATTAAATCAATTATTTTTCAAAATGATAGTTTGAAAAAAAATATTTCTGGTTCTAAATTTAGAATATGTTTACAAAAATGTTCTATTGGGTTATTTGAATATTTAAAGAAAAATCTTGGATTTAAATATATCAAATTTATAAATGAAAATATTGATAGTATTTTCATTGGTAATATTGAAGAATTTTGTATTGGGCTAAATTATATTTTGAATTGGTACATGATTTCACCAGAAAAAAAATCTAATAAAGAACTCAATCAATTAATTTTAAATAATTCAAAATGGAAAGAATTTATCAAACATTTAGAGAAAAATACAAATGCCAATACAAATGCCAATACAAATGCCAATACAAATGCCAATACAAATGCCAATACAAATGCCAATACAAATAATAAATCAAATAATAAATCAAATAATAAATCAAATAATAAATCAAATAATAAATCAAATAATAAATCAAATAATAAATCAAATAAATCAAAACAACCCAATACAGTTGATAATAATATATTGGATTTAAATTGGAAAAAATTTGTTCTTCAAGACAATGTGTTATGGGAAAAATTTATTAACATTGTTGAAAAAAAATCCAATAATAATTCTATTGGAACAACTTTAATTAAAAATACTAGTTCAGGTAGCGTTATAATTTCTAATTCACAATTTATCATATTGCCATGTTTTTCAGAAATCACATTTACAAATCAACACATATCTACAGAAAAAACAACAAATTCTGATGGTTATTTTTGTATTGGATCAAAAGGCAGTATTGGTATTGATTTGGAAAATAAAACAAATCCATCCATTATCAATCTACATTTACCAATAAATAAAATAGATTTTATTAAAATTTTAGAAAAAGATTTATTTTCATTAAATTTTGAGACTTCAGATCAAATTGACAAATATTTTTATTGTTCAGATAAAACAAATGGTATTTCGCATTTATTAGATAAATTATATCCGAATGATCTTGTATCACAGATTAAATTTAAAAATATTTTTTTAATGTGTATAAAAAAAATATTGGTTGATCGATTTTTTAATAAAATATTTGAATCAAATTGTTATGAATCTGATATATTGGATCCATATTGTATAGATTTAAAAAATAATATTTATCTTAATGAAAAAATAGCTATGAACAATTTTTCAAAGTTAGAACCCACAAATAATAATAATAATGTTATAATGGATTGTAAATTTAATGCTGAATTACATCAGTATCATAAAAATATTTTATCATTAGATTCAGATTATCTTACAACAGACTCGTTAAATTTCATATTTAAAAAAATTAACAAAAATAAAAAAATATTTATTGTGGGAGATTTTAATTATCAAGTAGATAAAATTATAATGTCAAATATAAAGTATTGGGTTAATAAATATATTTCAAACATAAAGAAAAAATATAATGTTGAGTCAAATTTATTATATTCGGAATATGTTGATGATTTAATTAATGGAATTTATGAACAAACTTGTATAGATTCAAATTCAAATTCAAATTCAAAGGATAATGGGCAATATTGGACTATAACAAATGTTATTGAATTATCTAAAATTGACCATATAATTGAATTAGAATTAAAAGAAAATAATGCAATCCCAATACACAAAATTGCTAATATATTTTCAAAATTAGCAAAATTAATAATAAATGGGATGTCAAATATTCATAAAAAAGGTAATATTATATCATATAATGCTAATTGTCCATATAAAAAAGATACATTTGGTATCCCAACCAATTATAATTTTGATCTTGGTATTGAGTGTTTAAACAAATATGAACAAAATAATATGGTGGGAAAAATTTTATTGAAATTATTATTTTATTTTAAACTTGATTATATAATTAGAGAATTGGAAGATAATATAACATATAATATTGATGGTACAATAAATAATAAAATATATTTGCAAAATTTACCTTATCATTTTGTGAATATATTAAAATATTCTTCTCTTAAATTTAAACACGTTAAATTTATTGGTGAAACTATCACAAGTATTTATTTACCTGATGTAAAATCATATTTGAATTTACCTATAGAAAAAATAAACTTTTCCGAAAAATCTAATGATAACATAAACAAATTATATAATGATTATAATAATTTTGGATTTTGTGTTTTGTCTAATGAACCAGTATTTATTATTCCATGTTCACCAATTTTACATGTAAAAATAATTCCAGATAATATTGAAAATCCCGATATGAAAATACCATTAGGTTTATCAATTTTCACATCAGGTTGTATTGATTTATCATCTAATGTATTGACTATTAACAAGTCTAAAAATATCAATGAATATTTACAAAATAATCATATTAATTGTGTGGGATTAAAATCTAATAATTCAAATATAATTGAGTATCTGGAACAATATTATAGTTATTTGAATAGTTCTAATAATGCAATTAATTCTAATAATGCAATTAATTCTGATAATGCAATTAATTCTAATAATGCAATTAATTCTGATAATGCAATTAATGCAATTAATTCTAATAATGCAATTAATTCTAATAATGCAATTAATTCTGATAATGCAATTAATTCTAATAATATGAATAATTTAATATATATAATAAAGTATCTAAGGTATTTGTTAATAGATAAATATTTTCAAATTATTACTGGGATAAATAAATCAGAATCAAATAACATTAATCAAGAATTTATGAATAAAAACTATAGTCAATACGATATTTTATCCCAACCAAATAATTTTGAAATAAAAATTTTAACAGATAATTTTATTAATGATTATGAGAAAAAATTTACAAATGAATTGGCAATATTGGGACAATATTCAAAAAATGAATCAGTTACAAATATAAAAAACACGATTGAAGAATATAAAAAAAAATATAATAACAAGTTAGATAATTTTGACATGTTTTTTGGAAAAGAAAAAATCGATAAAAAAACAAGTGAAGAAATTTATAAAATAAAAATTGAATGTGTAAAATTAATTTAATGTAGATTTTTTTGATTCGTATTTGGTAATTATTTTTTTGATATCTTTGATAATTTCTTCTTGACTTAGATATTTATATCCAAGTTCTTCATCATGTTTTTTTCTTAACTCAATACCTTCATCAATTTTAAAAGGAATTAGAGGAAATGATTGACGAATTTTGTATCTGAAAAGCATTTCTAAATCAATTTTAAATTTATTTTTTTCTCTATCAAATAAATCCGCTAAATCAATACAATTCGAACAAATATCTCCTAAAGTTCTTTTGTTAATTTGAAAATAATTATTATTAGAATTGATATCAATTGAATATCCATGAGTATTTGTTTCTGATGGTGGATAAATAGTCATACCTACTAAAATTATATTAGTTCCTTTATTTTTTTCAAATAATTCTAATAATTTATCAAGATTTTTTTGTTGTAACATTTTCCAAAATCCACTAATAGTTTTTTCATTTAAAAAAAAATCTTGATATTTTTCATTAGATAATATTTCCAATCCATTGATATCATCAATTTCATCAGTATCAATTACAATTGTATTGGATAATTTTTTTAACTTTTTACCCAATGTTGTTTTTCCTGAACCTGAAGGACCTGTAATATGAAATAACATCTTTATATAATAATATATGAAATTAAATATTATTTTAACCAAACTAAAAATATTATAACACAAATATAAAACCCGATATAAAAAACAATGTGTTATTGGTTTTGGCTACAATATTTTTACAACCTACTAATTTAATAACGTCTAATATTGTAATTCCATCAATTAAACTAAATTCATTTTATATTGAGTTATCAATATTATAAATATATATCACATATACAAATACAAATACTAATTTGATTATATAGTTTGGATTGAGTTATATACTGTTATTTATTAGTATAGTTAATTTTAATCAAAATATTTTAAATATAAATAATTAATTTTTTTTAATTATGTAATTAAATACTAAAAAATATGAGTCAAACTAATTTGCTAAAAAAACAAAATAATTTGGAAATGGATTTTAATTTGATATTTGATTTGGATTTGAATCCAAATATCAAGGTTAAAAATAACTCAGTAAAATTTACCAATTATAATAAGTGTTGTCTTTGTAGGTATTGAAACTAATTTAATTAAAAATATTGGTGATAAAATAAAAAAAATAAGCATTAAAAACAATGATTATTGGAATAAATTGGATTCAAAATCATTATATTATTCAGACTATTATATTAGTAATATTATTGATTGATAATTGACCAATTGATTGATCCAAGTTAAAATTATATTCATTAATTAATGAATACTTTATTGTATGAATATAATATAAAATATTAAAATAATTATTTTTAATAGAATTTAAAATTATTCTTAAATTTTATTTTGTATTGGCTTAATTTGAATAAATTACTATTTAATCTAATATTATCCAAATATAGAACAATATTAAATTTAATTTAATATATATTTCGTCAAGTAAAATATTATAACACTAATTAATTTTCCTATCCATAATGAAAATATTTTTTACACCATATAATATGGACTATTTAAAATTATACGATACAATGATGACTTATTGTATTATGTTTTCGGTGTCAATTATTTTAATAAAAATATTATTAAATATAAAATCAAAATCTGATAAAAAATCAAAATCCAATAAAAAATCAAAATCCGATAAAAAATCAAAACATGATAAAAAATCAAAACATGATAAAAAATCAAAACATGATAAAAAATTAACACCTAATAAAAAATTAACACCTAATAAAAAATTAACACCTAATAAAAAATTAACACCTAATAAAAAATTAACACCTAATAAAAAAGTAACACCTAATAAAAAATCAAAACATTACAATAAACTAATTAATGATGAAAAACTAATTATCATTAATAAATTAATTAATGATAATAAACCATCAAATGATAATGACAATAAACAGTCAAATGATAATGACAATAAACCGTCAAATAATAATGACAATAAACCGTCAAATAATAATGACAATAAATTAAATGATGAAATTATTAATGATCAATGTTATAGACTATTAGCAAGTTTACATGAAATGGACATTACATATTCAAATTTATTAATGGTTAGTAATTGTAAATGTATTAAAGAGGAACATGCTATTTATGTAAATAATGTAATAACAAAATATGTGGGTTTGGGATTGACACCACAAAAAATTAGAAAAGTTTATAAAATATCAACATCAAATACGGGAACAGAAAAAGCAACTGTAATTATAATAGGAGCATATTATTACGCTGGTATACAAACAGATTTTGACATTTGGTGTGATAATTTTTCGTTACCAAGAAAAACCATAACTATTAAAAATTTTGGAACAACCTATGATAAAAATTGGGGTTTAGAAACAATGTTAGATATTTGCATGGTTTATACTGCTAATCCCAGTGCTGACATACAAGTTGTGTTGGCAAAATCTAGTTCATTTTATGATATTTTTACTGCAATTATACAAGCAAATAATATAGCTAAAGTTTTAAAAGGAGCAGTTATATCAATGTCATTTGGTTCAAATGAATTTTTTATAGAAAATATGTTTAGTATATTTTTCAACAATCCATTATGTTGTTATGTTGGATCATCTGGTGATAGTTCTGTTCCATCATTTCCATCTGTTTTATCAAATGTTTTTAGTGTTGGAGGAACAAGTTTAACATTGGACCAATATACTGATGCAAGATTAGATGAACAAACATGGTCAAATGGAACTAATAATTCTACTGGGGCAGGATTATCAGCATATATTAAAAAACCTTTATATCAAGTTGGATTTAATCAAATCAATGTACAAAGATCAATTCCTGATATTAGTTTAACAGCGGATCCTTTGACAAATCCTATTCCAATATATTTTAATGGAATATGGGCTCAAGTAGGTGGAACAAGTGCATCTGCACCAATTATTGCTGGAATAATATCACAAGCTAATCAAATAAGAAAGAAAATTTCTAAATTATCATTAAATACTTTTCAAATATTAAATTGTATGTATCAAAAAATTTATAAAATTAATTATGATAATGTATTTTTTGATATTACATCAATAAATATAAATAGTTATTTTGCAGGTCCTGGATATGATATACCAAGTGGTTTAGGTAGTCTGTTATCTGCAGATAATTTTATTAATGAATTAGTTAAAATATAATAAAAAAATAAAATAAGATAAGATTTGAAATAAATTAAAAATATAACAAAAAATTAGGATCTCAAGTACATAATTATTTGAATAATTAAAGCAATTGATCCTGTTGATCCTGTTAATCCTGTTGATCCTGTATTTAATATTGGTTTTTAATACCAGTATAAACGATGTAAACCTAATTATTTTTTAAGGAATTTTAATTTTTTAGGTTTATTATTTCTATAAAATTAAACGAAACTTTATGAAAAAAAATGAAATTTATATAATATAAGTTTAATTATATATAAATATATATATTAAACTATTAATGTCATCATTTGAACAAAAAATAGCCAATTATTATGATTGGACATTGGATTTTACTAATAAAGTAATTTTTGAATATGAAAGATTTTTAGCAATTAAATTGGTTAATCAAGAAATATATCCATCAGAACAAATAGAAAAAATATGGAAATTTCATATACTTTGTACTGAACATTATTATAATTATTGCAATCAAAAATTTAATAAAACAATACATTATGACCATACACAAGTTTTGGTTGGAAATGAAAAAATAAAAAGAATAACAAACACGTTAAATATTTATAAAAATATGTATGGGTCAATCGTAAATCCAGAAGTATGGATATACAAATGTGAATTTAATTTAAGTGATTTTGAAAAAACAAATATACTCGTACCAAATGTTCAAAATATTATTCAGCCATTTCAACAATTCCAACAAAATCAACAATTTCAACAAAACCAACAAAACCAACAAAACCAACAAAACCAACAAAACCAACAAAACCAACAAAACCAACAAATATCACCTATACCTGATTATAATTCAAATAAACCAATGTTTGGTTATTTAAAAATATTTATAAAATATGTAAATCAAAATAAACAGGGTCCATATAATTTCAAGTTAATTGATTACCCAATCCAACCAAGAGATACCTATCAAAATATTAAACAAATTATTAGTAATAATATTAATTATCCAACCACATATATAAAATTAAATCCTCATCCAAGTATTTTAAACAAAAATTCATTAAGTTTAATAAATGGGGAACTAAATTCAATATTAAATGTTAATTCAAATATTAGTTTCTGTGATTTTATAATATCGGAAATATTAAATATATAAATATCCAATACTTAATCTAATATAAATATTTTTAGCAAAATTTTATATAAATATATCACCCAATCGTTATTTTTAATATAATACAAATATTAAATATATAAACATGTGCAATTGTGGAAATGGACAAGTTAAAATTGTTCTTTCTGAACTTGATAAAAAAAGTAAAGAAAGTAAAGATAAAAAAGATAAAAAAGATAAAAAAGATAAAAAAGATAAAAAAGATAAAAAAGATAAAAAAGATAAAAAAGATAAAAAAGATAAAAAAAAAAATTTATTTAATGTGTTTTACTAAAAACATTTATATAAATTTTGACATAATATAAAATTAATCCAATATAAATAATTATTTAATTAAATAATTATTTTATAATCAAATATATAAGTATAAATTAATATGAAATTTACGGCTAGAATAATTTTAGTTATGTGTTTAATAATATTATTAATAATTATGTATTTGTCTAACATGAATGAAAATTTCTCAAATTTATCGAATATCAATGATGATTCTCAAAATATGTTGAACATACAAAAATTAAAATCAATCGATAAACAAGATAATGGAAAATTAGATGTTAAAATATTATCTTCTAATCCAATTTATGAAAAATTAAACAAATACATAAAAAGATACAATATAAATTCAATTTATAATTTAGAGAATCTTGACTTAAATTTACCTCTTGTAATAACATATGATAATCAATCAATAAAAAATGAAAAAAATGAATCTTTTATTAATTTTTTAAAAGGATTAAATCACTACAAATATAATTTTATTGTTTGTGGAATTAATGCAAAATGGGATGGATGGTATGGAAGATATAAAACATATTTGGAACTTTTAGAAAATATTCCGAGCGAACAATTAGTTTTTGTAACCGATAGTAGAGATGTGTTGGTTAATGATTCTCCTTCTGAATTTGTAAAAAATTATAATTTAATCACAAAAATATATAATGATAATGAGAAAAATAAAATTATATTTGGGACTGAAATTGGATGTTGTGTTAATCAAATGTGGCATTATTCACCTGGTTCCGTATTTTCAAATATTAATCAACCTAATATAATAAAAATTAAAGACTCAATAATAAAAAATATCATTGAAGAAAAAATAAAAACTAATTTTATCCCAAATAATAAAATAAAGATCACAGATCATTTGGATAAAATTGAAATTAATGAAAATAAATCCGAATATAATTTCAATTTTACTTATAGTTTAGAACGTGATAGTAATATTTTTTTAAATGGAAAAAACTATCCTTGGGAACATTGGATTAAATGGAATAATTTTTTTAAGGAAAAATTTATTGAAGCCACAAATAAATACAAACTTCTTAATATGTCTAACGATGATTATCCAATTATTAAATTAAATTTTGGTATGATGGTTGGTACTAATTTTAATATAGTAAAAATGTTAAAATTATTTGATTTGAGAGCTGGAGAAGATGATCAACATTTAGCATCTGAGTTTTTTTATATGAGACCAGAAATGGTTATATTAGATTATACACAAATATTGTTATCAAATACCGGTTACAAACATTCTTTTAGAAAATGTACTTCAAAAACAATGAATAACAATCATTATAATATCAATTTTAACGATCATTTGAATGATCATGATGAATATATAGATATGAATGTTTATACACGAGAAGATATTCCCGAACAAGGAATTATGTATGGATTTGATATTCAATATTTAAAATATTTTTTTACTTTTGATAATATAATATCATATCCATGTTTCATTCAATCACCAGGAAAAGATTGGAATTGTTATAATGAATTATTATATAGATTTCCATATTGTGATGAAAAAATGTGTTCGTATTACTATAATTTAGAACAAACACAAAAATATAACATAAGAGATATTATTATTCATGAATATAAAAATCAACAAGGTGATATGAAAATTGAATGGATAATAGCAAATGTTTATAATCCTCTTTATTGGGCATTAAATCTTTATATTGTTAAAGATATATTTGATGTTACACAAACTGATACATCTGATACATTTGACAAATCTAACACATCGACAAATAAATCGACAAATAAATCAACAAATACTGAAACAAATACTAAAACAAATATAAATTTAAATTCTGATACTTTTATGTTGATTGATTCTGGTAATTTATTAGGTTACAATAGATTCAAGGATTTAGAAAGTCAACATGTTATGCCATGGGATGATGATTTTGATTTGGGTTGGTATTCAAAATCAAAATTTTCAAAAGAACAAATTGAAAATTTTTTTAAACAAATGATTAAAAAAGGATATGTGATTTTTATTTATTATAAAGAAATTTATACCAAGTATTCACCTTCAGAAAAAGAGCATTTTACAATTAGACTTAATTCTGAAAATATTTTACAAATATCAAATTTACTTTCAAGATATGAAATTGTTTTATTTAATATTGCTATCTCAACAAATAAATATAAAGAAATTTTAAAAATATTTAATATGAATGTTGATTTTGAAGAAAAATATATTGATGGAACTATTAAAATTCCATCTGTTGATATTTTTATGTATGAATTTAATACCCATACAAAATCTTATGAATATAATAAATTATTTGGAATAGGATATACAATTTCATTTTCTGAAAATTTAATAACACCAGTCAAAGAAATTGTATATAATAAACTTAAAGTAAAAATTCCAAATAATACAGATAAAGTTTTAAAAATAGCATATACAAAAAATTATTCTGAAAAATCCAATAATCCGGATATTGATCTTGATACAATTGTTATTAAAAGACATGATGTATCTAAAGATAAAGAAAATGAAATTGAGCGAATTAATAATCTTAAATTGAATATCCAAGATAAAAATATTATTTTAATAACTAAAATTTACAATAATTTTATTAATAAATATTTTGAAATTATTAATTTGAATGAGACAATAAAAAAAATAATTTCAAGTAATTAATTCAAAATAATATATTATTGATAAAAAATTGATTTTTATTTAGTTTGATAAATCTCTACATATGTATTATATATATGTTGTTAAAAATGTTTTGTTTGTTAATATTTTTATTTTTTACCAATGTTATTAGTTATAAATATAACACATTTACTTTTAGACCATTATATTGTTTAATTGGTGATATTAAATGTGTTCCTGTAAAAATAATAAAAGAATTAAAAATAAATAATAATTATATTTGTTTCACAAAAGATGAATTTAGTGGTGATACTGAAATTTTTGAAATTATAAAAAAAAACGGATATGCATTTTATAGAGAATTTAATCCAATTCAAGATGAAGATAAAATTTTAAATATAATTAAAAAAGATAATTTTCATTGGAAAAATTGAATAACACAATATATATTTATTACAACAAATAAATTAATAAATAAATAAATAAATAAATAAATTAATAAATAAATAAATTAATAAATAAATAAATAAATAAATAAATAAATAAATTAATAAATAAATAAATAAATAAATAAATAAATAAATTAATAAATTAATAAATAAATAAATAAATAAATAAATAAATAAATAAATAAATAAATTAATAAATAAATAAATTAATAAATAAATAAATTAATAAATAAATAAATAAATTAATAAATAAATAAATAAATATTATTATTTTTTTCTATATAAATTTAATTATCATTAAATGGAATCTGTACAAATTTTAATATTTGTTTGTGTATTAATAGTATTGATTTTTATTTTTGTTGATTTGTCAAAATCATATTTAGCTAAACCTGTTATTTTATTTGGATTATCTAAATTTAACAAAGGTAATTTTATATTAGTTGACGAAACCAATACACAAATACTCAGAGTAATTAATGAGCCAACTTTAACTGTCCCTATTGTAAAAATACATAATCAAAATAATTTTTTTCAAAGTATTTATAATAAAAGTGAATTGGGTTTGGGAGAATCATATATGAAGGGTGAATGGGTTTCTAATAATCTGGTTGAATTTTTAAATACTTTATGTTTGAATCAGTCAAATCCAAATGTTCCAAAAATATCTTTAAAATCTATATTATCATCATCGCAAGATTATGATAAATTAAATATAAAACACCATTATGATGTTGGAAATGATTTTTATTTACAATTTTTACGTGATGATTTAAATGCTTATTCATGTGGATTTTGGTTTAATCCCACAGATACTTTAAATGATGCACAATATAACAAAGTTAAAACAATAATAAAAAAATTACAGGCAAAATCGGGTTCTTCAATACTTGACATTGGATGCGGATGGGGTAAAATTGCTAATTATATTGCTAACATAACCAATAGTAAAGTTACTGGAATAACAATTTCAGATGAACAAGAAAAATATGGTTTGGAAACATATAATCCTGATAAAGTAAAAATAATCAATATGGATTATAGATTTTTATCAGAACAATTTGATTGTATTTATTCGATAGGTATGTTTGAACATGTTAGATATGAAAATTATGATAGTTTTTTCAAAATTATAAAACAATGTTTAAAACCTGGAGGAAGATTTGTCTTACATACTATAATTACTTTTGATGAATCCAATAAAATTTCTAAACAAGGAGATAATTTTGTTACCACTCATATTTTTCCAGGAGGTCAAATTCCACAAAATGATTGGATTTTAAATAAGGCAAGAGCAAATGGATTAAATACAATTCATTTTGAAGGTTTTGGTGGACAACATTATGCAAAAACCTTAAAAACTTGGAGAGAATTAATGTGGTCAGAACAAAATTATATTAGAACAAAATATTCTGAAGAATTATTATTAAAATATGATTATTATTTTGCTATTTGTGAAGCAGGATTTAATGCAGGTTTATTAGGTATTGGACATTATGTTATTGTATCTGAACCATTATTATCTTTGACTAATTCATTTAATTATTAATCCTATAAATAATAATGTTTATTTTTATAATATGGAAATAAAACAATATTTTTGTTAAAAAAATATTGTTTGTATTGGATTTGAATGAAATAAAATAAAATAAAATACTCACTTAATATCTATTCAATTTTTTTTCCACTTTTAGATATCTTTTTTGTCCATTAAAATATTTAATGTTGTTCGAATAGTTAATGCAACTACAATTCCCGTAAAACCACATAAAGTTAAGTTAAAAATTTCAAATGGTGATGTCATATCATATTTATTATATTTTATTCGCTTTTGATTTAATCCAATTACACAAATTGAAAATACACATATTGAACCAAATGTACCAGCTAAAAGTATAATAGATTTGTTAATTGATGATATCATTATTATATTGGTTATATTATAATAATATAAAAAAATCAATATTTCCAATATAAAAGTGCAAATTTTTCACAGTTACTATTATAGCAATAACACAAGATTTTTAAAATAAAATTTTTTGTATTGGTAAGGGTTGGGGTTGGTTTGTAAATGAAATAATTATCTTCAAAAAATGCATAAAAATTGATTTTTAATTTAAAAAGTATAAATTATTTTATTTCATTATATTCAAATACCCAATACTATTTATAAATGGAAACCGCTAAACAAATTTTTAATAAATCAAAAGAACATTTTGCAGATGGTAATACTTGTTGGTTTAATGAAATTGATTTTATAAAAAATATTGATGGAATTAGAGTTAAAACATTTATTTTTGTTAAAATTGATAGTATTGTTTTTACAGTTATTTCTGAATATTCTTATGGACATAAATTATTTGGTTATACTTTTAAATTAGATTCATTTGGTATTGGAACTATTGGTTCATTTGTATCAAAAACAAAAAAAATTATTGAAACTATTAAATTTAATATGGAATTGGGAATATTTATATCAGAATTTACTAAATTAGATATTCCATTATTTTTTGATGTATTTGGATTAAATTTTATTGAAAAAAAAGAATGTATTGGATGTGACAAACAAACAATTAACAAATTATCTTGTGCACATTTTTGTTGTTTAAAATGTTGGGAAAATATTGCAAATAATCATGAGAAAAAATGTACCAAATGTGCTAAAAAATCAAACAATGTTAATAAAATTATTAAATATTATTCATTTAATGATGATGAAGATTTTCATATAGAAAATTTGGATAATGAATTAGATTGTGGGAATAAATATAAATATAAAGCGGATGATAATGATGACAATGATGACAATGATGACAATGATGACAATGATGACAATGATGATTGGGAAGATGATGATGATGCAGATTCAGATGCAGATTCAAATTCAAATTCAGATATTTAAATTTATATTTTTTTATTAGATCATGCATAAAAAGTTGATTTAATTTATATATGGAAAATTAAATTAACAAATATATAATGAGTATATCATCGGTAATTGTCCATAACAAATTTAAAAAATTTTTTTCATCATCACAACCAAATTATTATTGTAAAGATGATTTGGGTCTTAGGATCTATAAAAATAATGATGATAAAAAAAAATTCAAATTATCAATCCCAATAATTAAAAATGTATGTGGGTTTGATGTGGAATCAAGTATATCGGTTGAAAAAATCCCGATTGAAAAAATCCCGATTGAAAAAATCCCGATTGAAAAAATCCCGATTGAAAAAATCCCGATTGAAAAAATCCCGATTGAAAAAATCCCGATTGAAAAAATCCCAATCCAAAATCAAATAAATAAAAATATTTGGAAATATTCTTTTAATGTTTCAAATAAAAAAATTAAAACAATTGATAATGATCATTATCAATTTTTATTGTATCAGAAAAACTATGAGAATTTATCTATTGGAAATATCCAATCATTTCTCAAATCAATAAATGAGATTTTATTAGAAATAAAATTTAATAAATTAACTGGAAAATTTGATAACCCAATAATAACAACCATATTAAAATTTGATTTATCCGATACAAATTTTATTGATCCAGGCATTGATCCAGGCATTGATCCAGGCATTGATCCAGGCATTGATCCAGGCATTGATCCAGGCATTGACTCTGAAATGGACCGGGGAGAATGTTGTGTATGTTATGATAAAACAAAAACTCAAACATCATGTTTACATTTTTTATGTGTAGAATGTTGGACAAAATTAAAAAAAATATCAGAATGTCCATATTGTAGAAGTCCACATATAAAAATTAAACCTGTTTATTTAGTTTAACATAATTTTTTTACAAATTTTATGTTCGATCGATAAAGAGTCAAATCTATTTAGGATTTTTACACAATTTGAAAAATATAGTGAATGTTCTGGAATCATGTATATTTGATTATTTGATAATGTTGGATCATCCAATCTTACCCATTGTTTTTTATTGACTTCAATATTATCAATCGGTTCTGATTCAACCGGTACATTATCTGTATCAGATTCAATGTATAACACGTAAACATCAGTACTTGATTTTCTCTTAATACCAAACTCAATGATTTGGTTATCTTGATCGGCAGTAAAAGTCCAATATCTCGGATCTCTTTTATTTTCATCAAATAAACCAATTGATAAAAGATAACACTCTGATATTGTTGAATCTGGTAAACCAATTTCTTCTCTAACTGCTCTCACTACTTCAGACTTAAAACTTACATTATTTCCAGGTTCTCTATGTTCTCCTGCTCCAGGCATTAATAATCCAGGCATATCAACATTTTTATTGGAACTACCTCTTCTTAAAATCTTAACAAATCTTTCTGAACGTGAATTTTTCCAAACAAATAATACATCAATAGCTAATTGTTCCATTGGTTTATCACATACATATCCACTAGATATAGATTTGTTTCCTTTTACATCCAATATAATATTACAAGACCATGTGATCTGTTCTGAACCTGATATAATTTCATCAGCAAATTCAAATGGTTTAGATAATCTTGTTTTATATGGGATTATTCCTTGTTTAATAATTTTAATTTCTACAGGATCTCCAATAAAAATACCTGTACACCAATTTGTATCTGTTGTAGCAAGATTGTTAGAACCCCATTCACCACCTTTCCAATCACCATTAGCTTGGGTTTTATCCGTACTTGCCCAAAAATCAATTAATGTTTTTTTTTTTAGAAATTTGTCAGATTTTAATTCATCTAAATCAGAATCTGTTGATAAATCTGGTACTGTAGTTGTATCGGTTGCAGGTGGAAACTTGTGTATATATATTAGTTTATTGAAATTTTCTAACTTTAATTCAATAATATTATATCCTAATCTTGTTACATTACCTAACAATGTATTTTTGGGAAAATTCATTTTTTGTTATTATTTATAATTATAATTATGATGTAAAATTAATAAGGTTAATTGAACCAATATAATTTTCAATTTTTTTAATATATGGAAAATATGGAAAATATGAAAAATATGGAAAATAATAAAATAATAAAATATTATAATTAGTCATGATATAAGATTTTTGAAATAAAAAAGATATAATGATTTTCTATAAATAAAATTTAACAAACTAATACAAATAAACTTTTCAACATATATCCTAATGTAAAACCAATTACCATAGATACAATTTTGTTAATCATTGCATTTTTTAAATCATATCTAATTTTTTTAAATTCAATCAAAATTATATTTTTAATTTTATTATTTAATTCAACATCATCATAATTATAAACATAATTTTGATTACAATTACATTGGGATAAATCAATGTGATTGAATTTGTCATGATAATTAGTATTTGTTATACCCATTGTATCCGTTGTATCCATTGTATTTGTTTTTGACCAATCGATAAAATTAATTTCATTTTTAACAATATTTATTATGTTTGATAAGCTATTAGATTTTTGAGATAAATATTTATATCTGATTGTTACAATCACTATTGTAAATAAAAATATATTTTTTAACATTGATAATATTATTATCATATACTATTTTTAATTATTTTTTTTAATATTTTAATAATTTATTAGTATTAGGGAAAAATTGGAAAAATTGTAAAATTGGAAAAATTGAAAATCAAATATAATTGAAAATCAAATCAAATCAAATACCCATGATAAATACATTAATTACAAGTTGTTTAATAATATTGATTGTGATTAAATATTACCAAATAAATTTGATTAACTCACACAATAATCAAATGGATCAAAATACAATGAATTTGAATAAACAATCCAATAAAAATAATGCAACCACAAACACAACAAATAATATTTTTCCTTATGGTAAATTATCCATACCAATGATTTTTTTTTTATTTATTGAAAATGTCTAATTGTTTTTTATTTATTTATAATTAATCAAATATAAAAAATACCGAATATATAATTATAAAATGAATATGAATAATGAATCAGTACATGAACAATTTATGAAAGAAGCATGTGATTTGGCCGATCATAGTGTATTGATGGGTGGAGGTCCTTTTGGTTGTGTTATTGTTTCAGAACAATGTGAAATATTAGGTAAAGGTCATAATCAAGTTACAATTGATAATGATCCCACACAACATGCTGAAATTGTTGCAATACGTAATGCTTGTAAAAATATTAATGATTTTAAATTGTCAGGATGTACCCTATACACTAGTTGTGAACCATGTTCAATGTGTCTTTCAGCAATTTATTGGGCACGAATTTCAAAAATTGTTTATGGAAATACACGTTTAGATGCAAAAAATATTGGTTTTGATGATTTTTTTATTTATGATGAAATTAATAAACCTTGCGAACAAAGACAAATACCAATGGTACAAGATTATGTTGAAATTGCTAAAAATAGCTTTGAACTATGGGCAAATAAAAAAGATAAAACAGAATATTAAAATTAATTTTAATATAAACTTATAAAATCGTATTCGAAAAAATTTATGTTATTGCTATAAATTGACTAAAATTATAACCATTACTTAGTCAATTATTTTAATTTATTGATGATTATATAAAGTATTGGTTACCCCTTAAAACTATATAAATTTTATATTGGTTTAAATTTTGGTTTAAATTTGGATTTGGATTATTAGGAAGAAATTTGAATTAGGATTAGGATTATTATGAAGAAATTTTAATTAATTTATTTTTTTCTTGTTTTTTCATTTTGTTAGCAATATTTAACAAAAATGTTCTTTTGGTAGATTGTCAAATTTTAAAAAGACGTTCATTGTCATAATTATTAAAATTTGTTTTTACTTGTAAATATTTACTTTATTCAAGTAAAAAATAATAATGAAAAAAATTATAATTATAATTTGGATGTCAATTCAAAAACAATAACAAATAATGAATATGATATTACATATTTTGACCCACCATATAATAATAGACAATATAGTTCAAATTATCACCCATTAAACTTTATCGCAAAATATGATGATTCAATATTACCATATGGAAAAACAGGATTATTAGAAAATTCAAATAAATCAAATTATTCTATTTCAAAAAAAGGGAAAACAACATTATATAAATATGAATATAAAAAATTTAAATCAAAATCTAAACAAGATAATGAAACAGTTTATAAATATTTATATTTATGCAAAGTGGATAAAAAGGGTGAATATTCTTCTAATATTGTTGAATTATAATCTTTGTAGGCTAATTTCAAATAATTCTTTATTTTCAAAACAAAATTCATTAGATCTTTGTTTTGAAAATTTAATAACAATTTACCTTTATAGTTATCAAAGTATTTTCCTAAATTTATAAATTTATTATTTTAATTATAATAAATAATTTTATAAAGTAATATTATAAAGTAATATTATAACTATGGGTTGTTGGGATATTTATTGTTTTTTATGTGGGAATACATGTCATGGACCATTGGGAAATTTGAAAGAAATATTTTTTGACAATATTAAATATTATCAAAGTATAACGGACCAAAAAAAAAAAAAATTGTATTTGAATAATTATTTAAATCAAAGTTATATCAAATACAATTTAGATCCAAAAAAATTTTTAAGTACATTGAATAATGTAAATAAAACTACAAAATGGTTAGATAAGTGTACTTTTTTATCTGCTAATAATAAAGTTGTTCATGGATGTAAGGAAATTTCATGTAATATTTCTTTTAGAGATAAAAAATCCAACCATTATATTCAACAACCATACTTTGAATCGGCTGAAACAATGTATGGTGTTTTTATACATACTGATTGTTGGAAGTTTATTTTGAATGAATATGGAATAACACTAACTTATTCTCACTTACCAATTACTAATTTTGATAGAGAAGATAACAAAATATTTAATTTTGTTAATTATGATAAAATAGAAAAATATTGGGAACAATATTTTAATTTTATAAAAATGGTTGGGGATTCTAATGAAGAATTATGTTCAAGTCCACTTAAAAGTAATTTAGTTGCTAAAAATATTAAAAAAGTTTTTATTCAACTCAAAATAAAAACTGATGATAAAAGAATTAGTCCTTGGACAAGTGCAACATTTTACTCTACCAATACATATAAAGTTGGTTCAAATGGTAATATATGGTTTATCAAATTAAATAAATGGATACAAATTAAGGATACAATCCAATACAAATTTACACTTAAAAATAAAAATATTATTAAAAAGTTAGTTTATTTAGGTTCTGCAAATAATGAACCAATGTTTATATATTCGATTGAAAAAGATCATTTGATATGTTTAACGACAAAAGAATATTTAGAAAAAAAATATAAAATTAAATTATAAAATAATTTTAATCTGGTTATTGTTTAGGATATATACAATAATAATAATATAAAATATCCCAGTTATCACTGTAAAAATTTGGATTCACCCATCAAGAATTAGCAATTGTTAATTAAAGTTTTACATGGGAATGAATTAGTTAAAAAATTCATATTGGAAATCAAAAAATGACTATGTTTATATTTTTCCATATAATCATTCGATGAATCCCATAGAGCGTTATTTTAATCAATTAAAACATTATATAAAAAAAGATGAACCAATGAGTTATGATTCAATAAAAACATCAATTAAAAATTCTATAAATAAAATATCAAAAGAATCATACGTAAATTACTTTAAGTCATCATTAGAAAAAAATAAAAAAGACATAGAATTATCAAAGTCAAGATATGTAAGAAAACCCAAGATTTATAAAAATTTAGTTTTTATAAATCTTGTCATTTAAAAGTGTCCCCGCTGTAAAAAAATTGATTAAAACATATAATGAACAAATAACCTAATAAACAAATAACCTAATAAACAAATAACCTAATAAACAAATAACCTAATAAACAAAAATGGAATTTATAAATTTGGAAAAATCTATTCAAACCATAAAATTATTTCTTATAAATAATAACCTATATGATTTTTTAAGTTCGGATTCAAATATATATATTGGTGGTTCGTTGCCTTTTATATGTTTATCTTCAAAAATACAATTAAGTTCAGAATTAAATATAGGAGATATTGATATCTATACAAAAAATTGTCCTTTATTATTTAGAAATATAAATAAAAATTTTAAACCGATTCAAATAATTAAAACAGGTGTTAATGTTAAATTTAACATAAAAGAAACCAAACTTCCAATTCAAATAATAACATCATCTTTTGAAGATTTTAAATTAGAAGTATTGGATGAATATGATTGTGGGATGGTTGCGATTGGATTTCATCCATATTCATCTAAATTTATAATTCATGACAAATTTTTAACTCAATTAAAAAATCGTGAATTTATTGTGATACATGAACGTTCTAATCCATCAAGAATTAAAAAACTTGCTTTAAGAGCTAGTGAATTATTTGATTCTAAATTAAAAGAAATTAAACAAAATGAAAATTCAGATTATAGACCATATTGGAAAAATAAAGTTTCAATAAACACAATATGTGATATAATGCCATCTCCACCATATATCCAATTATATGCAAACAAATATCATTGTATTGGATGTAAAGAAAAACAAGAATATTTGGTTTGTGGGATTTGTAAGGTACGTATAGAAAATGCTTTTATTAAATCTATTGAAACAAATGAATTTACAAAAAAATACAAAAAAGTTGTAGTATTTGGAGGTATTCATGGTTTAGGAAAAATTATTGCTGATGAAATTATTTTAATATCAAATAATAATTTTAATTTGGATTTAGCAAGAACAAGTAGAAAATCAAATGAACAAAAAAATATTTATAATTTTGATTTAATGGATTCGATGTTAAAATTTAATCCAGGTGATAATATTAGTGGAAAAAATAAAATTGGAAAAAATAAAATTGATAAAATTATAATGAAAAATAATTCAAATATAATGATAAATAAAGAATTACTTAACAAAGTAATTAATGCAGATTTAATCATATTTAATGCTTATCAAACATTAGAAGAAGATCAAGCAAATTGGACAACTAGTTTGGACACATTTGATTCTAAATTATCAGAACTAAGATTTAAAATAAATTGTTGGGGTTATGTGGGATTACTTCAGGAAATTATTCAAGCCAGAAAAAATCAAATACATTCCAATACAAATAATGTTAAAATTCAAGATCAATTATTTGTATGGATGGACGCTAATGAATCAAAATTTGAAGGAAAATTATCAGATGGTAAACATCTTGAATTAAATATGGCAAAAACAGCATGTAAACAAATATTTTATACTAATGCTAACGTGTTAGCAAGTCTTGGCATTATTACAGTATCATATTGTCCTTCTTGGTTATCTTATCATGGAATTTCTGTAGATAAAATCCAATCTAAAAGTAAATATTTAATTCCACCAGATTTATCTGCAAAAGCACTAATTAGTTATATTAGTTCATTGGATATAGATAAATTATATCAAGAAAAAAAATATATACATGATATGACATTTTATAAATGTGTTGATAGTCTCGGATTAGATTTTAAATTACCATTAGGAAATGATGAGTTAAAAAAAATTATAGATTATGAATTAAGAAAAAAATTAGAAGATTTTTATCTTGGTTTAAAAAAAAAAACAAATAAAATTATATTTGAAGAAGAAGAAGAAGAAGAAGAAGAAGAAGAAGAAGAAGAAGAAGAAGAAGAAGAAGAAGAAGAAGATAAACCTATAAAAAAAACATATAACAATAAACGTTAAGAAATTATTTTTAGTGTAAAAATAATTTCTATAACAATATTAAAATAATAATATGTCAAATAATAATTTAGAAAGTGTCAATGTAAATATATCAAATACATCAGAAATAACAAATATTTTTATATTTAAAAATTATATATCAGTTCCATTTGTAATAACATTTTTATGTGTGACATCATGAATATTTGGAACTGAAAATATTAATTTAATAAGATATTGGTATTTTATTTCAATGAGTTTTTTATTAGGAATTCGAGTGAGTGAGTTTATAGAAATAAAATACTATCATTTTTTAGTTGAAATGTGTTATTATATAAATATATTGACTATGTTTATTGTTATTTTAGATATGGACATAGAAAAACGGCAGGAAAGATATAACAATCGTATATTAAAATTACCAAATGGTAAAAATTACAATTATAATAATAAAGTCTTTTTTTAAGGTACACATATGAAATGTGAATTATAATAAAATGATTTCTACCCACATAATAATTCATCAAGTTCTTCATATATATCATCTTTTGATTTTTCATTAGTATTTAATAAATAATCGCATTTATATTCATCCCTTAGTTTAATCAAATTATCTAAATCATCATCGATATTCATTTTTTTAAACACATCATTTGCAAAACTTATTAGAATTTCTTCATTTTCAAATTCATACTTTAAATTATTTTTTAATAACTTAATAAAATCTTTTTTATTTACTAAATCAATCTTATTCACATTATCTTGGTTAGTTCCTACATATCTTTTTGGAAACTGAAAAAAAGGAGATAATCCTCTATAATCACCTTCTTTTCTTCTACTTTCTAAATTTCTTATTAAATTGGGCAAATTTGTATATATACCTATAATAAATAATTTATCTTTCAAATTCATTTCATTAAATATTTCAATAAATTTTTTTTGATGAATAGCATCTATTATTGCCTTATCACTTTTTACTGCATTTCTAATCATTATTTGTGCTTGTTCATAATCTCCTAAATCACTTTTTTCTTTTTTTTGTGATATATTTATTTGATAATGTTTTTAACCAATTATTTTTAATTTGTATCATTTCATTAACATAATCATCACTAATAATACATTCATAATCTAATTTTTTAAAATATTTACATAAAGAAGTTTTACCTGATGAACCAGTTCCATCAATTAAAATGTATTTTTTATTAAATTTTCCGCCAAATTGATTATTATTTTCAATTAAATTTAAATATTTTTGTTTATATTTAATGTATTTATTTTTGTAGTCCATTAACTTATATAATATATTATAATATAATAATTTATTATATAGCAATGGAATCGAATTATACTTTAGTTTATTAAAATCAAAATTGAGAAAATTAGAAGGATTGAAATATAATAAATTAAAAGAAAACATAAAAAAAGTACCCAAGGAAAATTATAAAAACATATTAAAAGGTGCTTATGAAAGACAAGATTATTATATTAAAAAAACCTCTAAAATTAAGAAATACAAAAATTATAAAACATAAATTATATAATAAATTTGACATTTAAAATGTCAAAAGGTGTAAATCAGACTTTTGAATCAGGCTTTTGAATTGGAATATTTTAACAAATATTTTACCAGATGGTTTAATTAAACCATCTATAATATCAGAATTAGTAATTGGATCTAATGAATCTTTACCAAAAGTAAAAATAATAAAAATATCAATCAATGATTTATTTACCAACACAAATAAAAATAACGAATATTTCAATTATATTGGCAAATAAATCAATAGAAAATAAATTATCAAGTATCAAACAATATTGTTAATTTCTATGTGGATATTTTATTTTGTTTAATAAAATAAAAAATTTAACCAACTTAAACAAAAAAATATATCATATCATATTATATAATACAATATAAAAATGAATTCAAACACAAAACATGTTGAAGAAGAAACCAAATTAGAATCTGTTGAAGAAGAAACCAAATCAAAATCTGTTGAAGAAGAAACCAAATCAAAATCTGTTGAAGAAGAAACCAAATCAAAATCTGTTGAAGAAGAAACCAAATCAAAATCTGTTGAAAAAGAAACCAAATTAGAATCTATTGAAGAAGAAACAAAATCAGAATCTGTTGAAGAAGAAACCAAATTAGAATCTGTTGAAGAAGAAACCAAATTAGAATCTGTTGAAAAAGAAACCAAATTAGAATCTATTGAAGAAGAAACAAAATCAGAATCTGTTGAAGAAGAAACCAAATTAGAATCTGTTGAAGAAGAAACCAAATTAGAATCTGTTGAAGAAGAAACAATTCTCATGCAATTTCCAGATAAATATAAAGAAGTTGAACAATTAATACAATTATTATTGTGTCCAAATAATAAATTCAATGAGTTTTTATTCAAATCAAAAATAACACTAAATTCAAAACAACGCACACAAATTTCAAATATACTTGAATATTTAAATAAGGAAATAGAAGGAAAAAAACATTTATCAAATATAATTGATGAAATGATAAAATTTTTATCAGATAAAAAATCCAAATTTTCAAGTTCATCAGTATATGAAATTCCAGAATTAGTAAATGTGATACATGAATCTTTATTCAATGTTAAAATAATAAATATTATAACAGTTGATTTGGGAATATTAGTTAAAATAATTTTATTAGTTTTGATAGAAACAAAAATAGTTAAATTTTATGAACGAAATTATGATTTGATTATAAAAGTTATAGATACATCAATTCTATTATTAAATAAATCAACAGAAATTAAATTACCAACCACAAATAAATGTTTTTGTTTTTAAATTAGTATTTTTTATTAGTTATAAAAAATCATCATAATTATTTGACAATATTATTTTTTTTAAACAAAGTTCTTGATTTAAAACAAAGTTCTTGGTTTAAAATTATCAGATTCTTCATCAGATTCCTCATCATCCCATACAATTTTTTTCTTTATTATTTCTTGATTATTTAATTTAGAAATTTTAATATTAGATTCATCATCTGAATCAAATAATTTGGATGATTTTGTTGTATTTGTTGTATCGCGTGTTGTGACAAATTCATCTAATCCAAATTCATGTAATCTTTTTTCTGTATGGACTTGTTTTATTATTTTTTCAACAAGTGCTTTTTTATAGGAATCTTTTTTTTTTCTTTCCTCATCATAAAATATATCTGGTACATAAAAACTTTTTAAATTATTTAAATTTATTATTCGAATACCTCCCAATACAAATGATTTAATTTGTCGAACTTTAGAAATATCAAATGATTTTATATATCTGGTATTGGAATCGGAATCATTTGAATTTGGTAAACTAAAAGTTACACTTGATTCGGTTTGTTGTGTTGGATTTAACTTATAATCCAATATTTCATTTGGATTTGTTAAAGCAGTTTTACTAATATATAAAAAATCCAAATCATGTGGATTAGCATTATTCTTAGTCAATTCGTCTAAATCTTCTAACATATCTAAATTATATAGCAAATAAGCTATTGCTCCTGAACCTGTTAATACTGGAGTTTTATACTTATTTTCAACACTCTCATATATTTCAACCAAATCATTTAAAAATCCCGTATACCATGCAGGTAAACTTCCACCAAGTAAAAATCTATTATATTGAATTTTCAAATCCATGTATTTTAATTTGTATTTTAAAGCTTTTTCTTTATAATTGATAATTGACATTATAATATTATTAATTTATATATAAATTATTTAATTTTTATTAATTAATTAATATATAAATTAATTTTCTCCCCCTCCAATAATTTTATTTTTATGAAAATAAATATATATATATACAATGAAATTTTCTGGAAAATTCAAAGGTTGTGTCAGAGACACTGTTGTAAATGATAAAGGTGTATCAGAAACTGAATACAAGGCTGTTTTGACCATTAAAAGTGTTAATTGTTCAAATAAAACTGCTTATTTGATCGTTGCTGTTGATGCTGATGGTGAAAGTACTAATTTGGCTTATTTAGAAGATTTAGAAAAACCAGTTTTAAGATCCATTGGTGAAAATGGAAATGGAATCACATCTACTTATTTTGATGGAAAATATTTAATTCATGAAGTTAGTTCTGTTGTTCCTGATTGCAAACATAAAACTTGGAAAGTTAAATACTATAAACTAAGACAATGTTAAATATTTTTTTAATTAAATATGGCTGGAGATTTAATTGAAAAATATTATTTAATTTTTTAATTAAATTTATTTTATAATTTACCACAAATTATAATTTACCACAAATTATAATTATTCAAATAATATTTTTAGTCTAAAAATATTATTTGAATATAATGTTTTTAACCAATAATTAACCAATAATTAATCAAATTCCTGTTCTATCTCATGATCTGGATCATAAGGAAAGATTTTTAAAAAATATTTTTTAAGCAAATATACCGGTTCTTTATAATTAATGAAAGTAGAGAATTTTTTATCAAAAGTACTATACCAAAAAGTATTCATATATGTTGGATTTAATTTTTTTAACATATCAATACGTTTGATATTAAAAAAAGTATTAAAATATTTTTTTATGAATCCTAATTTGACTGTGTTTGATTCTAATAATTTAGTTAGACTTGATGAACCTAAACAACCACCATCATAAATATCCCAAGTTATATTATAAAAATCAACACGATGATCTTTAGTAAGTTTTACATCATGAAATTTTTCATTTAGATTTGATGTACCAAAATCAGATATCTTGGGTAAATACATATCAATAGGTACATCAAATACCATTGATTTATAATGATATCTATAATATCTATTAGATTTGGTTAATTTAATTCCTAATATATTTCTAATAAATAAATCTCTATGAAAAAATAAAGGAAAAACAAGTTTTGTTTTTAATAATGTATAAAATATTTGAAAAAAAAATATATCCAAATAATATTTAATTTTACTTGTAGAAAATTTTGATACATCTTCAATAAATTGTCCACATGAATAATCACAATATTCCATAGATAAAACAATATAATTCTTATCTAATGTTTTAATGGGATATTTTTTATAAAAATCTTTACATAATATGTCTTTATCTTTTTCAAGCATATAATTAATAAATTTAGGACAATGGGCGAATAATTTATTAACGCCAGAACACACATTAAATCCATAAAATTTTACATAATGCGGTGATGTTCCTTTATCTATAATATTTTTTGATAAATTTTTTCCTATATTTATTTCATTTAATGTTTTTTTTTTTTCAATATCAATTGCTTTTTTATAATCTGAACTTAATTTATTATAATAAAATGGAAAAAATTTATATGCGTGTTTATTTTTAGTAATAACAATAATTGTATTAGATCCACCACTACCAAATCTAATACTATCTTCAGGTAATATTATACATTTTCCAATAGGTTTTGTATCTGTCATTAATTTATATTAGAATGGGATATTTTTTTTGAATTGAAAATATTATTATTCAAATTTATATTTAAATTTTGGATTGGAAATAATAACTTTATCTTTGTCATATAATAAACAATTAATTTTTTCTGGCAAATTATCAAGATTTAATATATTATTATATTGACAGTATAAAGATTCCAATGTATTTGGTAAATTATCTAATGATAAAATTAAATTATTATAACATGACAAATTAATAATACTATTTGGTAGATTATCAAGTAATTTAATACGATTCCAAGAACAACTTAAATTTATCAAGGTATTTGGTAAATTATCAAGAGATTTAATTTTATTCCAGTCACATACCAATGTAACCAATCCATCAGGTAAATTATTTAAAGTTTTAATATCATTATATGAGCAATCCAATTCAACCAAATTATTTGAAAGATTATCAATCGAATTTATTAGATTTTTAGAACAATTCAATATTGTTAAAGTATTTGGAATCTTATACAATCTTGTCAATTGATTATTAGAACAGTCAATAGATTCAAGTTTTTTACCCAATCTAAATAATTTTTTAATTGAATTGTATGAACAACTTAATTTTGTTAAATTTTTAAATTTTTTTAAACATATAGTTCCTTCTAAATCTAATTCTGATATATCAAGTTCATCGGAATCAGTTGAAAATTCATTTAATTTATTTATATTATCTTCTTCCATTTATATATTGTAATTAGTTATATAATTATAATGGTATATTTATTAGATGATTTATTATTTTTATTTATTTATTTAATTATAAAAAATCTTACAAAACATATTTTGGAATTGGAAAAAATAAAAAAGATTATTTTGTTTCCAATTCATAAAATAATCTTTTTTTATTTTTTTTTGTAGCAATATTTTTATTTATTTTTTCCAACAATTTCAGAACCACCTGATTTGGTTTTGAAATCTCATTTAATTCAATAAATACTTCAAATTGATTTGTTTTTGATAATAAACTTAAATTATACTTTGAATTCAAATTTCCTAAATCAATTGCCATTAAATAGTACTTAATAGCAAGTTTATAATTTTTGTGTGATTCATAATAACATGCCAAATTATACATTGATTTAGAATGCCCTAATTCAATTGCCATCAAATGATATTTAATAGCAAGTTTATAATTTTCATTTAATTCATAATAACGTGCTATATGGTACATTGATTCTGAATTGTTCAAATTTAAACCCATTAAATAATATTTCAGTGCAAGTTCATAATCCATTTTTAGTTCATAATAAAATCCTAAATTATTCATTGCATCCGAATTTTTTAATTCAATAGCCATCAAATAATATTTTATTGCAAGTTCATAATTCATTGTTAGTTCATGATAAAATCCCAAATTATTCATTGCATCAGAATTTCCTAACTCAATACCCATCAAATAATATTTTATTGAAAGTTCATTATTTTTATTTTCTCTATAATAACATCCCAAAGTATTTGTTGCATTTGCATGTCCTAAATCAATTGCCATCAACAAATATTTAATTGCAAGTTCATCATTTTTTTTTTCTCTATAATAACATCCCAAATTATACATTGCATCTGTATGTCCCAAATCAATTGCCATCAACAAATATTTAATTGCAAGTTCATCATTTTTTTTTTCTCTATAATAACATCCCAAATTATACATTGCATCTGTATGTCCCAAATCAATTGCCATCAAATAATATTTAATTGAAAGTTCATCATTATTTTTTTCTTTATAATAATATCCCAAATTATACATTGCATCTGCATGTCCTAAATCAATTCCCATCAAATAATATTTTATTGCAAGTTCATCATTTCCGTTTTCTTTATAATAAAATGCTAAATTGTGCATTGATTTATAATGTCCCAAATCAATTGCCATCAAATAATATCTTATTGCAAGTTCATGATTTTTATTTTCTGTGTGATAATATGCCAAATTATACATTGCATCGGAATCTCCTAATTCAATAGCCATCAAATAATATTTTATTGCAAGTTCATGATTTTTATTTTCTGTGTGATAACATGCCAAATTATACATTGCATCAGAATCAGCCAATTCAATTGCCATCAAATAATATTTGATGGCAAGTTTATAATTTTTATTTTCTTTATAATATTGTGCTAAATTATTTATTGATTTTAAATGTCCTAAATTAATAGCCATCAAATAATATTTAATTGCAAGTTCATCATTTTTGTTTTCTTTATAATAACATGCTAAATTATACATTGCATCTAAATGTCCTAAATTAATAGCCATCGAATAATATTTAATTGCAAGTTCATCATTTTTGTTTTCTTTATAATAACATGCTAAATTATACATTGCATCTAAATGTCCTAAATTAATAGCCATCAAATAATATTTAATTGAAAGTTCATCATTTTTGTTTTCTTTATAATAACATGCTAAATTATACATTGCATCTAAATGTCCTAAATTAATAGCCATCAAATAATATTTAATTGAAAGTTCATAATTTTTGTTTTCTTTATAATAACATGCTAAATTATACATTGCATCTAAATGTCCTAAATCAATTGCCATCAAATAATATTTTATTGTAAATTCATAATTTTTGTTTTCTTTATAATAACATGCTAAATTATACATTGCATCTAAATGTCCTAAATTAATAGCCATTAAATAATATTTAATTGCAAGTTCATCATTTTTATTTTCTCTATAATAACATGCTAAATTATACATTGCATTAGAATCTCCTAAATCAATTGCCATCAAATAAAATATTATTGCTAATTTATATTTTTTATTTTTTTTATAACAAAATGCTAAATTATTCATTGCTTTTACATCTCCTAATTCAATAGCGATTAAATAATATTTTATTGCAAGTTCATAATTCCCAACCAATTCATAATGATGTCCTAAATTATTTATTTTATCAATATTTTCAGATTTAATAGAAGACATATTAATTTTTTCTTTAATACTTATGTTGAATTTGATGACTACATAATTAACACAAACAAATAAAAAATCAATTTTTTTTTAATATATTAGAAAAAATTATTATAGTAATCAATATAGTAATCAATATAGTAATCAATATAGTAATCAATAATACTATTTCCTATCAAATTTAATAAATTTTGTTTAATATTTAATTCATGACTAAATAAAACTATAGTCATGAATTATAGCAATTATTTATTTATAATATAATGGATGAAATAATATTTTTGAATACTATTAGATCAAATACTTTTAATGCTTTCTTCTAATAATTTTTTTAAGTACTCTAAAAAAATTTTTTTAACAATTTTTTCATTTTTATCCAAATCATACCAATTGATACACATTCTCTTAACTATTTTTTTAAGAATTTGGTTAACTAATTTTTTTGTTATAATGTTTAATTCAAAATAATTTACTCTTGAATCAATTTGTTCATCTGTCTCAGATGCTAAATTTCCAACAGAATATTTAGTTAATGATTTAATTAATTGAGGTTTTCCATTGATCAATTCAACAAATGCCAACAAACTAAATAATTCTTTATATAACCAATCATCTATTATTTTATAATAAAAATATTTTGTAATTGTTTTTTGAATATTTTTATCAGAATTTAAATTGAGATTATTATAAATTGAATTTTGTAAACTTATTTGTGTATTGATAAAATTTGATTTATTTAAATTATTATATTGGTTTATATCATTTAATTGTGTTAGACCACCTGGTATTGTTGGATTTAAATTTAAATTTGGATTTAAATTTGGATTTGAATTGGTAAAATGAATTATTCCACCAGAACCCAAAGGTATTTTATTAATTTTATTTTGAGTAATTTCAATTCCATAAAGATTTTCAAAAATTTTGACTGTGTATAAGAATTGTCCTTTATTAAATAATGAAGGTAATTCAACATCAAATATTGTTCCTTTTATATTATTGGCAAATATTGTTTTTATATCGTTCACACCAATATCTCCTCTTGGATATCTATTTGTGTTAATTTCTCCATTTAAAAAAACAGGTTCATTAATTTCAAATAACATTTGGATTTATATAGTAATAGTTTAAAAAAGTTTTATTTTATAAATATTATAATTTTTATATATTTTTATCTATCTTGATATAAACATTAATTTATATAATTAACATAACTAATGTCAAATATCAAACTATATGAATTATTATTTGATTTTTCTAAACAACTTGTGATAGGAATTGAATCAAATATATATAAAACTATGGAAAAATTTATTTTTGATAATTTTATAATAAATTTTCAAAAAAATTTAGCAAAATATTATTATAATGATGTATATAAGGCTTTAATATTGGATTTGGATGAAAATATCACAAATAAATTTATTCAAATACAACAATTATTTCCACATAGTTTCTTATGTATACTTGATATTTTATTTAATCTAACATTGGAAATAATCAAAAATATTAACAGAAAAAATTATAATACAAATTCCTATGATGAATTTATAAATTCTGTTGATAAAGAAATTGCAAAATCCAACGTATTAGATTTTGTATGTGTTGATAAAATTATATCCCAACATAAATGTGTTTTAACTGATATAAAAAGTTGTGATCCATACAAATGTTATCCTATTTAAAATTTTATTTTTTAACGAGTTGAAACAAGTTAAAATAAACCATCATAATTATCACGATAAAACAAGATTTTTATTTTTTAAATATTGTTTTTTGTCTTAAACAAAATTACTTGAGAAAAACATCCACAACAAAAGTTCTATCAATAGACTGGTAAATTCGATTTTTTTTGTCTAGAAACCTTTCAGTCAAAAAAGTATCAATACAAGTTTTAGTTGATTCATTATGAATTGGAATAGTAAATCTCAACACATCAGCCAGATTTAAATTAAACTTTTCAAAATTCTTGGTCATTACATTATCGTATTGAGATCTTATATTCTTTTTGATATTTTCATCTGAACCTTTTGATACCTTAAATATTCCAATATCAAGAATTTCCAATGGTTCATGTACTATAGTAAATAATACTTTCACAAATAAAATATTCGGAAATTCTTCCTTTGTGCCAATAAACAAGTTTGAAAATCCAACAAATTTTTCTGATACCACAGTTCTTATAGCTTGTTCTGTATTGTCATTTACATTTGGAACACAAAATTTTACACAGTGAACTTTGTCTAAACTAAAACATTGCAAATCAAGTCTCTTGGTTAATTGATTAGAAATATTTTTCTCAATGGCTTTAAGGTTACCTGTTGATTCAAATAATGTTCCTAATATCAATTTGATTTCTGATGAATTAAATACATATCCAGATGTTATAAAAGTATGTTTGTCATGCTTAATAACACTATTATTAGTGTTATTATAGTAAGTCCAGTTTAAAATTGTGTTTATTTTCTTATTAACTTTTTAAACTGGACTTACTATAATGAAATTATTATTTTAGCATATCAATTTATCAGGTTATATTTATTAGATAAGTTTTCTAATAATAAGGAATTACCTACTATAAATAAACAGTTTATATTAGATGTTCTTAAAACAGTAAGTTCAACAGAAACAAATAAAGGTAAACAAAAAACAGAAAATAAAATTAAAAATAAAGAAGGTAAAGATGATATAAAATTATTTTATGATAATGTTTTTTATAAACTTGTAAATAAGAAATTATCATATTCAAATAAAACATTTATAATTGATAAAATGGCTGATGAAATGTTAAGATGTATTGAAACAAACATATCAACTCATTTTCTTAAGCATCTTTATAAATATATTAACATTAAATTTAAAAAGCCTAATAGTGAAGAAATTAAAAAGGAAAAAGATAAAACAAAGAGAAAAGAATTATACAAAGAACTTAATGCAGATATTAGAAATTTAAAATCTGATATTATAGATAGGCAAATTTTAGATTCAAAAGAAGAATATCACCAATGGATTAAAGATAATATTAATTTAATGCTACCTGATAAATTTACCAAATCAATACCATATGACATTAAAGCTAATCCCGAAAAATATATAAAATATTCAATGTATATAAATAATGAAGTTGAAAAATTAGGTTCTAAACCGTATGCTTTTGTTCCACAAAGAAATAACATAATAATGAAAAATATTGTTTTGAATACTTCCGGAATTTCTGATTTAATAGGTTCTCAACTTGATAAATTTTTTAGTTATCCTAAAAGTAAAATAATACTAAATTGTAAAAAGTATCAATCACATATTTGGAGTAAAATATTAAAAATAGAAAAAAGAAGCATATTTAATAATAATGAATTTGTATTTTATAATCAAATAATAACAGATGGTTTTAATTGTTGTTTATTATTTATATTAAAAAAATACAAAGATAAGAAATTTGGAGATAGAATACCAAAATATAAAGAAAATGAAGATAATGAATTTATAAAATTAAATGAATTAACAAAAGAAGAATGTAATAAATATTTGAATGGTAATTATAAGTTTATATCTCAAGACCCTGGAATCAATAGCCCTCTGTCTTTAATAGATGAAGAAAATAATTTTTTTCAATATTCAAATTGTAGAAGACGAGTTGAAACTTATACTAAAAGAACAAGACAAATTATTCAAAATGAAAAAGAAAAAAATGATATTATTAAAAAAGAAACAATTTCATCACAATTTAACTCAAGGACATTAAAACCAGAAGAATATAAAAAATTTATAATGCAAAAAACCAAAACAAATGATGAAGTTAAAGATTTTTATAATAATATATTGTTTAGAAAATTAGATTTTAGAAGATTTGTTTATACTTTACAATCAGAACATAAATTATTAAATGAAATAGAAAATAAATATTTATCTAAGGAAGATATAAAAAATGGTAAAAAACTACTTATTTTTTATGGTAATTATAGTCGTACAACTCAGATGAAAAATAAAATGCCAACTCCTGGAATTGGTATGAAAAGATTAATTGCTTCAAGATTTGAAATATTAGAAACAGATGAATTTAAAACAAGCAAACTTTATAATAAAACATTTAAGGAATTAACAAATGTAAAAGTAAGAAAAGGAAGACATGCAAAATCACTTCACCAAGTGCTAACTCTAAAAGAGGAAACTGAAAAGTGCATAAGAGTGAATCGTGATAAAAATGCTTCTATCAATATTTTATATCTTGGTAAATATTTTTTAAAAAATCAATCAAGACCGATTGAATTTCAAAGAGAAAAACAAAAAACTGAAACCAAAAAAGCTATAAAATTAACATTAAAAGTTAATAAAAGCACAAAAAAACAAATAGCTGTTTAATTAAAGGTAATAATTAAGCAGTTTACTGGTGTGATAATAAACATTTACCAATTCATTATAAATATTTTGATGTTTATTAATTAAGCCCATTCACTTATAGAATTTAGATAAAAGCATTGTGTAATTTAAATGACACGACGACTAAATTAGTAGTCTAATTAATATATTAGAATCGGTACTATGTAGAACAGTCGGCATTTAAAATACCCAAGGCTCTAAATACTTTTATCTATATAATTAATTTTTAATAAAGTTTTTCAGATAAACAAAATTTCAATTTTTTCTATTTGTTATTTCATTTTCTATAAAGCAGTTATAATTACCTTATTATTTTTTCTTCTATTTTTTCTTTTTTTTTTAATATCATTTTTATTTTCTTCTTTATTGGTTGATGTTTTACAAATAGTTATATCATTTGATTTTGGATCTATGTCCATATCTGAATCAGATCCTGATTCACTCATATACTCTTTTATATCTGAATTATTTAAATTATTTGATTCTTCAAAAATAATTTTATCTTGGATTATGTTATTATCAGTTTGTTCAAATTTACTTGATTCAATATTATCAGGTTTTAACATGGATCCTTGAATTGATAATTTAAAAGATTCATCTTCAATAATGATTTTATTATTTAAAATATTGGTATATGTGTTGGAGTTAGAATTGGAATTGGAATTGGAATTTGAATTTGTATCGAGTAAATTTTCTGTAATTTTTTTACCTATAAACTCATTGTAATTTGATGTAATTGTACTTGAACCATTAATAATATCATTAATTCCAGGTGTATTTTTAATTGGAATATTATCAAAATGTTCTTTAATATTATTTATTTCTAATTCTTTATCAGTTTGAACAGATTCTAAATTGGAATTGGAATTGGAATTGGAATTGGAATTGGAATTGGAATTGGAATCTGCTAATATATTTACCCAACTTAAATAATTGGAATTTTCATTAATATTAGAATTTGATGCTTTCCAAATCCAATCAAATTTTTTTGTTAAAATTTTATCGGGAACAGAAAAATTTTGATTTGATTCAATAATATTCCAACACAAATTTTTATCATTTGAGTTGGGAACACGAATACTTACACCAAATTCATCAAATGGAATTTCTTTTGGTTTTGTATTCCAATATATTTTAACATAACTATTAATTTGTATTGATTTGTAAATTTTTATTTTTTCCTGATAAATTTCATTATGTTCAACGTGATTATAATATGATAATTTTAAATCATTAACAATTTGATTATTTAATTCAAAACATATTTCTTTTATTCTAAAAATTATTGGTATAAATAAATTACTAAATGTTGCTAATTGTTCCGATACAAAATCTTCTTTGGATGTTAAAATATTTTCAAATCCAATACCAAACTTAACTAATTCTTGTAAAACATAAAATTTATTTGATGTAATTGTGTAAACTTGAAATATTTTTTCAAATTGTTTATATATTGACATATTTAATTCATTTATCACAGACAAATTCAAAAAATTAGGTTTTTGAAGTTCTTGCACAAATATTGAAAGTTTTTCCATTTAAATATAATTATATATATTGTATTATATTTAAATTATTTATTTTTTAGACTTTTTATTGTGAAAAAAACTATAATATATTAAATCTTAATATTAAAATTCCAATATAGATGAAAAATTTTAAATTATTATTAATTCAAAATAAAAAAAATATATAAATCTGATTTATATAGAAATAATTTTATGGAAAGTTTATATGTATTTATTTTTATTTTAGTAATTGTTTTTGTGTTGTTAAACGTTTCAAAAATGTATGAAACATATGTATCGGGTTCATTTGATATTACACCCGGTATAACAGTTGATATGGATTGGAAAGGTTCGCAGGTTTCTACTTATCCATATTACCCAAACAATTTAACAAATGCTCCACAAAATATTACAACTCAGATTAAAAAATTACAATCTTATCAGTCTGAATCTGATGGACCTACTGGGACTGATTATGTGTCAATGAATATTAAAAATCAAAAAAATATCGATAATGTTAATAATTTAGAAGGATTTACAATGATGAATCCATTTGTATCAGAACATTAAATAATTTTTTATGTCATCATTGCCTCAATAGTTTCATTTAATTTCAATAAATTAAATTCTAATTCTTTTTTTATTTTTCCCATTCTAAATTCACATTCTTTATATTGGGAAGAATTTAAATCATACATTTTTAATTCCTTTGATATTTTTTCTAATTCATTTTCAAATTTTTCAATACGTGAATGAATTGCATCAAAATCATTTGTTTTATAAATATGTTCACTTGCTTCTTGTACTTTTTTCTTTTTAGTTAATTCATTATTTAATATTACTTCCATATTATCTTTTTTAAGTTTTTTTTCACCATCATTAAATAGTCTAATATTATTTATTTTTTGTTTAATAATATTACCTACAGATTCTTCAATTGTATCTTTACAAAATATAATTTGTTGTTCACAATCTGTTTTACCCATTGCTCTATGAATACGTCCTAATACCTGAATAAGATCTTGTGCAGACCAAGTTGGAGATATTATTGATATTCTTGGAAATTCTCCACGAGTATCATGGAGAGAAATACCAGCAGAACCAGATTGAATATTGCAAATAATAATTCTTGATTTATCTGAACAAAAATCATCAATTGATTTAGTTCGTTCTTTTAAAGTTTGTGAACCCCAAATAATACAATTACAATCCAATAGTTTAACTAATTTTATAATAGTATCAGTAAAATTAACAAAAATAGCAATAGATTTACCTTGTGATAAATATTTTAAAGTAAGTTCATAAATTGTATCCACACGTAAAAATTCTATTTCTTGTCTTAATTTTTGTATTGATCCTAATGATCTTGATAATTTATTTCCATAGAGATTTAAATTTGAATTTAAATTTGAATTTGGATTTGGATTTGAATTTGGATTAGGATTTAGATCAGGATTTGGATTATTAAAATTCACATTCACATTCCCATTCCCATTCACATTCACATTCACATTCCCATTCCCATTCCCATTCCCATCCATATCTATATCCGTATCTATATCTGTATCTATATCTGTATCCATATTTATATTTTTCTTATTTTTTTTATTAAATTTATTACCTTGTTCCAATAGTAAATTTAATTTATCATATTTTTTTTCAATTTCCCAATAATTTTTCATTTGAATTCCCTCAAAAACTATTTTATTGTTTTTAAATACTCCGATAGTATCATCAATTCTCATTCTACTAGCATATTCATCAAATAATGTATGATGAATTGGTAACATAGGATTTGATGATTTGTTATTTATAATTTTACTCATCCAATCTAAACCTTCTGGAATTGAATTGTATAATTTTAAAACTATACCAAATGGCATAAAAAATAAAGGTTTATCAATAATTGTAGCAGACAATAATAAAATTTTAACTGGAAACATAGATAGACTTTGAAGAATTTTAGAATTAATTGTTTTTGAATTTTTACATTTGTGAGCTTCATCATATATGAATAAAAATTTGTTTTTTAATTTTCCTTTGAAATTGACATTATTTTCTAAATTCCAATCATAATTTTCTGTTTCTACATTAAACCTAACCAGGTCTTTTGATAATGATAATTGATCATAAGTAATGACATGGAATTTTTTTATTCCGGCTTGTTTAATTACCCGGGTCCAAGAAGAAACAACTGATTTGGGACATACAACCCAAGGTATTAAATTTAAATCCAAACATAATTTAACAGACACAAAAGTTTTACCAGTTCCTGTATCTGAGGCATCTATTGCTCTAGAATATTTTTGAATTGATTTCTTTATATTATCATGGTGTTTTATTTGATGATCTAATAAATTTATTAAATTGTTATTTTGATTATCGTCCATTAATTCTTTAAATATATTCTAATACTTAATTATTTTTAATAATCAATTTTTTTATTGAATAAAATTATATATAAAATTCTTCAATATTGAATTGAATATTGAATGTTTAATTCAATATTCAATTCTGTAATATAGCAATAAAATTTAAAAAAAGTATACCGGTTTATGTGATTGGGTTTATATTGTTTAAAATAATTAATTTACCAAATTGTATTTAATTATTTGAATATTCTTCAAATTTTGTTCCCATTAGTTTTACTTGAAAACTATATTTGGATTTGTCTTCTTCAGAAGCATTTGAAGAATATTTATTCAATTCTTCTCTTGAATTAAAATACATAACAGGTTTTGTCCTAATATATTCTGTTGAATAATATTTTACATTATTTATTTCAATATTATCAAGATTCTTAACAATATTTTTAATTATAATCGGTTCATCTAATTCATATTTTAAATGATCTGGTTTTGATACATCAATTAAATATTTAAATTCCCAAGCTTTTTTTCTCATTATTTCATTTTTACTCTCATTTTCACCGAATGTTTTATTAATGTATTCTAAAACATCTGAATCTGTTAAAAATACTGGTAATTTATTAAATTCTTCTATTCTTGTATAATATTTATTGCTAATACCATTAGAACTAACATAATAATATTTTCCATCGGTATATTTAGCAAAAATTTTTAAATGATTATTTATTTCCAAGCTTGTTCTATATTCATCAATAAAATAATAATCTGATGGAATTTGTTGTTTATTCAATGTGTTAGCATGTTTTTGTTCAAATTCATACCGATACCAATAATCTGACCCATAATGTCTTGATAATTCTTCACCAGGTTGAATATCTCTTAGTGTTTTGATAAAAGTTAATGGCTTTTTTCCTGCAATCATTCCTTCTAAATCAAATGTATCTTTGACATTCACATATATTAAATTAGCAATTGATTCAGAATATTCAATATTTGTCTCATAATCTTTAGCATTACCCCCATATCCAAGATCATTAATTTTCCTACTAATGGAATTTTCATTGGTATCATTTGGATTTGTTTTACAAATAAAAGTATTAGCTGGAATAAATTCACAAGCAAAAACACCAATATTTGTTAAATTTGTTGAATTTGTTGAATTTGTTGAATTTGTTGAATTTGTTGAATTTATTGAATTTGTTGAATTTATTGAATTTGTTGAATTTTTAACTTCTAATTGAACATCTGATAATATGACATCAGATTCTGTTCCAACCCAATCTAACAATTTAGAATTTTGTGTATTCCCCATAATATTTTAGTTAAATTATAGTAAAATAAAAGTAAAAAGTTGATAGACTTGAAAGCACAATTTTAAACTGAACTTACTGAACTTACAATAATATGTTAGGTTTATTTATACAATAATAAAATCAATTTTTTTTTCAATATATGATTTATTATTAAATGGATTTTTTTGAAATTTTTATACTTGTTATATTTTTAGTGATTTTGTCAATATGAATTTATATAAGATAAACTATATATTTTTATTTTTGGGGTGTTTTCACAATTATAGTTTATCTTATATATAATGAATTTCAAAACATTTTTAATTGAAAAGCAATATAAAAAAATCATTTGCGAATAATTTTTTGAAATAATAAGAGAAGATTATTTTGAATTATCAGAAGAATTTTTAATAAGTTATAATAAATTACAAATTTGATTATATAATAACAAAATTAAACATGCAAAGAATTATTATAGTAAATACCAATTTATGATTAATTAAAAAAAAAATATTATACCTATGTAAAAATAAAATGTTTAATATAAAATATAAAATAAAATATACTATGTTTATTACATTTTTATATGTTTTATTGTTATTGATTAATTTGTATAAAATTAATGCATTATCAATTAGATTGTTGTTTAGTGATAATGGATATTATGATTACAAAAATTATAGTAAATATTCAATATATAACGTTTACACATATCGGTCATCAGTTTATTTATTTACTCTTATAAATAAAAATGAGGACAGTAATCTTTATCGCAAAGTGAAATTAGGCATTTTAAATTTATAGTAAATTTATTCTTTACATTTACTATAAATTCTAACAAGTGTCATTGTTGAACAGTAAATTATTTTAATAATTGAATTATTTATAATTTTTCCTTTTCCTTATCTATTACCAATCGACCACAATAAATATTCAATTACACCTTTGGAGATTTTAATGAAAATTAAAATTTTATTCTTTATATATTTTTGATTTCTTACTTGATTTTCTTGATGATTTCTTTACATATACTACATCTCTCTTATATGAACCTATTAGTAAATTCTTATAATAAAATTAAGTAGTTTTTATAATAATTAACACACAAATTATTATAAAAAAATCGGCGTTTTAAATCTCCAAAGGTGTAAAAATAAATAATTATTTTTAATGTAGAATTTATTTTGATTTTTAGTATAATCATAAATATTATATTGATAATTATTATGTTAAATTTTATAATTCTATTTTTACAAAATAATATTATATAAATAATATATTATTTACATATGGAATCTATTATTATTTTTATCCTAATCATTCTTATAATATTTGTAATTATTCATTTATTATTTGGAAGTTGTCAAACATCAAATGAAGAATTTAGAGGTGGAGGAGGTGGAGGAGGTGGAGGTGGAGGTGGAGGTCATGGTGGTGGAGGTCATGGTGGTGGATTTGGTGGTGGATTTGGTGGAGGAGGTGTTGGAGGTGGAAGAGTTGGTGGAGGTTATGGTGGTGGAGGAGGTCATGGTGGTGGATTTGGAGGTAGAGGTGTTGGAGGTAGAGGTGTTGGAGGTGGAAGAGTTGGTGGAGGTTATGGAGGTTATGGAGGTGGAAGAGTTGGAGGTTATGGAGGTTATGGAGGTTATGGAGGTTATGGTGGAAGAGGATGGACTGGTGGTTTAGGTGGTTCTGGTGGTTCTGGATGGTATGGTGGTTATGGAGGTTATGGGTATCCTTATTGGGGATACCCATATGGTGGAATATATCAATATTATTATCCATGGATTCAATATCCATTGAATGCTCAACTAATTGAAACAGATCAAGCACCAACAAATACAGGAACTGAATATGCAAGTATAGATTAAAAATATAGCAATAAAACAATATTTTTGGAATAAAAATTTTATTTCATGACTTTGACTTAACAAGTACAAATACAAGCACAAATACAAATCATTTATAGCAATAAAAAAGATTTTTGTGTTAAATACAACACTTTAATTAAACCCATAAAAAATAAATATCATTTTAAATTTTGTAAAAAATAATAAAATGATATTTATTTTTTTATAAATAATTATATATAATACAATTCAAAAAAAAATGAATTCATTACAAATTTTTATTTTTATTTTATTAATTATTTTAATCATATTACGTTGTTTTTTTATTAGTATTGAATTCAATACTACTGATGGCTTAATTTGGGAAGGATTTAGAGGTGGAAGTAGTGGAGGCAGTCATGGTGGAGGCAGTCATGGTGGTAGTGGAGGTAGTGGAGGTAGTGTAGGTAATGTAGGTAGTGTAGGTAATGTAGGTAGTCATGGTGGAAGCCATGGTGGAAGCAGTGTAAATGGATATGGAGGATTTTCTGGTAGCAACCTTGGTACAAGCAACCTTGGTAATAGATCAAATTTATCCAATAAATCAAATTTACCTAATAGATCAAATTTACCCAATAGATCAAATTTACCTAATAATGCAAGTTTAGCTTTATTAGCTGCTAATAAAAACAAAAGATATAATAATCAGTCTACCACTGATACTGATACTAATATTGATACTAATACTTATACACAAGCAAATTTAGAAAACAATGAAGGTGATTCTGAATCAAATAACAATGATAGTAATAACAATGCCAATTCTAACTATATATTACCTGATATAGAAGCAATTAAAGCACGTTTACAAGAGCAGAATCAAAACAATAATTAGAACAATAATCAAAACAATAATCAAAACAATAATTAAAACAATAATCAAAACAATAATCAAAACAATAATTAAAACAATAATTAAAACAAGAATAAATATATATATCTAATTTATTAAAAAAATTGATTATTCCTAATAATCTTTGACTTAAATAAATTAGATATATATTTAATGAATATGTTACAATATACTAATAAAGAACAAGGAAAAAAATACACATTTATTGTGGGATATGATACTAATTGGATTGATAACATTATTGGAAAAAATTTAGTATTTGAAAATAATGTTTATAAAAAATATGAAGCTGAATTAAGTAATGTTTCGGGAGAATTGGTTGTTTGTTCTGATTTATCTAAATTAGATGAATTTTGTAAAAAAATTATTCAAGAAACATATTCGAAATATCAAGAATTTATTTCAAAACGAGATTTTAAAAAAGAACAATGGGTTTATAATATATTAGATAGGTATGCAGAACAGGATAAAATTATTTATAGTGATGAACGAATTATAATAGTTCCAAATTATACTTGGAATATGTCCGATCCAAAACAAATGCATTTATTAGTATTTCCCACAGATAAATCATTACATTCGCTAAGAGACTTGGTATCATCTCATATTGGATTATTAGAACACATAAAAGAAACAACTCTTCATATAATTAAAGCATCCTATGGATTTGATTCAACCATTATAAAAATGTATATCCATTATGCACCAACCACATATCATCTTCATGTACATTTTGTTTTGGTATCTAATACTGAAACAAATTCATCTGTTGAATATTCACATGGACTTTCTACTGTTATAACAAATCTTAAAATCAAATCAGATTATTATCAGTCAATTGTAATGGACAAACGAATTTGATTGTGGGGATCAAATTTTTATAAAAAATTACATAGAATATCCAATTCTTATTTCTATTGGTATTTCTAACTCATTATTATTTCCATCATCTTTAATCAAATCATATTTATAATCTAATGACAAATTATCCAATTTATCATTATCCAATTTATCTAATTTATAATGACCTGTTGATAATAACTCATACAACATTTTAATTTGGTCATTATTAGAACCACCACAAGTACACATAATGTTTCGTCCATAATGACCACAAATATGCCAAGTCAAATCATTATCAGCATATCTTTGAAAAAATGTGCTAAATGTTTTAAGCTTTCTACCGGTATCAAATTCAATTTCAGCCTTAAAAACAAAAAATGGTCTAGATGCAAAATCATATCCAGACATTACATTATGTGAATTTAATTCTTCAGGTGTAATAAAATCTAAATAATCAGTTGAACCTATACGATTCCCAATATCAAGTCTATCAAACTTTAAACTGAGTATTTTGGTTAAATATTCAGTTCTTTCAGAAATTTCTTCTTGACTAAGTGAATTGCCCATTTAAATGTGTTTGATAAGTATATTGAAAATATTAATAATAATTTAATTTTTATATTGGGATGTCTCAAGCTTTAAAAATTTCAATTTTTATCCAATACATGTTCAAATAAGAAGATTTTTTAAATAAAAATTTTGTTTTATTGCTTTATTTGATAATTCAAAAATCTTTTTTGTCACTATAAACAATATTCATTCCAAAATTTTTATATTTTTCTAAAAAATCATTTTGAAGCATATCAAGTATTTGATCTTGATCTTGATCTTGATCTTGATCTTGATCTTGATCTTGACTTATATATATACAACTACTATATATTGTATAGTAATTATCAGACAATATCGAAAAATATACATCACAACCTGTATATTTTTTTATAAATATTTTAAAATGTCCTGTCATATTTATTGGTATTGGTTTGTTATTCAAATCAGTTATTATTAGATAAGTCATTTTTTAATCAATAAATAATTTTTATAATTAAAATATTTCAATTTTTTATGTGAATAAACTCATTTTATCTTATGGAATTCTTATATTATTCAATATTAAAAGATGTAAAAAATATTGAATAATATTTAATTATAGAATATTGAATAATATTTAATTGGAATATTGAATAATATTTAATTGGAATATTGAATAATATTATATAAGATATATTAAATGGAATTTAATGATTTTAACGAATTTGAAAATTACAATGATTTTTCAACCTATTCTGATGATTTGGCTAAAATAATAAAATATAATGATGAACTCATTATATTCGATAATGAATTTGATGAAGAACTTTGTCAAATACATCTGAAAATAAAATTTATTATTTTTGGAACAAGATTTAATAAATCAATTAGTAATCTAAAAAAATCTTGTTTAAATTACTCATCAAATATAATTTATTTATGTTTTGGAAATGGATATAACCAACCTATAGAATCAACAGATATAACTTTTTTACCGACTTTTATTGAGTATATAATTTTTGGTAATAATTTTAATCAATCGATTTGTAATTTACCAAATACATTAACACATTTATCATTCGGAAAAAATTTTACATATGAATTGGTATTACCTGAAAATATAAAATTTTTGACATTGGAAACAACAAAATCATATAAGTTGGATAATTTACCCAATTCTCTTGTTTATTTAAAATTAGGTTCTGAATTTAGTAATAGTTTAACAAATTTACCAACAAAATTAAAATACTTAATTTTTGGTTCTGATTATAATAAAATTCACTTTAATAAATTTAATGAAATTTATAGTAATTATCTTTGTAAATTTAATAATCAAGTATCAGAGTTTCCAGAATCATTAACTCATATTATATTTGGAAATTATTTTAATTATCCGATTGATGATTTACCATCAGGTATTGTTTATTTGAACTTTGGTAAACAATTTAATCAATCAATTAATTGCTTACCAAAAAAATTAACCTATTTAAAATTAAATGAGGATTTTAACCGGAAAATAGAAAATCTCCCAGAATCATTAAAATACTTAATTTTACCCAATAAATATAATTTTGAATTGGAAAAGTTCCCAAACGATTTGGAATATTTATTTTTTGGAAATTATCCATACCCCATTGATAATTTATCTGAAAATTTGGAATTTTTATTTTTAGGTGCTCAAAATAATTTTCCAATTGATAAATTGCCAACAAAAATAACACAAATTATATTTGATGATTTTAGTATTTTTAATCAACCTATTGATCATCTTCCATCAAATTTAAAGTTATTACATATGGGTTGTTATTTTAATCAACCAATTGATCATCTTCCATCAAATTTAAAGTCATTAAAATTAAATCATTGTTTTAATCTTCCAGTAGATCATCTGCCTGAGAATCTAACATATTTGACATTTGGATATGATTTTAATCTTCCAGTAGATCATTTACCTGGAAATCTAATACATTTAATATTTGGATATAGTTTTAATCTTCCAGTAGATAATCTGCCTAAAAATCTAACACATTTAACATTTGGATATAGTTTTTCACAACCTGTTGATTTTTTACCTGGGAATATAGAAGAAATTGTATTTGGTGGAAGTTTTTCACAACCAATTGAAAATATTTTAAAATTATCTAAAAAAATTACTTTTATAGATAATGAATTTTATAAAAAAGAAGAAAAATAATTACACAATATTATTTTTAATTTGTTTACACCTTTTAATATTAAAAATGTCAAAATGTTATAAGATTTACAGACAAAATATAACTATCTATTTTAAATTTCATTTTTTTCAAATAAATAATGTTTAATAATTTTTATGTTTTATATGCTCATTTTAATATAAGTATTTATAGCAATAAAACAAGGTTTTATTGTGTTTAAATATTTATATAAAATTATGTTTTTATGAATTACGATAAATATATTTAAAAATAAATCAATTGAACATTATAATAACCAAGAAGAATTAATAATTTTATTCCAATATTCAATTCTATCTAATGCTTTTATTTCTAATTCTAATGATAATTTTTTACCATGTGATGTTATAAATAATTTATCATCAATATATTTTAGAACTCTTTTATTAAATAATTTATCTGAATCATCATATGATTCAAACATAGTTTTATTTGATTTGAATATAGAATAAATCATACATCTATCAAAATCATAAGCAGATAACAAATCTGCTTCTCTAACAATATTATAAGGTATTTCCAAATGATTTAAATGATTTGGAAATCCATTTTTTTTAACAGTAGAATATGACATTGTTGTTATTATTTTTTTCATATCTAAAAATTCTTTTTGTGTAAAATCATTTTGGAAATAATCGCAAATATTTTGAAAACCTTCTTTCTCACACATATACTTTTTATCACACATATCATGTAAAATTGCACTTGAATAAATTATTTTTTGATATTTTTGAATATGAGGAAATGTTGGTAAATTCATTTATATATATTTGATGAGCAAAACTAAGCACATCCATTGAATGTGATATTCCATGAGATTCATCAATATTATATTGTTTAGTTGTCACCAATACAAACTTAAATGCTTTTGATAAAAAATTTGTTGTATGCATTATAGAATATAAATTATTTATTATTGAAAAGTATCTGGATATTAAATTATAAATTCAATTTTTATTTAGGTATTAAATATAAAAATTTCTCTAATTGATTGATTTTTTCTTTTGTTGTAAATTTATGTTTGTTAAGATTAATAAATTTTTTTAAATTATTGATTGAATATTCAATTTTAAATATTTTATTATTCGATACAATCCAATTTAAATTTGATGAAATTGGATTTATAAATTTTTCGATAAAATTTTCTACCAATCCAATTAAATATCTATTTTTAAACTCAAATTCTTCACTATTTGTTTTATCTTTATTTACCATATATAACATGATCATTGTTATAATAATATTAAACGAACTAAATAAAATTTTTTGCAAATAATATATTTCAGGATTTTTTAAATTTTTATTGATTTTACCAATGTAATTATTGTAGTATTCTTCAATAATTATAATTTCTAATTTAGAAATTTCTTGACTAATATTTATTAGCATAAACATTTGATTAGTTTCAGAAGTACCATAATATGTTAATTCAGTCATATATAACTCTTCATATCTAACTAATAAAATACTTAAATCATTATTATCAACTTCAAACAAACTCATTTATTTATTATTGTTATCTTATAATAATAATTTTATTTTTAAACTAAACTAATATTTTATTTTTAAATAAAATATAACTCAATTATAAATTATAAATTATGATATCACTTATTTGTTATTTTACATATCTTTTGTATTTTGCATATTTTACAGGATTTTTAGGATCATTAATGGGATTATTATTGGGAATTTTATATGGTTCTAATAATGCCAATTATAATATAAAAAATATTAACTATGTGTGTAAAATCAATACCTACGATAAAGTTGTTGAATATGTAAATTGTATTTGTGTGGGAATAATAATATTTGTACCAGTATGTTTTTTAATAGGAATTATTTTACCAATAATTATGCTATTTTTAATCATATATACATTTATATGTTATTATAACTCAAATAAAAAATTGATTTATTTTTATTTATTATTATAAGATAACAATAATAAATAAATGGAAATAATTCCCATTAATACTTTTTCAAATATAAATATTAGTCAAAATACTTTAATATTATGTGATATTGACGATACAATACTTAAATTTGATAATATAAATCAAATTTGGTGGAAAAATAGATTTAATTATTATTATTCATTGTCAAATAATTATGATGATGCTGATTTACAAGTATTGAATGAATGGATTGATTATATTGAAATAAATAATCCAAAATTTACAGATAAAAATGGTTTTATCAAATTATTACATAAAATAAATAAAACTAATAGTGAAATAATTTTTATTACAGCAAGAGAATCTTATTTAGAAAAATTAACACAAAAACACTTTGAATATGTTAATTTGTCTTCATTCAATTACAAAATTTATCATATTGGAGATGTTTCTAAAGGAACATTTATAAATTTAAATTTTGATATTGAAAAATATTCTAATGTAATATTTATTGATGATCTTGATAAAAATTTAGAATCTGTCTATGAGATTTTTCAAAATAAAATAATCAAATACAAATTTATATATTAAATCAAAATCCAAATAACAAATCAATTTCATAGAATATTTCATAATGTACAATTATAAATTTATTTTTTTTATAAAAAAATTGATATTTTGATTGTTTGGATATATTAAATGTCAAATACAGTATATTGGATTTAATAATAATAATAATTAAGTATTATACAAGTTTATTAGAATAAAATGGAAAAAACAAACAATTTTTATGATTCCGATATTAAATCAGAGATTTTAGATTTACCGGTTGATAAATCCAAAAAAAATTTATCAAATTTTGCTTCAGAAATAATGGAGGTTAATATTGATAATCATCAAGATTTAATTAAAATTATTGAATTTTATTTTGTTAAATTAGCAGGAATTTATGAAACATCCCATGACAAATATGATTTTTGTTATATTCGTAATTCAAAAAATTATTCAACTTACTCATGGGTATTGGGTCTTCATTGTTTAAAATCTTTTTCAAATTTTGAAATTATTTTTTCAAGAGATTTAAGTGGTAAAAATAACCATTATATAAAATTGAATGAATTTTACAAAATTAGAGAAATACATACTGGATTTTTTGATTTTTATCAAGACTTTTGTAAATTTATTGAATCAAATGTATCTGAGTTAAATTTATCAAATATATTTGATAAATCTAATATATCTAATATATCTAATAGACAATATTTTTTGACTCCAGCAAAAAGTTCATTGATAAAAAATTCACTTCTAATTGCTCCTTTCAAAAAATCAAAATCTGATAAATCTAAATCTAAATCTAAATCTAAATCTGAATCTGAATCTGAATCTGAATCTGAATCTGAATCTGAATCTGAATCTGAATCTGATGATTTTATTTATTTTTCTGAAAGATATTTAACATCAAAAAAAGATCTTATAAAAAATATTAAAAAAATATTAAAATATAAAATTAATAAAAATGAATCATATTATAAAGATTTGGAAACAAAATATAATTCAATGGAAATTTGTGAATTAATGTTTGTGGTTTATCCCAATACATTTAGTATTATGAATGAGGATTATAACAAATACACTTCTCATAATTTTAGATCTTATGTGTTGGATTTATATCAGACAAAAAATTTCACTTCAGAACATTATGATTTTCTTTCAAAATTTATTGGGTGTTTCAATAAATTAATGGAATTTGATGAAATGGAACTCGTCCATAAAGGTATTAGTTGGTTTATTACAAATTTTCCTAATTATCTAACACAAGAATTAATGTCAAAATATTTTGATAAAATGGTTAATAAATTGGAATTAAATACAGAATCATTTTATTGTTTAAAATTATTTGCATATATATATTCAAAATCTAAATCATTAGATTGGATTGAAATTTCTACAATAGTTCAAAATGTGATAACACAATGGATTATAGATACTTCCAATACTATTAACCATCACAGTAATTTAATTATGCATTTTAATCAAATTAAAAAAAATTTACAAAGTGATATATTAGTTATTAAATAAGATTTACAAAGTGATATATTAGTTATTAAATAAGATTTTTGGAAAAATTCTAAATCTTGTTTTATTGCTATAGTTTAAAAAATATATTGGTCAAATACTTTTCTATAAAAAATTTGATTCTAATCTGAATTTTCAAATTTACTTAACTTTGAGTTTTTTATTGTTGTTTTTTTATATATTTTTTTTTGAATTTTATCAACATAAATCCCATGATAAGATAACCAATATGGACAATATGATACAAATATAATACCCAATACTTGCTAACACATTAGCATTTGTATAAAATATTTGTTTACATGCTATTTTTGTCATATTTAATTCAAGATGTTTACCATCTGAATCTAAATTTAAAAAAATCAAATAAATTATTATTTTTTTAAAATGTTTCTATAATCAAAGTAGAATTTTTTAAATTTATTAAATTCATTAGTTAATTGGTTAATTGGTTAATTGGTTAATTGGTTAATTGGTTAATTGGTTAATTGGTATTGTGAATATAGTATTTATTTAATAATTCAAATTATATTAAATTTTATATTCAATTATTTTATAGGACTACAATATAAAATAATTAAATGAGAACTATAAATAAAATATTTATTTTTATATATTATACATGTGTTATTGTGCTTACAGTAATATTGTTATCAGTTATATTTAATATAGTTATTGGTAGGTTATTTACAAATTCAAATCCCAATACAAATTCAAATCCCAATACAAAATATTATTATGTAGAATTGATAACAGTTTGGGCTATTTTGATTATTTTATCTTTATACATAAAATACAATATAAGCATATATAGTAAAAAGACAATTACTATATTGGTTGAGAAAAATGGTGAAAATAAAAATTATAATGATTTATATATGGATGTGGAACAATTAGAAAAATTCGATATAATTATAATTGTTGGATTTCTAATTGTTTTTTTTAATTCTTTTCAACATACATTTAATGAAAAAATGACATTATTAAATGAAGATATTGGATTATTTTCAGATATAATAATTTAACAAAAATAAACAAATTAAAAAAAAATCTTAGTTACGAAATAAGATTTTTTCTCAAAAATTAAAATTAACATTTGTAACAAAACGTTTTTCCACATAATTGTCTTGGATTTGAATTACCCATGTCTATTGAACATATCATACAATGCCAAGAATCTGTTTTAAAATTATAACCATAAATTTTTTCTTCTGTATCGGATAATTTTATGGATTTATTTATATCTAATTTATTTGTATCTAATTTATTTGTATCTAATTTATTTGTATCTAATTTATTTTTATCATTTTTTATAAATTTTTGTTTTGTTATTTTTTGTTGGTTCATAATATATGATTATTTTATTATTTAAATTATATAAAAAGATTTTCAATTTTTTTAAATCCTAGTCATAACGATAAAAATAAATTCAAATAATAAAATTATTCAGATTATGTTAAATCTAAGTTATAATCGAAAAAAATTAATTAAATTCATGATGATTTTTTAACCCATATATGAATAAACTTTTTTTAAATATTCATTAATATCATCAACTTGATATCCACATGATAACATTGCACTTGAATAAATAATTTCAACCAATTCAGTTATAGATTCTGATTGGGTTGAATCATCTAGTGATTCAAATAACTTTTTCATAATTGGATGAGATGGATTAATTTCCATTGATTTTTTATTAAACATACCCATCATCATTGGATTTTTATTTGATAATGCTTGTGCTTTCATAATTCTTTCCATATTTGCTGACATACCCATTGGATTAACAATAATTGCAGGTTGAGATTCAACCTTATTTGATACTTTAACTTGATCTATTCTATCAGTTAAAATAGATTTAATTCTCTCACATAATTTAGTGGTTTCAGTTTCACTTAATTTTGTTGAGTCCTCAACTTCATTTACATCTACTGGAATTTCCAAATCATCTTTACTCACATTGATTAATTTTACATCTTGATATTTAGATAAATGTTGAACAATATATTCATCAATTGGGTCTGACATATAAATAATTTCCCAATTTCTCTTTTTAATTTTATCAACAAAAGGAGAATTTTCAAGAGTTTTAATTGATTCTCCAGTAATAAAATATATACCGGGTTGACCTTCTCCCATTCTTTCTTTATATTGGGCAAAACTAACAAATTCTCCTTTTGATGTTGTATATCTTAAAAATTCAACAAGTTTTTCTCTTTGGGATGATTCTTCATGAATACCTAATTTAATATTTTTATCAAAATTCTGATAAAAAGATTTATATTTATCTTCGTTTTCTGATCCTGAACTTGCTAATTCTTCAATCATTTCTATTGATTTTTTAACGAGATGTTTGGAAATTTGTTTAAGAATTTTAGATTGTTGAAGTAATTCTCTTGACGCATTCAAAGGAAGATCTGATGAATCAACAATACCCGATACAAAATTTAACCAATCTGGACATAAATCTTTGCATTCATCTGTGATTAATACTTTTTTAACATACAATTTAATGTTATTTTTTTGTTTCTTTTCAAATAAATCCATAGGTGCTCTTGATGGAATAAAAAGAATACTAGAAAATTCAACATTTCCTTCCGCTTTAAAATGTTTTAATGTAAGATGTTTATCCCAATCACCAGTTAAACTCTTGTAAAAATTCTCATATTCCTCAGGAGTAATCTCAGAATTTGATTTTGTCCATAATGGTTCAGAATTAATTTTATCCCATGATTCTTCTTGAATTGTCTTCATTTTTTTTGTGGATTTTGCTAATGGTTCTGATTCTAATTCTTGTTCTTGTTCTTGTTCTTTCTCATCATCAGAATCTACAACATCTTCTACTTTTGTTTGTTGGAGTTTTACTTGTTCTAATTGTTCTGACTGTACTAATTGTTCTGACTGTACTAATTGTTCTGACTGTACTAATTGTTCTGACTGTACTAATTGTTCTGACTGTACTAATTGTTCTGACTGTACTAATTGTTCTGACTGTACTGATTGTACTACTTGTTCTTCTACTGAATCGTCTTCAACTTCTCTTGATTTAAAAGAATGTAATAAGATTGGATAGTTAATATAACTAGAATGTTTTTTAATAATTTCAGTAATTTTATCTGTTTCAAAATATTCACTTGAATCAGTTTTTATATCAAGATAAATTCGTGTTCCTCTAATAATATCAGTTTGTGAAGGATCTAATTGAATTAATGAAAAAGAACCATTTCCGCTTGATTCCCATCCATAAATTTCATCTGAACCTGCTTTTCTGGTTATAACACGTACAGTATTTGCAATTAAATAAGCTGAATAAAATCCAACACCAAATTGACCAATTAAATTAGAATTAGTTGATTTGTCTGATGAATCTGATCCAGAAATTTTTCTCATAAAATCTTTAGTTCCAGATTTGGCAATTGTACCTAAATTATTTATCAAATCATTTTTATCCATACCAATTCCAGTATCTTCAATTATGATTTGATTTGATTCTTTATCGGCTCTGATTCTAATTACAAAATCATAATAATCTCCTAACAAAGAAATATTTTGTAAACTATCATATTTCAATTTATTAATGGCATCTGATGCATTTGATATTAATTCTCTTAAAAAAATATCTTTATTTGAATAAAAATTATGAATGATCATATTCATTAGTTCATTAATTTCTGCTTTAAAAGTAAATTGTTCTTCTGACATATATTTATATTTATTATTAATAAATAAAATTTTAAATTAGTTTCATTTAAAAAAATAAAATTAATATTAAATAATTTTTCATAGTCAATAAAATTATAAAAACTTGAATATTGCATTAAGCCATATAAATAAAATAATATTGTTTTATGAACAACACATACATTCCATTAAACTGTACTTACTATAATATTTTTATTAAATTCAATAAATTCAATTAATTTTTTACATTGAGGACAATTATAATCAATTTTAACGGATTTTTTTTCATCATCACCAATATAATTTATATAAGAATCTGTTGAATGAATCAATACATTTTTAACAATACAAGTAGAATGAAATTTATGACCACAACCGAATGTCATATTATTTCCATTTGTCAATTTATCCCAACAAATAAAACATTCTATTGGATGATTATCGATATCAATCAATTCACATTCTGACCATAATTGAAAAACTTTATCGACCATATCTGAACGTGTATGATAATTTTGGTACCAACTATCATCCCAATAAATGATAATTTCAAGTAATTCTTGTTTAGTCAATTTATGAACATTTGGTCTGGTATTAAATTCAATACAATTTGGATTCATACTTGAATAGAATTAAATACTTGGATAGAATTAAATATTTTATACTAAGTCTTAGATAAAATAATATTCAGTACATGAATTAATCAATTTTTTTATTAAAAATATATGAAACTTTATCATCAATTTTTGCTATAGATGAAATACTATGGTTATGAATTCTTTCTTTAAAATCTTTCATTTTGATATCTAATAAATATTCTAAAATACATTTAAATAAATTGTAAATTATACTTGAATGTGTTATGTGAATATATAATGTATCTTCTTTAAATGATTCTTCAAGTTTTTTTTCAAAAAAAACACATGTACTTTGTGTTTTTTGTTTTTTAGGATCTCTATCAATCATATCATGTAAAACAGGATCAATTACCTGAATATTTAAAAATTTATTTTTAAGCATTTCTGATTTAATTGAACTCGATAAAATTAATGATGTCATCATTGTACGTTCATGTTCTGAAGTATAAAATTTAATTTTTTTTATCTGTGGATATTTCTTAATGTATGATTCTATAAAATTTGTAAATGATATGGCTTTATCAAAAGAATCCTTAAATTTGATTTTTTCTATTTTTTTTGAATTTTGAAATGTTTCAAAATGTCTTATTAACATTAAATATTTGTTTTTCATTATTCATAAATAAAATATATATAAAAATATTATTTTAACATATAAATAATAAAATTTATAATTAAAAAATTTTATTATTAAAAAATTTTATTATTTAATATATATATATACATATACTATGGAAGAATTTAAAATCAAATTACGAAATAATAAAAAAGATTTAATTTTGACTAAATTAAATACAGATTCAATAAAAGTTAAATTTAGAATTAAAGGTTTATATAAAGAAATTAAATTTAAGTCAGAAGTATCAGTTAAAATTTTTATTAAACATAACAATATTAAAATAAAAGACTTGTCAATTTGTGATATTGATTTATTTGATTCTAAATCATCATCAGATTATATGTTTAGTAATCCATATAATTTAAATTTTAATGAATTAACTATTGATAATGATGGTAATATTAAAAAAATATATAATCACATAAAAGATTTCATAAATTCTATTAAAATAACAAAAAATCAAAATTTAATTAGTTCATTGGCTTTTAATTCAGAAAATAGTAAAATTAAAAAAATGAACATTAAAGGATATGTAAGAAATTACAAAAAATAAATTTATTTTTTATTTTATTTCAATTTTTATTTTAGGAAATTTATAGATTAAAATATCTATATATTTATAATTTCTATATGCTTCAATAATTTCTAATGATTCAGGTAAGGTTTTAAAGTCATAAAAAAAATTTTCTGATAAAATTATTTTTTGTAATCGTGGCGGAAAATTATTTATACATCCATAATAATAATCACCTAAACTTAAACACAATATTGAATCAACTAAATTAGTTATAGGTATTGTGTAGTTATTTTGAATCGATAAATATAATAATGATGATGGTAAGTTTTCAAGTTCCTTATTAAATATACAATTATTTTTTATAATTAAATGTTTTAAATTACTTGTATATTTTATAAAATCATTAAATTTACCGCCAATAATTAGTGTTTCTAATGATTCTGGTAAATTATCAAGAGAATTAGCATAAGATTCGCCTATATCCAAATATACTAAATTATTTGGAAAAATATTTATTTTTGAACTAAAATTTTTTCCTAAAATTAATATTTTTAAATTATTTGGTAATTTATTTATTATTAAATTATAATTATCTCCTAATATTAATTCTTGTATATAATTATGCAAATAATCTAATGAATTTAAAAAAATACTATCATTCGCAAATATTATTGATTTAATATTTGATGGAATATCAATAATTGATTTATGAAAATTTTTACCCAAAAAAATTTTTTCAACATTACTCGGTAACATTCCTAAATTTTGATTAAAATTTTTTCCAAATACAATGATTTTTCTTAAACAAATTATATTGGCAAATCCTAATATTGGTTCATTAAAATCATCTGTAAATATTATTTTGTCATCTAATATTTGCAATTGGTTTTGATTATTATTTATACTCATTTATATTATAATATTATATATATATTATTTGTGTTGGATCATTAAATAAAATATTATATATATTATTTGTGTTGGATCATTATATATATATTATTTGTGTTGGATTATTAAATAAGACATTATATTATTTGTATTGGATCATTAAATAAGATATTATATATATATTATTTGTGTTGGATCATTAAATAAGATTTTGAATTTGATTACTAATGTAAAAAAACATAATTTTTAGCTATATTTCCATTATCATATTTATATAATGAAAAAAATTTACAAGAAGTATCTGAATAACCAAATTCACAATATTGTTCTAAAATTATTTCTATTAAAAATTTAGGTGAATCAATTATAATTGATTCAATTATTTTATATGCATCTTCATAATTTTTAAATTGTTTGTATTTTATTCCATTTATATGAATTGAATATATATCCATTGAAATATTATTTATATTATATTTGAAAATAATATTTATTTTAATAGTAAATTTTGTCTATTAAAAATAATTATTGGTCATAAAAATAAACATTAGAATATGATCAATATTCTATTTTACTATAAAATATTTAGTATTTTTTATTTTTTTATAATTGCTTTTTTAATACAAATTTTTTTTGTATCAAAATCATAATAACTTATTGTTATTTTTCTAGTATAAAATTTATAAATATTTTCTTTTAAGGTAATGTTACCTAATTTTTTATGGTATTTTATTTTTTTGTGTTTTCCTTCCAAATTTATTAAGTATCCAGTATTTTGAGAAAATAATGCTAAATTTGTTTTTTTTTCAAAATCAACTGGAGAATATGACTTAAAATATAAATTATTACTTGATAAATTTTCAGATGGATAAATTTTAATACATGCATCAATTAATCCATTTTCTAATTTTCCTGAACCCAAAATATAATTACCAACTTTAAATTCATTTTCTAAAATATTAAATATTATTTCACTTGGATTGCAAGTTAATAATTTATCAGCCAATAAATTAGATGGCATTTTTTTATTTCTTGATTCTTTATTTTGATCTCCTAAATGCCAATGTTTATTAATTTCTCTTCCATCGTGTTGTTTTTGATAATTTCCAATAATTAATTCATTTATATTATATTTCATTGTCCTATTATAAATTCTAATACAAATTAAATTTGCATTGACTGGTGATTTTGTTAACTACTGATTTTATTGCCTGATGATTTTGTTAACTACTGATTTTATTGCCTGATGATTTTGTTAACTACTGATTTTATTGACAAAAAAACAAAATTTTATTATTGGATATAATTTTTAAGACTATACTTTTATAATTTTTATAAATAATCACATTCTATTCCAATCCATATATTATCTTTTAATTCAACCTTAAATGGTTTTCCACATCCATAAATTAAATTTTTTTCTACCAATTCATCACATTCATATTTAGACAAATGGGGATTTATTTGTAAATGAGAATTCTTAAAAACGCCATGTCTAAATATAGCACAATTTACTTGTTCTATAATCACATATTCTTTACAATGAGGACATTGAACTTCAAATTCTTTCATCTTATATTAAATTAAATTAATCCAATATAAAAATATCAATTGAACTTGTCTAATGGATAAATAATAATTATCTCTAATATTGTATCAGTAAAATAAATAATATACAAACACAAATCAAAACAAACCCATACTATTTATTATTGTTTCATTTTCTTTAATTTCTTTATTGATCAAATCCATTGATTTTTGTAAAGTTATTTTGCGTTCATATAATTTTGATACCTTATCAAATATATCACCAAAAATATTTGCTTGTTTATTTAATTCATTTTCATTAATATTTGATATACCATTTGGTACCATTATATTATCAGTTAATCCTTCAATTTTATATGAATCCATTGAACCATCATTTATAAAAGCAATATTAGCTACTTTGTTTTGAATCATATTACTTATATCATCTTCTACTGTATCTTTACAAAATATAATTCGTTGTAAAACTTTTGATTTAGTTTTGGCTCTAAATACTCGTCCTAATACCTGAATAAGATCTTGAGCAGACCATGTGGGAGATATAATTGTTACACGAGGATAATTTCCATGAGTATCGTGTAAAGATATTCCACATCCACCAGCTTTTATATTACAAATACATATTCTTTCTTGATCATTTTGAAAATCTTCAATATTTTTGTCTCTGATATCTATCTTTTGTTCTCCATAAATTAAACATTTTGTATTTAATTTTTCTGCCAAAGTTAATAATGTTGCAGTAAAATTAACAAATAATACAACTGAATTATTTTTACCAATTTCTTCTTGAGCTAACTTTATAAATTCTGGTATCTTTAACAATTCAATTCTTTGTCTTGCATAAATAATTCTTGCAAGAGGACTTGATGCTATTTCATGTGCTTTTAATTCCTCTGTTGCTTGTTTTATTTCATCCCAAGCTGCTTGAATTTCAACAGCATTATCCATTGGTCTTGATTCAGCAATAATTTTGCAGTCAGGAAAATCATTTTTTTCATTAGATATTTTCATTCTGGAAGCATATTCGGGATATATTTTTCGATGTACTCCTTCCATTTGGTTTGATTTGTAAGGAAGTTTTTTTATCCAATTTCTTCCTTTTCTCACATTATCATATAAACCTAAAATAAATCCAGTTAAAATAAAATATTTTGGTTTATCAACCACAGTTGCAGATAAAATAAGTATTTTAATATCATTATTAATGGCTAAATTATGTATTATTTGACCATTATTTGTTTTTGAGTTTTTACATCGATGTGCTTCATCAAAAATAAAAAGTATATCGGGAGGAATTTGATTTTGAATCCATTTATATTGGTATTTGACTTTTTCATTATTTTCAGATTCATCAGTTGATGAATCTAATTCCAATGGATCATTTACCATGTCTTTTATAACAACCTCTCTTGTTAAAAAAGGTATAGATTTTTTCTCTCCTAATGAATTAAAATAAGTACAATTTTGCATCAGTTCATAATTTGTTATTCCATAATAATCACATTTAAAAAAGTTCAATACCTTTATCCATGATGATATGACTGATTTAGGACAAATAATAAATGGTTTCCATCCTATTAGTTTACAAGCACAAACAGATGTAAAAGTTTTACCAGTACCAGTATCTGAAGCATCTAATGCTCTATTGTATACTACTAGAGAATTAATTATACTTTCCACATGAGATTTTTGATATTCAAGTAAGTTATCCATTTGAATTTTGATAATATGTTTAATTTATATTATATTATAAATTCAATATTTATTTAATACGTTTAATTAGCAAGAAATATTAGTTTGTTCAAAACAAAAAAAATAATATTCAAAGTCAAAAAAATATTGTTTTTACATCCAATAAAATTTATTAAAATAATTTATTTTTGTGAATCACAATATCTTGTTTGATAAGGATGTGATAAATCATATTGAATTGTATTAGCATATTGGGATGCATTTTTTGGTTTTAAATAACCTCTATTGACATAAAAATTATTATCCGATGAATTTGATGTGGCGTATCCATAAGAATTTAAATCTGGATTAATATTTAAGGAATTTGGTTCAAAATCTGGAACTAATGATTTTTCAAGTGATCTATCTAATTGGGTTGGATTTCCTATTTGTTGTAAAAATTTCATATTATTACCAATATTCATTTCAGTTCCCATTGTATTAAAACTCTCTTCACATTTTGTTTCTCCTAAATATTCATTAATTACATTTGAAGATTTATTTTGTTTACTATTGGGTATTTGTTGAACATTTTGATTATTTTGATTATTTTGATTATTTTGATCATTTTGATTATTTTGATTATTTTGATCATTTTGATTATTTTGATTATTTTGATCATTTTGATCATTTTGATCATTCATATCATTTCTTATATTTTGTCTTCTATTTTGTCTTCTTGAATATCTATTGTTAATTCTATTTTTAATACCAGATTGTCCCCCAAATAATAAAAATATTAAAATTAGAATGATAATAATTAAAAAAAATATTTGATTATTCATTTTATATAATATATTTTATAATAAAAATTTTACCATAAAATGAATAATCAAATATATTCTATATATGTTTTTTAATGTTGAAATTAACTTCCAACTTATATGTATAATTATTATTAAAACTAATTTGTTAAGTTTTTGGGAAAATTTATAATGAATTAACTTATATATATAATATAATAACAAATATTATACATATATACTTTTTATGTTGAAAATTAATTTTTTTCGTTTAAATCAAAAAAATTAATTTATATATTCTTCAGTATAAAAAAAAAATATAATATAATTAATATAAAATGTATTTAAATTATGTTGGAACAGTTGGTAAAATTAAATCATTATTTTCTTTTTTGAAAAAAGAATGTAACGCTAAATTATTACTTATAATATTATCGTACATAACAGCATCTATTGTTGTTTTAACACTAATACAGCCAGCTTTAAAGTTAGGTAAATTTTTATTTGATAAATTATTTAGAAGAAAACAAGTTGTTAGTTCATCAAACAGAAAATATAAAAAACTTAATTTAATCTCTGATAGTTGCTCTCATTGCAAATCTTCATCTAAATGTAAATCTTCGTCCGAATGCAAATCTTCATCTGGGTCTTCTAAATCAAAATGCAAACCTAAGGAAAATAAAGTTAAAAAATGCAAAATTAAATTAAGCAAAAAAAAAATAGATAAAACTTTGAGACAATTTAAATTGGATTAGGTTACATTTCTGTTTCCATGTTTTTCTTATACCTTTTTACATTTCATAATGCTAATTTTATAAAGAATATTTTATTTAAATTAACAAAATTATATGTGTAAATAATATAAAAAGAATTATAGTAATATAATATATAAATCAAATGGACTGGAATGACTCAAATGACTGTAATGACTTAAAAAAAAACAAAAACAAAAAAATATCGATATTTAATACTTAACAAATATATAATGTGATGATTGTTGTTTTGGTAATGATGATACATCTGAAGGTGTGTTTAACTATTGTTGTGATAATAATAATGACTATAAAAAATATAAATAATATAAAATATAAAAATATTTTTGTCAAGTATAATGGTATTATGATAAATGGTAAATTATAAATTGATATTTTATTTTTCAATAATTAATTTTTTTAAATATTAAATATAGTATTAAATATTTAAAATATAATATTTAATATTTTAAATATTATATTTATATTATCATGGATTTATTTTATAAATTTAATAGTATATTATTATCATATAAATATTTTTTAAATAATAATAAATTAATAAAAGATTCTGGATCCGGGTCTGAATCAGAATCAAACTCAGAATCAAACTCAGAATCAAACTCAGAATCAACAGAAGAACTTAATAATTATGACAAATACATTAAAAACAGTTTAAATTCTTCAATCATTCCAATTGGAATAAGTTTAATATCAAATAATCCCACACATATTATTGGAAATATTTTTATTGGAAATATTTATAATGCTTCAAATTGGTCCACAATTACTAATTTTAATTTTAGCCATTTAATTTGTTCTAATAAACAAATAAAAAATTTTTTTCCAAATACTCTTACTCATCCTATTTTTTTAACACTTGAATTAGATCATAATTTAGAAAATATTGAGGTAATATTAGAACAAATTAATAGTGCTCAGTCAAAAACCAATTATAAAAATAAAAAATCAAATAATATTTTATTATTCAGTTTAGCTGGAAATAATATGCCATGTGTTATAATGATTGCTTACATTATATTCAAATACAATTATGAATTTAAAAAAGCATTAACTTTTATATGTGGGAAAATACCCAATTATAATATTAACAAAAAATATTTTGAAATTTTAAAATCCAAATATATGTGAAAAATATAAATATAGAAAAAATTGTTTTCATTATTTTAACCATGGTATTTAATAAATTCATCGTCTTTGTCGTATGTATTGATTAATATATTTTTTATTTCATCTCTTTTGTCTCCAGTAAAAATAAATACGTTATTTTTAGTATCGTAATCTGGTAATAATTTATTACATCCACTTATTCCAAATTTTTTTGATACTAATGATACAAATGTTTTTATTTCATCATTTGTTTTAAATGTTAATCCTTGAATTATAACATCACATTTTCTTGCTCCCCTGTTTACTCGATGCATATGAATTGTATTTGAATATTTTTCATCTAATTCTGTTTCTGGATTGTAAAAATCTTGATTAAAATTATCTGTTAACATTTATATATTAATATAATATAATTAAAACATTAATATATATTTATTATTTTTCAATTTTTTGTATAGATAAAAAAAAGTCTTTGGAAATAACATGATTTTTTTTTAAATCTAAAATTCAGTAGAATTTTTCTATAACCAAAACTAATCCAATCCAATCCAAAACCAAAGCCAAAACCAAAGCCAAAACCAAAGCCAAATCCAAAACCAAAGCCAAAACCAAAACCAAATCAAAAACAAACATCAAAATCAACTTGAATATAAATGTTTATTTGATTAAAAGGTAATTTTGGATATTCTTTCATAATTGAATCTATAATATCATCAAATTTATTGGGATTATTTTCCCAATATCCTTGATTATTTTCATCAGTTTTAAAGTTAGAACCAATAATTATGACATCATGTCCAATTAAATTAAATATTTTCCCAACTTGTAATAATTTTTTCATCAAAACTAAATCAGAACGAATTTTGTAATCAGGTTCTCTTTGTTTTTCACAAAAAGAAAACATATTAACTTGATATGTTGTATTTTGAAATAATGTATTAATGTCAATATTTTTAGTATTGGATTGTTTTTCTAAATCTAATGGGATTGTTTTATATTCATCCCTGTCAAAATATAATTCAGATAAAAAATCTAAAAACATTTTTATAATTTCAGAATCTGATGAAATTATTTTATGTGTCAAAATTGAGTGTAATTTTAATATATCAACAAAATATCTTACAGCTACTTTATTTTTTAAACTTTTTGTATTAATTTTTTTGTTTGGATAATAAATATTATAAATTTTTTGTAAATATTCAATTTCAGTTGAATTAGGGTCCTGATCTGATTCTAAATTATAATCAACCATTATAATTCGTAAAAAATCACAAATTGTTTTATCTATGTAATTATTTTGGTTTTTATTTATAAAATTATTTATTGAATCTGACATTTTTTTTATCCTAATATTTAATTTAATTTTTGATATTTGATTATAATCTGGTTTTGTTGTTAGAATATTTTCTACTATTTCTTTAGTTAATGTTTGATTTTTAATTCCCAACATTAATGTATCATAATCAATAATTATTTTATTATCAAATTTAAAATACTTTTCAATAAATTCTTCAATATATGATAATTTTAAATTTTCTTTTTCCATATATTTTTTGATTAAATATATATATTCTAATAATTTTGGTTGGGTCATTAAATAATCTTGTGTGATTTTTTGTTCTAATTCAACATTATCCAATAAAACTGATTCAATATATCCTGACATTTTATTTTAAATTATATAATTATTGTGTAAGATTATATAAATAAATCAATTTTTTGTTTTTATACAATAATAAATTATATAATTATTGTGTAAGATTATATAAATAAATCAATTTTTTGTTTTTATACAATAATAAATTATCACTCAGTGATATTTTATATAAATTATAAAAACAAATTAATTAAATAATAAAAGGAATAACTTGTTCAATTATTTCCCTAGAAACATTTTGTTCAGATTCTTTTCCCATACACTGTCCCATTCTTATACAATTTTTAATTTGTCTTCCATTCATTACTATTCGACTTAGATTACTAATATCTTCAGTTGATAATTGAACTCCAGATGCTTCTAATAAATTAGTCCAAACTTTAAATCTTGATTCTGCATTTAATTCACTATATCCAATACTAATTGAAATTCTCGATTTAAATGCTGGATCAAATTCTTCAATTCTATTGGTTGTTAAAAACATTATACCTTGATATCTTTCCAATAATCTTAAGAAAACAGAAACCATTGCATTTCTTACTAAATCATTTGATGCTCTTTTTTCCATAAAAATATCTGCTTCATCCAATAAAATAATAGCATTCCAAGCATTTGCTATTTCTAAAATTTCAGCTAATTTTGATTCCAACTCTTTTGGATTTACTCCAAGTTCTCCAACTGATATTGAATATAATGGTTTATGTAAAAGTTCTGAAATTGATTCTGATGTAACTGTTTTTCCTACACCTGGAGGACCATTTAAGCATATTATAGTTCCACCTGATTTTTTTTGTATTATATCAGTAAAAGTACCTTCAGAATTAGTTATCAGAGCTTTAACCATTTTTTTAATAGATTCATCTAATACAAGATAATCAAATGCTTTATCATCAAATTCTATATCTTCAATACATTCCACATACATTTCTCCCCAGTCTTTGGTAACAAAACTAAATCCATTAACAAAAGGATAACACATGAACATTAAATCTTCAGGAACATCTTCACAATCGGTCAAACCATGAGTTCTTTCATAACCAGGCATTTTTTTAGTAAATCCGACAGGGTCAACCATTGCTCTTCCATCAGCTCTAAATTTATAAATTCCATACGGAGTTTTTCTAAACATATTTCCAGTATAAGATACATAGGTTCCAGATTTTCCATAGTTAATTAATTTTCTTCCCCGTTCTGTTAACATGGTAAATTCTTCCCCAGTTATTGGGCGAACAGAAAGAGTTGCAGGATCTTTTGTACCCCTAAATTCTGGAATAATAAATCTTTTGTCAAATTGTTTAAACTTGTCTCCATATGATGCTGTTAATTTACCTGTGAGAGAAAAATATTTTTGTCCAAAATCATCAGTACCTCTTTCAACTCTACTGACAATAAATCCTACCAATTGATCTTGAATCATTCCAATACATTTGGTCCCAATATTAATGATTGATTCCAAGTTAATAAAATTTATCTTTCCATCCAATTCCATTCGCCCTAATTGAGCAATTTTATCACTATAATATTCATTTAACCAATATGATAATTCAATCAAAGAAAAATCACCTCCTTGTTCTACTTTATTTTGAATAGTTCTTAAATGAGGATATAAATCATCAGGTGAAATTTTAATTGGATCATTATAAATTTCATCATCAGAATCTAATAAATCACCTAATGTTTTAATTATTTGTTCATCAAGTAATCTCTTAAATACCAATTGAGTTCGTTTAATAGAACCTCCAAAAGGATTGGGAATTTCTTCTGATTCAACTAAAAAATTGGAAAATTGTTGTATTTCTGCCATTTTACTTGTTATTATTACTATAAGATTTATTATTATAAGATTTATTATCATTAGGTTAATAAATCAATTTTTATTTTGACTCCAATAGTAATAATAAAAAAGTAAAATATCTAATAAAATATCTAATAAAATATCTAATAAAATATTAAAAAGATTAAATAATAAAAATATTTAATCATATTAAAAATAAAATTTATAAAACAATCAATATTTCTCAATCTGAATTGTTCTAAAATCAACCAATTCATATTCAATATCAACTTTTAAATTTGAATTGGTTATTTGTTCCATTTGTTCCGTTTGTTCTATTTGTTCCATTTGTTCCATTTGTTCCATTTGTTCCATTTGTTCCATTTGTTCTATTTGTTCTATTTGTTCTATTTGTTCCATTGGTTCTGATATATCTAATATATTTGACGACACTATGCTTTTTTTCATCCATCCAATTGGACTTGCTATTTGTCCATCCATCATTAACGCATACACTTTATTTCCATTTATTTCACCACATGCAATTTGTTCTGGTATTTTTTCATATTTGGATATAAGATCTTCTATTATAAAATTAATTGATTCAATAGGTTTAAAATATGTAAAATCTAATTTTAATTTACAATCCAATACATTTTTTACTTCATCAATACCTTTTATATTTGATAAATTTTTTTCTGTATCTAAATTAGGATCTATTTTTTTAACCATTAAACAACCAGTTTTTTTGAGACATTCAAAATTTTCTTCATATGTTGAATGAACAGATAAAAGAACTTTTAAAGAATCTTCTTTTGATCTACATGCTATTTTTACAACATATTCTAATGGTTCTGTTATAACATTTCCATTTGGATAATTTATTTCTAATCCTTCAGGTATCTCTGATATACGTTGAGCTACAATATGAGAATCCACATCTAAATATCTTAATAATTGTTCTAAATCTTGATAATCTCTTTTGGAATCTATTTTTAACCAACTAATACAACTCATTTCTAAATAATCCCCTTTTTTAAATTTATCAGACATTATTATATTTGCTCTTGCAATATCATCCTTTGATTCAGTTTCTTCTGGATTCTTATAATTTATTTTTATCATGGGTATTTTATATTGTATTATATGTTTCATTATTTTTAAATACTTTTATTTGTTTTTTTACATATGTAATTTTTTATGAAAAGTTTTATTAAAAATATTATATTATTTTCCATCATTATTCAATATAACAAATACATATTTAAAATGTTGTTTATTATCTTCAATTCATATGATTGCTTGAAAATTAACACATTCAAATGTATTGGGAATAAATTAATGTTATTATGTATTTGTCTTTGTCTTTGTCTTTGTCTTTGCATTGGATATCATTTCACAATATTCTTCAAAATCACCAGAAAATTTTATTATATTAGAAGATTTTACTTGGTAAATATCAACATTTGTAATTGATTCAATCAGATACATATCATGTGTTATTACCACTATACCTCCATTAAATTCATTTATTCCTTTTATCAAACCTTCAATTGATTCCAAGTCCAAGTGATTTGTTGGTTCATCAAGTAAAATTAAATGTGGATTTGTCATTTGAACTGAAGAAAAAGATACACGGGCTTTTTGTCCTCCTGATAAATCTTTAATTTTATTTGTGGGTAAATCTAATTGATCTTGTTTTTTTATACCTAATTTACCTAATATTGTTCTACAATGACCTGTGTCAAGTTTTGGATTAAGTTGTTGTAAATATTCTATTGGAGTTAAATGTAATGGAAGATTATCTACTATTTGTTGATTATAATATCCAACACGTAATCTTTCATCCGAAATAACTATCCCAGATATCGGTTTAATTTTTCCAGATGCTAATTTAAAAAATGTTGTCTTACCACACCCATTAGGTCCTACTAACACCATTCTACTTCCCATACTCAAACTTATATCTAGATTGGAATAAATTGGATTTGAATTTGAATTTGAATTTGAATTTGAATTTGAATTTGAATTTGAATTTGAATTTGAATAACCAAATCCCACATCTCTTAATTCAATAATATTTTTTGTTGATAATTCTACAACATTATCAAATGTAATATTTACAACATATTGTTTTGGAGGTCTTGGTACTCCTTGTTTTTTAATAAATTCATCAACATCTTTTTTTAATGTTGATTTTTTTCTTAATTCTTCTACTTTTTTTGTAAATTTTTCATAATTTTTATTTGTTTCTTTTTCATTTTGTTCTAAAAATTTTAATAATTTATCATATTTTCCTCTTATTGTATATACTTTATTTCCGGTTAATTCTGGATTACCCACATACCAAATTACATCAGCTAATGAATTTACTAATCCAATTTGATGAGTTATTACTACAAGTGTTTTTTTATATGATTCTAAATAATTTGTTAACCATATTACAACATCTAAATCCAAATGATTTGTAGGTTCATCTAAAATCAATATATCTGGTTTTCTTAATAATGCTCTCCCAATAGCTAATATCATACGTTTACCACCTGATAAAATACTTACTGGAAGTTCTGGATCTATAAATCCTAATCCATTAATAATTCTTTTTGATTCTGCCTCATATTTTTCCCATTCTTTCTGATATATTAGTTCAGATAGTTCGACATATTCGTTGGATTCTATATCATCTAATTCTTCTTTTTTCTCTAGTTCATCCATTCTTTTTTTTGATTTATTTAAAATAGGATCGGCGTCTAAGATAAATTCATTTATTTTTTGTTCTGATGATTCTATTGTTATATCTTGATCTAACATTAATACATCTAATTTGTCTTGTAATTTTGAATAAATATATTTTAATAATGTTGTTTTTCCTATTCCATTTTGACCCAATACAAAATATTTTGTTCCAGAATTTATTGCAATATCCGATTCTGCTATTAATATTTTTCCTCCAATACTTACTTCTACTTTTTCCCCATACAAAGTTACTATGGAATTCGTTGAATTTGTAGCAGTTTTTTGTTCTGATGTTTTATTTTTCAAATTATCATCAAGCTCAAAATTATATTGGGTTTTTTTTCGTTGTTCTTGACATGTTTTTTTATTCATTTTATTATCCATTTTATTATTCATTTTATTATTCATTTTATTATTCATTTCATTATTCATTTTATTATTCATTTCATTATTCATTTCATTATTCATTTTATTATTCATTTTATTATTCATTTTATTATTCATTTTATTATTCATTTTATTATTCATTTCATTATTCATTTCATTATTCATTTCATTATTCATTTCATTATTCATTTTATTATTCATTTCATTATTCATTTCATTATTCATTTCATTATTCATTTTATTATTCATTTCATTATTCATTTCATTATTCATTTCATTATTCATTTCATTATTCATTTTATTATTCATTTTATTATTTATTTCATTATTCATTTTATTATTTATTTCATTATTCATTTTATTATTTATTTCATTATTCATTTTATTATTTATTTCATTATTCATTTTATTATTTTTAAAATCTTCTTGATTTTTTTCTAATTTAACTTTTTCTTTAGATATTTCTATTGGATTTGGTTCATTATCTATTGGTTCATTATCTATTGGTTCATTATCTATTGATTCATTATCTATTGGTTCATTATCTATTGGTTCATTATCTATTGGTTCGTCGTTATCATATTCTTTTTTATCAGATTCAATAGATTTAGGTTCATCATTATCTGATGAATTAGAATCATCAGAATCATCAGAATCATATACAAAACCAAATCTATTATTTAAAACTTTTTTTTGTTTAATTTTTGTTTCTGATTCCGATTCTGATTCTAAATCATCAATTTCTGAATTTTTTTGACAAATAACTTTATTTATATTGGTTATATTGGTTTTGTTATTTTTTTGTGATTTTTTATTTTGTTTTTTATTATTTATTTGTTTTTGGTAATCATCAATATAATCTAAGTTATCCAAATTATCTAAGTTATCCAAATTATCTTTACTAACCTTATCATTATTTATTGATTTTGTTATTTTAGATTTTTTTCCTGACTTATTTTTATTAGACATTATAAAATAATTTTATATAATAATTATTATTATTGTATTTATAATGTCATTTTATCAATTTTTTTCCAATATATAAGCGTTAAATAAGATTTTACATTTTTGTATATTTAAAACACTGATTTTTTTAGAAAAATTAAAAGAAAACTAATTCAAATCAAATTAAGTCAATTATTATTGGAAAATGAACACAAGTCAAGATTGTTATTGTTCCATTATAAAATTATTTAGAGGTTCGAATCAATTTGAAGAATGGAAAAAAATATGAAAAGGGATATTATATCGATTGTATAGGTAAGATTAAAACAAAACAAATACAAAACAAAACAAAACAAAACAAAAACAAAACAAAAACAAAACAAAACAAAACAAAACAAAACAAAACAAAACAAATACAAAAACTTTGTTGTTGTGAATGTGATAACTGTGAATGTGATAACTGTGAATATTATTATAGTATCCAATGTAAATTAAAAAATTGTACTCAATGTAAAGTAGATACAAATACAGATACATATATATCGGTTGATTGTTATAAATGCGATTCACTAACATTATTTAACGATATGTTATTGTATGATGTACATTATTCTGTAAAAGATTATGTGTTAGATTGATTTTTATTAAAAAATATTTTATAGTCATAAAATGAAATTTGAGATTAATCTTAAATTCTATTAAAAAAAATTTGGATAATAATAAAATAAGATTTTATGACAATAACTAATGTATTTTATTTAAAAATTAATTAACTTGGTTACTTTCATTACTTTCATTACTTTCATTACTTTCATTACTTTCATTACTTTCTGCCCAATTCACAAATTCCAATAAAATATTTTTAATTTGTTTCACATGTTCATATTTAAATGTTTTGATATCACCACAATTACCTAATTTATAAGCAATAAATTTTTCACCATTAGAATCAATTTCAACCCATTTATTTATTCCTGGAATATTATTTAAATAACTATTTGAATCTGTATTTGAATTGATTGATTTTATTTGTTCATCAAATGAATTGGAATTTAATAATTGTTCTATTAATTCCCTTTGAGAATCAAAATTTTTAAAATTACTAAGATTTAATTCCAAACATATATCAGATAAATTTAATTTTAAATATTTTGATAAATTATTATCTGATTCATCTGACTCATCTGATTCACAATCATTATCTTCTTCATCATTATCATTATCATCTTCATCTTCATCATTATCAACAGATTCTTTTACATCAGTTTCATCATTATTATCTAAAATTAAAAAATCATCCAAATTCTCACTTGGATAATAATCATTAGTCCAAATATTTTTTAATTTATTTATCATATTGGAATTATAATCTAGATTTGTTTCCATTTCTATTGGATTTGGATTTGTTTCCATTTCTTTTGGATTTTGATTTGGATTATAATTTTCTTGATCTTGAGTATTATTTTTAAGCATATCAAATATATTTGTTAATTCATTTAAATTATCTAACCCACCTAAATTATCTAACCCACCTAACCCACCTAAATTATCTAACCCACCTAAATTACCAAACATATTTCCTCCCCCCAATTTACTAAACAAATCAATAGTATCCCCTTGACTAAACATACTCATTAAATTTTGTAATGAATTTGACTCAAATCCATTATTTAAATTCATTTGAAATTGTGATTCAACATCTTCAGAATTATTTTTAGTTAGATCCAATACATCTGTATCAGTATCTGTATCAGTATCTGTATCAGTATCTATATCTGTATCTGCATCTGCATCTGCATCTGCATCTGCATCCTCATCCTCATTTATATCCTCATTCATATCCTCATTTATATCCTCATTTATATCCTCATTTATATCCTCATTTATATCCTCATTCATATCCTCATTTTCATCTTCCTCATTTTCATCTTCCTCATTTTCATCTTCCTCATTCACATCCTCATTCACATCTAAATTTAAATTGTCTTGATCTTTTTTGGATATTTTATTTGATATGAAATTTGAACCAAATAATTGTCCGAATTGACCAAACTTTGAAAATTGATTAAAACCACTTTCAGACGATAAATTATCTGGGATATCAATCGATTGTGTATTTAATGATAATTCTAATATTTTTAAATTATCAATATCAAATTTACATTGAACAGGTTTAAACATAGGAATAATCATTTGTAAAGCCAATACAAATAATGGATTAATTTTTCCTGCAATTTTATTTATATGAGTTAATAAAGTATTATCTGCAAATACACAAATATCTTTTTGTTTATTTTTTCCTATATACAATTCAATACTATTTGTTTCAACCTCTTTTATTTCCTCTAAACCTTCTCCAGTTATATTTTTTTCTAACTTTAAAGTACAAAGTTTAAGGACTGTAAAGTTTTTACCGGCAAAATTCTTTTTTGAATATTTTCCTTCTAATTTCCATTCCATTTCAAATATAAATATATTATATTTAGTATTGTTTAAATAGTTTTGAAATAATATTTAAATATTTTAAATATAATTAAATAATGTCAATTATTAGAGAAAAAAAGAAAAAAATAATTAAATATGAAAAAATAATTTTACAAAAAGAATTAAAATTTAATATAATAAAAAAATATAATATTGATGAATTAAATAAATTTTTTGTAAAATTTAATCATTATGCATTAATCTTAAGATTACTTCATGATGATCCAACATTTTATTCAACATTAAAATTTATTCAATTAGATCAAACAAATGATATTGATCACTATCAATATTGTCAAATAATTTGGATACATGAACACTACGAATTAATTGAAGATATAAGATCAATAGAACCTGATATAAAACTTTTATTGTCAGATTCCAAAAATATAGGTTGGATAAGTAATATTCAATATAAATTGGCAAAAAAAATTATGAAAATGATTCCAGGCATATTTGAATCAGATAAAATTTTCACACATTTATATTCAAATAAATTAGACAATAATATTCCTACTAATAATCAAATTGACTATTTGATTACTATAATCGGGATAATAATATTATCTAATGAATTGGGATAAAAAAAATAAAAAATATATCAAAATAGATATATTGCTTGAATATGACAAATATATTCAACTTTTTTTTCATGTGAACCTTTAAAAATATTCATGTATGTATTATTCGGTATTATTTTTAACACATTTTTTATATTTTCCTTTAATTCATTATATTTTATGCCTTCTAATTTTCTTAATTTTGATTTTAAGACACTGAAGTAATTTTCTATACAGTTAGTATAGTGCTGGTAAGGACACGAATATAATAATTTATTATCTTTATTTACCAATGTTCTAATTGTTTCATTTCTATGACTACTTGCATTATCTAAAACTAATAATTTATTTTTGTATTTGTTTGTGATATTAGTTTCTATAAATTTATATAATCTAATACTATCAATTCCTCCTTTTTCATAGATTTCCCAACCAATTACACATGTTGTGCTAATTGCAAAAATTGCTGTATATTTTTTAAACACATCTTGTGATTGTGTTTTTATTGTGCATCTTTTACCTATTTCATTATAACAATGATTTCTTTTTTGCAATGCATTTATACTTGTTTCATCAATACATATAATATCATTTAAATTATATTTTTTAATTTCTTTATAAAATTCTTGTAGATTATCATTTATATTTATATCTTTTCCGAATCTTTTTATTGGTTTGTGTTGTATATGTGTTAATTTTAGTGAAATATTATTATCTTTAATAATTCTATTTACATGTCTTGCTGATATATTTAAATTTTTAAATTTTTCATTTAGTTTAATTGTTAAATCTTCCATTGTGATTGTTTTATTATTTTTTATTTCGCTTAATAAAAATTTAACATGTTCATTTGTTATTTTATATGATATTGATTTTTTACTATGTCGTTTAATACTTTTTTCTTTATTATTTCTATCAACCTATCTCATTAAACTTCGTGCAGAACAATTAAATATTTTACATATTTCTTCTTGTGTTTTATTTGATTTAAGATAATAATTTACAGCAGTTATTTTATAATCTTCACTTTTATGATTTGACATATATTAAAAATATTATAAAAAAATTAAAAATTTATGTTAATATTTGTTTCATCATTTAATTTTATCTTCATAATTATTGTAATTTCATTTTCAATACACTGATTTATAATTTCTAATAAACATTTCTCACAATCAACACCTTGAATACTTATTCCTAAATCTTTCAAATAATAAAATCCTTCTTCTTTTTTTTTTACTGTTTTTATATTTAGTTTTGAATTTTTTATTATTTTTGTTCCATCATTTATTATTTTGTATATATTTTCTAATATTGATTTATATTTTAATTTTATTATTTCATTATCGTTCAATAAACATGACAAAATATTAGATTTTTTAAAATCATATTTTTTAATATTGTTAACGTCGATTATATTAACACTCGTTATTTTTTTTAGAATTTTGTCTCCGTTATTCTTATTTATTATAGTATAATTAGTATTATCTAAAACAACTTTCTCTAATAGTACATCACCATTATCTAAATTTTTAAATTTATAGACTTCCATTCTTAACAATTATTATAATATTATTAAAATTATAATATTATAACAAAAAATCAATTTTTTATTGTATTCCTTTTCTTAATAAATTTATTTTATGTTTTTCTGTTTCATTATGATTTTTTGATATAATTATATCAAAAAATGAACCAAAATCACAAGTTTCACAATAAAATTTATATTCTTTTTTTCTATCTTCTATTGCTGAATGTTTATTTAAAAAATGGCTTTTTAATGACACTTTATTTTTATTTGTATATTCACATATTTTACATTTTTCGGGTTTTACATAATTATCTTTCTTTTTTCTTTCACCTGTTTTATGTAATGTCGTGTCACCGTGTTTTTTCCATTCACATTCAAACTTACATTTATAGTTGCATTTTTCACATATATATTTATAATTTACTTCTTTATCTTCCATTTTATTATAGTAAGTCCAGTTTAAAATTGTGTTTATTGACTGTTGTATTTTTTCTAATTTTAAACTGGACTTACTATAATAATAAATCAGTAAAAGAAATAGAAACAGAACTATCACAAAATAGTTCAAAAAGTAGTATTTATAATAACTTTCTTGAATATTGTAAAAAGAAAAATGAAACTAATAGATTATTATTTAGTCATTATAAACAAAAAGTATTTAGGAAATTAAAATTTAACAGATATACAAATACACAAAAATCAGAAAGTAAAATGATAAATAATTTTGAAAATAAATTCGGAAAACCAAATAAATGTACTATAATATTAGGAGATTATGATAAATGAAAAGAATATATGAAAGGAAAAGAACCAATAATAAACAGAAGAATAAGGAAAATATTTAGAAATAATGGTTATGAAGTATATTTAATAAATGAATTTCACACATCAAAATTATGTAATAAATGTGAAGAAAAATGTAGTCTATTTTTGATAAGAAAATCAAAAAATCCAAAACATAATGGAAAAGAAAAAAAGTCTGGGGTTTAACCTTGTGTTCAAACAAGAAATGTTAGTTAATCCACAACCGATATAAAAATTCAGGTCTGAATATGTATAAAATAACAGAATCAATATATAAAGGATTAGGAAGACCAATAAAATATAAAAGAATTTCATTACCATTAAACGATGGTAAATAACCAAATTTTTATACCTTGAATGTCGTTATTCATTTTTTTTTGAATTATAAAATCGGCATTTTAAATGTCAAAAGGTGTAAAACACTATCAAATATTAAAAATATATTAAAAAATAATATTTGTTTAGAATAAATTAATATTTAATAATTTCATCAACTAAACCTTTTTCCAAACACATTTGAGCATTCCAAATTACATCTTTTTTAAGCTGTTCGTTCAATTCTTCAGATGTTATTTTTGTTCTGGTCAAATAATATAATTTAATATGATCCATTAATTGATTGCAATTTTGAAAAGACTCTGATAAATTAGTGTATTTACCCCAATATCCAGCTCTTAATTCATGAATTAACATATATGAACTTTCTGTAATGAATCGTTTTACACCAGCTAAACTTAATAAAGTTCCTGCAGATGCAACAAAACCTTTACATATGGTATGTACTGGTACTTTCATTCCTCTTATTGTGTCAATTGCACAAAATACCTGATATACATAACCCCCATCAGATGTAATTGATAAGGTTATTGGTTTTGGTTCAATTTTAATTTCAAATTGATCTTCATAATCATGTAGGTCATTTCCCTTATCATCTTTTTTAATTTCTTGAAATTTTCTTTTTAATTTTTTTTGTTTTTTAAGAATTGATTGTTCCATTTTTAATAATTTATCAATTAAAATAGACATAGTTTTAGAATTTATTCCTGCATTAAAATAAATTGAATTAGTTTGTTCATCTGAATTGATAACTTCCTGTCCTTGTTCCAAATACATTTTTTCAATAGAAATAGTGTCCATTTTAATATTTATAATATTGAATATATTGTTAAATCATTTTATATGAGAATAAAATATTTTGATAAATAAATAATTATATGGTATTAAAATAAAATTTATTATTTGCAATCAAATAATGATATTATTTCAATATATAATACAAAAACAATATTATATGTTATATTTCATTAAAATTAAATTGTTATATTCATATTCTTCGTTATCATCTTCATTATCTTCTTTATTTTCTTTATTATTATAAACACCATTTGACGAATTTATATTGTTTAAAACAGAATTAATTTGATAATTTTTATATTCGTTATTACAATTAATGTACCAAAATAAACCGAATAAAAAATCAAAACAATTGATAAAAATAACACATCAATAAAATAGTTTTAATATTGGTATTGGTATTGGTATTGGTATTTGGCTGTAAATATTGATAAAAATTTAAATAATTCAACAACAAACACAAACACAAATAATAACAACATTTTATTTTTACAAGCTTCAAAGAAACTTTTATTTTTGGATTATTTATCATGGTATTAAAACCAAAAAATATCAATATATAATTGTAGATTAAGAGTAAATAATTAAAATTAGCATTCATTATCCAATAATTATGATAATAATAAATTAATTAAATTACATTAAAAAATCAATTTTCATCAAAAAATTGAATATTGGATATAATAAAATTATTATATTCAATATTATATTTATTATATCCAATATTCAATGGAAAAAGTAAAAGTAAAAGAATTTGATGCTATTATATATCATGGACCATGTTCAGATGGAACAGGAGGATTATGGTGTGCTTGTTATTATAAACCTATTTCTAACAAATATGCTTGTAAAGCAGGATTTAATCCAATAGGAAATTATACTGGGTTATCAGTTATATTTGTTGATATATGTCCAAAAATAAATTATTTATTAAAATTAGTCAAGGTAGCTAAATATGTTGTAATTTTAGATCACCATAAAAGTTCAGAACAAATGATTTTAGATAATAATTTTAAATTACAACCAATACAAAATCTTCATATAGAATTTGATATGGAAAAATCAGGTTGTCAAATGGCTTGGGATTATTTCTTTGATTCTAAGCCCAGACCATTTTTTATTGATTATATGGCAGATAGAGATTTATGGACGTGGAAACTTCCATTATCAAGGGAAATTAATACTGCCCTATGGGAATTAAATTATATTGACTCGTATGATTTAACCAAACTTACAGGATTATTAGAAAATCCTGAAGAAAAGAAAGCTTATTTGGAATCAATTGGTAAAATCATTGAAACAGGAAACAAAAGAGAAATTGACATTGGAGTTTCAAACGCTATTGAAGCTCAAATCAAATGGAATAATAAAACTTTTAAAATTTGGTTAGGAGGTAATGTTAATCCTGTTTTGAGATCTGAATTAGGTAATGTGTTATGTTCAAAACCTTTTGAAGATGGAACTTTACCTGATTTTTCTGTTTGTTGGCAATATGACCCAAAATTAGATGAATGGTGGATCAGTTTTAGAGGTGTGAAAAATCGTTCTCCAGATTTATCAGTTATTTCTAGTAGTTTTGGCGGTGGTGGTCACCCAATGGCTTCAGGTATCACAATAAAATCTCCTAAAGGTTTAAAAGAAATTTTTATATATTAAAAAAATTTGCATTTTAAACCTTTATTGGTATAAATTGTTTATGTATTTCAATACATTAAAATATTATACTGAGTTTGGAATCCAATATAAAAAAATTAATAATTACTTAACATATCATTTATAATTGTCTCAATTTGAAACAAATTATACCAATTATACAGACTGACATAAATCACCCTTTCAAGATATGAAATCTTAATTTGATGACGTTTGATTTTCAATTGGATTCTATCATGAATTATATTGAACATTTCACCAGTTAGTCCATGCAATTCCATAATCAAAGTTATTTGTTTTAATGTAAGATTTTTTCGTTCATAAACAGCAATATTAATTGAATTAGGTAAATTATTAAATTCATCTAAAACCCCAAATTCATCAAAATTTAATCCTTTGTATATTTTATCAGACCAACCATTTGATTTAACAGTTTTTTCCATTCCCATTGAATTTTTTATACCCATTGAATTTTTTATACCCATTAAATTTTTTTTTGTCTCTTTTAAAAATTTTTTTTTTATTGGACTTATTAATTTTGACGAATCTGAAGACACCGATGCTAAATTAGATAATTTGGAATTGGAAATATTGTCTTGACTAACTTGTTTAATTTGTTTAATTTGACTAACTCGTCTAACACGTTTAAATCGTTTAACATTGTTATCAATTCCAGATAATGAAGCTAATTCTAATGAATCATCATCTGAATCTAATATGCTATAAATGTTTCCTTTTACTTTTAACATGGTTTAAGTTTAGGTTTAATAAAATTTATTTAACTTGGATTAAATAAACAATTTATAATTAATATTTAATATTAAAAAACACCAAATAATTATTATTTCAATTTTTTTATCAAAAAAATATTTTTATAATGGACATTTTCAAATAATAAGGTTTTATTTTTTTTGTTCTTTAGATTCAACATTAATTTGTTGACGATATATGTTATTTTGATCAGGTTTATCGATTTTATTTGATGTTAATTTGTCATTATGTGTTTTTATTGTTAATAAATTTTTAAGTTGTAAATATTTATTTTTATATTTTAAATATTTTGATTTTGAATTTGATTTTGAATTTGATTTTGAATCCATAATATATTTGTTTAATATAATTATATATTTATTTTTTTGTTAAAAAAATTAGTATAACTATAACAATAATAATAACAATAGGCAAGTAATTATCCATTGTACTAAATGGTTCTATAATGTTATTTGATTGGGATTGAGATTGGGATTGGGATTGGGATTGGGAAATTTTATTTGCAATAAAATTTATAATATTTTCTTGTTCATTTTTTAATAAAATACTATTATTTTCTGGTTCAATTTTTAATTCAGATTCAGATTTGGATTCTGACTCACTCTTATATTTTTCTAATTCATTTAATTTTATTTTTAATCTCATTAATTCATCAAGTAAAAATTTATTGAATTCATCAGAATTATCCGTTTCTGATGAAATATTTGTTTCTGATAAAATATTTGTTTCTGATAAAATATTTGGATTCTGAACAATTTGAACCTGTTCATTGGGATAATTCAAATAAGGATATTCTAAATAATTTTCAGAATATAAATATGGATTTGGATTTGGATTTGGATACAAATACGGATTCAGATACAAATATGGATTCCAATACCAATAACCATCAACCCATAAATCATCATTCCAATATCCTCGATTATATTTCCAATTTTTATTCCAATAATATTTATTTTTCCATTTGTCATATCGTTCTGGATAATCCATATACCAATTTTGTTTCCAATTTTGTTTCCAATTTTTTTTATAATCTTTGTTCTGCCCAATAGAATTGTTTACACTATTGGGTTGGCTAGTTATAACATTTGATAAATCTAATGTGTTTGTGAATTTTTTATTATCTGGTTGATTTTTATTATTTGGTTGATTTTTATTATTTGGTTGATTTTTATTATTCATAGATTTTCCTAACATAGCACCTAATGCTGTTCCACCCAATAATCCAGCCGTCAAATTATTAGATAATTGTTGTGGTTGATTAAATGATTTGGGATTTGATGAATTTGATAAATTTGATGAATTTGATGAATTTGATGAATTTAATAATCCTGGTTGTGGTGATTTATTTTTTTGTACCGGTAATGTTAAAGTATTTGAATTTAATGTATTGGTACTTGATAAATATTTATTAGATGGGTTTGATAGTTTAGGATATGGGTTTGATAGTTTAGGATATGGGTTTGATAGTTTAGGATATGGGTTTGATAGTTTAGGATATGGGTTTGATGAAGTGTTTTTAGAATTTAGGTTTGATGAAGTGTTTTTAGAATTTAGGTTTGATGAAGTGTTTTTAGAATTTAGGTTTGATGAAGAATTTTTATATGGGTTTGATGAAGAATTTTTAGAAAAATATTCTATATTTTTATTTATTGGAATATCATTCATAACAAATTCATATTTATTTTCGTATTCATTTTGATATTCATTTTCGTATTCATCTTCAATAATATTATTTTCAGGCATTACAACATCATTAATATTGAGATAATTCATTATATATATTGATATTATAATATAAAAAAATTGATTATTTTATTATTTGTTTGTAAAACAAATAATAAAACAAATATTAAAATAATAGATGATTGGAATTGAAAGTTGTAATTTTAGTTTAATTGATATTCCAAAGATTTATCTTGATGAAAATTGTATCCCAAGTACAAAATCATCATTGAATAATTTTATTGATCAAAATCTAACATGGTTATCATCTACAGTAGCAACTAATAAAACAAATAAATGTGATTTTGAAGTGATAAAATCACAAATTGCAGATCAACAAGTTAAAATTGTAATGGATTCATCTGAATCAAATGATATTATTGATGATTTTCTTAGTGATGAAAAATATATAAAATCAAATAAATCGGATAAATCAAATAAATCGGATAAATCGGATAAATCAAATAAATCGAATAAATCGAATAAATCGGATAAATCAGATAAATCAAATATAACATGGGCTAATGAAAATACATATAGAATGTGGGATATTTTAAAATATGAAATTGGTGGATTTTTTTCTTTTCATACAGACAGTAAAAAAGAATCAGAACATATTGGTACAATTATTATATTACCACCAAAATCAATATTTAATCATAATAGTGGAGAATTAATATTGATTTTGAATGGACAAGAAATTACAATAAGTTCAGATACAGAAAAATGGTTTTGTGTCGTTTTTGATCCAAAAATTTTACATAAAATTAATAAAGTAACATACGGAACAAGAGTAATTTTTAGATCAAGATTATTGTTTAAATCATCTAATACCAACTTCAAATGGTATAATTTTTCACATGTTCTATTTGTAGATTCTGATATAAATCATATTACAACAGAATATTTTTCCAATAATGAATATAAAATATTGGAAGAGATTAAAAAAACAGAAATTCAAATAAAGTATTTGAAAAATCAAATGAAATCAAATAAAAAAGCTTTAAAACATAAATCACACCCTGTTATAGAAAGAATAAATAAATATTTTACTTCAAATGAAAAAAAAAATTTTATTATAGTATTGACAAATCAATATCCAATATTGTCTCCAAAAAAATTATTTAATGTTGATAAACTTATACTGAATCAATTATTAAAATTATACCCAGATATAAATTATAGACTTGTTGATGTAAAATTTAATTATTCTCATGATACTGAGAATGGTACAATTAATTTAGATATTGATGATTGTAATATGTCAATAGGCACATGTGATTCTGATAATCTAAAAAATAATCTAAATGATATTAAAATTTTTATGGGAAGATTTAACTTTGATGAAAAATGTGGAAAGTCAAATACTGATTCAAAATATAATGATCAATATTATTATGATGAGACACATGGTATTTCAACAGGATTAATTTGTACATTTTCAAATGGTATTAAAATTGTAAACACTAATAATATTACTGAAATAATAAAACAAATTAAAGTTGTTGATTCAAATGATGAATTCGATGATGAACCAATTATAGATCAAGAAACATTATTTGATGATTCATCAGATTCAACAAATACATTAGATTCATCCAATACATCAGAATCTGATGATTCAACAGACTCAGATAAATAAATATTTTTTTATTGAAATTAAATTATTTATTATCAAAATTATCTTCAAAATAATTATTTGATAAAACTTTAATAATTTGAATTGGATTTGTAGTCAAACTAAATAATTTATTGGTTATATATTTAATTACTCGTTCATCAACATCAAATATACTTGTTCCTAATTTTCCATCTGGTTCTGATGAATAATAAATATTTTTATAATTATAATCTCCAATTAATTCAATTATTTCTATAAATGCATTATCAATTTGTTTTTGAGTATGGGTATCTAATTGAAGATATCCACCATTGACAAGACTTCCTGTAGGAATACCTGCACTTTTTGGAATTTTTAATTGCGAATATTGATTATATTTTCTCATTATTGCATTTCCTGCTCCACTTCTACATGTTTTATGATATTCTTCATTATCGTTAAATATAAATAATGAATTAGAATATTTATCTTGTTCACACATCCAATTAAAATCACCAAATCGATTTGGTTTAACAAATTTTATTCCTGTTACCTGTATATTAAACATTGTGTTTATAACAATAATTATTATAATAATTATTATAATAATATTATTTTGAATTAAAATCAATTTTTATAAACAAAATTATTAAGAAATAAATTAAATATTTCAATATTCATAAAATAAATAATACAAATTGCCTCCATTGGTATTATCTATTTTATATTAGATAATTTTATAAATCCAATATAATTAATTGAAAAATTATTCCGATTCTTCTGATTCTTCCGATTCTTCTGATTCTTCTGATTCTTCTGATTCTTCCGATTCTTCTGATTCTTCTGATTCTTCTGATTTTTCTGATTCTTCTGATTCTTCTGATTTTTCTGATTCTTCTGATTCTTCTGATTCTTCTGATTCTTGTTTTGGTTTTTTATATGTGTTGAATGATTTTTTTTTATTTGTTTTTTTTTCTATTTTTTGTGCATCCGGATCTTCATTCCAATATTTAATTTCCCAAATATTTAATTTTGATTTTCTTCCAAATCGCTGTGCTCGTCCTACCAATTGTATTTTAAGTTTTTCTTGGACGTTATGAAAAAATATAATATCTGTTGTATATTCAATATTTAACCCAACACCAAAATATGCATTATCAATTAATAATATTTTCACTTCAGGATCATCTCTAAAAGCAACAAGAATTCTATCAATTTCTTTTATATTGCCTCCATTTAATTCTTCAATTTTTATCTTGTAATCAATTGAGTAATTTTTTAAATAATTATTTAATCCCCTAAATTCTGAATAAATAATAATTTTATTTCCACAAGCTTCCAAGATATTATCCAATATTACAAATTTATCATATTTTGATTTTGATAAAAATTCTTTTACTTTTCTATCGGTATGTAAATGTTCTTCTACCCACACATCCGGTTGATGGGTTTTATTACATGTTAAACATGTATTCGGTTTTTTATCCCAACAATTATCACATACCAAATCATTGCACGGTGATTTGTGAGCATGATCGTGTATATGAGTTTGATTATTGTTGGTTTGATTATTGTTGGTTTGATTATTGTTGGTTTGATTATTATGGGTTTGATTATTATGGGTTTGATTATTATGGGTTTGATTATTATGGGTTTGATTATTATGGGTTTGATTATTATGGGTTTGTTCATTGTTGATTTGTTCATTGTGTATATATGAAAAACATTGAATACATAAATTATATTTATTTGATAAAAATTTTATTAATTCCATTCTCTGTGTGTAAATTTGTTTTTTTCTTAATGTTTTTGCTCTTGTATCTGGTGCTTCAACACGATTTCTTTCTAAATCTTTTAAAACAGCATTAGCATCTCCAATCGTTTTATTGGAAAATTCATATAGGTGTTTAATAAGTTCTTGATTTGATTTGATAATTCCTCCATTGCATTCCTGTCTTATATTAGAATAATCATGAGCATTAATGTATTTGATTTGTTCTTGATCTAAAATATTAGATAGTACCAAATCAATATAAAAATCTTTACAGATAAATTTTTCAATATTTGGTTTTGGTAATTTAATATTAGAATCAATAAATTTAGATTCACACCAACATTCATTTGTTAAAAGTGTTGGTAGATATAATTCATATTTACCAATTTTTGCTTTTAAACTATTTGAATCAAAAACACTTGATATTGAAGCACTAATAAACCAAGTCATGTTTGAATTAATTGAATTAACTAATAAATTTTTCATACTATCTGCTTCATCAAAAAATACTCTTCTAACAAATATATTTAATGAATTAACAGTTGCAGCAAATACATCATACATTAAAGGTGTTGTTATAATTATATCATTTTTGTATAGGATTGATGAATCTGTATAAAGTTGATTAATTTCTTTATAATCAATTAAACAATTGTATCGTAATTTGTTTCCTAAAAATTTTTCAATCGCATTTACCCATTGTCCATAAATATTATGGGGAACAACTATTATATTTGCACCTTTTGAATTAAAAAATTTAACTGAATAATATATTAGAGCCAATACAACAAATGTTTTTCCTGAACCCGGTTTATCACTCATTATACCAAATGGTAAATTTGTTTTAGGAGCTTTATCATCTAATTCTAATACTCTATATAATAATGTTTCTTGATGAGGTTTTAATTTAATTTTAAATGGATTATCGGTTATTGGTAATCTTTTTGAATTGACATCAAGTCCATTTGTTCTTCTTAAATTTCCCACATACATATGATTTTGGTTTTGATTTTGGTTTTGATTTTGGTTTTGGTTTTGATTACCCATCCCATTTATTTGGCTTGATAATTGTGCTATTTGGCTTGATAATTGATTATAATTTGGAATTTGATTATTTGACATATTCATCGGGATATTATTTGGCATATTATTTGGCATATTATTTGGCATATTATTTGGCATATTATTTGACATATTATTTGACATATTCATCGGGATATTCATCGGGATATTATTTGGCATATTATTTGGCATATTATTTGGCATATTATTTGGCATATTATTTGGCATATTATTTGGCATATTATTTGACATATTCATCGGGATATTATTTGGTATATTATTTGGTATATTATTATAATTAAATTGTTGATTATTAGGAATAGTTTGTTGATTATTAGGAATAGTTTGTTGATTATTAGGAATAGTTTGTTGATATGGATTTAAATTATTAGGATCATATGATAAATTTTGATTATTAAAATTCATGATAAAATATTATATTTAAATATCGTCATAATTATAAAATCTTTTATTTTTTTTAATATAATTATAATAATATATTTAAGTATAAATATTAAAATGTCTCAACAATTATTAATCTTAATTTTAATTATTATTATGGTTATATTATTTGTTTATAACAAGTATTTTAATTATACAATAACAGATTCAACAAATATAACATTGGATTCAACAAATATAACATTGGATTCAACAAATATAACATCGGATTCAACAAATACATTATCAGATATGACAAATACATTATTACAACAACCTCAACAAAAAAAACCAATAGAAAATGATAAACCAATAGAAAATGATAAACCAATAGAAAATGATAAACCAATAGAAAATGATAAACCAAATTCAATAACAAATTCTTGTGATAATTTATTAAACGAATATATAAAATTAAATAATTCTAATAACAATTTAAACATTTTAAATAATCCTATTCCACAAATAAATTATGGAGCAATAAAAACACATGGTTTCCATGATAAAAATCAATATATAGATTCTTTAATGAATTTAAATCATTTAGAAATAGAATTTCCTCAAGAAAACAATATGCAATGTAAGTATCAAAATCATAAACCATATTCAAATCATAATATTATAAATAAATATAATGAATCGGATACTAATTTAAAAAATGATAATTTTGATACAGTAATTAAATTTAATAAAGATTATCTTGATTCAAAAAATATTATTAATTCAATGACAAATACAAATCAAACAGATTCAAATTCAGAACCAAATTCAAATTCAAATTCAGAACCAAATTCAGAATCAAATTCAAATTCAAATTCAAATTCAGAACCAAATTCAAATTCAAATTCAAATTCAAATTCAAATCCAGATCAAATAGAAAATTTTAAAATACAAAATAATAAAAAAAATCCCAGATACATTTGGGTATATTGGGAAAATATAAATAGAACAAAATATCCAACATATATAAAATTATGTTTGGACACAATTATTCAACATTTAGGAACTAAATATAATTTAGTATTGGTTAATGAAAAAACAATCAAACAATATTTACCAGATTTACGTGGTGATTTTGAAAATTTAAAAGTAGCCCAAAAAGTAGATTATTACAGAATAGCATTATTATACAAATATGGTGGGATATGGATTGATGCTGATATAATAGTTATGAGAGATTTTGATCAAGTATTTAAAAAATTAGATGAAGGTTATGATTATGTTGGTTTTGGTTGTACTGGTTATGAATGTTCGAATGGATATTTTAGACCATCTAATTGGGTAATGGGTTCTAAACCAAATGGTTTATTAATGGGTAAATGTTTGGAAAAATTAAATGAAAAATTAGACAATAGAAATAATCAAGAATTCCAAACAGACTCAACATATCATGATTATGGAAAAATAATATTATGGGATTCATTGGATGAATTAAAACAATATGGATATTCATATTATCATTTTTCATCCGAATATGATGGTTCAAGGGATAAAAATAAAAATTGGATTCATGTAAATAATTTTTTTAGTACTGGTCCAACTGAATTTTTATCGGAATCAAAATTATTATTCATTGTTTTATATAATAGTGAAATATCATCTGATCCCAAATATAAATGGGTTTTAGATTCTGATGAATCCAGATTATTATATGGGAATGAATGGATTTGTTTATTATATAGAAAAAGTCTTGGTATACAGTAAATTGTTATTCCAACATAATTTTTTATTTTTACATCAAAACCAAAATTTTAAATCTTATGAAAAAATTGATATTTTAATTCTCAAATAGTACTTTATTGTAAAATATAATATAATAATTACTTTTATATAAAAATTAAATTGTTATGGGGTTTCATCATAAACAAATATTTTTGGATAATTCAAATAATTCACAATGTTATTTATGTTGGGAACCAATCGACTATTATTTAAAATTTGATTGTTCATGTCATAATTATTTGCATTATGAATGTGTTGGAAATATGCAAATAAAAAAATGTGTTGTATGTAAAAAAAAAATAAATTTATTTCAAATAACAAATCCCAATCCCAATTCCAATACAAATAATTTACTATTTAATAAAATTTTTTATGAGATAACTTTATTAGATATTATTTTAAGAAAAATTAAAATTAAAATAATATTGGATATTATTTTTGATATTTTAAAAACACATTGTAATCTTTTTACTCTGGGAATATTTATTTTAATAAATTTTACTTTTATATTTGGATTAGTAATACCAATTTATATTTTAAATATATTTGTAAATTTAATCAAAATTATTTATAAAAAAAAATTGATTTTGTAAATTAATGTATCACAATTCATTAATTATACTTGTAACACCAATATATAAAATTAAAATATGGATCCTACAGAAAAAATTGATAGAAAGAAAATTATAGAAAATTTTAAACAAATACAAAAAGAAGATACAGAACGTACACAAAAAGAAATCAATGATTTCAATACAAAAATAAAAGAAGAAACGAAAATGAGAATTATTTCTTATCAAAATGAATTTTTATTGGAAATAAAAATTCAAGATATTAAATTAATTAAAATATATACTTTTGCAACTAATTACTTTGAAACTAATTACTTTTCTATTGAAAATTTTGAAGGTATTTGTTATACTATTGAATATAATAATGGTGAAATAACTGATATTAAACATATTACTGAAAAAATATTTAATATTCTATATACAAAACCACATTTTATTGAATTTTGTGATGGATATAATATTATTCATTTTTTACACATATAAAATTTTTTTATATCTTTTATCCTTTTTACCCCACAATAAAACACAAATGTTTTAGTACTATTGAAATATAATTATAAATGAAAAAAGTATATTTGTGTAATTGAATCTTTGTTATATACACCCTTGAAGATTTAAAATGAGACAAAACAAATAATTTTTATTGGTGTAAATATAAAAATTATTGGACAAACAAGTGAATCTGAAAATACAATAACTTATAAAGAAGCAAAAACAACTATATAAGTTATTAGGAAAATATTTAAAATCAGGGTATTTGAAATATAAAAAGGTCGAATATATATAATAATTATTTAATATTAGTTTTTTTCTTATATAGAATTATGATTTTTATTTGTTTTTTAGTTGTAAGTATTTGGTTTTATATTTAATGTATTTTAAATTATTATTATCACCTCCAATCATAATATCAATTTTATCTTCATTAAATTTAGAAACTAAGTCAGAAATAAGTATATTTGGTATTCCTAATTTTCCATTTAGTTTTACTAATGGATTTCTTGTAATTGGAGATAATGGAGTTTCATTTGCTTTAAATATTTTATATAAAGTTGTATAAGAATAAGTATATCCATCTGATGCAATATATGGTTGATTAAATAATTCTAATGAAACAGGATCTTTTAAATATTCAAAAGTTGATCTTTTTTTCTCAATTCTCTCATCTAATGAATGTATTTTCGATATACATTCAAATATTTTTTTAACATCATTGTTTGATAAAACTGAACCTTCATTCCAACCTACATCAGTACCAAATGATTTTAATTCAATTGATTCTCCATCTCCTTTACCTGTATAAAAAATAACATTTCTCTTAAATTTGCCATTGTATTTTTTATATTTTTGTGGATTTTCTTCCATAAATTTTTCCCATTCACCATTTACTAATAAATTTATACTATTGCCAATTCCACGTTCAATATTTAAACATTTACTTATATGCCATAAATCACTATATTTAATAGGAGGAATAATTTCAATTGGAACTTTTCCTGTATATAAATCCATCTATATATATTATAGACATTAATTTTTTAATTGCAAGATTTTAATAATTTGGTAAATTAAAAATTTTATTATTTTTTTATAATATGATAATATTATAAATGAATAATCATAATTTTACAGTAAATAAATATTATATATCACTTGAAATAGATACAAAAAAATTCAAATATAGTGGTTATGTATGTGTAAATATCACAATTAAAAATAAAATAAAACAACTTGAAATTAATTTAAAAAAATTAAATATTTTATCAATAAAAATTAATGATAAAATATCTAATTGGGAAGAAAAAACAGATAAAGAAATTCTTTTGCTTCAATATGATTTTATTCCAAATAATTATCGAATAGAAATTACATTTGATAATTGCATCGGAAATGAAACAGATGGATTTTATTATTGTCATAAAAATAATAATTTAATATTGTGTACAAATTTAGAACCAGTAAGTGCTAGAAAATTTATTCCGTGTTTTGATGTACCTGATCTTAAATCGATATTTGTACTGACAGTTAAAATTGATAAGGAATTAATGGGAATATCAAATGGTTCAATAAAAACAACATATACCGATAAAAAAACAAATAAAAAAATAATTGAATTTAATCCAAGTCAAATAATGTCAACATATTTATTGTGTTTGATTGTTGGAAATTTAACTAAAGTATTAACCCAACCGTTAATCACAAATGATAATGTTTTGATTAATGGATATTCTATTTTATCTGATAAAAATTATATGGGATGGTCAATATCTCATACCAAACGGGCTTTAGAATTTTTTTCTGAGTGGTTTGGAATTGCTTATTCATCTGATAAACTTGATATAGTATCGATTCCTAATTTTCCATCTGGTGCTATGGAAAATTGGGGATTGATAACTTTTAGAGAAGAATATATATTATTATTAAATCCAAATGATTATTTGTCTATGATAAAAATTTTAAATGTTATATATCATGAAATAGCTCACCAATGGTTTGGTAATCTTGTAACAATGAAAAATTGGAATGATTTATGGTTAAATGAATCAACAGCAACATATTTTTCATGGATGGCTTTAGAATTAAATTATCCAAATTATAATATCCCGGAATTATATTGGTTATTAGAATATAAAAATGTTTTTTTATCAGATGGAATTACTAATACTCATCCAATTATGATAACAAATAGTACTAGATCTGACAATCTAATTAAACCTGACAATCTAATTAAATCTGACAATCTAATTGAATCTGACAATCTAATTGAATCTGACAATCTAATTGAATCTGACAATCTAATTGAATCTGACAATCTAATTGAATCTGACAATCTAATTGAATCTGACAATCTAATTGAACCAATCGATTTATTTGATGAAATTACTTATAGTAAAGGTAATAATATTATCAGATATATAAGCAATTTACTTGGAATTGATAATTTTCAAAAGTCAATAAGAAAATATCTTAGTCTAAATCAATATTCAAATCCAGAATCATCTCAATTATATGAATATTTTAATGAATTTTCCACCGATCCTTCAATAAATTATATTGAATTAATGGAAAATTTGATAAAAACAAAAGGATATCCAATATTATATTTGGGAAAAGAAAATAACAAATTTTATATTAGAATTTGGACTTTTAATTTAGATAACACAATCAATAATACATTTCAACATATTGTATTATTAAAAATAAAATATTTTGATGGAAAAAAATGGTTTCAAATAATAAAAAAAATAGAACCAGGAATAAAAAATTTTTTAGAAAAAACAATTACTGATAACAAATTTATAATTAATCCGGATAATTATTTATTTTGTATTTGTAAATATGATAATTTTATCCCATATTTAGAAAATATGAATCAAGTAGAAATAATGAAATATATACATGATGAATTTATACTATGTATGTATGGTTATACGGATTTGACAAATTATCTTAATTTATTATTATTGGTATTTTGTTTAATTAATTTGGAAAAAAATTATTTATTATTGTATACGATACTTGTGGATTTAAATAGACTAATAGAAATATATAAATTATCACATGTGAATCCAGATTTAATAATAAATTTTATTAAAAATAATTTTTCCGTTAAATTAACAGATATATTAGAAAAATTATTTTTAACAAAACCAAAATATATTGAAATGATAACAGATGTTATTTTTTATATTGAATCTGTTAATTTAGAAAATGTTCATTTTATTAAATTAATTAATAAATTATATCGGATTCAAAATAAATTTAATAATTATAACAATTATTATATGTCCAAATCAATATTTAAAACAATTATGAAATATAATCAAGACCAACAAATTAATAATATATTATCAATCATAAAAAATTGTAATAACACATTGGTTGTATCTGATGGTATTGAAAGTTTATCATTGTTAACTGATAAAAATTTTCATTTTGTATTTGATCAATATAAAGAATTAATTAAATCTCAAGATTATGTATTATTTTTTAGTTCAATAATTAAAATTGTATCTAAACAAGAATTTTTGATTGATTATTGGATTGGGTTTAGAAAACAAATTTCAAACATAAATGAAATACAATTTAATATATTAAAAAATATGTCAACACATATATATATAGGTGTTCTAATAGACAAATTACTCGGGTACACAAGTTCAATATACACGAATAAAAATAGATTGATTCTTGGAAAAATTACAAATATATTGGAAACAAATAAAATTGTATCGGGTATTATTTAATTGTATCGGGTATGGTTTAATTGTATATGATTGTAAATTTAACATTTTTATTATTTTGCTTGTACTGTATCGGATAAATATTTATTGATTAAATCAAGATGACCCGAACCTTCGTATTTTCTTGTAAAATTACCTTTTTTTGAAATTAAAAATGTTGGAACAGAGTCAACAGATATATCAAAATAGTTCTTGTCTTCTAAAACATCTGAATTAGCATCCACATCCAAATCAACAAATTTAATATCATTAAAAGAACTGTAATTTTCCTTTAGTTCCCTATACAATTCTAAAAATTGTTTATTTTTACATGGACCGCACCAACTAGCACTAATTTTTATTACCACACATGTATTTTCTTTAATAGTTTTAGCGAGTGATTCAGCAGAATTAATTTTATTTTTGTTTAAAATTTTTTCCATATTTAAATATTATATATTTATATAATATTTAAATTTAATTTATTTGTTTAAATTTATTTGTATTTGTTTAAATTTATTTGTATTTGTTTAAATTTATTTGTATTTGTTTGTATTTGTTTTTTTTGTTATCTTTTTATTATAAATCTTTATTAGCATGTTTTGCATAAATAACTCCAATTAATAAAATTGCTAATAATAATCCAATAATAAATTCAGTAATATTACAAGAATCACAATAATATTTGTCTGAGTTAAAATTTTCAATCTGATATGCTGATGGATAAGCATCTGGGACACATCTATTAGCACCTGCTGCACCTGCTCCACAAATATTAGCTGGTTTAAAAATATATGGATTAATTTGATCACAAGTTCCATCAGATACTCCTGAAACATGCATATTAGAATTTATCCCATATAACATTTGATTTGTTAATGGATCATATACTGTATTTTGTTCTTTAGCATATTTTCTAATTGTCTTACACGAATCATCATAATATCTTGTATCACCTTTTGATGTGATATTTTTTTCAAATTCATTTTCTCTAATTGTCTCATCCCATATAATAAAATCAGTATTCATTATAAAAATAAATTTACCTATATACTTGACAAATATAATTTTTGTATTGGAACCATAAAAAAATATATTATATATTTTTTTTATATATGCTTAAAAAATGCAATATTTAAATTCTAATTATTATAATTTGAAACATTATAATTTGAATATACCAACATAAAATACTAAATCAATAATGAGATTTTTATTCCCATAAACTTGAATAGTTTTTTTAGTAAATTTATAATTGACACTACCTATTTTCTTTTTAAATTTTGATGATTTTATTAAATTTTTAAAACAATAAAATAAAATTTTATTTTTAATTGAATAATTGATTTGTTTAATGTCATTAGAATCGGATGATTTTTCGTATCCTATCCAGTTTTTTGTAAAATCTTTTTCGGCATAAATTTTTGGATTTGCATAATCTCTATAAAAAAAACCAAATTTTATATTTTGATTCTTAATGAAAATAATTTTTCTTAAATTATCTGTTAATTTATCAAAATTTACAATATAAACATCCGATTCAAAATTCCATCCTCTTGTTGATTCTTCAAACAAATATTTTTCTATAAAATTTCCAAGTGTCTTTAACATTGTTTCTTGTGAACTTAATGTTTCTGTTCCTATATAATTTACCAAATCATAATTATTTGTCTTAGTTTTAGTTTTGGTTTTATTATTTTTGTCTTGGATATTGATTATTTTATCTTGTTTTGTCAAAACTTTATTATAGATTTTTTCTAATTTATTATTTATTGTTGAATTATCATTTTTTTCTACATCAAAATCCCCAGTCATTTTTTTTAATGATTTTTTATTATTATTAAATTGAAATAAATGTCCAAATTCAGATTTAACCGATTTAACCGATTTAACTGATTCATCAGATTCAACTGATTCAACAGATTTGACTAATTTAACTGATTTGACTAATTTAACTGATTTAACTGAATTAGTTTCATTATCTTCATTATATTCATTAGCTTCAATTTGATTATTATTTATAATATAATTGTCTTCTAATAAACTTAATTCTTGTTCGTAATTTATATTTAGATTATTTGATTGGTAATTAGATTTGACTGTGTTGGTGAATTTGTCTGAGTTATTGGATTTAATTTTATCTGATATAAATGAATTATATCCAGATGAAATTTCACATTTACATTCTTGACTATTATTATTTGAGTTTTTTTTGTTATGGATATTATCTTTTGGAATAATAATATCTTCATTATAAATTAGTAAGTCTGGAATATATTTATTATAAGTATTATTTTGTTCAAGCCATTCTAATTGTTCTTTTTTTTCAATAACTTTAACAAAATTATCGTATTTTTGTCTTATTTCTAATTCCATTATATTTGATATATATTTTATATAATAATTTTTTTATATTGTTTAGATAATTTTTTATATGTCATGGATATATAAAAAGATTGGGGATTTTTCCAAAATATTATTTCATTTGCTCCAATACAAAAAACATGTTCCAATATAAAAAATATGTTTCAATATAAAAAACATGTTCCATTCCAAAAAATATGTATTAGAATGTGATATATTAAAAGATAATGAAAATAACATAATAAATCCATTTGGTACAATGATTAATGATTTATACGGTATAGCCGAAACAAAAGAAGAAATAAATTTTGTTAAAGATAGTGTAAATAAATACATTGGTAAAATGATGAATCCAGAAAAACAAAAAATAATATACAAAGAAAATTTAAAATGTTCTAATGTTAATGATTTAAAATTAATGTTTAAAAATGATATGGATAAATTATATACTGGTGATTTAGATGATGTAGAAATTAACAAAAAAATAGATGAAAATTTATCTTATGATGATGTTTTAAAATTAATGTTTAAAAATGATATGGATAAATTATATACTGGTGATTTAGATGATGTAGAAATTAACAAAAAAATAGATGAAAATTTATCTTATGATGATGTTTTAAAATTAATGTTTAAAAATGATATGGATAAATTATATACTGGTGATTTAGATGATGTAGAAATTAACAAAAAAATAGATGAAAATTTATCTTATGATGATGTTTTAAAATTAATGACATTAAGAAATGACATTGGATATATTGAAGATACACAAAATAAAAATATGGTTTGGCATTGGAATTTAAAAGAAAAGAATAATATGTATGTAGGTCAAGACAATAAACCATTACATATTTTAATTAGAGATATTGCCTAATTATATATTTTAAATATGATAAACACTTTACAATTAAAAAAAGAAGATATTATTGAAATAAATACTGATTGTATTTATATTAAAAATTCTAATAATTATGATTTAACAAAAATAAATAATAATTCTAATGACTTTAAGGCTTGGAAGACTACAAAAGGTTATAAAAAAGAACAATTACAAAATTTTAATTTGAAATTAAATGAAAATGAACCTGATGATATAAAATACTTTTATGAACTAAATGAAAACCAATATAATTTTAATTTAGAATATGCGGGTAGTAGTAAAACTTATAGAATAAAAGAACAAATTAAAAATGAAATTAAAAAAATAATAAATATTCTTATATTATTTTATCATCTTTTAATGATTTTATTACTGAATATAGAAAAGATGGTTTAAATGCTTATACAATAATACATTATATTTATCACAATAAAACAATAAAAGAATCCAATATATATGTAGATGAATTTGGTATATGTTCTATAAATGAAATATTATTTATGTTTAGACATCAAAATAAACAAATTCATTTATTTGGAGATTTAAAACAATTATGTCCTGTTAAAAGTAATAAGGTTAATGAAAACTTTTTAAAACAAATTGCATATGATTATAATACAAAATGGACAAATAAAAGAAATACATTTACAAAAAAATTTTATGATGAATTGATAAATGAAAAAGATATTGTGAATATAAATAAAATTGTTAATAAATATAATTCACCAATGATACAAGCCGACAAAATAATAGCATTTTATAATGATACTGTTGATAAATATAATAGAATAATGTTAAATAAATATAATAAACAATTTAATGAAAATTTAATTGACATTGATATTCCAGTTCTAAACACTGAAAATAATTTGAGTGTTAAAACTTTAAAAGGTGAAACGGAACAAATTTATAACAGACATTCATTTAACATTATTGAAAAAATAAATGAGACCAATGAATATATTATTTATGATGGTATAAATAAATATATTATTTATGATGGTATAAATAAATACATTGCGAGTAAAGAAATATTATTAAAATATTTTAAAGTTGCTTATTGTATAACATTATATACATCGCAAGGAAAAACATTTAATAAAATTTATTATGTAAAAGATGAAAAAGATAGAAATGCATTAATGAAAGATGGAGCGTTATATACTTTAATTAGTAGATTGAAATTTAATGATAAAGAAAAATATGAAATTGAAATATTAAAAAATAATATTTTATTTGATAATGAATATGTTAAAAAAATAATGATTTTTTGTTTAGAGCATTGCGCTTTTTAAATGCCGGTTTTTTATATAAAATATAATTAAAATAATTTAAAGAAATATCAATAAATATATATTGATAATAATGAAGG
>Ga0316217_10000148_pt1 | contig 106135 bp, 89 predicted proteins | sample 1anoAmetaG_FD_203633 | JGI IMG/M metagenome (GOLD analysis project Ga0316217, IMG submission 203633) | Freshwater microbial communities from Trout Bog Lake, Wisconsin, USA - 1anoA | ecosystem: Environmental > Aquatic > Freshwater > Lake > Hypolimnion/Profundal zone | place: USA: Wisconsin...
GCGGCAGGATGTTGACCGTACGCGCAGGGTCGGCTTCAACCGTCGCCGGAAAAAGGAGTGAGTGGGGACCGCTTTTCACGGCGACCTGCTGCACAACCACTCGCGAACGTAGCGCCGAGCCCTGGGGGATGACTATCTTGTCGCCTTGATGAGTAAAAGCTGGTGATGCCGTGTCGGTTGTACCCTGTTCAGCGGGTTTGCTCGTATTGGACTTGCTGGCGCTTAACCAGACACCTGCCGCGATGACTATCATTACGCCGGCTATTATGGCAATGCGCTTTCGCTGTGGATTGAAATTTAAAGCGGTCATGCGAATTCCTCTGATTTTTTTGGAATGAGCTTTCCGTGTTCAACACCTTCCCGCTCCAAGGTGCTGGTTTTTAATCCGATGTTTGCGGATCTAAACTAGTAAACATAACATGAATCAGAAATTGTGAGCAATCATTCTATCTTACGATGTCGAGGGAAACTGATAAATATCTTAAAAACTCAAATGCGCCCGCAGGCCATAGATCTCCGCCGGTCCCCGGTCCTTGTTGCATCCCGGATTCTGGATAAACTGGAAATCCGGGGTGATTTGGACATAGGGGCCTACCTGAACACGGTAGTAGGCTTCAAGCACTTGCTCCAAACCGTAGTTGAGGCCGCCATCCCCCAGAAGCATGCCGATTCCTCCGGCCGCCAGATAATCCTTATGCTGCGTTGACTGGCCGTTGATTCCATATGCCAGGCCTATGATGTCTGCCTTCCTGCCCCAATGGACTCCATTTAATTGGACGCCGAGACTTGCATGGCGGTCCGATTCAACATAGTTCCAAGTTTCATGCGTGCCGTCGTTCCAGCCGAGGCGGGCGAAAATGCCGGTTTCCCCGTCGTCGGCCAGCGGTTGCTCGAAATTGACCGCGAAACCATACTTGGTGCCACCCTGCTTTTCGACATTAAAGAGACTGGGGACTGTGGAGGTGGCACGGCCGAGCGCCAGCGCCGCATGGTAGTCCCCCATGCGCGATTCGTTGAAATAGGTGAGCAGGCGGACCACTGTTCCCACATTGTTCGGCTTCAGGGTGAGTTCAAGGTTGTATCCTAGTTCCTGCGTGTTCATCCAATCAAAATTGGCGCCGTTGACCGTATTGGGTACCATGAAGACCCCAAGGGCCAGCCGCCAGCGGGGCTGGTACAGCGCGGTGGTGACGCCGTAGCTGTACCCCCGCGTATCTGCCGCATAGTCCCAGGCGGTATTGAACAGGAAATCGTAGTTCATGAACTGGGTTCTGTTATTGTTGGCGTAACGGTTCTGGTCGAAGTCGTCGGTAAGGGCGAGTCTGCCGGCCTTGATTTCCCACCTGCCGACCGGCTGCTCTCCAGGAAGTTGGTCCACGCCCCGCTCCACCTTCTCAGTTTCGGAGGAAAGCGGCAGGGAGTATTTGAGATACATCCTCGCCACATATGGGGTCTTGGGCAGATTCGAAGATCCTGCCCTGATAACGTCCCCGTTGACGTTTCCGTCGAGTCCCACGCCATCGCTCACCCCGTTTCCCCGGAACAACTCGATGTCCAGGTAGGCCTGAAGCGTTGAGGTTATCTGTGAGCCCAGATACACACCATAAGTTTGGGTGGAATCGCGCCAGTCCTGACCGCGCGTGGGTTGGAAACTGTTCGGGCCGGCATAGGGGCTGTGGAACGGCGGCACGTTCTGGTACACGCCGTTGAACTGTCCTCCCAGGAGCTTGGGAAACCAGCCCGGCAAGGGCTCCGGAGCAGCAGGCGCAGGACTGGCCGGGGCGGCATCTGTCGTCGGCTCCGTACCAGCTGGTGTCGTGGCTTTCAAAACTTGTATTGGTGGACCAGTATCTGCATGGGCCGTAGGGGGGGCGAGCGCTATGGCTCCGGCAATAAAGATCAGCAAAATGTTCAACAGCTTTTTCATGACAGGCTTCCTCGGATTGAGCAATTCCCCGCACGGATCGCAATCATTTCAGGGTGAAAGAAGGCGATCACGACAGCAATGTCTTGTCGTTAAAGCGTTTCGTTGAAATTTTGATTCGAGACAAGGCAGGGATGGTAAAGTTTTTTCATATCCTCTTGTTTTAGTATGATGTTTTTACAGCCAAGGGGTGGACAATCATGTTTTGATTTCAATATGACGTGTCTTGATAACCTGTCAATTATTTTTGTTCGCGTTAGCAACATGTGGCTGATTAATGTTCTAGCCCCATGATATCCCGGTAGGTCACGACTCCCCTGATGACATCGTCCTCTGTTGTGACCGGCAACGCATCAAAATGATACCGGGAAAATTTCTCCTTGGCATCCTCGATGGTGTCTGTCTCCTCAAGACTGATGACCTGCGTAACCATGATATCCTGAAGGTGCGAGTCGGGCTTTGCCATGAGAAGTTCCGGGAGGCTTACGACACCCTCAAGTTTTTCCTCATGATCGACAACGTAGATGTAATCCAGCACATCCGCCTCTTCTCCGAATTTGCGGAACGCACCTATGGCCAGTTCGGTCGGTATGCCCGGCAGCATCCTGATGAAGTGCTTGGTCGTCAGGTTGATGATGGTGTCGTCCTGCTCTTCAAGGAGCGATTCGATTTTTTCCGTCTCGGTGTGCTCCATAAGGTTCATGATCTCTTCCGCTTCCTCCGCCGGCAGGGCCGAAAGCACGTCCGCCGCCTGGGCCGGGGTCATCTCATCGATCAGGTCGGCGACTCGTTCCTTGTCCATCGAAGAGATCAGGCTGCGCTGTACGCGCGGCTCGATCTCTTCCAGGGTGTCCGAGGCCTGGTCGTCGTCCAGTTCGTTGAAGATGGCCAATCGTTGTTCCTCTGAGAGTTCCTCCAGGATGTCGGCCAAGTCGACCGGGTGGATCTCCGGAAGCGTTTCCTTGAGAATTTTCAGTTTAACGTTTCCCTTGAAACTCCCCATCTTCTCGGGCAGCGGCTGCACATAGGCCCAGGAGATGGTCTCCTTCTTGAACATCTCGGCCAAGTGGTAGACGAACTCGACAACGTAGCGCAGTCCCAGGCGCTTCAGGAGCCCATACCTGCTGAAGTCCACGTCGGTGGCGTAGAGCCTTCCGTGGCGCAGCACCAGTTTGACGTCGTAGACGATATCGATCTCGTTTTCGTCCAGGTCGATAACCTTCTTGTCCAGGATATGATCCCTGAGAAGGACCTGGGTCTCTTCCGGCTCTCCCTCGAAGGGGGTCATGTCCTGGATGTCGAGGACAACCTCATGCTGCCCCAGCGTCTCCACCCGCTCGAAAGGGACCATGAGAGTCTTATTGCCGAAAGGTCGGGTGACGATGATGTGGGTCACTTCCGGGATTTTTTCGGACTCCCTGATGATCAGATCCCCCAGTTTCCCGACCTTCTTCCCTTGGACAAAGGCCTTTGCACCGATCAGGTCGCTCAGGAAATAGACCTTCTCCGTCTTCTTATCGATAAAGGTATTCATGGCGCACCTCGTTTCACAGGAGAATAATGAACTTGTACAACAACAGCCCGACCAAAAGGATCAGGTACAGGCGCAGGAACAAAAGCGAGGCTTTCACCCAGCCGGACATCTCCACGTTCGGCTTTGCGTACTTTTGGTTGATCTCTCGGATCTTGCTGAAGTTATGGGAAAAGAAATCTCTGATCATGATCATACCTCCTTATTTGAACATGTCCGGGAACAGGGCGCTCATCCCGTAAAGGGTGGACAGGATAACAATGACTACCACGATGGTGCACGTGACGATATTCTGCCACAGTGTATTGGTATATTCCCCCATGGTCTTCTTGTTGTTCAGGAGCAGGATCAGGAAAACCAATGCTGCCGGCAGCAGGGTTACCGCCACCACCTGGACGAAGAGGGTGATCAGCACTAATGGCGCCTTGGGGATCAACACAACGCATCCGGCCGATATGAGGGATACGAAGTAGAATCCGTAGAACCAGGGGGCCTCACGAACCTTGTTGTTGAGCGAATGAGCCCAGCCGAAGACCTCGCCGAGAGCCCAGGAACTGGCGAGCGAGATGCATACCGCCCCCAGAAAGCCGGCATCGAACAGGCCGATGGCCATGAACACGCCGGCATATTTATTGGTTTTCATGAGCATCAGTGATGCCTGGGCCGCGTCATCGACATTGATCCCTTTCAGGATGGTGCCGGTCACAATGACGATGAAGATCGCCACCACTACGGTCACGATCGATCCCACCAAGGTGTCAATTCTCCCCCAGGGGATCTCCTTCTCCTTGGTCCCCTTGTCCACAACCGCGCTCTGCTGGAAGAAAAGCATCCATGGAGCGATGGTTGTGCCGATGTTGGCCATGATGAAGAAGAAGAGGTCGTTGGTAAAGCCTCCCGGCGGCATGTGCGGTATGAAGCCGTCATGCATGAGATCATGTACCGACGGATTGACCATGAAGGCGCCTGGGATATAGATCAGGTTCACCAGGCAAAACAGGATCGCGAGCTTTTCCCAGGTCCAGTAGCGCCCCTGCACCACCATTATCAACATCACGATGCAGATGACGATAACGGTCAGCCAGGGCGGGATGCCGAAGATCCTCAAGGCTGAGGTCATGCCGATGAACTCGGTCACCAGGGTCAGCCAGTTGACAAAGAGCAGGTCAAGCAGTGAAAACCACCCCCAAAAAGCGCCGAAACCGGCAAATATCGCTTCGCCATGGCCCCGCTTGGTGACCGCCCCCAGGCGCACGGTCATCTCCTGAACATAGAACGCCACCGGGATCAGGAAAAGAAGAAACCAGATCAGGTGGTAACCGTATTTGGCGCCGGTTGCGGCGTAGGTGGTGATGCCCCCTGCGTCGTTGTCGGCAATCATGACCACAAGCCCCGGACCGGAGATGATGAAAAAGAGCGAGATCGCTTTCCAAACCCTGCGGAACTCGTAATAGATATTTGATAATTTAAACATTCCTGATCTCCTCCCTTATGTAACGCATAACCAAGCTATGTTGCCGCTGCATGCGATTTGCATGCGTGTTCCCTGACGTCAGGTCCAGGGCGCACCAAACTGCACACGACATGTTTCCGCTGGTGAAAAGCGCAAGTCTGCAACGATAATGTAAGGAAAAGGAAAATCCGACTATGGATTTCCTGCTTTAGAGTAACACCCGTTCCATGCGAACGGAGCAGTCAAAGCAGGGGAGAGGAATCGGGAGGGCTTTAACTGGATTTCCGCTTAAGGAACGGGATGGATAATGGATATTCGCAACTATGACTGTCCAATTGGTGAAACCACCACCTTTCCTCTTCGAAGAATGAGCAACAAAAAAGGCCATGGAGAAACCATGGCCTAGTGAAATAGATAGACTCTGATTCCCCACTCGTAGGTTTTCGGCAGTGCACAACGTAGGTTCATGAACCAGCTACCTTAAGTAAAGCCTTAATCCGGCAATACCTGGTCTACCCATTGGCGTCTTTCGACGTTTCCGGGCAGTAGCCTGTGTTTGTGCAAACGCCTCATGCTAACGAGGAACATAACTTTTTAGATACTTACACCCCCTTTATTTTTTGTCAATTATTTTTTATAAGCCTGCACATTAAACAACAACCTGATAAAAAAAAGGCTGCACTTTGCAGACGCCACGGCATTATTCATAGCGCTTGGCGGCGGCTGGTGGAACGGCTAAAGTCTTGCCTCCCATGGTCCTTTGCCGGCGAGCCCAATCGAGCGGGTGGAGACCCTGCTCAAGAGGAATATCTCCTGGCACCTTGAAAAGCAGAGTTCCTGAACGTATACTCTTTCCTGAACCGTGGGGCGTCACGTTTTGCTCTTCTCAACAAGGCTTTCAGAGCTGGGACGGTAAAACTTCAGAAGGATTATTCGGGATCAGCCATATGCTCACACAGCCGCAATGCCAACTTCAAATCAAAGCTCTATCCTTGTTGGGCCGTCTTGGGCTCACCAACGCAAGACCTGTGCGCCTGCGTCGCCTCAATCCCTATCGTCTTGATTTCATTTTATTTTTGAAACCCCTTTTGTCGCCGATCCTGATCGTGTCCATATGCTTTTCAGCATTTGCGTCGTTTGCGGAAGAACAGTCGTGGCCTCAGAACGCCTTTTCGGTCCGCGACGAGAACAGCGCGCTTGGCGGGCATGACGAGAACTACACGAACGGGATATCAATGGCGCTGACCCGGAAAGGGAAAGGACCGCTGGGCTGGGTATGGGATCTGGCAGGAAGCGGCGATGGCGAGCGGTTTTCCACATACGAGCTGACCCAACTCATGTTTTCCCCCCGAGACCTCACACTCAGTAACCCGGACCCGACTGACCATCCCTACGCAGGGCTGCTCTACCTCGGCATTACGACCCATCTGCAGCGGGAGAACAGCCTTAACAGCCTGAAACTCATTGCCGGTCTTGCCGGACCCGACGCGTTCGCTGGGGATGTCCAGAAGTTCGTCCACAGGATAGAGGGTTATAATGACCCCCAGGGATGGGCTTATCAGATCAAGAATGAGCCGGTTGTCAATCTGTTCTACGAATACCGTTACAAGCAGGCGCTCACTTCTCCTGATTCCGACCTTGGAATCGAACTGATCCCGATGGGGGGGGCTTTTCTGGGCAACTATCTTATTCAGGCCGAAACCGATGCGCAGTGCCGCATAGGTTACCATCTCCCAAAAGACTTCGGTACCACGGTACTGCGCGGGAGCGGTTATTTGCCGTTTCCTCAGGAGGACAAGGTACGCCATGCATGGGGCATCTATGCTTTTGCAGGTGGGGGCGCAAGCCTGGTTGCCAGGAACCTGGTGCTCGACGGCAACACCTTTGCGCACAGCCGAAGCGTGGAAAAAAGGCCTTTCCTGCCGGCTGCGGAGGCCGGAGCTTCTCTCTGGACGCGGCGGTTCCAGGCAACCCTCTCCTACGTATTTTGGGGCAGGGAATACTATGGCCAGCAGATAAGGGAAAATTATCTCTCCGGTCTTCTTTCGTGTTTTTTTTAAGTTCTTTGCTGACTCAGCCCACGACAGGAGAGTCTTCATGCAGAATCCGGAATTAGACGCAAAAATCGTGGCTCGCGGCAAGGATTTTTTCTCCGCCATCTCCGGGGAAAAACCGTCTCTCTTCAACAAGGGGGCCTGGATGGGCAAGGTCATGGACTGGAGCATGCAAAACGAACAGTTCAAGATCCAGATGTTCCGCTTTGTGGACGCCTTTCCGTCGCTTACGAACCCAAGGCTTTTGACCGACCATATCCGCGAGTATTTTGGCGAGGAAAAGGACATGCCGCCGGTACTCTCCACCGGCGCCAGATTGGCCGGCATGCTCGGGCCGCTGGGGGGGGCGGTGCTCAACAAGGTCATCTCCGCCAATATCCATGAGATGGCCCGCCAGTTCATCGTGGGCGAAAATACCGTGGAAGCCGTCAGGAAGATGGAGAAGCTGCGCAAGGACGGTTTTGCCGCCGTGGTGGACGTGCTCGGCGAGGCGACGCTTTCGGAGGAGGAGGCCGAGGTATACGTCGGTACCTGCCTGGAGGTGCTGGACGCCCTCAATGTTGAACAGAAGGGATGGAACGATCTTGCCGGACAGGGGGGCGTTCCGGGCCTGGACTGGGGTCATGCGCCAAAGGTCAATATATCGGTCAAGCCGACGGCCCTGTATTGCCTGGCCAACCCCCAGGATTTCGAGGGCTCGGTCGAAGCCATCCTGAGCCGGGTGCGCCGGATCTGCGCCAAGGTCGTGGAGATTGGGGGTTTTTTGTGCATCGACATGGAGACCCACCGCTTCAAGGACATCACGCTGGAGGTCTTCCGCCGCCTGAAGATGGAATACAGGGATTATCCCCACTTGGGGGTCGTGCTCCAGGCCTACCTGAAGGAAACCGATAAGGACGTGGCCGACCTCCTGGCCTGGGCCAAGGCCCGGGATAGCCAAATATCGATACGTCTGGTCAAGGGGGCCTACTGGGACTACGAGACGATCAGGGCCAAGCAGATGGGGTGGCAGATCCCGGTCTGGTCCATCAAGGCGGAAACCGATGCCGCCTATGAGCGGCAGGCGCGCATGATCCTGGAAAACCACGAGGTCTGCCATTTCGGCTGCGCCTCCCACAACATCCGCACCATCTCGGCCGTCCTGGAGATGGCTGACGAACTGCACGTGCCCAAGAAGCGATACGAATTCCAGGTGCTGTACGGCATGGCCGAACCGGTGCGCAAGGGCATCCTCAAGGTCGCGGGGCGCATCCGTCTCTACTGTCCCTACGGCGACATGGTGCCGGGCATGGGGTACCTGGTGCGGCGCCTTCTGGAAAATACCGCCAATGAATCCTTCCTGCGTCTGAGTTTCGCCGAGGAACCCCGGATCGAACGCCTGCTGGAGGACCCGGAGAAGAGCGCGGAACGGGAGCGGGGCGAACGGGCCGCAAAGCCTGAGAACCCTGTTGCCGCCCCAGGCGGCATGCCCTGTTTTGAAAACGAACCTATGGCGGATTTCACCCGCGCCGACTACCGCGCCGCCTTTCCGGCCGCAATCGCCCGGTTGCGCGCCACCCCGGACAAAACCTATCCGCTTTTTATCGACGGCCAGGAGGTGGCTACGACCGACCTGATTCCGACCGTCAATCCTGCCAAGCCGTCGGAGGTGTTGGGCCGGATCTGCCAGGCCGGCATCCCCGAGGTGGCCAAGGCCATTGAAGCCGCCAAGGCCGCTTTCCCGGCCTGGCGGGATACTGAACCCGGCGAACGGGCACAGTACCTGCTCAAAGCCGCTCGCATCGCCCGCCGGCGCGTCTTCGAACTGTCCGCCTGGCAGGTGCTGGAGATCGGGAAGCAGTGGGACCAGGCCTATGCCGACGTGGGCGAGGCCATCGATTTCCTGGAGTACTACGCCAGGGAGATGATCCGTCTGGGAGCACCCCAGAGGCTCGGCAAAGTTCCGGGCGAGTCGAACCGGTATTTCTACGAGCCCAAGGGGCCGGCGGCGGTCATCGCCCCGTGGAACTTTCCGCTGGCCATCAGCGCGGGCATGGTATCCGCCGCCATCGTGACCGGCAATCCGGTTATCTACAAGCCTTCCAACTTAACCGGCATCATCGGCCATCACCTGGTGGAGATATTCGGGGAGGCGGGGCTGCCGGCCGGCGTGTTCAACTACGTTCCCGGCCGGGGGAGCGTGATTGGGGATTTCCTGGTGGATCATCCGGACATCGCCCTGATCGCCTTCACCGGTTCCATGGATGTCGGGTTGCGGATCGTCGAGCGGGCCGCAAAGGTCCATCCGGGCCAGCGCCACGTCAAAAAGATCATCTCCGAGATGGGGGGCAAGAACGCGATCATCATCGACGACGATGCCGACCTGGACGAGGCCGTGCCGCACGTGCTCTACTCGGCCTTCGGTTTTCAAGGGCAGAAGTGCTCGGCCTGTTCGCGGGTCATCGTCCTGGACGCGGTCTACGACAGGTTCACCGAGCGCCTGGTCAAGGCGGCCAAGGCTTACCGCATCGGTCCCTCCGAGGATCCGGCCAACACCATGGGGGCCGTGGCCGATGCCGTTGCCCGGAAGAGCATCCTCGCGTATTGCGCTCTGGGCAAGCAGGAGGGCAAGCTGCTCTATGAAAGCCCGGTCCCCCAGGGAGAAGGTTACTGGGTGCCGCTGACCATCATCGGCGGCATCACCCCGCAGCACCGCCTGGCCCAGGAGGAGATCTTCGGCCCGGTGCTGGCGATCATGCGCGCCAAGGACTTCGACCAGGCAATCGAGTGGGCCAACTCGACCAGCTTTGCCCTGACCGGCGGCATCTTCAGCCGCAGCCCCGATCATCTGGCGCGAGCCCGCCGCGATTTCCGGGTCGGCAACCTGTACATCAACCGCAACATCACCGGCGCCCAGGTGGAACGCCAACCCTTCGGCGGGTCGCGCATGTCCGGCGTCGGCACCAAGGCGGGCGGTCCCGACTACCTGCTGCACTTCATGGACCCGCGTGTGGTAACGGAAAATACCATGCGCAAGGGGTTTGCGCCGATGGAAGCGGATGACGACATGCTCAAATAATTTAGATACATGACATTTCTTCGCAATTTCGGCTTCACGTCTCCTCGTCGCCCTTCGTCTTCCTTGCCTTGAAATGACACGTTGGGAATTCGGACACTCCGCGGTCCGCACTGTGTACCTGGTCGTTCTGACGGCTTTAACCCCTTTCCAAAAAGCTAATCTGGATATAAGCGGCGTGTAGCTCCGCTCGGTCGTTTTCGAGTCACGGTTTGGAGCGCCTCCACCACGGAACCGGCTTTGTGGTTGCCAACAGGGCGGTTTATGGGTAAAAGGGGGTATACAACCAGATTGGAGACGGCAACAATGCATGCATCCGAGTGGAAGATAGGGCCGGAGTCTGTGCGGATGCTGGAGTTGGGGCATCCGTGGATCATTGCCGACGATTATACCCGGCGCTGGCCGGCCGGCCAGCCCGGCCAAGTGATAGAGCTTGCCGACGGCCATGGCAATTTTCTGGCCACGGCCCTGCTCGACCAAGAGGACCGTATCGTGGCGCGGGTGCTGTCGCGGGAACGGGTCCGCCTGGACCGCGCCTGGCTGACAAAGCGTTTTCAGGCGGCCTTTGAGCTGCGCCGCAGCCATGCCGACCTTGGGGACACCGATGCGTACCGGCTCGCCAACGCCGAGGGGGACGGGCTTCCCGGCCTGACCGTGGACCGTTACGGCGACTACTTGATGGTTCAGGTCTATTGCACCGGATGGCGGCCGCACCTGAAACTGTTGACCCAGGGCCTGAACGACCTGCTCTCGCCCAGGGGGATTTACGAGAAGACCCGTCCCAAGAAGACCCGGGAGTTGGAAGCTGAAAGCGACACCAAGAGCTACGGCCGGTTGCTGGCCGGTACGCAGGCGCCGCCGCGCCTGGAGGTGCGGGAAAACGGCCTCGCCTTCCTGGTCAGCCTGGAGCAGGGGCTGAATACCGGGCTGTTCCTCGACCAGCGCAAAAATCGTCGCGACCTGATGATCCGGTCATCCGGCAAAAGGGTGCTCAACCTGTTCGCATACACCGGCGCCTTCTCGGTGGCCGCCGCCTCGGCGGGGGCAGAGAAGGTCACCAGCGTTGACGCCTCATCCGGTTATACCGAGTGGGCCGTGGCAAATTTCGGCTGCAACCGGCTTAATCCCAAGCGGCATGAGTTCGTAGTGGGGGAGTGCCTGCAGGTGCTGGCCGACCTGGACCGCCGCGGTAGCCGTTACGACGTGGTGCTGATGGACCCCCCTTCCTTTTCCACCATTGCCAAAAACCGATTCACGACCCGCGGCGGCACCTCCGATCTTGTGGCTGCCGCTCTGCCGCTTCTGAACGACAACGGCCTCTTGATCGCCTCTTCCAACCACCAGAAGGTGGATGCGGCCGATTATCTCAAGGAGCTGCGCCGCGGCGCGCTAAAGGCCGGTAATGAACTGAGGGTTGTAACCCTGGCCGGGCAACCGGAGGATTTTCCCTACCCGGTCACCTTTCCCGAGGGGCGCTATCTCAAGTACGCCATCTGCGTAAAGGGGGCATGACCAGGCAGGGATTTCCACCCGACGGCAAAGATGGTACAATGTGACAATCGCAGGGTAGGGGATCAGCCGGTCCGGTTTGTTAAAGGCATCAGCGCCAATACATCTCACCCGGCGCTCCGCGCCACCCCTCCCTCATGGAGAGGGGGTGATCCGTATCCCTTTTCCATGAGGATCCAAAGGGCCTAAAGGGGCGGATGAGGGGGATTTTAGCGGACGATGCTGAATAATCGACAATCTCTTTATGACGAGGAACAAATGGCTGTTGAAATACGTGACGCGGACATAAAGATCGAATTCTACCGCGGATCCGGACCGGGCGGCCAGCACAGGAACGTGACCGACTCTGCGGTGCGCATCCGCCACCTGCCGACCGGCGTCGTAGCTCAAGCATCCGAGAACCGTTCCCAGGCGCAGAACCGTGAGGTTGCCATGGAACGGCTGCGGAATGCGTTGGAAAAGCGCGAGCGCAAGGTCAAGAAACGGATCGCCACCCGTGTGCCCAGGAAGGCACGGGAAGAGCGCTTGAGCGAGAAGAAGATCGTGTCGCAGCGCAAGCGGCTGCGCACGACGCTTGATTGAGGACTGGAAACAAATGCTTTCCGCATCCGGACATACCATCCAATGGCTGAAGCCAGACATAGGCGAAGAAGAGTGGGAATTTTTCAACCACCCCGACAAGCAGGGTTTCTACCGGCGCCACGGCATTGAATGGGAGCGGCTGTCGTCGGCCTTCGACCAGGGCGTCCTGGAGCCCTACCCCCGCACCGGACTGATCAGGGGGATAGCGGTCAGCGGCGCCTATCACCGGTACGAAGACTATGCGAAGTACCTGGCCAAGGCAAAGCGGGGCTACCGGAGGAGTTACAGCGCGATGGAGGAGTCTTTGCAGATGGCAGGCAGCCTGATCATGAAAGCGCCCATCATCCTCTGCTGCGGGGAGGAGGCCCTGCTGTTCTCCGGCTACCGGAGGCTCTGCCTGGCGTGGAATTACGGTATGGTACCCTATGTGTGGCTGGTGCCCCTGCCGTAGCCGCTTTTGGCTGGCGGGACTTCACGCAGGGGACGTGTTGAAAGATAATTTGGGGATATAACGGCATACGCTTCCGTTTTGCCGGCAGCACTTAAGGAGGCAGTCATGAGTAAACTATTCTCTCCGCTTGCCATGCGCTCCGTAACATTCCGCAACCGCGTCTTTGTCTCTCCCATGTGCCAGTATTCCAGCCGGGACGGTCTGGCCACCGACTGGCATATGGTCCATCTGGGAAGCCGGGCCGTAGGGGCGCCGGCCTGGTGAACCCGGCCACTCCCGGACCCCTCGTCGGTGATGCCGCGACTGGCGATCCGCTGCCCCACTTCATCACCTGGCGGGACGAAGAACGGAGCCGCGGTAATGAGTTTTTTCCCGCAGAAAGGTGCGGTACTCCAGGTCCCGGTACTTGCGGATGTTTTCGATCCTCTGTTTGCGGATGAGGGGCGGCAGGCCGTCGTACGGCACCGCTGCCCACGGGCCTTTGCAACTGGGCGCCCGGTACCAGGTTGTGCCGTGGTAGAGGTAGAAGTTGTCATTGTCGTACACAATGTCGTAGAGGGCTCCAATCCCCACGTAGAAGCCCAGACTGTGCGGCATGATGAAGAGAGGCGGGGTCGGGAAGGCCATGTTGAGTTGAGCGGCCATGGCCGGCTGCGGGGTCGGGGCACCGGCTGTTGCTTTCATATTACCCCGGCAGCCGCTTGTCATGGCCAGGACAACGACGATTGCTGCCGGTAATCTCGTGTGCATCTGGGGTCTCCACGGGCCTGATTTGGAAGGCATTACTCTGGTGCCCCGGTCGGGCGCGTAGCGCTGATGCCGGTTATGTAGACCGTCAGGTCGCCGTTGGGGCGCCTGATGACGATCTCGTCGTCTATTTTTTTGTGCAGCAGGGCCTGGCCGACCGGAGAATCAATGCTGATCCGCCCCTTGCTCACATCGAATTCATCCGGTCCGACCAGTTTATAACAACGCTGGTTGCCATCCTCGTCTTCATAGCTGACCCAGCAGCCGAATGAAACCATGTGTGGGTTGGCCGGCGCAATGGCCGGCTTGAGCAGTTTGAGCCTGCTCCCCAGGTGTTTTAGCTTGCGATCGATTTCCCGCAAGCGTTTTTTGCCGTAGATGTATTCCGCATTTTCCGAACGGTCCCCTTCCGCCGCCGCGTCGGACACCCCTTGAACGACCTTGGGGCGCTCCACCCGCCAGAGGTAATGGTACTCATCTTCCAGTTTCTTCAGTCCTTCAGGTGAAATCAGGTCTGTCATAATCCATCCATATAGATTTGCCGGGACTGGATGCTGCCCGAGACTGACGGCAGCCGGGCAGCATAGCCGGTCGATGTTTCGTGGATAAGTATCCTGTTTGGTGCATAGTAATTATCAGGAATCTCGGCAAGGGTGCGGACAAAAATAAAGCCCCGGATCTCTCCGGGGCTTTATCAATCACGCTATAGGATAATGTGATTAAACCCTGGTAACGTTTGCGGCCTGCAGCCCTTTCGGACCTCGGGTTATTTCGAAAGTAACCCTGTCGCCTTCAGCGAGGGATTTGAAGCCGTCGCCAACAATCGCGGAAAAGTGAACGAAAACATCCTCGCCACCTTCCTGCTCAAGAAAACCAAACCCCTTGCTGTCGTTAAACCATTTCACTGTTCCATTTACCATGACGTTACCTTCTCCTGATGCTGCTCGTTTGATGTGTCCGGACGAACCAAAGACGTTTTGACACCATATCAATGTTTTATCTACAATGTCAAACTTATTTAATGGTGGAGTAATTATTTTATTCTTTCATGCCTGCCCCGGCTGCGCTCCACTAGCATCCATCTTGCTTTTCCTTATACGCAACAATTGACCCCGCCTCAATCCGGACTGAGTGCGCAAGGACCGAACCCAGGAGATCATTCACCCAAATCCTTGATTTTTCATTTGCATTTATTGCTTCGGAAAGCGTTTTAAAAATAGTAATGGAAATCATTGCGCCATCTCCCAGATTGATCCAAAAATATTCGACGAATCCCGGCAAAGCGGATACAAGAGGTATAAATACTTCATCTACTTTTTTTGCAGCGGTTTCAGGATCCTTCACCCCTTCATAGCGTCTCACTGTAGCATACATCTTAAGTTTCATGCTGCTCCCCTTTTTATTACTGACTTAAATGGATCCCGAACGTAACACTATCCACTTATATACCCGGCATCACGTGCAATTGCAAACAATGAGGCTCATGTTAGTTACTGCGGCATTTAAAAGTCCGAAACCGCTATTTTTTATCAGGTGGTAACGGATGGAAACTACTCTAGAATTTATAGGTGAAAGAAACCCCTTTGCAATTACCGTCAACCATGGGAGTTAAGGTAAATTTATTTGGAGTATCCATCATATGGTATTTAACGACCGCCTTGCCGACAAAATAACCGACGGCGGCGCCGAAAAAGACGTCCGAAGACCAGTGGTAACTTCCATAAACACGTGAAACCCCGGTCAAGGCTGCCAAGCCGTATGCAATAGGCGGGACCCAAATCGTATCTTTGTATTCCTCGGCAATAACCGATGCGATGGAAAAGGAAGAGGTAGTGTGGCCCGAGCAAAAAGACAGGTTGTTCAGATTCAGGTGGGGACCATTCCATGCGCTGGGCGGTGCCCCGGTATCTGGCCGGTCACGTTGCGCAATCACTTTTATCGTGTTGGTGAATAGTTCGCTTATGGCAAGACTTTCTATAGCAAGCAGGGATGTTTCACGGGCCTTTTTGTTGTCGGCCAAAGAGCCGTAAAGATAAAAGGCGCCGATAGAGGGTAGGGAAAAAAGAGGATTCCCAAGAGCGTCTCCTACGGAAGCAAATTTATTAAAAACCGGATTCTGGTGGGATTGGGCAAAATCACGGATGTTGCCATCCAAAAAATATAGGCCCCCGGTAGCTCCTAGAACAATTCCGGCCTTCATCCAGTCAGATGGATCCCAATGAAGTGGAGAGGCAACGATCTTTCCCGTATCGGTAAAAATGCCTTTGACATATCCTAGCGAAATTTCATCGACCGGTACTTTCGGGCTGGGAGTCTCAGGCTCGGGAAGAGCTGCATTTTCCGATGGAGTAACACTTTGTGCCACAGTAGGAATAATGACGGATTCGGCACAGGCTGGAAGAGAATAAAGAATAACATTAATGCAGGAAAGGCCGATTATTATAAAAAACAGGAAATTGACAGGTGCTTTGCAACAGAAGTTTCTTCGATTCACAAGTTCTCCGTGTATCAGCTCGCATAAATTCTCCTTTTTTTATTAAAATATAACAATTCAGCCCAGAACATTTGTCGGCTACATTTATTGGAAGGCAATCAGGCATATTTTGTTTAAAACACAAAAAAACCGAGCCCGAATATCCTGTGATATTGCGGCGACCCGGCTGTCTACGTGAGACCCTTTAGGTTTTCCGTCCCATCCTTGCGGGTGGTTTAGTATTTTCGCGTGCCTGCTCCTGGCAATCATAACAACGCGTGATATAATCTTAACGAATCGGATTGCTAAGAGCAAGCCAATTATTCTTCTATCACTGCGACAAGGTATTCTTGGGTTCCGGATATGAGAGGACGGCTTTTTATCATAAAATTATTGACTATTTTAGCATTGGTGCACCGATTGGCTGGCTAAGCAGGCTTCACAACCTCTTCCCATCTGTGGTTGACCGGGTAATTTCGGGCTTTCTTGATGACGTGTTTCATATAACTGCAATTTTTTAAATTCGAAGCGGCAATGTTGCGACATGAAATCAGCTGCATTTTTCGCTGCCGCCGGGAGGGCGATAACCATTGGCTTTTTCTATTATATCCAAGCCACACAAGGGCACATTGATCCCTATCGATTATTTTAATCTCGTCTCCAAGGCCATTCGCAGATCCGGCGTCCGGTATTCATGCGACCAGCCTTGCGAGGAATCCTTGAAGATCCTTATTGATTCGATCAATGCTGAAGCAGGCCTCGGCGTTTTCGGACAGATAGCAGTCCGGCAGCATCTGCTCGAATTGCTCGGAACCCGTTTCAAACTTATTGATTGTTGGCGGCGCACGCCGGAGATACAGGCGCAGGCGATCAACCCGCAAATTATTATTACCGGGATGCCGAAGAGCGGTTCCACTTTCCTCCATCGCCTGTTGTCTCTGGACGCTAACAATCGTGCACCGCGGATGTGGGAGGTGATGTTTCCTATGCCTTTGCCGGTCTGCGATTCGACTGTTTCTGATCTGCGTATCAGGAGAGCCGATAAAAGGCTTCGTTGGTTGCGCTGGACCCATCCCGACATCGCCCAGGCACATCCAATCGGCGCTAGGATTCCTCAGGAGTGTGGAGAAATTTCCTTCTATTCCTTTGAATCCAATGCTTTTTTGGACATGTTCTCGATTCCGGCCTACGAAGCGTGGTTGAGAAGCCGTGACATGAGGTCCGCCTATGAATTTCACAGGAGTTTCTTAAAACACCTGCAATGGCAGTGTCCTGCCAAGAGGTGGGTGCTGAAGTCGTCTGATCACGTACATTCTCTGGACACTCTTCAGAAGATCTATCCGGATGCCCATATCGTTTTTCTCCACCGCGACCCCATGAAGGTCTTGCAGGCGGCATCCAGTCAGATGACCCTTGTCAGGGGATTATTCAGCAACAAAATAGATCGCCGCCTTTTGGGAGCATACGAATCCCGCGAGTTAATCGACAAAATTCAAAAACTCATGGAATTCAGCGACAGCCGGACCATTGGGGAAGATCGTTTTGTGGACATCCGCTATCAAGACCTGGCTTCAGACCCGGTCGGAGTCGTTCGTGCGATCTACAAACATTTCAACCTCAGCCTTCCTGTCGAAGACGAGTCCCGCATGGAAGCATTTGCAAACGAGGAGCGATCCAAGAAGAGGTCCGATAAATATTCGCTGGAGGATTTCGCCATCAATCCTGAGCAGGAACCGGCATGTTTCGAGTCCTACCGTGAGCGCTACCGTCTCCGGCGCGAGCTGTCGTACGAGAGAGCAAGCCCGCTGTCAGTTTGCCGCTTTTCCCCAAAAGTGAACAATTAATAAATCTCTCCCGCATTGTTCTCTTCTGGTCATCCCCGACAAAAGTAATATTTTTCGGGGGGTCGGCTTGCGTTTCATGTGGAGGAGATGGTATAAACAATGCTGCAACGGCCATAGGGACTTTTCCCTGTGGTTTTTTATTGAAGGAGCCTTTAAAGCATGATCCACCTGTCCAACCTCACCCGCCAGCATGGCAGTCAGGTCCTCTTCCGCGATGCCAGCTTCCAGATCCTCCCCGGATCAAGGACCGGACTCGTCGGCCCCAACGGGGCAGGGAAGACCACCATCTTTCGCATCATAACCGGAGAAGAGGAGCCCGACGGCGGAGAGATTACCTGTGCCAAACGGACCACCATCGGCTATTTCTCCCAGGATGTGGGCGACATGTCAGGATGTTCGGCCCTGGATGAAGTCATGTCCGGCTCAGCCGCCACCATGCAACTGGCTGAAGAACTGCAGAGGATGGAGTCCGCCATGGGCGACCCCATGGATGATGACGCCATGGCGGCCCTGCTGGAGCGTTACGGCATCGCCCAGGAGGAATACGAGCATCGGGGGGGCTACGATCTGGATACCCGTGCCCAGACCGTATTGACAGGCCTTGGAATCGGCCCGGACCGCTACAATCATCCGGTGGAATCATTCAGCGGCGGCTGGAAGATGCGCATCGCCCTGGCCAAGATCCTGACCCTCAACCCTGACGCGCTGCTTTTGGACGAACCCACCAACCATCTGGATGTCGAGTCGATCATCTGGCTGGAGGAGTGGCTGGCCAATGACTTCGACGGGGCGCTTTTGATGACAAGCCATGACCGGGACTTCATGAACCGTGTCGTGTCACGCATTGTCGAGGTGGCAAACTGCACCATCACCAGCTACAGCGGCAACTACGACTACTATGAAAAGGAGCGGGACATACGGCGTGAGCAACTGCTTGCATCCCATAAGCGTCAGCAGGAGATGCTGGCCAAGGAGGAGGACTTCATCGCGCGCTTTGCCGCCCGAGCCTCCCATGCAGCCCAGGTGCAGTCGCGGGTGAAGAAGATCGACAAGATCGAACGGATCGAGATCCCTGCCGAAGAGCGGACAGTCAAGTTCAAGTTTCCGGATCCGCCTAGAAGCGGCGATGATGTGTTGGTCATGGAGAATCTGGGCAAGGTGTGGACAACCCCTGATGGACATGAACATCCGGTTTTCAGCGGTGTCTCCGGCGTTGTCCGCCGCCAGAACAAGGTAGCCGTTGTGGGCGTCAACGGAGCCGGAAAGTCCACCCTGCTCAAGATTCTTGCCGGCCAGACCGAACCGACGGCCGGTAGCTACAATCTGGGAGCCAATGTGGAGGTGGGCTACTTCAGCCAGCATGCTCTGGAGGTGCTCGATCCGAGGAAGACCATCTTTGAGACCATCCAGGATGTGATGCCGCTGGCCAACATCGGCGTGATCCGCAACCTTCTGGGGGCTTTTCTCTTTTCCGGCGATACCGTGGAAAAAAGGATCGAAACGCTCTCTGGCGGCGAGAAGAGCCGCGTAGTGCTGGCCACCATCCTCGCCCGGCCGGTGAACCTCCTGGTGCTGGACGAGCCGACAAATCATCTGGATATCCGTTCCCGCGAGATCCTGCTGGACGCCCTGAAGGAGTTCTCGGGCACTGTCCTCATTGTTTCCCACGACCGCCATTTCCTGCGGCTGCTTGTAGACCGGGTGTTCGAGATCGACCACGGGCAGATGCTTGCCTATGACGGGACGTACGAGTACTACCTGTCCAAGACCCATCCGGCTGAAGGTACGGCAAATTAAGCGTTTTGGCGCTACGTACCAAAGCGTAATCCTTTAGGAACCCTCTTTGCTCCCACCCTGTTTATTCGGCCGCCCTCTCCCTCCGGGAGAGGGCTGATCAATATCCCTTCTCATTTCGATAAAATGCCCCCTGGGGGCCGGCCTGCAACAAACCAAACTTTACAATTTATACGTTAACGGCGGCGCGCACTTGACCTGCGCGGAAAGTGTGTTTCAATAATTATAACGTCCCAACGGGGCTGAAACGAAATTTCCGTGCAAAGGAGTAGTCGTCATGAAGGGAAATGAGAAGATCATCGAACATCTCAATCTGCGCCTGGCAGAGGAACTGACCGCAGTCAACCAGTACATGGTCCATTCGGAGATGTGCGACAACTGGGGCTACGAGCGGCTGCACGATGTCATTGAAAAACGTGCCATCGACGAGATGAAGCACGCCGAAAAGCTGATCGCACGCATCCTCTTCCTGGAAGGACGGCCTATTGTCAGCAACCTGAACAAGATGCACATAGGCGGCGAAGTGCCCCAGATGCATGAAAACGACTTGGCTATGGAAATTGGCGCCGTCAAAGGGTACAACGAGAGCATCAGACTGGCGGTGGAGGTGGGCGACAACGGGAGCCGCGAACTGATGGAGAGTATCCTCAAGGAGGAAGAGACGCACATCGACAATTTGGAAGCCCAGCTCGACCAGATCAGGCAGATGGGTTTCCAGAACTATCTGGTGGATCAGGTACACTAATGCACTTGCAACACTTGTTTTTCGTAGGGAACTCCTCCCAAACCTCTTCTTAGCAGGGGAGGCTCAAGGGGGATCGGAGATGGGACACTAGGCCCGTTCAAGCCCGGCGAACCGCAACAGCAGCTTCTTGGGGCCGGCCGAGTTGAACCAGACGATCGCCTTCTGGGCCTCGCCGCTTCCCTCGATCTTCCTTATGGTGCCCAGGCCGAACTTGGCATGCCGCACCTTCATGCCCACAAAGACCTCGCCGTACTCCTCAGGCGGCTCCGGGACTATCTCGACCTCGCCGGAATGGCTGAATTCCAAAGCCGCGGCCAGGTTGTGGCTTTCGGCTTTTATCTGCCGCACGGCAGGGGTCAGTCCGGAAGGCCGTTCGATCCTCCCGCTGTTTCCCTCCTCGTCCAGCAGCTCCGCAGGTATATCCTTGAGAAAGCGTGAAGGGGGGTTGGCCTGGTCCTGGCCGAACAGGTAGCGCCGGCGTGCGTTCAGCAGGTAGAGCCGCTCACGGGCGCGGGTCATGCCCACGTAGCACAGGCGCCGTTCCTCCTCCATGCCGTCCATGTCGTCCAGTGCGCGTACATGGGGGAAGAGCCGCTCCTCCATGCCGATCATGAAGACAGCCTTGAACTCCAGGCCCTTGGCGGCGTGCAGGGTCATCAGCGTCACCGAGGGTTTGCCCTGCTCCCCCTGCTCAAGGTCCGAGACCAGCGAAACCTGCTCCAGGAATTCTGACAGGCCGGCATCGGGGTTCTTCTCGCAGAACTCCTCCATGGCGGCCAAAAGCTGTTCCAGATTCTCCAGCCGCTCGGCATCCTCCTCGTCGCGGCTCCCCTTGAGTCTGGCCAGGTAGCCGCTCTCCTCCATCACCATCCGGGCCAGTTCCGGCAGCCCCGACGAAGCCCGCGTCTTGCCGAAACGTTCCATCATGGCGGCAAAGGCCGCAACCTTTCCCCGCGGCCCGGCCGCCAGCAACCCGCTGCCGGCGGTCTCCAGCAGTGCGGAGAACATGCTGATCCCGTCGCGTGAGGCCAGTATGGAGATCTTGTCAATGGTGGCATTGCCGATGCCCCTGGCAGGTACGTTGATGATCCGTTTCAGGGAGATCTCGTCGGCCGGGTTGTCCAGCACGCGCAAATAGGCCAGGATGTCCTTGACCTCCATGCGGGCGTAGAACCTGACGCCGCCCACGATGTGATAGGGGAGAGCCTCGGAAACCAGGGCTTCTTCAACCTGGCGGGATTGGGCATTGGTGCGGTAGAAGACCGCCATCTCCTCCAGCGGGACGCTGCCTGCCCGCAAGCGGCCGATCTCGCGGCACACGGCGCGAGCCTCTTCGCGATCCGACTCCACGCGCAGGTAGCGGATATTCTCCCCGGCCGGATTTTCGGTCCAGAGGGTCTTGCCCTTGCGGCCGAAGTTGTGCCTGACTACCTCGCCGGCAGCCTTGAGGATGGTGGCGGTGGATCGGTAGTTCTGTTCCAGCCGGACCACGCGCACGCCGGGAAAGTCTTTTTCGAACTCCAGGATGTTGCGGATGTCTGCCCCGCGCCAGGAATAGATCGATTGGTCGTCGTCTCCGACAACGCAAAGGTTGCGGCGGTCCCCTGCCAGGAGCTTGATCAGCCGGTACTGCACCGGGTTGGTGTCCTGGTACTCGTCCACCAGTATCCACTGGAAACGCTCCTGGTAGCGGCGCCGCACCTCCGGGAATTCATCCAGCAGGCGGACGGTCTGGATCAGCATGTCGCCGAAGTCCAGGGCGTTGCACTTCTTCAGCCGTTCCTGGTAGGCGGCGTATATCCGTACCAGCCTTTCGTTGAAGAGGTCGCCGCTTGCCGCGGCGTCGATTGCCTCGGGGAACAGGCCGCGGTTCTTGAAGTCGTCGATCTTGGCGCCGATGGTCTTGGGGGGGAAACGTTTGTCATCCAGATCGAGTTCCGCCAGCACGTCTTTCAAGAGCCGTTCCGAGTCCCTGTCATCGTAGATGGCAAATGACGATTCATAGCCCAGGTGTTGTATCTCTCTGCGGAGAATGCGGCCGCAGGCGGAATGAAAGGTGGAGATCTGCGGTGTCTCCCCGCCGCCGAGCAGCTTTCTGACACGCTCGGCCATTTCGTTGGCAGCCTTGTTGGTGAAGGTTACGGCCAGGATGTTCCATGGATGTATGTTGCGTTCACGGATCAGGTGGGCGATACGATGGGTGATGACGCGGGTCTTGCCGGAGCCGGCGCCGGCCAGAATCAACAGCGGCCCCTCACCGTGCAGCACGGCTTCTTTCTGGGGAGGATTAAGATGGGCAAGAAGATTCATTACTCTTTTTTAGACGCTGGAGAGAGGCGCGTCAAGCGGAAAGCCGTGCTCTGTTGCGTTGAAAACAGTCAACTGTTGCTTATCGGGATAAAGTTGTTACAATAGGGCTGTATAAATTGCCTTTTTTTTGGGCAGGCCGCCGCAATAATCAGCGCCAGAGTAGAGGGTAGTTTTTAGTTTGGCTAAAATTTACCGGGAATGTTTTTTCGGGACTCAAAAGTCAAACTTCTGCGTGACGGCAACCTTCTCTTCCCTGATCGGTCCCTGTAAATTGTTTCCGTCCGGAAAAGGTTCTTTTTCCGCCCATGCAGCGTCATCATCGGGCCTGGCTGCGCGGCGTACCGCTATTACGCCCCGCGTAATCCCCTGATTTACTTGCCTGGACTAAAAATTCCCTCTTCCCGAAACGTGAAACCAATAGTCTTTTATCCGGAGTTTCCTTGGAAACTAAATAGCTCGTATACATTGATTGTGATCAAATAGGCACACTTTCTGCTCATGAATAGAATTCTCCTGTTGCGAAACAGGATTATTTAGGGCACCGGAGCCCGGCATGGGACTGTGCCGGGCTTTTATTTTTACAGCTCACACCAGGAGAACCCCATCCATGCTCGTAGTCGCCTGTATCAAGCAGGTCCCTGATACCACTCAGGTGCAGATCGACCCGGTCACCAACACCCTGGTGCGCGAGGGCATCCCCTTTATCGTCAATCCTTATGATACGCATGCCCTGGAAGAGGCGCTGCGCCTGAAAGACCGCTTTGGATGCAAGGTAGCCGTCCTCTCCATGGGGCCGCCAAATGCCGAAGCGACCCTCAGAAAGGCGCTGGCGCTGGGGGTCGACAGGGCTATCCTGCTTTCAGACCGGGTCTTTGGGGGGGCCGACACTCTGGCCACCAGCAACGTCCTTTCGGCTGCAATACGCAAACTTGACGCCGAGGTGGACGAGGTAGGCCTGGTTTTATGCGGCAAGCAGACTATTGACGGCGATACCGCACAGGTCGGCCCAGGCATTGCCACCCGCCTCGCCTATCAGCAGCTCACCCTGGTGGATCGCATCGACAATCTGGATGTTACGGGTAAACGCATCCGCGTCAGCCGCAAGTTGGAGGGGCGCCACGAGATCGTCGAGGCGCCGCTGCCAGCCATGCTGACCGTGGTGCGGGAACTGAACCGGCCGCGTTATCCCCGCGTGCCCATGCGGCTGGCTGCTGCCGACGCCCAGGTGACGGTATGGAATAACGAGGTCCTCAAGCTGGACGAACAGTCTATCGGCCTCAAGGGGTCCCCCACCTGGGTCAGCAAGATCTTCTCGCCGGAACGGGTCAAGGGGGAGATCATCGGCGACGGCTACGGCGATCCCGCGGGCACAGCGGCGATGCTGATCGACAAGTTGCTGGCAAAGGATATGCTGCCGCTTTGAAAACGTGAATGGTGAAAAGTGAAAAGTGAAACAATGCTTTAAGGTTTTTCTTCACCATTTACCTTTCACCATTCACATATCATATAAGGAATTCCCATGAGCGAGTCGCAACCAAAGATCAAGAAACCCCGGGGCAAGGCACGGTTGCTGGAGAACAAGTGCATCGCCTGCGGCGCCCGCTGCCAGAGCGTCTGCCCGGTCAATGCCGTCGAGATGAACGATGCCGGAGAGCCGATCGTCATCCCGGAAAAATGCATCGGCTGCGTCAAATGCATCAAGATCTGTCCGGCCGGCGCCCTGGAGATGTTCTTCACCCCTGAAGAGTTGAAGATACTGGAACAACTGGCCGCCGCCGCTACCCCTGCCGAAGAGGAGGTGGACGACGAGGCCGCCGAACTGGCCAAAAAACTTGCCGCCTACCGTGGCGTATGGGTCTTTGTCGAACAGACCGAGGGGGAACCGGCCAAGGTCTCGTGGGAACTGCTCGGAGTGGGGGGACAACTGGCCGCCTCTCTGGGGGTGGAGCTTTGCGCCCTGGTGATCGGCGAAAAGGTGGAGCATCTTTGCACCGAGGCCTTTGCCTACGGGGCTTCCAAGGCCTACCTGGTGGATGCTCCTGTGTACCGCAACTATCGCACCGAGGCCTACCTTGATGCTTGCAGCCATCTGATCGCCACGTACAGGCCGGAGGTCATCCTGATGGGCGCCACCGGTATGGGGCGCGATCTGGCAGGGGCCGTCGCCACCCGCGTCGCCACTGGGCTGACGGCCGACTGCACCGGCCTGGGCATCGACGACAAGCGCAACCTGATGCAGACCCGTCCGGCCTTCGGCGGCAACATCATGGCAACGATCATGTGCGACAAGTTCCGACCCCAGATGGCCACGGTACGCCCGAACGTGATGCCGATGCCGGAACGCCGGGACGGCGCTGCCGGAACCATCGTTCGCGAGAAGTTTGTCGTCCCGGAGGAGAACATCCTCACCAAGGTCATCGAGATCATCCACGATGCCAAGAACAAGAGCCATGTGGATATCACCGGCGCAGACTTCATCGTATCCGGCGGCCGCGGCATGACGGGCCCGGAAAACTTCGCCATCCTGCATGAGCTGGCTGACGAACTGGGCGGTGTGGTGGGTGCCTCCCGCAGCGCCGTCGATGCAGGCTGGATGCCGGTCGAACGCCAGGTCGGCCAGACCGGCAAGACCGTACGTCCCAAGATCTACATCGCATGCGGCATATCCGGGGCCATCCAGCATCTGGTCGGCATGCAGGACTCGGACATGGTCATCGCCATCAATCGCGACCGTCAGGCGCCGATCTTCGAGGTTGCCACCTATGGCATCGTCGGCGACCTGTTCCAGGTGGTGCCGGCAATAACGAAACGGATCCGAGAGTTGAAACAACAGGCAAGAAAATAACAAAGCATTATCACGGAGGCATTGAGGACCCCGGAGGAGGGAAACGATAATTTAACATGGATACACAGGATGAAGGGATAACAACGTAATCCTGTTAATTGGTGTTCATACCGTTAAATCGTTTCTCTGTTCTGCTGCGTACCCCCAGTGTCCTGTGTGGTGAAAAGCTTTTGTCGTGAGGCCCTATGACACCCAACCCTACCATCTTCATCCCCCTCCTGATCATCTCCCTCGGCGTCTTCGCCTGGGGCTGCTGGCGCAGGTTCAGTCTGGTGGCCCTCGGCGCGGCGGAGAGCCGTTTCGACAACGTCGGGACCCGCATAGGCGAAATGCTGCGATATGCCTTCGGCCAGAAACGCGTTCTTGCCAAGCCCTTCGGCCTCAATCACTTTGTCATCTTCTGGTCGTTCATCATTCTTCTCGTATCCAACACCGAGTTCCTGCTGCACGGAGTCTTCCCGTCCATAAGCCTGTCGCTTTTACCCGACGGCATCTACTTCCCGCTCCTGCTGGTGATCGATATCGTGTCGCTTTTGGCCCTTCTGGCAGTGGTCATCGCCATGTGCAGACGAATCATCGCCCCTCCGTATCCCGAGGCCCGCACCATAGAGGCTTTCTTTATCCTGGCGCTGATCGCCACCCTGATGATGGCCAACTTCGGTATCACTGCCGCCAGGATCTCCCGCCTGCCGGAGAATCTTCTGGCTCTTGCCCACATGTACATGCCGGTTTCGAGCGTTGCGGCCGGCCTGATCCCGCGCCAGGCCAGCGCCACGGTTTATGCAGTCAGCTGGTGGACCCACGCCGCTGCCCTGCTGATGTTCATGTGCTATCTGCCCAACAGCAAGCACATGCACATCCTGACCGCCATCCCCAACTGTTTCTTCCGGCGGCTGGAGAAGCCCAACACCCAGCCGAGGGAGGAGTTCGCAGTCGGCAACACATTCGGCGTCGCCCAGGCGGACCGATTCACCTGGAAAGACCTGCTGGATTCCATGGCCTGCACCGAATGCGGCCGTTGCCAGAACGTCTGTCCTGCCACCACCACCGGTAAGCCTCTAAATCCGCGTGCCGTTGTCCATGATATCAAGGTCAACCTGCTGGAGAACGGCACACTGCTCAAAAAAGGGGCAACGCCGCTCATGCCGCTGATCGGCGAAGGGGGCGAGGGGAGCGTCGCGGAGGAGGCCATCTGGGGCTGCACCACCTGCGGAGCCTGCATGGAAGCATGCCCGGTCTTCATCGAGCAGATGCCCAAGATCGTCAAGATGCGCCGTCACCTGATCGAGACAGAAGCCCGTTTTCCCGAGGAGTTGCTCAATCTGTTCGAGAACATGGAGGGACGCAGTAACCCTTGGGGCATCGCCCCATCGGAGCGCACCAAGTGGTGCGCCCAGATGGAGGTTAAGCCTTTTGACAAGAATACCACCGAGTACCTGCTTTTTGTCGGCTGTGCAGGTTCGTTCGATTCGCGCAGCAAGCATGTCAGCACTGCTCTGGCTCAACTGCTGGACAAGGCCGGGGTTTCATGGGGAATCCTGGGCAAGGACGAAAAATGCTGCGGCGACAGCCTGCGCCGTCTGGGCAACGAGTACGTCTTCGACCGCATGGTAAAAGAAAATGTTCGGGTCTTCACCGAGCGGGGCGTCAGGAAGGTGATTACCCAATGTCCCCATTGTTTCTCTACCCTTAAGAATGACTACAAGCAGTATGGGCTCGATCTTGAGGTGGTCCATCATAGCGAGTTTCTGCGCAACCTGGTGCATGACGGTTATCTCAAGCTGGATGGAAAGTCCTCCGGGTTTGGCACCACCGTCTTCCACGATTCATGCTATCTGGGGAGGCATAATGACGTGTACGCCGCGCCGCGCGAGGTGATCGAACTGGCCACCGGTCAGGCTCCGTCTGAGATGGGCCGCAACAGTGCAAATGCCTTCTGCTGCGGGGCCGGCGGCGGCAGGATGTGGATGGAGGAACATAGCGGAGAGCGGATCAACCTTAATCGGGTCATGGAGGCGCTGGAAGAGAAGCCGGATACCATCTGCGTCTCCTGTCCCTACTGCCTTACCATGTTCGAGGACGGGCTCAAGGATGTAAAGGCCGACAGCGTCAAGGTGCGTGATGTTGCCGAGGTCATGGCCGAGGCTGTGTTCCTGTAGTTTCCGCCGGGAGCAAGGGGTTGAAACAATTGCGCAAATCCGAAGGCTCCGGCAGTGCTGCCGGGGCCTTTCATGTGTATACTGGCACATTAGATGCAGCTCCATGGTGTAGTCGATGGTTTCCGGGAGGTTGATATATGAAGACGGTTTTAATATGCGACGATGAACCAATCATCAGGATGAATCTGAAAGCCATGCTCAAGGAGCTTGGTTTCGATGATGTGCTGGAGTGCGGAGACGGCAAAAGCGCGGTGGAGATGGCAATGGCGAGCTTTCCGGATATGGCGGTCCTGGATGTGGCCATGCCGGAGATGGACGGGATAACCGCGGCAAAAGAGATCAAGAAAAAGCTCAAGATTCCCATCCTGCTCCTGACGAACTGTTTTGACGCACAGACCGCGAAACGGGCAGCAGAGAGCGGAATTGCCGCTTTTTTAACCAAGCCGCTTCGGGAGCAGGATCTTATTCCGGCGATCGAGATCGCCTTGGCCCATACGGAACAGGTAGAGGACCTCAAGGAGAAGATCGAGGACCTGAAAGAAACCATCGAGAACCGCAAGGTGATTGAAAAAGCGAAAGGGATGCTGATGGAAAAACAGCGCATAGGCGAGGCCGATGCCTATCGTGCCATGCAGAAGTTGGCCATGGACAAGCGCAAAAGCCTGCGCCAGGTTGCCGACGGTATCCTGAAGGGGATTTAGCGGAATTTTGATAGGCGCTATCTCTGTTGGCTCGTTTTCGGCTCTCCAACGTACTACCAGTCAGTCTGCTTCCTTTTATAACTTGCGCATGAAAAAGAAAATCCAGGAGCAGACCCTGCCGCCAAGTCTCCTGGTTGTTAAACCATCCTGCCTGCCGGGCTGGCGGCAATCAGCTGCCCGGTCAGCGTGTCGATCTCGGCAATCACCTTCTTGTCCATTTTCTTCAGCCAGCGCTGAGGTATGCCGTCCATACCGAAGTAGGCGCCTGCCAGCATGCCGCAGATGGCGCCGGTGGTGTCTGCATCGGCTCCTTGGTTGACTGTCCCCACGACGCATTCTTCGAATGTTTTCCCCCTGAAAAACCAATGGAAGACGGTCTGGAGCGTATCGACCACATAGCCTGTGGCCAGCCCGCGGTACGGCTCGAAGCCAAAGGTGGGAAACCGGGCCACCAAGCCGTCGACCTGACGGCGCAGGCGGGACCGTGATGCGCCGCAGATCGCAAGGTGCAGCATCTCTCCCAGACAGACGCAGGCCGCGTCGGACAGGGGATTGTTATGGGTAATGTGGGCCTGCTCGAGCGCATATTTTTTCAGCAGCTCCCCGTCCGGCAGAGAGAAAAGCGCTACCGGGGCGATCCGCATGGCTGCGCCATTGCCGGCATCCCACTCGTTCGGAGGTACCTCCAGGGTGCCTTGCAGTATATAGGCACGGATACCCTTCCGGCAGGTGTCGCCGCAATCCACCGGCCGCGATTTGAGCCAGACGGCAAAATTGCGGGCGATCGCATCGACCGACCATCCCTGGTTTTCGACGATCGCCCGGGCGATGCAGAGAGCCATCTCGGTATCGTCGGTGACCTGCCCAGGCTTCAGGCGAAGCCACCCACCGCCGATAATCTCCTTAAAAGTGCCGTATTTTGCGGCAATCTCGGTTGTAGTCATAAATTCGACCGTGGCGCCCAAGGCGTCGCCCATAGCCATGCCGATGAAGGCTGCCCTGGCTCTGTCGCGGATCTCTAAAGGATTGTACTGGTCAAACATTGAGTAACCGATCGCAATGAATTTACAAGATTTCCAGTTATGTCACGTTTGACTTGCAAAAGCGAAACCAGAACAGAAAAAAAAATTAATGATTAAAAAAAGGGCAATATCGGGATCCATTACATTGCGCCGGTGACTTGACGGTTGCGGTGAACCTCAGGCAAAACGCCGATATTCAAGCCTTTGCGCAGTTATCTCAAATAATATAGCCCTCTGGCACGCTCTATGCCTTATACATCTGCAGAAGCGCAGGCCGTCAAACACAATGACACCAACTTGGCTAAAGGCGAAGGAGCCTGCGGAGAGAGCCGCAGGCTCTTGTATGAAAGGAGAATATCCATGGCGAGTGCATGTGAGATGAAGAATAAGATTCAAGGGCACCCCTGCTTCGGCGGCAACCATCACAAAAACGGCCGGATGCATCTGGCGGTGGCCCCTCAATGCAACATCAAGTGCGGTTATTGCACCCGCAAGCATGACTGCGCCAACGAATCGCGGCCAGGCGTGACCAGTCGCCTGCTGACCCCCCTGGAAGCCATTGCCAAGGTGCGTGAGGTGATGGCAAGCCCGGTGGTGGGACCGATCATCAAGGTGATCGGCATAGCCGGACCCGGCGACCCCCTGGCCAACGAGCAAACCTTTGAAACATTCGAGTTGGTCAAAAAGGAATTCCCGCATCTCATGCTCTGCATGAGCACCAACGGCCTGCTTCTGCCCGAGTCCATCGACCGCTTGTACGAGATGGGGCTCCACAGCCTGACAGTTACCATCAATGCCGTCGATCCGGCGGTCGGAGCACAGATCTATCGGCATGTCATCTACCACGGAACCCATTACACCGGCGAAGAAGGCGCCAGGATACTGATCGCCAATCAATTCGAAGGGCTGAAACGAGCCGCTGAACTGGGCCTGACCATAAAAGTCAATTCCGTGCTGGTGCCGGGGGTCAACGACGACCAGTTGCCGTTGATCGCTGAAAGGGTTAAAAAAGCGGGCGCTTTTGTCATGAACATCATGCCGCTCATCCCTCAGGCCGAACTGTCGCACATAGAATCGCCAAGCGAAGAGCGGCTCTCGGAGGTGCGCAAGGCCAACGAGACGATCATCGGTCAGTTCAGCCATTGCAAACAGTGCCGCGCCGACGCCATCGGCCTGATCGGGCAAGATGTGACGGTCATGGAGTCTGCCTGTCCTGTGCCGTAGTCAATACGATTTTCAAGGGGTGAAGTCGGCATGATTATCGAGCCGTTTCGAAAAGAGGATGTGCCGCGTTTTCTGGGGCTTGCTGCCGCAGAGAATTGGGTGGCGGAACCGTGGGAATTCGATTTCCTGCTGTCCTCTTTTCCCGCCGGCTGTCTCTCTGCACGGGACGAGACCGGCGCTGCCGCCGGTTTCGTGACCTCCCTGCGTCATGACCTGAGCGGCTGGATCGGAAATCTGATTGTTGACCAGCGCCATCGAGGCTGCGGCATCGGCGAGGCGCTGTTCCTGGAGGCTCTTGAAAGCTTGCGTAACGTGGGCGTCGAGACATTCTGGCTCACCGCCTCAAAAATGGGCAAAGCCCTATACGAAAGGCACGGATTCAGCAGCGCCGACACCATTATCCGCTGGACCGGCGTGGTGGGCGAACAGGCCGGCTCTTTTCATGCTGCGAAGGGAGAGTTGGATGAGACCCTCGACCAACTCGGCTGGGGAGACCGGCGCTCCGGTTTGCTTGCCGCAACGTCCAGGCGCGGTACGGTTCTTGCCGCGGATGGCGCTTTCGCGGTCATTCAACCCTGCGGTCGGGCGGTGCAGTTGGGGCCGTTCAGCGCCATTTCGACCGACCCGGCAGTGGACCTGCTCGATGAAGCGCTGAACAGGCAACCGGCCGGCACCACGGTCTACATCGATACCCCCGCCCGCAATCTTGGAGCCGCTGTCCTGCTCCGGGAACGTGGCTTCAGGAACCTCGGCACCAATCTGCTCATGTATGCCGGTATCGAGCCGGACTACCGGCCCGAGTATGTTTACGGACTGGCAACCATGGGCAGCTGCGGATGAGCCGGGTGTGGAACAAAGGAGACGACTATGAACGAGCCAAAGATTTTCATTGACGATACTACGTTGCGGGACGGCGAGCAGACCGCCGGAGTGGTTTTCAGCAGGCGCGACAGGATCGCCATTGCCCGCATGCTCGATTCTACCGGCGTCCATGAACTGGAATGCGGCATCCCGGCCATGGGCAAGGAGGAGCAAAGCGATGTCAGGGCCCTTGTGGATCTGGGGTTGAATGCCCGGCTGATTACCTGGAACCGGGCCACGGTGCCGGATATTCAGGCCAGCATCGACAGCGGCGTAATGGCCGTGGATATCTCCCTCTCGGTTTCGGACATCATGATCCGCAACAAGATCATGAAAAGCCGTGAGTGGGTCAAGGAGCAGCTCAGGGTGGCACTCGGCTTTGCCAAGGGGAAGGGATTGTACGTTTCGGTCGGTGGCGAGGATGCCAGCCGGGCCGAACTCCCTTTTCTCATCGAACTGATGCAGATCACTCTGGCCATGGGAGGGGACCGCTTCCGTTTTTGCGACACCCTGGGCATCCTCGACCCCTTTGGCATGTTCGACAGGGTGCGAGCCCTGCGTGAAGCCGTGCCCGAACTTCCCATCGAGGTGCATACCCACAATGATCTGGGAATGGCGACCGCCAACGCCATTGCGGGCATCCGCGCCGGTGCCGCTTTTGTCAATACCACGGTCAACGGCCTTGGGGAACGGGCCGGGAATGCGGCCCTGGAAGAGGTGGTGATGGGGCTCAAGCATGCGAGCGGCATCGACACGGGCATCGATACCCACCGGTTCCGGGAACTGTCGCTCTTCGTGGCCAAGGCCTCCAACCGGCCGCTACCGGCCTGGAAAGCGGTCGTGGGTGAGCGGGTCTTTGCCCACGAATCGGGCCTGCACGCCGACGGCGTGATCAAGGACCCGAAAAACTACGAAGGTTTCGATCCGTCCGAGGTGGGCCTTGTGCGGCAGATCGTGGTGGGAAAACATTCCGGGGCCAGCGGCCTGATGGAACGGTACAAGGATATCGGCATCGCCATCAGCCGCGCCGAGGCCGTGCACCTGATGGATAAGGTGAGAAAGATCGCCCAGCAGACGCGGCGGCCGCTCAATAACAACCAATTGATTAAACTGTATGGGCTCAAGAAGGCTGCTTGACCACACGTTAGATAGAGGTGTAATCCGATGCCTTTTTTATGAGCAGGCGTCTTGGGGGCAACGAGGCAGGCAATATGCAGATATGCACAAAAAGGATGCAATTTTGGCCCTTGTGGCAGCATCGTAAAAACCAAATTTGGAAATAGTCCCTCAATACAGCAAGTTATAAATTGGCATGACGGATGCAATAACAAATTTCGAAATTGCAGACTGATCTTAATGCATCGATCGAATTCGGCAAAGGCGCCGTCATTCATAGGAATGGGGCGCCTTATTTGTTTGCCCCGAACAAAAACTCGAAAGCTCACGGATTGGTGAGCGAAAGGAGCAACATCATGAGACAGATCGCAATCTACGGCAAGGGCGGCATCGGTAAGTCAACCACAACACAAAACACGGTAGCCGGTCTGGCATCCATCGGCAAAAAGGTCATGATCGTCGGTTGCGACCCCAAGGCCGACTCCACCCGCCTGATTCTCCATGCCAAGGCCCAGAATACCGTTATGGACCTGGTACGCGAGTTGGGCACGGTCGAGGACCTGGAGCTGGAAGATGTCATGAAGGTGGGCTACGGCGATGTGAAATGCGTCGAGTCCGGCGGTCCCGAGCCGGGCGTCGGCTGCGCCGGCCGCGGCGTCATCACCGCCATCAATTTCCTGGAAGAGAACGGCGCCTACACCCCTGACCTGGATTTCGTATTCTATGACGTTCTCGGCGACGTTGTCTGCGGCGGGTTCGCCATGCCGATCCGCGAAGGCAAGGCCGAAGAAATCTACATCGTCACCTCTGGCGAGATGATGGCCATGTACGCCGCCAACAACATCGCCAAGGGTATCCTCAAGTACGCCTCTTCAGGCAAGGTTCGTCTTGGGGGGCTTATCTGCAACTCCCGTAACACCGACCGCGAGGACGAACTCATCGAAGCTTTGGCAAAACGCCTCGGCACCCAGATGATCTACTTCGTGCCCCGCGACAACCAGGTTCAGCGCGCCGAGCTGCGCCGCATGACTGTCATCGAGTACTCGCCCGAACATAAGCAGGCTCAGGAATACCGCGCCCTGGCCCAGAAGATTGCCGAGAACAAGATGCTGGTAGTTCCGACCCCGCTGGAGATGGAAGAGCTTGAAGAACTCCTGATGGAATTCGGCATCATGGAGGTCGAGGACGAGAGCATAGTCGGCGTGGCCGAGCAGGCAGCGGCTTAGTTTTTCCCACCAGGCCTGACAGCCACCCTCCTAAAGAGTGGGAAGGGGTTACGGGAAGCCATCAAAATAGAGGAGACCTATTATGTCAGACAAGATACGAAAAGTTGAGGGCATTACCAAAGAATCAACAGAGGCCTTGATCGCCGAGACCCTGTCGGTATATCCCGAAAAGGCCAAAAAGAAGCGCGCCCCCCATCTGGGCGCCAATGACCCGGCATCCGGCTCCGCCTGCGTCAAGTCCAACAAGAAGACCGTGCCTGGCGTAATGAGTGCCCGCGGCTGCGCATATGCAGGAGCCAAGGGTGTTGTCTGGGGTCCGATCCGCGACATGGTCCACGTCTCCCACGGTCCGGTCGGCTGCGGTTGGTACTCCTGGGGCACCCGCCGCAATATGATGAGCGGCATCACCGGCGTTACCAGCTTTCCAATGCAGTTCACTTCCGATTTCCAGGAAAAAGACATCGTCTACGGCGGTGACAAGAAGCTCAAGACCCTGCTTGAAGAGGCCCATGACCTGTTCCCGCTGGCCAAGGGGATCTCGGTCCTTTCCGAATGCCCGGTAGGTCTTATCGGCGATGATATCAACTCCGTAGCCAAGACCTCCGCCAAGGAACTGGATATCCCGATCATCCCCTGCAACTGCGAAGGGTTCCGCGGTGTTTCCCAGTCACTTGGGCATCATATCTCCAACGACACGATCCGCGACTACATCATTGGGACCCGCGAGTATGCCGAGCCGTCAAGCCCCTATGACATCGCCCTGATCGGCGAATACAACATCGGCGGCGACGCTTGGTCGACGAAGCCGCTCCTCGAAGAATGTGGATTCAACGTCAAATCCGTATGGACCGGCGACGGCGAGCTGGAAAAAATCGCCGCTACCCATCAGGTCAAGCTCAACGTCATCCACTGCTACCGTTCCATGAACTACATGTGCAAGGTCATGGAAGAAAAGTACGGCACCCCCTGGGTCGAACTCAATTTCTTCGGTCCGACCAAGATCCGCGCCAGCCTCAGGCAGCTTGCCCTGTTGTTCGACGATCACATCAAGGCCAAGGTGGAAGAGGTCATAGCCAAGTACGACCCAATCATGCAGGCTATTATCGACGAGTACAAACCGCGTCTGGATGGAAAGAAAGTCATGCTGCTGGTTGGCGGGCTCCGTCCGCGCCACACCATCGGCGCCTACGAGGACCTGGGCATGGACTGTGTCGGTGCAGGCTATGAATTTGCCCACACCGATGACTATGACCGCACCGCGCCGGAGATGCCGGACGCCACGGTGGTCTACGACGATCCCTCGGAGTACGAGTTCGAGAAGTTTGCCGATGCCCTCAAGCCGGACCTTATCGGCAGCGGTATCAAGGAGAAATACGTCTTCCAGAAGATGGGGATTCCCTTCCGCCAGATGCACAGCTGGGACTATTCCGGACCGTATCACGGTTACAAGGGATTCGAGGTATTTGCCCGGGATGTGGACATGGCGATCAACAGCCCCACATGGAAGCTGGTAAAAGCGCCTTACTAGACGCCGAATAGGAACATCAATCCCGGACTGTGGACAGATTGGTCCCGGCCGTCAAGGAGAATTTTTATGGCAAACATACTAGGACTTGAAGTTAAAAAGATCGTTGAAACGCCGCCCGAAGAGATCGAGCGGGTCAAAGAGTGGATCAATACCGAAGAGTACAAGGAGAAGAACTTCGCCCGTCAGGCCCTGGTGATCAATCCGGTCCACGCCTGCCAGCCGCTCGGCGCGCAGTTGGCCGCTCACGGCTTCGAAGGGACGCTCCCCTTCGTACATGGTTCACAGGGGTGTGCTTCCTACTATCGCTCCACCTTAAACCGCCACTTCCGCGAGCCGGCTCCGGCGGTATCCGACGCCATGACCGAGGACGGCGCGGTGTTCGGCGGCCAGAACAATCTCCATGAAGGTCTGGAGAACGCCCTTGCCATCTACAAGCCCAAAATGATCGCGGTATTTACCTCCTGCATGCCCGAGGTCATCGGCGACGACTTGACCGCTTTCATCAAGAACGCCAAGCAGAAGAATATCGTCCCCAAGGAGATGCCGGTACCCTTTGCCAACACACCCAGCTTCAACGGCACCCATATCCACGGCTACGACTCCATGCTGGTGTCGGTTCTGCAAACCCTGACCGAGGGCAAAAAGATCGAAGGGCGCTGCACCGGCAAGCTGAACCTGATCGCAGGCTGCGATTTCAATACCGGGGACTACCGCGAATACAAGCGCATACTGGAGGCTTTCGGTATTCCTTATACCGTACTGGCCGACATCTCCGACAGCTTCGATTCTCCCTGCGACGGCAGCTACCATATCTACGCCGGCGGAACCAAGCTGGAGGATGCCGCCGACTCTATCAACGGCAAGGCCACCATTGCCATCGGTCCTTATGCCACACCCAAGACCTTTGGCTGGATCAAGGACAACTACTCGGGCAAGCACGTTACCATGCCCATGCCCATGGGGATCGAGAAAACCGATGCCTTCATCATGAAGGTGGCCGAGCTGTTCGGCAAGGATGTGCCTGCTTCGCTGAAGAACGAGCGCGGCCGGGCAGTGGATGCCATCACCGATTCGCATCAGTACATCCACGGCAAGAAGTTCGCCGTGTACGGCGATCCGGACTACCTGATGGGCTACGTATCCTTCCTGCTGGAAATGGGTGCAGTACCTTACCACATCCTCTGCAGCCGCGGCAGCAAGAAGGTCGAGAAGGAGCTGCAGGCGCTTCTGGATGGTTCCATGTACGGCAAGGGGTGCAAGATCTACATGAACAAGGACCTCTGGCATCTGCGTTCGTTGTTGATGACCGATCCGGTTGATGCCGTGATCGGGGACAGCCATGGCAAGTTTGCCACCCGCGATGCCAAGGTGCCCCTTTTCCGCTTCGGCTTCCCGGTTTTCGACCGCGTCAACAAGCACCGCTATCCGATAATCGGCTACCAGGGCGCCGTCAACATGTTGACCGAGATCTGCAACAAGTTCATCGATATCAAGGATGAGACCTGCGAGGATCGGCAATTCGAATTGATGCGCTAGGTAGAAGGATCCGTAATTTGTAGAAAACAGGAAGAGGCGGCCATGGTGCCGCCTCTTTTTTTGCCGATGCTTCAAGGCCGAAACTCCAACTTCCAATATTTTTTGTCCGCAGTATGGTAAAGCGTGGCCGGGGTGGTTATAGTACATGCATGGGGAATACAAACGGAATAGACGAACCGCATGATGAGGAATGGGTGGAGGTCGCTTCCTGGTTGAGCCCGGGAATGGCAGACGCACCAGCTTCCGCGGGCCGGTTTCAGCTCTGGGCGCTGGTCCTGGATGCCCGCTCCGTGCCTTGTCGCCTTGAGCATGACACAAGAGGCTTGTTCCTGCTGGTGCCGGCCGGCTACCTCGGCATGGCATGCGAAGAATTGCGGCTCTATGAGGAGGAAAACCGCAACTGGCCCCCAGTGGCCCCGCCTGCCCACCCCCTGGCCGAAAACACCCTGGCAACCCTCTCTGTCCTGGTCCTCCTGGCGACCTTCCACAACCTGACCCAGCTTGACGTTACCATCCCCTCATTCTACCAGCCGGACTGGCTCGGGCTCGGCAATGCCCAGGCCGCCAAGATACTGGATGGCCAGTGGTGGCGGATCGTTACAGCCCTCACTTTGCATGCCGATACCATGCACCTGGTGAGCAACCTGGCCATCGGCGGTTTCTTTGTCATCTTCCTCTGTCGCGAGCTCGGCTCCGGCCTGGCCTGGAGCCTTTTGCTGGGTGCCGGAGCCCTCGGCAACATGGTCAATGCATACGTACAGTCCCCGGAGCATAGCTCCATTGGGGCCTCCACAACCGTATTCGGGGCTGTCGGCATCCTTGCCGGCCTCAGCCTGGTACGTTACCGGCAGCAGTTGCATCGGCGCTGGCCGCTCCCTGTGGCCTCGGCCCTGGCCCTTTTAGCCCTGCTCGGCACCGAGGGGAAAAACACCGATCTGGGGGCGCATCTTTTCGGCTTTCTGTTCGGCATCTGTCTTGGTCTGGTAACGGAATGGCTGCTGGGGAGGTACGGACGTCCCGGCCGCCTGCTCAACTTCCTGCTGGGGCTGCAAAGCGCCGTCGTGGTCGTTGCGGCCTGGTGGGCTGCTCTGGAGTTCGGGGGATGATGATTTTTCCCCTCTATTGCATTTGCCTTTAAGAATAGAGCAATTTCCAATCAATGCTATAATAAGCAAAAACAGGGGACCAAAGTGCAGCAGGGAGGAATGCATATATGAAAGTGATTGTTGATCTGTGTGTGGTTCCGATTGGTGTCGGCGTATCCTTGTCCCCATATGTCGCTGCCTGTGAAAAGGTGCTTTCACAAGCAGGCCTGAAGTTTGCGCTGCATGCGAACGGTACGGACATCGAAGGCGAGTGGGATGCGGTGTTCGCGGCTGTGAGGCGTTGCCATGAGGTCGTGCATGAGATGGGCGCGCCGCGCATCTCCACGACCATGAAGGTTGGCACGCGTACGGACCGTATTCAGACCATGGAAGACAAGGTAAAAAGTGTTAAGGAGAAGCTGGGAGAGGTGCAGGTTGAAGGTGTCTGAGCAACGCGGCGAAACCTCCAATATCGTGCTGGTGGGGATGCCGGGAGCAGGCAAGAGCACGGTCGGTGTCATCCTCGCCAAAGAGGCCTCGCTCGGTTTCATCGACACCGATGTTCTCATACAGACCTTTGAACGCCGCTCTCTGCAAAGCATTATCGATTCCGAGGGATACCTGGCGCTGCGGAGTATCGAAGAACGCGTCCTGCTCGGCCTGGACTGCCACAGCCATGTCATCGCCACAGGGGGAAGCGCTGTCTACAGCCCTGCCGCCATGGCGCATCTGGCGGTGGACGGGGTAATCGTTTTCCTGGATGTTGACCTGGCCACGCTGGAGTCGAGGGCCCTGGATCTTGGGAGGAGAGGGATCGCAAAGCATCCTGATCAAAGTTTTGCCGAACTCTTAGAAGAGCGTAGCAAACTGTATGCGGCATATGCCGATGTGACGGTCGGCTGTCAAGGACTTAACCACGACGAGGTTTGCGCTGAGATTCTGGACAGGCTGCAACTGTCGCGATAACGGGGAAAAAAGGAGTTACAGATGTCCATTCTTCGCCAGATCGCCCAACTTGGACAGCCGGTTCTCCGCCAGGAGACCGGCCTTATCGGCAATCCTGCCGACCCGGCCCTGCAGGTGCTGATCGACGATATGCTGGCGACCATGGCCGAGGCCGGCGGCGTCGGCATCGCCGCACCGCAGGTCTATGAGCCGGTGCGCCTGTTCATCGTATCTTCCCGCCCCACGCCACGTTATCCCCAGGCCCCGGCAATGGAGCCTACCGTCATGCTCAATCCGGAGATCATCTGGCAGTCGGATGAGACCGAGAAAGGGTGGGAGGGCTGTCTGAGCGTGCCAGGTCTCCGTGGATTGGTGCCGCGAAGTCTGCGCATAGAGGTGCGCTATCTGTCCCGAAGGGGCGAGGTGTGCGAGGATGAACTGTACGGCTTCATTGCCCGCATCTTCCAGCATGAATACGACCATATCAACGGCATGGTTTTCCTGGACCGGCTTGCAAGCACCCGCGAGTTGATCAGCGAGCGAGAGTACTTAAGGCTCGTATCTGCCTGATGTGCCGATTCGCCTCCTTGATTTTGGAACAGGTATAAAGAGGTGATTTTTAACGGCCGGGATGCTATAGTCGCTCCTCATAAGCAGGTTTGAATCCCACGTGGGGGACGCGAGGCAATGGCAGAGCAGAAGATTTATCTGGTGGGGGCGGGCATCACGGGGTGGGAAGGCTTCGGTTCCAAGGCGTTGGAGATCATTGCTGACTCCGAGGTCATGATCGGCCATGAGCGGCATCTGGATTGCTTTCCCGAGTTTACCGGTCAAAAGATGCCCCTTGGCGATCTTCCCGAGGTAATGGATTTTCTCAAAAAAACCGAAAAGCGTGTGGCGCTTTTGGCTTCGGGCGATCCCACCTTCTTCGGCATTTCCCGATTTCTTTTACGCAACCTGCCCAAGGAACGTATCGAGATATTTCCCAACGTCACCAGCATGCAGTACGCCTTTGCCCGGATCAAGGAGCCGTGGGACGACGCCATCTTCGTATCGGTGCATGGCCGCGGGATGCATCCGGCCGTGGACAAGATCGTGGCCGCCGAGAAGGCCTGCGTACTGACCGACAAGGTGAATACCCCGGCAGCCATTGCCGCCGAACTGATCGAGCGGGGCGCGGAGGGGTACGAAGCATGGCTGTGCGAGGATTTGGGGCTGGCGGGCGAGAAATTTACGAAGACCTCGGTGCGTGGCCTGCTTGAGCTTACGCCTTCCAACCTCAATATCCTGATCCTGATCCGGACCTATGAGCCGAATCTGACCCAATATCCGCTGATCGGCATCGACGATGAGGAGTTCCAGACCTCGAAGAAGCTGATCACCAAGCAGGAGGTGCGGGCCGTCACCCTGGCAAAGCTCCAGTTGCAAGATGATCTGGTGCTGTGGGATGTGGGGGCCGGGAGCGGTTCCGTCTCTATCGAGGCGTCCAATCTGATGCCCAATGGCCGCATCTTTGCCGTGGAAGAGAATGCCCAGTGCCTGGTTTTTATCCGTGAAAACCTGAAGAAATTCACGGCCCGCAACGTGAAACTGGTGGAAGGGGAGGCGCCGGATGCCCTGGAGGAACTGCCGGACCCTGACCGGGTATTCATCGGCGGATCGGGCGGCCGCCTGGAGGAGATCATCGCCGCAGTGGACGGCCGTATCAAGCCGGAGGGGATTGTGGTGCTGAACGCCGTGACCCTGGACACCCTGACCAAGGCGGTCGAATTTCTGGAGGATCACGGCTTTACGACCGAGGCGGCCTGCGTCAATATCGCCAAGACCCGCAACCTGACAGAGTACAAGATGTTCGAGGCCCAGAACCCGGTTTACGTGATCACCGCCCGCAAGGGGAGCGAATAGTGGCGACGATTTTTGCAGTGGGGGTCGGTCCAGGCGATCCCGAGCTTTTGACCCGCAAGGCCGAACGCATCCTGCGCAGTGCGGATGTGATCCTGGCGCCGGTATCCAATCCCTCCGAGGCCAGCGTCGCCTTGGCGACGATTCGCGAGTTTTTGGATGAAAGCCGCCAGGAGGTAATTGTTCACCAGTTTCCCATGACCTCGGACAGGACCCGTTTGATTCCCGCCTGGCAGGAAGCGGCGGCCCTGATAGCCGCCCGGGCCGAGGCCGGCAAAGACGTGGCTTTTGTAACCATCGGCGACCCGCTGTTCTATTCCACGTTTATCTACCTGCAGCGCATCCTGAGGGAAATCTGCCCCCAAATCCCCATCGAGATCGTTCCCGGCATCTCCAGTATCAATGCCTCTGCTGCCCAGGCCGGCATAGCGCTGGCTTTGGCTGACGAGAAAATGGCGGTGATCCCCGCCACTGCCGGGCTGGACAAGATCGCCGAGGCCATGGCGAGGTTCGAAACGGTCGTGTTGCTCAAGGTCAAGCCGGTCTACGGCGACATCCTGGAGCTTATCCGGCAGACGGGCCACGAACGGAGCACGGTCTTCGTGGAGCGGGCAGGGAGCGAACGCCAGAAGGTGTTGACCGATTTTGCCGAGATCGCGGCCCACACGCCGGATTACCTTTCGCTGATGATCATAAGATGTTCCTGCTGAAACTCGCTGTTGCCAACCTCATCATCATCACAGGCGTGCTCTTGGGCAAACGCATCCCCTCACTGGGGGGGCTGATCGCCACCATGCCCCTTACGAGCCTGGTCGTCCTTGCCTGGCTGGCCACAGACCGGCCGGGAGACGGGGCGCTCGTCTCCGGCTACCTCAAGGGGGTGTTGTGGGGCCTGGTGCCCACCTGTGTCTTTTTTGCGGCGGCGTGCTTCTGCTTGCGGAAGGGGATGGGGCTGCCGGCAGCGTTGGGGATCGGAGGCGCTCTATGGCTGGGAGGGGCGCTCCTGCACCAGTGGCTTTTGCGTTGAAAATAAAAACAGCTCCGCCCCTCTCGTTAATATGCGGCAAGGGCGTGGCTGTTTATGGTTTAACAAGGGTAAATGGAGATTTTTGACCGGCAAAAGCTCCGGTAACAGTTCCATTTCCCGGGTTGGTCTTCAGTGCCTGACCTTTACGCCGCAGTTCTGTTCTTATTCGTTCTCCATCTTGAATCAAGGGTGATGACTTAAGGCTTTTCTAAATGCGGTAGCCGTTCCTCAATCAATTGCTCGATCACGTCTGCCTGCATCCGGTCCCTCGTGCGCTTCTGAGTGTCCCGGTCCGGCGACTCGTCGGCCATCCATCGTTTGAACTTCACAAATGCCGTTGGTGAAATGGTGATCGTCCTGGCCATGTGCCCGCTGGTGGCGACAATCATCTGAGACATGCGGGGACCGTTCAGCAGAACACCCGCGCGGCGCGCCTGCATGGCATAGAAGTCATCGTCATGATCCGTGACCTGAAGTGGATTGGGATCTCCTTCGTGAGCTTCCCGACGGAGGATGTCCACTTCAAAACCGTCGCTATTGATCGCCTTGGAAGGGTCGCCTTCGACAAGCCTAAAGGTCTTATCTACTTTTCTGAGGACGCCGAGGAAATGCGGTTCTTCAGTGCGTTTGATATTTGTAATGAATGAAACACGGTTTTTACGGGTGTCCCACAGGAGGTCAATATCCTGGGTGGCGGTAACGTCATTATCGAGAAAAACACCGGCGGCCGCTTCGTAGGCATATAAGGCATGGGTACCTATCACGACAAAGTGCTCGGAGAGACCAGACTTGGCCAGACGGGTAAGAATATCGACCAGAAGCTTGGGGGCACGGCCGACATACAAAGCTCGGTTCATCTTTTGGTGGCGCTCCAGGGCTGTGCGCAGGCCGGCAAGACGTCGTTGTGCCATTGTTTTGCGTTCTACGAACCGGTTAAAGACCTTCTCTGTCTCGGCGGACCGGGGGCCTAGACTCGTTTGGGCGCCTGATGCCGCTGTCGTCCTGATCAGATATTCGCCTTCGTTTATCTGGCGCCAAAGCATGCTGCCGCGGACTGCGGCAGCTTCCTTTACGGCCGCTTCCCATGCTGTAAAGGTCGATTGGGCATCGATGAATTGCCTCTGGGCGTCGGGGCTAAGTTCACGCCACATAATGTTTTTCAATATATTTATCATGTTTTTAATTTTATATTGAAAAACTTTATATGTCAATAAGTTGTGTTTTTATTTGCTAACTTTTGAGGATAGCAAAAGGCCGTGCGTCAACCTGTGAGTTGACGGCACGGCCTTTACAGTTCAGTTGAAACAGCTTCGTTCGGGACGCATCATTCTCCTACAGCACCAACTCTATTTCAGAGTGTGCTCCCCTTGGCAGGGACGATCTCGTCGCTGGCCGGAGCTGCAGGTGCGGCCGGTGCAGTCGGTGCAGCAGGCGGCTCGGCGGCCGGTTGCCTTACCATCGGGGCCTGGGCGGGCTGTTCAACCGGCTTAGGCTGTTCCTGTGGTGGCGCCGGTGTTTTGGCCGGTGCGGAATCCTTTTTTTCTTCGTCAGCGTCAAATCTCAGGAGCGATGTTATTTCGTCGAACTGTTTGCCGTAGACATCCGAATCCTTTGTCTCCCGCAGAAAGAGGTCTTTTTCCCTTTGGTCCAGCATCCGCCTGATGCCGTCAAGGGTTTTGAACTTCAGGTCCGCCTTGCCGGATAGGTTGGCCTCCGCTTCGCTGAAATCGGGATACTGAAGGTTAATCAGCGGCGTGTATGAGAGGATCCGGCTGCGAAAATTGGGGTATTCCCAGAGGATGGCGCCGTCGCCGTCCAGAATCTGGGCGGTCAGGATGAGGTTGTTATAGTCGCTGGTCTGGGACGAAAGCAGCGTGCTGGAATATACCTTCTCGTGCCGGGTGAGGCCGCTTACCACCAGCAGCATGATTGCGTCCAGGTTGTTCTTCTTGAGATAATCCCTCAGTTCATCGGTTTTCCAGAAATACTTGTTATACAGTATAGTGGCGTCATCGCGCTTTTCACTGCGGAAGAAGAGGTCCGCGAAGATGTGCTGCGGATCGCCGTCCAGGAGCGCCACGGTGTAGAAGTCGCCGGTCGCCTTGATCCTGCGGACAAGTTGCGATTCATACTTGCGGTTCATATCCGCTAACAGGGAAAGAAGCTGGTCTTTCTCCGGATGCCTGATATCCGAATTAGTATCTACGATGATGGGGGCAACGCCCAGCACCTTGACTTTTGCGGCAAAATGTTCAGTTGGTACATTGAAATGGTTCTGGGCACAGCCGAACATCAATGCCAAAAGCGGCAACAGGAACAGTCGTTTCATCCGTATCCTCCTTATCTGTTTGCTCCTACATGATTGGCATATTTTATATCAGATGCCCAACACCTTTTCCAGATAAATTGCCGTTGCGACGGCTTATCCGGCATCGTTTCCTGTTTGTTTCAATCCGGAAACCGGAAGGGGGAACAGGCTTGCCGTTATCTAATCCAGCTCCATCACGCCTCTGCCCAAATACCCGCTCCCGCCAAGCCATGAGGGACTCGGACTTGCGCACCGGCAAATTCCACGTCACTTGGCATTGCCGCAAAACATCATATTTGATTGACAATGTTGACGTTCTTCTATTATTCTCGACCAATAGACCTGCTTATCGAGAGTGGTGGAGGGAAAGGCCCTGTGAAGCCACAGCAACCGGCCAATGAGGCGTCAGGTGCTAATTCCTGCCGAAAGGCAAAGATGAGGGGTGCGCTGTGAACTTAGCTTTTCAGCCCCTTCTCGTACCGTGTGAAGGGGTTTTTTCATGTCCGTCGGCATTGTCACGGAACAATCCATAACATTCGAGTCCGGCATCAAGCTGGACAGCGGCCGCATCCTCGCCCCCATCACGCTGGCTTACGAGACCTATGGCAAGCTAAACGAATACAGGTCAAACGCCATCCTGGTGGAGCACGCCTGGACCGGCGATGCCCATCTGGCCGGCAAACATCGTGAAGAGGATAACAGGCCCGGCTGGTGGGATGCCATCGTTGGCCCTGGCCGCCTTCTGGACACCGACCGTTATTTCGTGATCTGCTCCAATGTGATAGGTTCTTGTCTCGGCTCCACCGGCCCCACGTCCATTAACCCCAAAACCGGGAAACGCTATAATCTCACCTTTCCGGTCGTGACCGTACGCGATATGGTGCGCGCCCAGAAGCATTTGATCGATGCCCTGGGTATCAAGAAGCTCCTGTGCGTCATGGGGGGGAGCATGGGGGGGATGCAGGCCCTGGAATGGGCCATCCAGCATCCAGGAAATATCGCCTCGGCCGTTGTGCTGGCGACTACGCCGCGCCCTTCTCCCCAGGCCATTTCTCTCAACGCAGTGGCCCGTTGGGCCATTTTCAACGACCCGACCTGGCGCAAGGGGGAATATAAACGCAATCCCAAGGACGGCTTGGCCCTGGCACGCGGCATCGGCCATATTACGTTTCTTTCGGATGAGTCCATGAACGCGAAGTTCGGCAGGCGCTTCTCGGCCAAGGACGGCCAGTTCGATTTTTTCGGCCAGTTCGAAGTGGAACGCTACTTGAACTACAACGGCTATAACTTTGTGGACCGTTTCGATGCGAATTCATTCCTGTACCTGGCTAAGGCCCTGGACCTCTACGACGTGGCCCTGGGGTTCGAATCGATGGCCGAGGCTTTTGCTCAGGTGGCTGCTCCGTTGCAGTTCTTTGCCTTCACCTCCGACTGGCTGTACCCCCCCTGCCAGACCGAGGAGATGGTAGATTGCCTGCGCGGTCTGGGGAAGCCGGTTGAATACCACCTTATCCAGTCCGCCTACGGCCACGACGCCTTCCTTCTTGAACACGAAACCTTCGCTCCCATGGTACGTGAATTCATAGCCAACGTGGACCCCAGGCGGCCGGTTGACGTATGACGATTGCGCTTGATGGATTCAAGGACAGCCGGCTCCTCAGGAGGTTGCGGCATGGAGTCGGTCGGGCCGTTGCCGACTTCAGTCTGATCGAAGGAGGGGACCGTATTGCCGTGGCCGTGTCGGGTGGCAAGGATTCCTACACCTTGCTGCTTCTGCTGGAAGAGTTGCGGCGGCGCGCGCCCATATCATTCGAACTCGTGGCGGTCAATATCGATTCCGGCTATCCCGGCTACCGCACCGATGTCATCGAGCGCTTTCTGCGGGAGAACGGTTTTGCCTACCGCATGGTGCCGACCGCGCATTATACCCTTATTCAGGAAAAGCGCCGGCCAGGTTCATCCTTCTGTTCGATCTGCGCGCGTTTCAAGCGCGGGGCACTCTATACGGCGGCCCTGGAGCTTGGGTGCAACAAGCTGGCGTTGGGGCACCACCAGGATGATTTCATCGAGACCCTGCTGTTGAACCAGTTTTTTGTCGGCTCCCTCAAGTCCATGGCGGCCTCCATGATGTCGGACAATGGCGAGACCGTAGTTATCAGGCCGCTTGTGTATCTGGCCGAGGAGGATATCATCCGTTTTTCCCGCGAGGCCGGTCTGCCGGTGGTCTGTTGCTGTTGCCCGGTCTGCGGCACTGCCGATCTGCAACGCAAGCGGATGAAAAGGCTGTTGAAAGAGCTGGAACAGGATATTCCTCACGTTAAAAACAGCCTGTTGAAGGCGATCTCAAACGTACACCCCCGCCATCTTCTTGATCGGAGATTGCAGACGGCGCTTCCCGGCTTTTGCGCGCCCGTCCTGCCTGGCGACACGGAGGGGGAGCAGGGCTGAAACATCCCTGCGCAGATCAAGCCAGGCCACATACCCCCCATACGCTACCGCAATCAATCCCAAAAATACCATCGGTTCCATAAGGCACCTCCGCTTCATTTGAGGAAACGATAGCACTGTCATGTGACAGAAAGTGTCGCATGTTGATGGTGATGGCCATTCGGGAACTGATGGTGTGTTGCCGTGGAGGTGATACGGAAACAACTGGCTGGCTTGATGGCGGGACTCAGGGCTCTCCGCGCTCGCCCTCTCCGGAGAGCAGGACTATATCCACGCGGCGGTTCTTGGCGCGGTTTTCGGGTGTGGTGTTGTCCGCGACCGGCCGGAATTCCCCGTACCCGGTGGCGGAAATCTTATCGGGGTCAGCGTCGTAGGAATTGATGAGGTACTTGAGAACATTGGTGGCGCGGGCAGTGGACAGTTCCCAGTTGGAAGGGAACTGGGAGGTGCTGATGGGGACGTTGTCCGTATGCCCCTCGACCCGCAGGGGATTATTGTACTCGGTCATGACCTCGGCGATGGTGTTGAGCAGTTCATGGGCGCTCTGCTTGATCTGGGCCTGGCCGGAATCGAAAAAACCGGCCTCCTTCAGGCTGACGATCAGGCCCCGCCGGGTGATGGTGAGGTTGACCTTGTCCTGGGCGCCCTGCTTCACCAGGTAGGCCTCCATGGAAGACTTGATCTGCCGGAAATCTTTTTCATCGGCCCTGGTGCGCAGTTGCCCGTTGTGGGCTCTTCCGGATGGGGCAACGGACATCTCAGGCTTGATGGCCGGTAAGATGCTGATCGCTCTGGACTGGATGACGTTGATTTTCGACGCGGGCGCACCGGCGTTTACCATGCCGAAGGACTGCTGAAGCGACTGCATGACCTCCTCGACCTTTTTTTTGTCGGTCTGGGACATGGCGTATAGGGTGACGAATACCGCGAACAGAAGGGTTATGAAGTCGGCGTAGGATACCAGCCACCGTTCGTGATTTACATGTTTTTCCGGTTCTTTTTTCAGTGCCATGGTTGTTTAGTGCGCGCCGACGAAGGCTTTGAGCTTCTGTTCTATGAAGTGCGGATTCTCGCCGTTCTGGATGGCGATCAAACCCTCCAGGATCATGACGCGGCGCAGCACCTCCTCCTTCATGCGGATCTTCAGCTTGCTGCCGATCGGGAGGCAGACGATATTGGCCACCATCAGGCCGTAGATCGTGGCGACAAAGGCCACGGCGATGCCGGCCCCCAGTTTGGATGTGTCGGAAAGGTTGCTCATGACGTGGATCAGGCCGAGGACGGCACCGATGATGCCGATGGTCGGGGCAAAGCCGCCGGCCGTCTCATAAAACTCGACACTGTGTTTGGTGTGGTCTTCGTAGGACATGATGTCGGCCTCAAGGGTTTCCCGCAGTTTTTGGGGATCGATGCCGTCAACCACCAGTGAAATCCCCTTTTTGATGAAAGGGTCTTTGGCTGACTGGGCCTCCTGTTCCAAGGAGATGAGGCCGTTGCGCCGCGCCTTGGTGGCATAGTTGATGATGTCCTTGACCACAGCGTCATGATCGACCTTGGGGGGGAGGAAGGCGTTTTTGACATCCTTGAAGGCCTTGATGATGGCGGGAAGAGGGAAGCTCACGAACGTGGCGCCAAAAGTGCCACCAAGCACGATTATGGCTGCCGTCGGTTGAATCAGCGCCTTCATGTGCAGCCCTTCCAGCGCGGCACCGCCGAAAACGGCCCCGAATCCCATCAACAAGCCTATAATTGATGCGAGATCCATATCCTAGAATTCCTGTCGGTGAAATGGACTGCGTTCCTGCTCTTCGCGATTGTCGCAGGGAAGATTTCTGTTCAGGGAGGCACTGCGGAAAAGGCCTTTTTTTGCCTTCGTCAGGTACTTTTTGCCGGCAGTGCTCCCAGCGCGGCGTATGATCCTGGCACGGAACGACACGATCCTGCCGATGATTTCGACAGCTGTTTCTTTGACAATGAAGTGATGGCCGTTGAAGAGCGCGATGACCGTATCGGGTGTTTCCTCGATACTGACTATGTGGTCAGGGTTAACATACATCACCTGCCTGTCCATGCGGGTCAAAAAAATCATAGTACCACCGGAATGAGGATGTTTGTCTATAAATATCAAAAACGCTGTAAGGTCAAGAACTTTTTACCTGAAATTAAGAACTGCACATTATAGTCGCTTACAGCAATGCGTCGATAACCTTGAAGTCGATGTAGCGTTCCGAGATGGAATTGATCAGCTCGATCTTTTCCACGTCGTCCGGCCCGATCTTTGAGACATGCTCCCTGAGGCGATGGTATACCTCCGAAGAAGTCTCCACCATACGTATATAAGGGATCTGGCTGTCGTCCAGGATCTGCTGCGTGATGCGGGACACTGGGGCATGCCCGCTGATGACCAGGCCTGCCAGGCGCTTTCTGAAATCGGGTATGTTGTGCAGCGAAGAGGCGGTAACGATCAACTCATCCCGCGAGCTGGTCACGATGAGCAGCGTGGAGTCTTCGAGATGGTCGATGACCCGCTGCGCTGATGCTGCCCCCAACTGAATGGTATGGCAGATGCGACTTTTGTCAGCGGGATTCCCCTTCAGTGCCAGGCCGAGCATCACCGCCACGTGCTGCAAGGTCGGATGTGCCAGGATAGGACTAAAGTCAAAGGCGCTCGTCACCAGCATGCGGGTGCCGTCAAAGCCCTTCCTCAGATAGGCAAGGGAACTTTCGCGTTTTTCCGGTACCAGCTTGTTGACCATGATGACGCGGACATCTGCCTTTTCCCGCTCATACAGGGCCAAATTGAGTTCCACCGCATCTATCACATTGCCGATGCCTCCGTTGGTAACCATGAGCACCGGTGCGCCCACCATGGAAGCAACTTGGGCGTTGTTGGTGCCGACCACCGATCCGACACCGCCGTGGCCCGCCCCTTCTATGATCAAAAAATCGTATCTCTGCTCCAGCTCGTGTATCGCATTGTAGATAAGGTTGCGGGGGGCTTCCTGTGCGATCTTGCCGTCCAGGAATTCTCTGGTCGAGCCGGGGGTGAGGGTCATGGGCGACATGAGATGCGCGTCGCTATTCAGGCTGTAAACGCTGGCCATCATTGCCGCGTCCATGTCCATGGTCAGGCCGTTGTACTCGATGCACTTGGGACCGATAGGCTTGACGAAACCGACCCGATCATATTTTTTCCGTGCCAGGTGCATGAGCGACAGACTGATGGTGGTCTTGCCGCAATGCTGGCCTGTGGCGGCTATGAAGATCTTTTTACATGCCATATATATCTCCTTTCGGTCAATATCCCCTCAAACTGAAGGGTTTTATTGCTTGACTGAATCGGAACGACTATACCACAAAACAAAGCACGCGGTGGAAGATTTGAAATGCACTGGAATTTAGGGTTTTTCGTAAATAGTTTTCCATTCCAGTCCTTGTGAAGGAATAAAATTCCATTGACAGAACAGAGCCAATACACTAGGTTAATACGAACGCTGGGGGAGTTTCGACTGAGAGCGGCGGCGCGCCGCGACCCTTAGTACCTGATCCGGGTAATGCCGGCGTAGGGAAGCGCAAACATCCCGAATGTTCCAAGCCGCTTCCGCGGCTTTTTGCGTTTTAGGAGAGAAACATGCACGTGACACTGAATGGCGAACTAACAGACATTGCCGAAGGGAGTACGGTCGCCGGGCTCCTGGAGCATCTGCAACTCCATCGCGAGCGGGTGGCGGTGGAGGTCAATCTGGACATCGTCCCCAAGGTTGCCTATGACGGCCATGGACTGGCGGACGGGGACAGGATAGAGATCGTACATTTCGTGGGCGGTGGATGAGTACGGTTGTTCGAAGACAACATGCTGTTGCACAAGGAGATTTTCTGCCATGACTACCCAAAAAGATACATGGACGATAGCAGGACGCGAGTTCACTTCCCGCCTGATGGTGGGCACCGGCAAGTACGCCAGCTTTCAGCAGACGGCAGAGGCCCTGGAGGCGTCCGGCGCCGAAATCATCACCGTAGCGGTGCGGCGGGTCAACCTGGACCGGAGCAAGGAATCGCTGCTGGACTATATCGACACCAAGAAATATACCCTGCTCCCCAACACTGCCGGTTGCTATACCGCCGACGACGCGGTGCGCACCTGCCGTCTGGCCCGCGAGGCTGGTATGTCGGATTTCGTCAAGCTTGAGGTGCTGGGAGACGAGAAGACCCTCTTCCCGGACAATGAAGAACTGCTCAAGGCCGCCAGGATTCTGGTCAAGGAGGGGTTCACGGTACTTCCCTACACCAGCGATGACGTGATCATGTGCCGGAAACTGGAGGATATCGGCTGCGCCGCGGTCATGCCGCTGGGGGCTCCAATAGGCAGCGGCCTGGGTATCCGCAATCCCTATAACCTCAGGATCATCCTGGAGTCGGTCCGGATTCCGGTGATCGTGGACGCCGGTGTCGGCTCGGCTTCCGATGCTGCCATCGCCATGGAGTTGGGTTGTGACGGCGTACTTATGAACACCGCCATTGCCGGTGCCCAGGACCCGATTGCCATGGCCCGCGCCATGAGGCTGGGCGTGGAGGCGGGCCGGCTTTCCTACAAGGCAGGGAGGATCCCCCGCAAGCTCTATGCGAACGCCTCCAGCCCGTTGGACGGCATGATTGCCTAATACCGATTCCAAATCAAGGCGGTATCCGACTTGACTCGTCTCCTGCTCTTTAACGTGCTCTCTGTACGCCTTGGTCGCCTCTATCCTCCGCACCTTGTTTCGGAACGGCATAATGAGGCGTTTCCAACTGGGGCGCCAGCTCGCGCCCCGATAATCTTTGTTGCATGCCCCCCATGTTCCCATGAAACCCGTTGATTTTTCGTTGTACCTGGTTACCGACCGCACCCAGACCGCGGGCCGGCCGCTGCAGGACGTGGTGCGCGCCGCCCTGGCCGGCGGGGTGCGCGCCGTGCAACTGCGGGAAAAGGATCTGGCGGATGAAGAATACCTGGCTCTTGCCCGGACGCTCAGGAGCATGACCAGGGAGTTTGGAGCCCGTTTATTCATCAACAGCCGGGTCGATATTGCCTTGGCCGTGGGGGCCGACGGCGTCCACCTGGGGGCGGCCTCCGCGCCGGTGGCCGAGGCGCGCCGGCGGTGCGGCAAGGACATGGTGATCGGCTATTCCTGCCATGGTCTGGATGAGGCGCGCCAGGCGGTGCGCGACGGCGCCGACTTCGTCACCTTCGGTCCGGTCTTTGCGACCCCTTCCAAGGCTGCCTATGGGGAGCCGCTTGGGTGTGGTGCCTTGCAGCGGGCGGTGGAGGCCCTGCCGGTCCCGGTGTTTGCCCTTGGCGGCGTGAAGCCTGAAAATATGCCTGCCGTGCGGGAGGCCGGTTGCAGCCGTGTGGCCCTGATCTCGGCCGTCAGCGCCGCTCCCGACCCCGGATGCGCCGTGGGTGAACTCCTGGCAGGTCTCGGGGGGGCAAAGCCGCCTGCCGTCCATCACGAACTGCGCATCAACTCCTACGGTCATTACCTGCGGCAGCGCTTCGGCTACCGGGTCAGCAAGGTAAACGTGGATGCCGGTTTCACCTGTCCGAACCGGGACGGCAGCAAGGGCACAGGCGGCTGTATCTATTGCAACAACGTCTCCTTCTCTCCCAGGGATACCCAAGCGGTCATTCCGCTCGAAGAGCAGCTCTCGGCGGGCATGGCCTATCATAGGCAACGTCTCGGCTCAGAGAGGTTCATCGTCTATTTTCAGAAATACACCAACACCTATGCCTCCGTCGACGTGCTGGCCGATCTCTACCGCCGCGCCCTGGCCCATCCGGATGTGGTCGGCATTTCGGTAGGCACCAGGCCGGACTCCCTGAGCGCAGAGGCTCTGGAGTTGCTGACGGAAATTGCCCGGGACCGGTACGTATGCCTGGAACTGGGGCTGCAATCCGGGGATGACGCCATTCTGGAACGGATCAACCGCGGCCATACCGTGAACGATTTCGTCGCGGCCGTAAAAAGGGCGGCAGGACGAAATTTCGACATCTGCGCCCATCTGATCCACGGCTTCCCTGGCGAGCAGCCGGAAGAATTCCTCAAAAACGCACAGCTGATCGCATCGCTGCCGCTTGACTCGATCAAGCTCCATCAGCTCCATGCCGTAGAAGGGACCGAATTGGCCGCCATGTACCGCCGCGGCGAGTTCGTGCCGCTTACGCTGAAAGGGTACGTGGCAACGGCAGCCGATTTTTTGGAGCGGCTGCCATCCCGCATCACGGTTCAACGGCTGTACGGTTCGGCGCCGTTGGCGATCAGGGTTGCTCCCCAGTGGGGGTTGAAGAACAACCAGATGTGGTTCGCGGTGGTCAACGAGCTGCAGCGGCGCGGGACCTGGCAGGGCTATCTGGCCTGTTAGCAGGTTGTTGAAAAACAGCCATCTCGCCGCCATCCTCGAAAGCCGCCTTGTGACTTCGGCCTGCGGCCTCACCCTTCGGGCGCCTTCGCGGTCCAATTTAACAAGTGAAATTGTGCGGCGCAGCGCCCGGTCTTCGCGGCAAAAGCGGCTTCGGCGTGAGTAGGCCTGCTACGCCTTTGCGGGTCTTCCTGCGGGTGCGACGATCTGACTATTTTTGAACAACCTGACGTTTTCAACAACCTCTTGGCGTCCTGTGCGGAAAACTGCTTTTTCGGATGGCTGGGCGGTGCTATAGTGGCAGTCCGCAAAAACGTCATTCCCCTGTCTGTACTTACTCTTGAAGGAGATTCACCATGTCCGAGCTGCGCGTCCGATTCGCACCCAGTCCCACCGGCTACCTCCATGTGGGGGGAGCACGCACCGCCCTGTTCAATTGGCTGCTTGCCAGAAAACAGGGGGGCACCTTCATCCTGCGCATAGAGGATACCGACGTCGAGCGTTCCACCCAGGCCTCTATCGATGCCATCCTGCAAGCCATGGAATGGCTTGGTTTGAACTGGGACGAGGGACCGTTTTACCAGACGGATAACTTCGACCTTTACCGGGGTTATGTCCAAAAGCTGGTGGAAGCCGGCAAGGCCTACAAGTGCTACTGCACTGCCGAGGAATTGGAGGCCAAGCGCGAACAGGCCATGAAGGAGGGGCGCAAGCCCAAGTATGACGGGACCTGCCGCGGACGGGGCGAACAGCCGGCCGACAGGCCTTTTGTGGTCCGCTTCCGCGCACCGCAGGCCGGAGAGGTGGCCTTCGAAGACCTGATCAAGGGGCGCATCGCCTTCCCGGCCGAGGAGTTGGACGACCTGATTATCCAGCGCAGCGACGGCACGCCGACCTACAACTTCTGCGTAGTCATCGACGACGCCATCATGAATGTCACCACCGTTATCCGCGGCGACGATCATGTCAACAATACGCCGCGCCAGATCCAGCTCTACGAGGCCCTGGACTTTCCGGTGCCAAGGTTCGCCCATGTGCCCATGATCCTTGGGGACGACAAGGCCCGCCTCTCCAAGCGCCACGGCGCCACGAGCGTGATGGCATACCGCGACATGGGCTTTCTGCCCGAGGCGCTGCTCAACTACCTGGTGCGTCTGGGCTGGAGCCACGGTGACGATGAGATCTTCAGCCGCGAGGAGATGATCCAGAAGTTCGACATCAACAGCGTCGGTCGGTCTGCAAGCGTGTTCAATACGGATAAATTATTGTGGCTGAATGCCCATTACATCAAGAACGGCGATCCGGCCCGTATTGGCGGGTTGCTGGTGCCCCATCTGACGAAGCGCGGCATAGACGCGCAAGGGGGGCCGGAGGTGGCCGCAGTGGTAAGGACGCTCCAGGAGCGGGCCCAGACCCTGGAAGAGATGGCCGAGCGGGCCATGTTCTATTTCAAGGCCCCTGAATCATACGACGAGGCTGCGTTGGCCAAGTTTGACAAGGAACACCTGCGGGCAGTCTTCGACGCGGTGGCTGACCGGCTGGCGACTGCCGACGCCGCCACTGCCGCGGAGATCGACGCCTTGTTCAAGGAAATCTGCGCAGACAAGGGATGGAAGATGGGCCAGGTGGGGCAGCCGGTGCGTATCGCCCTGTCGGGCGGCACCCAGGCCCCGGGCATCGGCGAGATCGTCATGACCCTTGGGATTGGGGAGACCGTCAAACGGATTGCCAGGGCACGCGAGGCCGTGGCTGCATAGCGTTCGGCAAGGGTTATCGATACCACTTAGCGAAGAAGATGCGCCGGTTTTATCGGGCATATTCCAATGTAGCCGCACTGGGTCTATAATTAATTAATATCCATACCGATTGAACATTGCGCATCGGGATAACGGCATGTCGATATTCAATCTGACTACATCCTACACCCCACGCGGCGATCAGCCCCAGGCCATTGCCGAACTGTTCGAAGGGGTCGTACGCGGCGACCGGCACCAGGTGTTGCTGGGGGTGACAGGCTCGGGCAAGACCTTCACCGTGGCCAACGTCATAGCCAGGACTGGCCGGCCGGCCCTTGTGCTGGCACCCAACAAGACCCTGGCGGCGCAACTATACGGCGAGTTCAAGGAGCTCTTTCCGGATAATGCCGTCGAATACTTTGTTTCCTACTACGATTACTACCAGCCGGAAGCCTATCTCCCCACCACCGACACCTTCATCGAGAAGGACTCCTCGATCAACGACGAGATCGACAAGATGCGCCATTCTGCCACCCGCAGCCTGCTGACCCGGCGCGACGTGATCATCGTGGCTTCGGTCTCCTGCATCTACGGCATCGGTTCGCCTGAGGCCTATGCCGCCCTGCACATCTTTTTCCACCAGGGTGAAAATTACGGCCGCGACACCCTGCTGAAAAAGCTGGTGGAAATCCAATACGAACGCAACGACGTTGATTTTCACCGCGGGGCCTTCCGGGTGCGTGGCGACGTGGTGGAGGTCTTCCCTGCCTACGACAGCGATAAGGCGCTCCGCATAGAGTTTTTCGGCGACGAGGTGGAGGCCATCAGCGAGATCGACCCGTTGCGGGGGGTGGTGCTTCAGAAATTGGCCAAATGTGCCATATACCCGGCTTCCCATTACGTTTCCACGCGCGAGACCCTGGAAAAGGCGGTGGAGCAGATCCGCGTGGATGTTGGGGAACGCATCCGCTATTTTCGGGAGCGGAACATGCTGCTGGAGGCGCAGCGCATCGAACAGCGCACCTTCTTCGACATCGAGATGATGGAGGAGATGGGCTTCTGCCAGGGGATCGAGAACTATTCCCGTTATTTCGACGGACGCATGGAGGGGGAGCCCCCCTACACCCTTATTGACTATTTCCCCGAGGATTTTGTTCTCTTCGTGGACGAGTCCCATATTACCATCCCCCAGGTAGGGGGGATGTACCGGGGTGACCGCAGCCGCAAGGAGACTCTGGTACACTACGGCTTCCGCCTGCCGGCGGCCCTGGACAACCGGCCGCTCAACTTCCAGGAGTTCGAACAGCGTATCCGGCAGGCGGTCTATGTTTCGGCCACGCCGGCTGATTTCGAGATGGAGCGGAGCAGCGGCGTCTTCGTTGAGCAGGTCATTCGACCTACCGGGCTGGTGGATCCGAGGATTGAGATCCGGCCGGCGACGGCCGGAGATTCCCTTGGCCAGGTGGATGATCTCCTCCACGAGGTCCGCGAGACCGTGGCGAAGGGGGAACGGGTGCTGGTGACCACCTTGACCAAGCGGATGGCCGAGGAGTTGACCAACTATTACCAGGAACTGGGGGTCAGGGTGCGCTACCTGCACTCGGACATCGATACCATTGAGCGCATGCAGATCCTGCGCGATCTCAGGTTGGGAGAATACGACGTGCTGGTTGGCATCAACCTGCTGCGGGAGGGGCTGGACCTGCCGGAAGTCTCGCTGGTGGCTATTCTGGACGCCGACAAGGAAGGGTTTCTCCGTTCCGCCCGCTCCCTGATCCAGACCTGCGGACGGGCTGCCCGCAATGTCAACGGACGGGTGCTGATGTACGCGGATGTTGTGACCCGTTCCATACAGGCCTGCCTCGACGAGACCGAGCGCCGCCGCGCCAAGCAACTGGCGTATAACCTGGAGTTCGGCATCACCCCCCAGACGGTCAAGAAGGGGATGCGCACGATTCTGGAGTCCATTGAGGAGAAGGACTATTACACTCCGGGCGGCGTAGCCGAGACCTCCGAGGAGTACGTGGCGCCAAAGGATATTTCCAAGCTGATTAAGAAGCTGCGCAAGGAGATGCTGACGGCAGCCAAGGCACTGGATTTCGAAAGCGCCACCTTGCTGCGGGACCGGATCAAGCGGTTGGAGGAGATGGAGTTGGCGCTACGCTGATTTCAGGAGCTGCAACAGGAAGAGAGCAGCTCGATGCCGCCCTCTCCCGCTGCATCAACAAACAGACGTCATTTTTTGTGACAACCAGTGCAGGAGGTCGGGCCTTTGCCCATTTCTTGGTGGCAACCTTTACAGGTCTTGTGGGCCCACTCCTTGCCGAAACCTTCGATCTTACCACCGGCTGCGGTTGCGTGGCATTTCGTGCAATCCTTGAGTGCATCCTGATGCGCTTTGTGGGGGAATGTTACCTTGCCCATGGATGCGGGAAACTCCATGACGTCGGCGGCAAAAACGGTCCCGGCGAATGCTACGATGGCAAGCATGGCGATTAAGGTCTTTTTCATGGTATCTCTCCTTGTGCGTGTTGAACTGCCAAATATTTGTTCCCATAATTCTAAGGTACTTTTATTGACTGTCTAGTACATTTCATGTGCCAAACAGATAATCATTCATAAGTTATTATAATCATAAGTGTTGTTAGTGGCCGGCACAGGTGCCGTGGGCCGGCTCTCACCTCAATTGAGGCAGAAGCAGGTCCTTTTGCGCCAGATGATACGGATCAAACAAGGCTGTGAACGCCTACGGATAGAGGTTGAGGAGCAGAAGAAGAGCCAACGTAGATAACGCCTTGATCTGGTATCGGTATAATCTTTAAAAACCTTGCCATGGGTTTCTGTTCATGTCAAATTCGAGAAGCACGGAATCATACTGATGGAGGATACGGGAATATGAGACAATTCCACAACAGGCGCGGCTTCACCCTTATCGAGATTATGGTGGTGATCGTCATTCTGGCGCTTTTGGCGGCGCTGGTCGGGCCCAAGATCATGGGCCGCACCGATGACGCCAAGATTCAGACCACCAAGACCCAGATCAGAAACCTGGAATCGGCGCTCAAGCTGTATAAGCTCGACAGCGGCGTTTATCCCTCCACCGAGCAGGGCTTAAACGCCCTGGTGTCCATTCCGACCGTGGGGGTAATTCCCAAAAACTTCAAAGAGGGGGGGTACCTGGAGAGCAAGAACGTGCCCAAGGATGGCTGGGGCAATGATTTCCTCTATGTCTCGCCGGGCGAGCACGGGGATTACGATCTCTATTCCTATGGCGCCGACGGCGTCAAGGGGGGTGAAGGGAAGAATGCCGATATCAACAGTTGGGACTTGAAATAGACACCTTTCATTTTTTATAAGTTGAAATTTTGTTTTTCTGCGTTATAGTGGACTGCTTAACTTGTTATTTTAATTATGGATAAAAGTTTTTAGCCGGTCTAAAGCATGTATCCCTATTATGATTGAGGAGGCGGCAAAATGACGCAGAAGTATGTTTACTTTTTTGGGAATGGTCAGGCCGAAGGCAGGGCGGAGATGAAAAATCTCCTGGGAGGCAAGGGGGCGAATCTGGCCGAAATGACCAGCATAGGGCTTCCGGTCCCCCCGGGTTTTACCATCACCACCGAAGTGTGCACCGAGTTCTACAAGAACAACCAGACGTATCCCGAATCGCTGACTTCTGCCGTGGCAGAAAACCTCAAAATGGTTGAGGCGCTGATGGACCGAAGGTTCGGCGATCCTCGCAACCCCCTGCTTGTTTCCGTCCGCTCCGGCGCCCGTGCCTCCATGCCCGGCATGATGGACACTATCTTGAATCTCGGCCTCAACGATACCACTGTCCAGGGGATCATCGCCCAGAGCGGAGATGAGCGCTTCGCCTTCGATGCCTACCGTCGTTTCGTGCAGATGTATTCCGACGTGGTCATGGGGATGGAGAAGGATATCCTCGAACATCTGCTGGAACAGAAGAAAGAACAGAGGGGCGTCCACCTGGATACCGACCTGACGGCAGCCGATTGGAAGGAGTTGGTCGGCTCTTTCAAGCTTAAGATCAAAGAGGAGTTGGGAAAGGATTTTCCCGAAGATCCCCATGAACAGCTATGGGGCGCCATCGGAGCCGTTTTCGGCTCGTGGATGAACCAGCGCGCCATTACCTACCGCAAGCTCAACAACATCCCCGCCGATTGGGGCACAGCAGTCAACGTCCAGTCCATGGTGTTCGGCAATATGGGCGATGATTGCGCGACCGGCGTGGCATTTACCCGCGACCCCTCCACGGGAGAAAACTACTTTTTCGGCGAGTTCCTGGTCAACGCCCAGGGGGAGGATGTGGTTGCGGGTATCCGCACCCCCCAGCCCATCAACCGCGTCAAGGACAAGGACGGCAAACTCCCTTCCATGGAGGAGGTTCTGCCCGAATGCTACCGTCAGTTGGTGGATATCCGCGGCATCCTGGAAAAACATTACAAGGACATGCAGGACATAGAATTCACCATCGAGAAGGGCAAGCTCTTCATGCTGCAGACCCGCAACGGTAAACGCACCGCGCCGGCTGCCATCAAGATCGCCGTGGACATGGAAAAAGAAGGGCTGATCGACGAGAAGGAGGCTGTCCTGCGGGTCCAGCCCTCCCAACTCGACCAGCTTCTCCATCCATCCCTCGACCCTGCCGCCGAGAAGCAGGTCATTGCCAAGGGTCTGCCTGCCTCCCCGGGCGCCGTTTCCGGTCAGGTGGTCTTCAGTGCGGATGAGGCCGAGGCCGAAGCCAAGCTGGGTAAGAAGGTCATCCTGGTGCGTATCGAGACCAGCCCCGAGGATATTCACGGGATGCATGCCTCCCAGGGGATCCTCACCGCCCGCGGCGGCATGACCTCCCACGCGGCGGTCGTGGCCCGCGGCATGGGAAAATGCTGCGTGGCCGGCTGCGGAGACATCAAGGTGAGCTATGCCGGCGAAAGCTTTGTTGCCCGCAACGGCGTGGTGGTGAAGAAAGGGGATACGATCACCCTGGACGGCTCCTGCGGCGAGGTGATGCTGGGCGCGGTGCCGACGGTCGCCCCGGTCCTGACAGGAGACTTTGCCCAATTGATGTCGTGGGTGGATACCTATCGCAAACTCAAGGTTCGCGCCAATGCCGACACGCCCCATGATTCCAGGGTGGCCCGACAGTTTGGTGCGGAGGGAATCGGCCTGTGCCGTACAGAGCATATGTTTTTCGAAGCCGAGCGCATCTCGGCCGTACGGGAGATGATACTCTCCGAGGAATTGGAGGGACGTGAAAAGGCCCTGGCCAAGATACTACCCATGCAGAAGGGGGATTTTATCGGTATTTTCAGGGAGATGAAGGGGCTGCCGGTAACCATCCGCCTGCTGGACCCCCCCCTGCACGAGTTCCTGCCCCAAGAGGAAAAGGACCTTGAGGAGCTTTCAAAGACCATGAAGGTGCCGGTAGGCACCCTCAAGCACAAGGTGGAGTCCCTGCACGAGTTCAATCCGATGCTCGGCCATCGCGGTTGCCGTCTGGGCATCACCTATCCCGAGATATACGACATGCAGGTGCGGGCCATCATGGAGGCGGCATGCGAACTGGTCAAAAACGAAGGGTTCTCCATAGTCCCGGAGATCATGATCCCATTGATCGCTACGGCGAGGGAGCTTCAGGTACTTAAACAGAATGCCGTGGCCATCTGCAACGAGGTCATTGCCCGTTATGACGTCAGGTTGGAATACCTCATCGGTACCATGATCGAGTTGCCGCGAGCTGCGCTGACCGCCGACGAGATTGCCGTAGAGGCGGAATTCTTCTCCTTCGGCACCAATGACCTGACCCAGACCACCTTCGGCCTTTCCCGCGACGATGCGGGCAAATTTCTGCCTTTCTATGTGGATAACGGTATCTTGGCGGAAGATCCTTTTGTGTCACTGGACCAAAACGGTGTCGGCCAACTGGTCAAAATGGCAGCGGAAAGAGGGCGCGCCACTCGCCGGGATATCAAGCTGGGCATTTGCGGCGAGCACGGCGGGGATCCCTCTTCAGTCATCTTCTGCCACAAGATCGGACTGGACTATGTCTCCTGTTCGCCCTTCCGGGTGCCTATTGCCCGATTGGCGGCGGCCCACGCGGCCTTGTCCTAGTGTCCTGAAACACATGGAAAATTAATCTTCTACTCTCTGAAAAGCGAAGGTCCCGCGGATGTGCGCGGGACCTTCGCTTTTCTTTACCTGTGACTGCTTTCCACGACTGACCACACGGGACACATGCCTCAACGTCCCGCCGACCTGCACGCCTTCGTCCCCTCAAACCTCGCCGTTTTTTTCATCCTTCATTTGGCATCGATATGCGTTCCCGTGTTTCGATTACGTGTTCTCCGAACACCAGGGCGCTGAAGATATAGATGTCGCATTCCTTCTGCCAGGCATTCTCGGGCAGACCGGCCTTGGTGCAGGTATTTTTCAGGAAGGTCTCACGATCCCAATTGTATTCGCTGGCCACCTGCGGGAGCAGTACGCCGCGATAGCTGTTCTTGATAATATAGAGGCCGTGTTTTCCCACCTGGATCTGGTCAACCGATGTAATCTTTTCCAGTGGGGACAACACCGATATCTCTAGGCTGAAGTCCTCCATGTCCGTGCTTTTCATGGGGTAGAAGCGCGGGTCGCGGGTCGCGGCCGATACGGCCATCTCCTGGACGAGCTTGAAGAGAGGCTTATCCGAGACGAAGTTGCCGATGCAACCCCGTAGCTGCTGTTGCTGCTTGATGGTTACGAAACAGCCGTGTTCGCAGGCAAGCCCCTTCGAGGTGGTCTCAATGAGAGGTATCTGGCCATTGGCGATATAGTCAACGATGGTCTCGCGGGCAATCTTCAGCAATTCCTTTTGTTCCTTTTTGGTCAAGAGTTCCACCATACTGCCTCCTGTTTTTATTCGGAATCGGGCATTTTGCGAGGATGGAAAAACCCGACGGGAAACTACCTGTAATTCTTGCGCCGGAACAGCCCGGTCTTCAGGCAGACGATCCTGTCCAGAAACAGGACTCCGTCGAGGTGGTCCATCTCGTGCTGTATGGCCACCGCCTCAAAGCCGGTAGCAGTGATGATCCGCTCTGTCCCCCCCGGCTCATCATACCGGACCGTGATTTCCGTGGCCCGTTCCACGTCCCCTGTATAGTCCGGCACGCTCATGCACCCTTCGCGCATGATGGTTGACCCGCTCCGGGACGTGATCTCGGGGTTGATCATGCACAGCAGGCCGTGGTTGTCATCCTTGCCGTGACGGCTGGCCGATACATCCACCACGCAGACCCGCAGGGTTACGCCGATCTGGGGCGCCGCTACCCCCACGGACCCGGGACCATCGCGCATGGTGTCGAGCAGATCCTGGACCAGGGCATGTATTTGACCGTCGATGGCTTCCACCCGGTGGCAGACCTTTTTGAGCACCGGGTGCGGATATCGCAGAATGGGTTGAGTCGCCATATGTCAGAGGGCTACCGGCGTAACCACCCGCACGGCGATCTCCACGCTCAGCTCCTTTTTCAGGTTTCCCAGCAATGCCTGGAACTCTTCGGGGGTTTGCCCCTCGGGAAGGGCCGCCTCCAGCATCATCACGTAGACCGGCTCGTCGTGCGTGCCGATCAACTTGGTATTCAGGTCCGTGATATTGACGCCGCGCTCCGCCAGCTCATGGGTCACGCGGTAGACGATGCCCGGCTGGTCGGCTCCGTAGACGGAGATCAGGCAGATCTCCCCCTGGGTATCCATACGGGCAATCTCGTCGGCGTGGAGAGTGCGAACGGCCAGCGACATGCCGAGCCCGTCGCAGACCGGTCTCAGTTCGTCATGCAGACGGCTCTTGCTGAACGGTTTTGCGTGGGAGACGATCAGGATAACGGCAAACTCGCCGGCCAGCATGGTGCAGCTGGAGTCGGCGATATTGCAGCCGAGACGGAATAGCGCTTCGGCAATGCCGGACACGATGCCGGTACGGTCCTTGCCGACAACGGATACGGCGTAATGCAGGATGTCAGGCTGTGGCGTCATATACCCCCCAGGGAAAAGGTCTTTTCTTGTCGTTTTTGGGACAGAGGAACTTGTCAATATGCCGTTTACATCTCATCTGCAGGCCAATCAAAAAACTCCCTATACCCCTGTTGCGGTCAGCGGTTTTACTCGATCAGAGGCGGCAAATCTAACCTGCATCCGGCTTTACCTGGTATAGGCAAATTCCGGTACATAGGCAAATTACCGAATCCCTTGGATGAATTTGTTCTGCACAACAAATGAAACTTAAGTATAATATGTTCTCCTACACATCTGAAGGGAAATTTTCATGAACCCCAACATTGTTCGATCCGTCTGCCCCTATGACTGCCCCGATACCTGCGGCATGCTGGTGGAGGTGGAAGATGGTCGGGCCGTGCGTATTTCCGGCGACCCTGACCATCCCATGACCCGCGGTCTGCTCTGCCCCAAGATGAAGCACTACGAGCGCACGGTCCACTCGCCGCGCCGCCTGACGACCCCGATGATACGTACCGGCCCCAAGGGTGAGGGATGTTTCGAGCCCGTGTCCTGGGCAGAGGCGATCGACCGTATCTGCTCCTGCTGGAAGAAGATGATCTCAAGCTTTGGAGGGGAATGTGTACTCCCCTATTCCTATGCCGGCACAATGGGGCTAGTGCAAAGGAACAGCGGCCATCCCTTCTTCCATAAACTCGGGGCCTCGCGTCTGGAGCGGACCATCTGCTCTCCGGCCAAGGATGCGGGGTGGAAGGCGGTCATGGGGGATACCCCGGCCATGGAGCCGGCGGAGATGGAGCAGAGCGACCTGGTGATCCTGTGGGGGATCAATGCCGTCGCCACCAGCATACACGCCATGCGGGATACCCGGGCCGCCCGGCGGCGCGGCGCACGTTTGTGGGTCATCGACACCTATCGTACCCCTACCTGCGAGGCAGCGGACGAGGCCTTCATCGTGCGTCCCGGCGGCGACGGCGCCCTGGCCCTGGGGATGATGCACGTCATGGTCCGAGAGGGGTTGGCGGATCTGCCCTTTATCCGGGATAACGTGCTCGGGTTCGAGGAGTTCGCCGCCAAGGTGCTGCCCGACTGCGCTCCGGAGCGGATGTCGGCGGCCTGCGGCCTGCCTGTTGGTGTCATCGAACGCATGGCACGCGAGTTTGCGGCTGCAAAGGCGCCATTCGTCCGCCTGGGGAGCGGCCTCACCCGCTACGGCAACGGCGCCATGACCGTTCGCACCATCGTCTGCCTGCCCGCCCTCAGCGGTGCATGGCAGCGACCCGGCGGCGGCGTCTTCCCAGGCACCTCCACCGGGGGAGCCTTCCCCCTGCACCGGATCACGCGGGAGGATTTCATGGCGCGGCCGGCACGTCTTGTAAGCATGAACCAACTGGGGGCCGCACTGAACGAGCTGGACGACCCACCCGTGATGTCCCTGTACGTCTACCATTCCAACCCGGCTGCCGTGACGCCCGACCAGAACGCAGTAATCAAGGGCCTTGAGCGCAACGACCTGTTCACCGTGGTGCATGAGCGCTTTCTGACCGATACGGCCCGCTATGCCGACATCGTTCTGCCCGCCGCCTCGTCCCTGGAACAGCCCGACCTATATCGCTGTTACGGCGGTTACCACAGCCAGCGCTGCTCTGCCGCCATACAGCCGGTGGGGGAGGCCAGATCCAACTGGGAGGTGTTTTCGCTATTGGCAGCCGGCATGGGATGGGACGAGCCCTTTTTCCGACAGACGGCCGACGACCTGGTGGAGCTGTTGCTCGATTTCGACACCCCCTGGCGGGACAGGGAGACTACCCGGCGCCTGCGTGATGGGGAACCGGTGCTGCTGACGCCCCCATCGGAGCCCAAGGGGGACTGGAAGACCTCTTCCGGCCGGATCGAGATCCGCAATGACCGGGAGCCGGAACCCCTGCCGCGCCTGCTCCCCACCCATGCCTCGGGTGACGGCTATCCCTTGCGCCTGCAGCCGGCAACCACCCCCTTTGCCCTCAATTCAAGCTTTTACGAGCAGGAGGACCTGCGGAGCAAGCAGGGGGGGATGGCGCTGATGATGCACACGCAGGACGCGGCTGAGCGGGATCTTGTTGACGGGCAACGAGTGACTGCCTATAACGGCCTCGGCGAGGTGGAATTCATCCTGAGGGTCACGGAGCGGGTTCCGGCGGGGACGGTGGTCACGGAAGGTGTCTGGTGGCGGGAGTTTTGCCCCGGCGAGCGTGGCGTGAACGCCCTGACATCGCAACGCCTCACGGACGGCGGCCGGGGGAGTACGTTGTATGATGTGACGGTTGAGGTGCGGGGGACATGACGGATGATTCCTTTGGAAAAGTCTCTCTCCGAAGGAGTAATCAAGCCGATCCCATCCCCAAAACCTCACCAACCGCCTGATGCACCCCCCTCATGGCCTCATCATCAAGCCGCACCAGCGGCCCGTCGATCAGGCGCCTGTTGTCGATGGCCCGGAGTTGATCCACGAGCAGGTCGGAATCCTTGTCCAGTCGTCCCTGGGCGGGGAGGCGCAGGCGGAGCGGTTCAACATCCTCAACCAGATTGGTGGTAAGAGGTATAACAAGCGTTGACGGGTGTTCGGCGTCCAGAAGGGCCTGATTTTGCAGGATCAGCACCGGCCTGATTTTACCCGGTTCTGTGCCGCGTCCCGGATTGAGGTTGGCCAGCCAGATTTCACCATGATTACGCATGGGGCGCATCCTCTATCTCGTCAAATTCGGCATTCACCCGCATGCTTTCCGCCCGCACCTTCAGGCTGGCCTCCATTAACCTCGCCCGGCGGCGCTCCGCCGCGACCGCAGCGTTCATCTGCTCCAGGGCCTTACGCACGTAAGCGGCCCGTGGGATCTGCAACTGTTCGGCAGAAGTGTCGACCTCATGCAATAGGTTGTCGGGAAGACGTAACGAAAGTGTAGTCATGCGCGTGCTCCTTTTTGTAGCTCATGACTAAATACTATGATAACTACAACTCCTTGTCAACCACCACTGCCTTGCCATTATTTCCGCAGCACCCGCTTCTTTTTCAACAGAGCAGTGATCCATCAGGCAATGCCGGGATGAGACGTTCATGGGATGTCGCACTTGTTTTTGGTCCAGGAAGGTGGGACGAGCCAAAAGGGTATCAAGGCTGCCGGCTGAAGCGGTACCCGACCCCGCGCACGGTCTGGAAATGGACCGGCTTGCCGGGATCGGGCTCGAAGTACCTGCGCAGGCGCACGATGAAGTTGTCCAGGGTTCTGGTTTCGGTGTCGCTGGTGTAGCCCCATACGGAATGGAGCAGCTCGCCCCGCGGGATGATCTCCCCTTCCTTATGGAAGAAGAGTGACAGGACCCGCACCTCCATCTCGGTCAGGTCGATTTCCCCCTGGGCGGTGCGGGCCCGGTATGAGAGCAGGAACACCTCGTTGTCGCCGAAACGGTACCCCTCTTCTACCGGCTCGGGTCGGTACCAGGAGGAACGCCGCAGCATCCCCTTCACCCGCAGCAGAAACTCCACCAGGTTGAACGGCTTGGTCAGGTAGTCGTCTGCCCCGTTCTCCAGTCCTTCCACCCGGTCGCTATCCTCGGAGCGGGCGGTCAGCATGAGGATAGGCACGCGCGGGTCCAGCTCGCGCACGGCGCGGCAGACCTGAAAACCGTCCATGCCGGGCAGCATGACGTCCAGTATGATCAGGTCGAAATGCTCCACCTCCAGGGTGACCAGCGCCTTTTCCCCCGAATCGAAGTGGCTTACGCGGCACCCTTCCTCCTCGAGGTTGAAACAGATGCCGCGCGCCAGGTGGATCTCGTCCTCGACCAGCATGATGTGGGATTTGTCGTTTGTTGTCATACGATTAACCTCAAGCAGAAGGGAGTTTGATGGTAAAGGTGCTTCCCTTGCCCAGCCCTTCGCTCGTCACACCGACCGTTCCACCGTATCCCTTGACGACCGTCTGGACGATATACAGTCCCAGCCCGGTTCCCCGCACGTGTTCGCCCGCCTGCCGCACGCGGTAGAACATCTCGAAGACTTTTTTAAGGTCCTTTTTTTCCAGTCCGCGCCCGCAGTCCTTGACCGAGAGAATGAGCTGCGTCCCTGTTCTGGTCAGGGTTACGAAGATATCGGTGCTCTCCGGGGAATAGAGCTCGGCGTTTTCAAAAAGGTTGCGCAGCACCATGCCCATCTCTTCGGGATCGATGGAAGCCTTGAGACCCGCTTCCGACTCCAGGGAGATGTTTCCCCCCTGGGGGAGCCTGCTCCGTTCCCGTTCCACCTGTTCTTCCAGGAGTGCCGAAACGTCGGTCAGACGCCGCTCAGGGGGTCTGCGGCGCTGCTCCAGGCGTGCAGCCATGAGCAAGTTGTTGATCAGGTAGTGCAGGCGTTCCGTATCGGCCAGCATGGTGCCCACGAAGTTATCCAGCTTTTCACCCGATGTCCGTCGCAGGCGGATGGTTTCCAGGTGAAGCTGGATGGAGGCCAGGGGCGATTTCAGTTCATGGGTCACCTGAGAGATGATGTTGCGCTGCTGGGCGTAAAGGTTCGACTGGCGGTTCCAATAGTGAAAGATCACGTACACGCCGACCAGGATTGCCACCAGCATGACCAGCCCTTCGGCCATTACCGGCCAGTTGAACCCCTGGCCCAGCAGTTCCGGCCGGTATTTCTCGGCCAGGTTGCGAAACTCGCGGTGCTTGCCGACAAACCAATAGATCCAGAAAACCACCAGGGTGATCCAGACCACCTGAACGGCGATCAATGCCATGACCGGATTTAACAAGCGTCGAAGTAAGCGCATGTCAGTGAAACGCCAGGAGCAGTTTTCGGATATTCATCTGCATCAACGCGAGGTAGGTGCCGCCCATCATGCCCGGATGTTCGTTTCCCATCACCCCCAGCGGTAAAATGGCGGCGTCGATCCTCTTGGCTATCTGTGTGAGCGGCCGGCTTGGAGGGCGGAGATTGCGGAAGATGATGTGAACCCCTGCAAGCCTGCCCTTGGCGATCACACTCGACATCCGCTCCGCACTGATCTCGGCCCTGTCGTCGGCCTCGATAACCTCCACGGGCATCAAGCCGTAGCGGTTGAAGAAGAAGCCCCAGGCCCCGCTCTGGGCTATGAACGGCTTTGGAGGCATCTGTGCCAGCAGTGCTCCGGATTCGTTATCTATCTTTGACAGTTCAAAAAAGAAGCGCCGGGAGTTGCTTTTGAATTCTGCCGTCCAACCGGGACGCAGCTTGATCAGGGCCTGCAAGACAGCCGGGGCGATGCGGTCTCGCACGATCCGGAGATCGAGCCAGACATATAGTTGCGGGATGGAAGAACCGGCGGCTCCCGGTTCGCGCGGTCCCGCGAAACGGCTTGCCACGGCGAGATCTTCCCTGCGGGCGGCATTGATGACGACGACCCCTGGTCCGGCCGCAGCGATCAGGCGGTCGCTCCATGGGTCGCCACCCTCGCCGATGCGGATGATCAGTTCCGTGCCCTTCATCCTTCCCAGATAGCCTTCGCGAAAAACGTATTCGGAGGGGTACAGGCCCGGAGCGAGAACAGTCGATACCAATACATGCCGTCCCCCGATCTTGCGGACAATCTCACTCAATGGAGATATCGTGCCTACCATCCTGATCGGTTCCTCGGCTGAGGCGGCGCAGGGGAAAATTGTAAGCCAGAGGATCACGACAGTGATCGTTCTTAACGATGTTGCCACCATCTGACTGCTCCTTGTGAAGGTTCGCATATACCCGCGTTATCCTGTTATAAACTGTAGGGCATCGCCAACGCAATTCATTAATAGCATAGCGGAAAATAACATTACAAGGGTGGCTCGTTAAAAAACTTCTCCATTTGCGTAAACACCTCCTCAGAATTCCCTTTCACGATCGTCGTTTCGGGCAGGGACCTGAGAAATATCCTGCCGTAATTCTTGGTGGTGACCCGGCGGTCCAGGATCAGCACCGCGCCGCGGTCATCCCTGCTGCGGATCAGGCGGCCAAACCCCTGGCGGAATTTTATCACTGCCTGGGGCACGGAGAATTCGCGGAAAGGATCGCCCCCCGCAGCCTGAATCTGTTCGGTGCGGGCCTGCTGCACCGGTTCGGTCGGCACCTGGAAGGGGAGCCTGGCGATGATGACCAGTCTTAGCGCCTCCCCCTTGACATCCACTCCTTCCCAGAACGAATCAGTGCCGAACAGTACGGCGTTGTTCTCCCTGCGGAAGCGGGAGAGCAGGGCGTGGCGGCCGGTCTCTCCCTGTTTCAGAGCCACCAGCCCATGCCTGGCCAGTTTCGGCGCCAGAGCGCCATGGACTCGGTTTAGCAGGTCGTAGGAGGTAAAAAGGATAAAAGCCCCCCCTTTTGAGATGGATACGGCGCGCAGTATGCGCTCTTCCAGCGCTTGGCGAAATCCGGGTGCCGTCGGTTCGGGCATGTCCTCCGGGATGCCGGCAAAGACCTGGGAGGCGTAGTCGAACGGTGAGGCCAGACGCAGTTCCTTCAGGCGCTCAGGCCCCAGAAGCCCAAAGCCGGTGCGCTTTTTCAGGTAGCCGAAATCGCCACCCACGGTGAGGGTTGCCGAGGTGACAATGATGGTCTTGATCCGGTCCAGGATGGTTTCCTTAACCTGGGCCGAGATGTCCAGCGGCGCTGCGCACAGCCGGGCCTGTATGCCTCTGTTGCCGGAGCGGGCCTCGATCCAGCGGCAGTAGCCTTCGGCATCGGAGATGAAGAACAAAAGGCTGTCGGCCATTGTCTGGAGGCGACCCTCGATGCCGCCGGCATCCAGCAGTTGGTCGGCCAGTTTTTCCCTCAGTTTGTCCGGCAGGTCCTCGCAGCGGCGCAGCAGGCTGCGCAGTGCCGAGGTGTAGTCGTTCAGCGCGTCGGCCAGGGCATGAGCCCGCTGTCGGCATTCCTGCCAGAAGACCCCCCTTTCCGTCGCCGGCGTGATGCGCAGCTTGCGCTCCTTCCCTCCCTCTTCCCCTGTTTCCCGTTCAACGGCCAAGGCCAGCCAGTCCATGCTCTGCTCGGTCAGGCCGGCCAAGTCGTGAGCTTTGGGAAGCAGGTGGCTCTCAAGCAGGGCTGACAGCTCGGTATAGAGCGCCTCCATGGTGTCCGGAAGATCGCGGGCCAGACGGGCGGAGATGATCGTAAGGAGGCCGCTACGGTTGGCTTTCTGGGGGACCAGTCGATGCAACTGGCGCAGGATGCCGCCGCGGGAGATGACCAGAGAGAGATGGTTGGTGGCCACATCCTCCAGGTGGTGCCCTTCATCGAATATCAGACGGGTGAATGGGGGTAGGATGGCGGTGGCGTCATAGCCGGTTTCCTTGCGCAACACGATGTCCGACAGAAGCAGGGCGTGATTGACCACCAGCACCTTGGCGGCCGAGGCCTCACGCCGGGCCCTGTAGAAGAAGCAGCGATTGAAATACTTGCAGCGGGAGCGGCTGCATTGGTCCGCCTCGCAGCAGACCTCTTCCCAAGTGCCTTCCCGCGGCGTGAGGGCCAGGTCGCTGCGGCAACCGTCCTGGGTGCTGCGGCTCCATTCGATGATGGCTGTCAACTCCGCCGCGGCCTCGTCCGGAAAAAGTGAGGGCTCGGCCTCCGCATTTTCCAGCTTGCGCAGGCAGGCGTAGTTGCCGCGCCCCTTGACCAGCACGGCCTTGAATTCCATCGACGAGTTGCGCGCCAGAAAGGGGAGGTCCTTGCGGATCAATTGTTCCTGGAGGTTGATGGTGTTGGTGGAGACGACCACCCGTTGATTGTTGCGAATCGCCCAGAGTATGGCCGGCACCAGGTAGGCAAGGGATTTGCCGGTGCCGGTGCCGGCCTCCACCAGAACCACATGATCGTGGTTGAACGCCTCGGCCACGGCGAAGGCCATCCGTACCTGTTCGTCGCGCTGCTCATACCCCTTGAGGTGGGCCATGATTCCGCTCGGAGCGAATGTCCGGGCGATCTCCTCCAGCGAGAGCGTTTCACCCTTTTTTTCGCTAAAGGGTGACACCACCTGGTAGCAGCGGGTGCAGTCGTTGTTGATGATCGCAAAACCGATCCCCTGGTTGCCGGCCACCGAGGCGATGTCCATGTCGGCCCCGGAAGGTGTCAAGTCTCCGGATGGGTGGTTATGGATAACCACGTCGCCGCATGCGGCGCGGGTGAGGATGGCGGGCACGGCCTGTTTGCTGCCGCGGGCGATGGCTTCGGTATCGAAAACGATGCCGTCAACATTGGTCCGGCCAATGAAAAAGACCTCGTTGCCGGCGGCGGCCGTAATCTCGTGGCGCATCAGCAACAATGCGTCGTCGCTAAAATATTTGTGCATTGTGATTATTGACTTCTTTCATGCGGGCGATGTACCGGGGAGCAGCCTCTGCCCACGATAAGCCTTTAATTTGAAGTTTAACAGTGCTGTCCGGGAGCGGCAAGGAAAAAGGGCGGCCTCCGGTTGAAATGATTGCCTGAGTCAGGGCCTACGTGATACATATATCTATATCAAGATGTTGCAATAACGTAATACAAGGAGCTTTGCATGTCCTTCCGCACCATCGAGTGGCGCGACAACGCCGTAATCATGATCGACCAGACCCGTTTGCCGGAAGAAGAGGTCTACAACACCTACGGGGATTTCAAATCCGTGGCCGAGGCCATCAAGGGGATGATCATCCGGGGGGCACCTGCGATCGGCGTTGCCGCGGCCATGGGAATTGCCCTGGGTGCCCGGGAGATCATCGCCGATACCCATGAGTCTTTCTTCCGTCAGTTGGAGAATGTCTGCGAGGTCATGGCCCGCACGCGCCCCACGGCGGTCAACCTGTTCTGGGCTATCGAACGGATGAAGCGGGTGGCCGAGGCCAGCCGCGGCAAGAACCTCGATCAGATCCGAGAGGTACTGAAGAAGGAGGCCATCCGTATCGAAGAGGAGGATCTGACCATCTGCCGCAACATCGGCAAATGGGGTGCCACCCTGATCCCCCAGGAGGCTACGATCCTGACCCACTGTAACGCCGGAGGCCTGGCGACCGCTGGCTACGGCACCGCGCTTGGGGTAATTCGCGCCGCCCACGAGGCAGGCAAGGCAATCAAGGTTTTTGCCGACGAGACCCGTCCCTGGCTCCAAGGGGCTCGCCTGACAGCTTGGGAATTGGTCAAGGAGGGGATACCAGCCACCCTGATCTCCGACAACATGGCAGGCTTTTTCATGAACCGCGGCGAGATTACCTGCTGCGTGGTAGGGGCCGACCGAATCGCAGCCAACGGCGACACGGCCAACAAGATAGGTACCTATTCGGTTGCCGTGCTGGCCAAAGAAAACAATATCCCTTTCTATGTGGCTGCGCCGATATCAACACTGGACCTGTCCATGAGCGATGGCAACCAGATCCCCATTGAGGAACGCCCTGCGGACGAGGTAACCCATATCAAGGGGATTGCCGTCGCCCCTGCTGGAATCAACGTTCGCAATCCTGCCTTCGACGTTACGCCGGCCCGTTATATAACCGCAATCATTACCGAAAAAGGGATTGTCAGCGGCGACTACCTCTTCGGGCTCAGGAAGGCCGCAGGTATCTGACCCATGCAAGTGGAACGGTTTTTTCGTGAATTCTGCCGTATCATGAGCCTGGACGACCATGGCGAACGGGCTCGGGAACTGGCAGAATTCCTGGAATACCGCGGCTATCTCCACGGAGAACGCTCGGCGGAAAACGTCATTCTGATCGGCTCGCACTTTTCCCTGGATTCCCTGTATCGCATTATTGCCGGCTCGCTGTTGGCCCCCGTGCCGGACTTGACGCTCAACGCCTTTGAACGCCTGGCAGGGGTCATCCCGACAGAAGACCTGGAAGAGGTTGCGCAACGCAGAAAGCGCATGGAGCAGTTTATACTCCTGTGCGGTTCTTCGTCGTTTCTGGTCAATCTGATCTACAAGTCTCCTGCCGCATTCCGCTGGCTGTTTCTGGAAAATGCCATCGATCTTGCCCGAAGGGAGGGCGAGATGCTGACCGCCCTGCGTTCCCGAGTGGGTGAAACAACCGATTTCACGGAATTGCTCCGGGTATTGCGCTGTTTCAAACGGGTAGAGATACTGCGCATTGCCGCTCGCGATCTGAACGGTCTTGCACCGCTGGAGGAGGTGACCGAAGAACTTTCCAGCCTGGCATCCGCATCGCTGCAGGTGGCTTACGAGGTCTGTCGCCGCTGCCTGGTCCGGGAATGCGGCCTTCCGCTCATGGAGACCGAAAATGGCCTTCGCGAAGCGGAGATGACCGTGATCGGCATGGGCAAACTGGGCGGTAATGAGCTGAATTTCTCCTCGGACATCGACATCATCTTTTTTTACGAGTCGAGCCGGGGCGATACCAGCGGGATTGAGAGCAGTTCCGGCAGCAGGAAAGGTGTTGTCTCGCTGCACGTTTTTTTCAACAAACTGGGCGAGATGGTCAGCAAGGCTATCTCCCTGGCAACAGAGGATGGTTTTGTCTTCCGGGTGGACGTGGGGCTGCGACCGGAGGGCAAGTCCGGCGATATGGCGGTCTCGTTGCGTTCAGCGGAGGTCTACTACGAATCCTGGGGCCAGTCCTGGGAGCGTACGGCCATGCTCAAGGCCAGGCCCGTAGCCGGTTCCATGGAGTTGGGCAACAGGTTGCTTAAGATGCTCCAGCCGTTTGTCTACCGCAAATACCTCGATTACAACCTGATCGAGGATATGAAACACATGAAGCAGAAGATCGATGCTTCCCTGGCCCGTTCCATGGAAGGGGAGGCCAACCTCAAGTTGGGGCGGGGAGGGATACGCGAGATCGAGTTTTTCGTCCAGGCCCTACAGTTGGTCTATGCCGGCAAGAACCCCAACCTGCGGGAGCGCAATTCGCTAAAAGCCTTGGATACCCTGCTGGCGGCGCGCCTGATTACGGACGACGACCACCGCAAACTCTCCGAGGCCTACCGCTTTCTGCGGACGGTCGAGCATCGCATCCAGGTGGTTCAGGAGCGTCAGACCCACAACCTGCCCGCCAAAAAGGAAGAATTAAGGGCGCTGGCCCGGCGTTGCGGTTTCCTGCGCCCCAATGGCACGGAGCGATTTTTGGAAACGCTGGAAGAACATCGCAGGAATGTTTCGGCCATCTATGGGAACTTGTTCTATTCCCGCGACGAGAAGCTCAAGCAGGACGTAGACCCCCAGGTGCTCCTTTTCCTCGACACCAATGCCGATCCTGATCTGGTCAAGGACATGCTGGCTGAACGCCGTTTCGAGGATGAGGAGCGCGCCTACGAAAACCTTCAGTCGCTCCGGCGCGGCCCCGAGAGCGGCAACCTTACCGAACGAGTCAGGCGCAACCTGGAAAAGATCGCCCCGCTGCTTTTGCAGGAGATCTTCCTGTCGCCCGATCCGGACATGGCTCTGGCCAATCTGGAACGTTTTCTGGTCATTATCGGCATACGTTCCTCCTACTATGCCCTGCTGGCCGAAAACCGCGATACGCTCAAACTGCTGGTGTCCCTTTTCGGCATGTCCGAATTTCTCTCCAAGATCCTGATCAGCCATCCGGAACTCTTGGACAGCTTGGTGGCCCGCAGCTATGCCTCTCCGCTCAAGTCCAGGGAACTGATGGTCATGGAATTGGACAGCCTGCTGGAGCGAACCGACGATTTCGAGGACCAGTTGGACATGCTGCGGAGTTACCGCAACGAGGAGTTTCTGCGCATCGGGTTGAACGATATTCACGGCAAGCTGGGCCAGGGAGAGGCCACCGCGCAGTTGACGGTGCTGGGAGAGGCATGCCTGGGGGCGGCTTATCAACTGGCGGTGCAGGAGTTGAGACGCTTCGGGCGCCCGATGTACCGTTTCGAGGGAGGTGATACCCAGGCCTCTCTGGCGGTTATCGGGATGGGTAAACTGGGAGGAGGCGACTTAAACTATCATTCTGACCTGGACATCATCTTCGTCTACGACCACCAGGGGAGCACGAACGGCGAGAAGCGTGTGACCAACCATGAATACTTTGCCAAGCTTGCCCAAAAGATCATCTCTATTTTGAGCCTCCAGACGCGTGAGGGGTATGTCTACAAGATCGACACCCGCCTCCGGCCGTCGGGCAATGCCGGCCCGCTGGTTACCTCTCTTGATTCTTTCCTGGATTATCACCGCAGGGAGGCGCAGATATGGGAACGCCAGGCACTGACCAAGGCCCGGGTGGTGCTGGGGGATGAGAGTCTGGGAGCACAACTGCACGACGTGATCCGTCATACGGTTTATGGGACCTCGATTGACGACGAAGGGCGTCGCGAGATCCATCGGCTGCGGATGCGCATGGAGAACGAACTGGCGCGGGAAAGGAACGGCAGCTATAATATCAAGACCGGCCGGGGCGGGATGGTTGACGTGGAATTCGTGACCCAGTATCTTCAGCTCAAGTACGGTTGCCGCTATCCCGAGTTGCGTACAACCAGCACCATCGTGGCCCTCAAGGAGATCTGCACCTTGGGGATTTTGCCGAAAAGCGACGCCGATACGCTGCTATCCGGTTTCAAATTCCTGCGCAGGCTGGAAAACCAGCTGCGTATCATCCACGACTACTCGGTAAACGACCTGGCCGGGTCGAAAAGCTACATGAACAAACTGGCCCGGCGTTTGGGCTATGATCCTGCGCTGACTAATCCCAGCGCTCAGTTGATCAGTGATTACGAAGAGACGACCGGCAGAATCCGGAACTGTTACATCCGGATCCTGGGGGGATCGGCGTGAAAGAGGAGGGGACATGAACATCCGCAAGAAGTTTCTCGACTACGAGTATGAAGAGGTGCTGGACGGCCGCACGCGCGAGCTGATCCGTGTCGGGTGCGCCATTGCCGTGGGGTGCCCCACCTGACTGAAGAAACACTTCGCGGCCGCGAAGTCCCATGGCGCCACGGACGCCGAACTCCGAGAGGCGATGGCCTATGGTGCTATCGCACCCGGCGGCAGGGCCAAGAATTTTGCCCTGGATATGCTGGCTGAGGTTGAAGCTGAGTAGTTTCAAATCAAGGAGCTAGCCTTGTTGGCTTGTCTTCGTCCCTCAACGTACTAATCAGTGCGCCTTCAGTCGCCTGATTCCTCCCTGCCCTGGGGTTGGCATAAAGGGCGGGATCATCTCTTTTGTCCTTTTTTGTCAGGCGGTTGTCGAGGCCACCCCTTGCGGTAGTATCACCTCGCTCAGTGCCGCGTCGATCTTGGCGGTATCGACGGTGGTGTTGAAGCAGGGGCCGAAAGGGCGATCGTTTAAAATGCCTATCACCGGCAGGGGGTAACAGTCCTTGATGCCGGAGGTGAGATCGCGCTCGCATGCCACGGCCAGCACCAGCTTGGGACGTTTTTCCACGATCACCTTGCGGGCAAGTGTGCCGCCGGTGGCAACGGATATGTCCACATGGTATTTCTTGCCGATGTCCACCAATCCCTTTATGTCGCAACGGCCGCACTGCACGCATTTCTTGATGTCGCCGGTGACCTTGATCTCGCAGTCGAACAGCTGGATGCAGTGGGGGAGCAAGACCAGAATGCGGTCGGGCCTGACCTTCTGGCGCTGCGAAATGACCAGACTGTTGTTCATGGCAATGAAGGATTGGCGGATATTGTCCTTGTCAAGCCCCAGCAAGCGCCCGACAAACTCGATCATCGGCAGGAGGAACTTGATCACCACCAGGCGCATGAAGCGGGTGAAAAAGATATCCTTGCCCAACGCCGTGGTCAAGACCAAAAGGCCTGTGCCCAGAATGGCGACGCCAGAAAGCACCACCACAACGATGCCTACGATGTGAGGCAGACGTGGATGGATATTGGCAAGGCCGCGATTGGGAACCCACCAGGCAAGAAAGATAAGTCCAACCAAGATCAGGCAGGTGAAGCCCATCAGCGAGATGAACAGGCGTTTGCGGGGCGGGATATTTGTTTCTTTGCCGCCGGTCATTGTTGCCTGTCCCCACTGCTTGTATCACTGCCAAGCAGCAAGCCTTCCGAGACCGGACAGCCAGCCAGGAAGCTGGCCGGATCCAATCGTTTTTTTCCCGCTATCTGCAACTCTTCGATAATCAGGCTCCCGGTCAGGCAGGCTATCTCCAGTGTCCCTTTGGCAGCCCGCAGCACCGTACCAGGCTGGCCGCTGCCGCTGCCGACCCTCGTGCGGTAGATCTTTAGCATCTGGCCGTCCATGAAGGTATAGGCACCGGGCCAGACGCTCATGCCGCGCACCTGGTTATGGATGGCGCGGGCGTCACTGGACCAGGCGATCAGCCCGTCCTCCTTCTTCAGCATGGGGGCGTAACACGAAATGGTGTTATCCTGTTCCCGTGGGGGTATGGAGGAGGCTTTGAGGCCGTCCAGGGTCTCGGCCAACAGTTTTGCGCCCATCGTGGACATGCGGTCGTGGAGTGCGGCAATATTTTCGTTTTCATCAATGGATGTTGACCGGTGAAGCAGCATCGGTCCGGTATCCAGGCCGGCGTCCATCAACATGGTCGTAACGCCGGTTTCGCTTTCGCCGTTGATGATGCACCAATTGAGCGGTGCGGCCCCACGGTAGCGGGGCAAGAGGGAGGCGTGGACGTTGATGCAACCATGGGTGGGAATTTCCAGGAGCGCCTTGGGAAGGATCTGCCCGAAGGCCACCACCACGATCACGTCCGGTTTGAGCCGCAGAATGCTTTCGATAAAAACCGGATCGCGTACCTTGAGGGGCTGGTGTACCGGTATGCCGTGACGCAGCGCCAATTCTTTCACCGGCGGAGGCATCAGCTTCTGACCGCGCCCCTTGGGGCGGTCCGGCTGGGTAACCACCGCCAGCAATTGCTCGCCGCGATCTATCAGCACTTGCAATGTGGGGCATGCAAATTCAGGGGTCCCCATGAAAATCACCCGCCAGCCGGTCATTTGTCGCTCCTTTTCTCTTCGGCGGCCTTGCGGAGTTTGCGCTGGAACAGGTCGCGTTTGAGCGGCGAAAGGTGATCTACAAAGAGAACTCCGTCCAAATGGTCGATCTCGTGTTGGAAGGCAATGGCCAGCAGGTCTTCAGCCCGCCAGCACTTTTCGTTCCCATCCGGATCCAGGCCCTTGACAACCACGGCGGTATGGCGGCGGACATTGGCGGCATAGCCGGGGACGGAAAGGCAACCCTCCTCTTCATACGATTCTCCCTCGGCATGGACTATGACCGGGTTGATTGCCACGATCAATTCAGGCTGTTCGTCCTTGGCGGAGACATCGATCACGATCACGCGCTGATGCACGCCTATCTGGGGTGCGGCCAGGCCGACCCCAGGTGCATCGTACATGGTTTCTGCCATGTCTTTGACCAGTTGCAGCAGGGAATCATTGATAACAGCGACTGGCACCGACTTTTTTTTGAGTTCGGGATTGGGGTATGTGAGAATTGTGCGGATCATAGACATCCTTGTGACTTATTCTTATGCCTCGCGCCAACATACTGTCTTGGCAGGGAGGGCCTCGGCATCTGAATTTTGATACGATCGTAATTTAGTACAATACAATTTTGGATAAAAAAAATCAATTTATCATCTCGATTGGCAAGGGGTGACAGAGTCATCAGCTGGATCAGCGGGTGAAAGAGGCTGGCAGGAGCATTTCTCGGAGGCAGGTGGATTTATAAACCTTTGGCAAGACAACCGACTGGTTCTTCTCTTGGCGTCTTTGCGGCCCTAATGCTTTTCAGGCTAAAAAGACCGGAAAGGCGCCGGGAAAAAATGCGTACCCGTTTTTAACTGAAAAGGCCCTTGTCCCGGTTGAATGCCTCCAAGAAGGTCTCAAGAAGAAAGTTCATCTGTTCCTCATCGATGTCGAGAATGATGGCAGGAGGTGTCTCGTGGAGTGCAAAATCCTCCGGCTCGCGCATGCCAGCCCCTGCCCTGTGGCAGAAGAGGTTTGCCAGTCCGACAACGCAGGCGAGCCGTATCCGGTAGGGATCCTCGTCGGCGTCGAAATCGTGGGTGTGGTGCTTCAGGACCGCATGCATCAGGATCTCGGGAAAGTTCCACTTCTTGATGACAAGCGCCCCTACTTCGGCATGGGTGTAGGGATATACCTGCCTTTCGGCCTCCAGAAACGAAAGCCGATCATTATAGCACTTCTGCATGACGCTTTGAAATTTCATGTTGTCCATGAAGTTCATGATGATCTTGCCGATATCGTGGAAAAGGCCGCCCAGAAAGGCCTCCTCCTCATTCACCAGCCTGCTTGAGCCGGCAATGATGCGAGCAGCAAGGCCGGCGCCGAAAGAGTGCTCCCAAAGCATTTTCTCGGTCAAGCCATAGGGTTTGTAAACCTGTTTGAGCGAAGCCGCCACCACGAGGCTTTTCAGAGTGCTGAAACCGAGGATCATGATAGCGTGGGACAACGTCTGGATTTGGCGCTGGCAACCGTAAAAGGACGAGTTCGAGATCTTCAGGACACGGGCGGCAACAGCCGGATCGGACGCCACTATCTTGGCCAGGTGTTCCGAGGTCGTGCTTTCGTTTTCAATAAGTTGCATGACCTTGGTTGCGACCACCGGGATTGTGGGCAGGTCACCGGTATTCATGATCAACGCCTCAAGCTCTTGATTCATCTCGCTGCTCCTTGCTGCTTACGGCGTGCTGGTTTTCCGTGCTCGTAACTGACCGCTGCCGGCGTTACGGCTTTTGATGCAGGCCATGCTGCACCTAACGTCGCCGCGCCTTGGCGCCGGCCAAAATGGCTGGGATCACTTCCCGATACCAGCCGCACGGGGCACTGGCGGATTATGGCCGAAAGTGTTACGCAGGCAGTGATTATTGCATAAAAATGTAAATAAAAAAAGATATTTGCCTAAATAATTGAATTCTGACCGCGCGCCATGTATAATCCAGCCAATTTTCGATCTTGTGTCCCGCGCGGTCAGTTCGTAGGAGTGATTCTGGCAATGGCTTAACCGCGCAGGCACCGACCAAGGACAACCCAAGAACATGCCCATGATTCGCACATATCTTGCCCTGCCCTGCGCGGTGTTAATGCTGACCGGCTTCACCTGGGGTCTCGGGGCCGACAAATGCCCCAAGGCCCTGGAGCTTACCGGGAAGCTGGAGCAGCTCCACGATGAAGCCCAGATGCGTAAGACCGAAGCGGAGATCCTCTCCAACTGTCCTGACGGAGCAGCCGGCCACTTTGTCACCGCATTGCAGTTCGAGCGGACAGGCAATCTGGACGGGGCGATTTCAGAGTATCGCAAGGCGTTGCAACTGGAAGCATCTTTCCCCCTGGCAAGCGGCAATCTTGGGCTTCTGTATGCCCAAAAGGGAATGAATGACGAGGCCTCGGTCGAGTTGGCCCGCGGGCTGTCCTCGATTTCCAACCCCAAATATCAAAAGGCCATGGCGCTGATCCTGGCGGAGCGCAAGGTTTATCCCCTGGCCATCTATTACTTTAACGAAGCAGGGCGCGAATTGACAAATGACGCCGGTGTGTTTACCGGTTTGGCGGAGATCTACGATGCCATGGGTCAGCAGGACAAGGCGCTGGAGGAGTACCGCCGGGCGCTGGTGGCCGACCCTAATTCCGAAAAGGCTTATCTTGGCATTGCCGCCATCCACCTTGAGCGCAATGAGCTGGATCTTGCGCTGGGCGAGCTCAAGAAGGCTGCCGTGTCCAGCCCCCAAAATCGCGAGATCCATCTGATGATGGCCGATATCTACTCCAAAAAAGGTGAAAGCAAACCGGCCGAGTACGAAAGGCTCTTAGGCGGCAAGGGAAAGACGCCTCCGGCCACCCCGGTCGCCCCCCCTCCTACGGCCGCCTCCCCCGCCCCCCCAGTTGCCAATCCGGCGGCCGCAACCCCTCAGACAGAGCTGGAAAAGGAGATCGAGAGGTTGAAGGCGAGCATCAAGGGGCAGCCTGATGCAGTGGCGGCATATGAAGAACTCGGCAACCTTTACCGCTCAGCCGGCATGGATAAGGAAGCCGTAGCCGCGTACAAGGAAGCGGTTTACCGGAACAGCACCAGCAGCGACGTGTACCTTAACCTTGGCATTCTCTATGAGAAACAGGACCTGCTGGACGAGGCGGTGGTTGCCTACAGACAGGCTGTAAAAGTCAAACCGCAGAATGCCGATGCCAGGCTGCGCCTGGCTGATATCTACCTGAACCGCGGAAGCAACGCCCAGGCGGTGGAGCAGTACGGCGAATTTCTCAAGCTCAAACCCAACAGCCCCAATATCCAGCTCAAGCTGGCGCAGATCTTTGCCCGCAACAAGGAGACCAATCTTGCCATCCAGGGATATCAGGCTGTGCTGAAACAGTCGCCTGATAATGTGGATGCTAACCGGGAGATTGCTGCTATCTACAAAGCCAAGGACATGAACGACAAGGCCATTGAACATTACAATAAGGTCCTGGCGCAGCAGAAAGACGATGTGGAGACGCGTAACGCCCTGGTTTCGCTCTATGTCAAGGACAAGCGTTACGACGAGGTTACCGACCTGCTCAAGGGGACGGCGGAACTCTTCCCCGATGATCCCAACAACTACTACAAGCTGGGCCTGATCTACGATTTCAAGAAGGATTATGACAACGCCATTGCCAGCTATAAAAAGGCTCTGGAACTCAAACCCGACCATGCCCGTTCCCTCAACGCCCTCGGGCGTCTCTACATGAAGACCGGCCGGCTGAGCGAGGCTAAAGAGATGCTCGAAGCGGCCCAAAAAGCCGACCCCAACCTTGAAGAAGCCTCGGTATTGTTGAACAATGTCCGAGAGGAGTTTAATCCCGAGCCCCGCAAGATAAGCAGCAAGATCGGCAACAAGCACAAGAAGGGCAAGTTCAGAAAGGGAAAGAAGGCGAAGGCGACCAAAACCGTCAAGCCCGCAAAGTCTCAAAAGAGCAAAGCCAAGAAAAAATGATAAAATACATAGTGCGTTTGTCGGTTCGCCGGATTGCAGTCAGCCGGCGTCCCGTCGCTAAATCCTCCGCACCCGGCTGGACACCTATATGACCGATCAGAGCATCGCGCTAGCCTACTTTCCCCGCACCATCCAGATATCAGCCCGGTATTGGCGCTCCCTCGAGTTGGGGGCGCTTTCCCAGCTCATGGCCGTACGCGGCATTCCAAACATCTTTTTTTACCGCCAGCTTGCCCTCAAGCTGAACCGCGGAAAAGGCCCCGATGCGCCGCCGGTTCATGCCGGCGACCTCGTCCTCTATGCGACCCTGCTCAAGGTGTACCGCCACATAATCGACTTTCTTGGAGAACGCGAAACGCCGGGAGTAATGGCGGATGCCCTGCACCGTGGTGGTTGCGATCCAACCGGGCGTGAGGCGACCATGACCCTGGAGCGCTTCGTGACGATCTTTCCGCCGGATGACGTTCTGCAAGGCAGGCAGCAGAGCAATGAGTGGCTCGGCACCTCCGGTGGCGGGGGGAATCGGATGGTTCTGCGGGAACTGCTCCTGCTCAGGCTGGCAGCCCTGAACCCGGCTCTTAACAGCTTTCGGGAGATTCTGGACGATCGGATTCTGGTGGTCGAGACGCCGTACAAGGCCATGGCCGACGGCATGCATGCCGCTCTGAAACAGGGACCGCTGCTGCCGGAGCTTGAATGTACCCTGGGCGAAGCGCTGTGGGCGCCCATAGAGTCCTCACCCACCTCTCTCGCCGGCCAGTTGGGCTTTATCCGTGAGCGTTGGGTCAAGCTGTTGCCGCCGGAACTGCTGGAAGAGATGACCGTAGCCTTCGACATTCTGTTGGAAGAGGAACGGGAATGGGGCGGCGTCGGAGAACCGGGACCTCCGCCGGTGCTGGAGTTCGGCCGCGGCAGGCATGGGGAGGCTGGTGGCGCTTCAGTCTTCGGCGGCTATGATTACCCTGAGTACGAAGGGTTTTCGCCGGATGCGGACTGGATGTCCAACGTGGTGCTGATAGCAAAGATGGTCTATATCTGGCTCGACCAGCTTTCGAAGCAATACGGCTGGCCCATCACCCGCCTCGACCAGGTTCCGGACGCGGAACTGGATCGGCTGGCCGCCGTCGGGATCACGGGGCTTTGGCTGATCGGCGTTTGGGAGCGCTCTCCTGCTTCACAGCGCGTTAAGCAGTTATGCGGCAACCCCGAGGCCATCGCCTCGGCCTATTCCCTGTACGACTATGAGATCGCCGCAGACCTGGGAGGGTGGGATGCGCTGGGCAACCTGCGTGAGCGGGCCGCTCGGCGAGGGATCCGTCTGGCCAGCGACATGGTCCCCAACCACACCGGCATCTATTCCCGTTGGGTCGTCCAGCACCCGGATTGGTTCGTCCAGACCGATTACCCACCGTTCCCCACGTATGAGTTCAACGGTGAGGACCTGTCCCATTCGGGCGACGTCTGCATCCAGATCGAGGACGGCTACTGGACCAAGACCGATGCCGCCGTGGTCTTCCGGCTGATTGAACGTGCTACCGGCCGCATCCGCTACATCTACCACGGCAACGACGGCACCAGTATTCCCTGGAACGACACGGCCCAACTCAACTATCTGATTCCCGAGGTGCGCGAGGCGGTCATCCGGACCATCATTCACGTGGCCCACAATTTTCCGATCATCCGTTTCGACGCTGCCATGACCCTGGCCAAAAAACACTATCAGCGCCTCTGGTTCCCGATCCGAGGCCTTGGAGGCGGTATCCCGTCCCGCGCGGAACACGGCATGAGCCGGGAAGAGTTCGATACCCTTTTTCCGGTGGAATTCTGGCGCGAGGTCGTTGACAGGGTGGCTGCCGAAGCCCCCGGGACCCTGCTGCTGGCCGAGGCCTTTTGGCTGATGGAAGGTTATTTCGTGCGGACCCTTGGCATGCACCGCGTCTACAACAGCGCCTTCATGAACATGCTCAAGATGGAGGAAAACGCCAAGTACCGCCAGACCATCAAAAATGTCCTGGAGTTCAACCCGGAGGTGCTCAAGCGCTTCGTCAATTTCATGAACAATCCGGATGAGAAGACCGCTGTGGAGCAGTTCGGAGCCCAGGGCAAGTACTTCGGCGCCTGCGTTCTGCTGGCCACCATGCCGGGCCTGCCCATGTTCGGCCATGGACAGATCGAAGGCTTCCGCGAAAAGTACGGCATGGAGTACAAGCGGGCCTACTGGGACGAGGAGGTTGACGAGGGAATGGTGCGCGGCCACGAGATGTGGATATTCCCGTTGCTGCGCCGGCGCTCGCTCTTCTCTGGAGCGGAGAACTTCGTGCTGTACGATTTCCATGCGGGCGGCAAGGTTGACGAAAATGTCTTTGCCTATTCGAACAGGCACGGGGAACAGCGGGCGCTCGTTCTGTACCACAACCACTATGCCCGTTGCGCGGGATGGATCAAGGAATCGGCAGCGTTTGCCGTCAAGGCTGGGGGCGACGCCACCGAACTGCGCCGTACGACTCTTGGGGAAGCCCTGGGGATCAAGATGGACGATCGTGCCTATTACTGTTTCCGCGACCACACCCAGGGGCTTGAATACCTGCGTAATGGCAGGGAGTTGCAGGAAAATGGGCTCTATGTAGAACTGGGGGAATACCAGTTCCACGTCTTCATGGATTTTCGAGAAATCATGGATGATGCAGAGGGAAGCTGGCAGAGCCTCTGTGCGGCTCTGGAAGGTCGCGGTGTGGACAGCTTGGCTGACGAACTCAAGCAGCAGCGTTTTTCTTCCCTGAACGCCGCCTTCCGGGTTGCGCTGCAAACGGTGCCGTGTAATGCCTGCCCGACCGTTTCTGCCGAAGCGGATGATGTGCTCCCGGCTGCCCGGAGTTTTCTGTCTATCCTGCGCGCCCACCTGGGCAGGGACAGTGCCGGTGTTCATGCCGAGTTGGAGGTCATCTCCGCCTGGCACGGGTTCATGTCCCTATTCCGGGAGATGAAACCTGCCTCCAAGACCGCCATAACGGTACAAAGCAGGCTGCTGGAGCTTCTGGAGCCCCCGTCGGGCGCCCGTGTGCTGTTGGGCTGGCTGCTCCTGCGGCATGCCGGAGCAGAGAGCCTTAAGACCTTCGGGCTCGACTGCACCCTGAGACGCACGCTTGAAGCGGAACCTGCCGGAGTGTCCTCTCACGCGGATCAACTGCTAATGGCATTGCTGGCTTGGGACAGCACGAGAGATAGCAGACAAAGGAAGGATTCGCCGGTTGCCATGGTCAGGGCCTTTTCCCGCCCGGTCTGCCGTGATTTTCTGCTTATTCACGACAGCGAGGGTGTTGAATGGTTCAACAAGGAGCGGTTTGAGGAGTTTGCAGAGTGGCTCACCATCATCGGCCTTGTTAAGCTGGCGCTGAAACGTCCGGCTGGCCGCACCGTCTCTGCATGGCTGTCCGAGGCCGGCAGAGAATTGGCCGCCTGCACCGCTTTGGCCGCCCATGCCGGCTACCGCAGCCGCGTGTTGCAGCAGTTATTGGAACCGCCTGAGAAAGTCGGTGCTGAAGTTCCGGCGAAAGCAGACAAAGGAAAAGGCGCGGATGTCAAAGGCGGCGTTAAAGCGCGCAAGTCAAAAACACCGGACGACAAGCCGCCCCGCTGAGCCGGTGCATCTCTCCAACCCCGGCCGTACATACCACTGACCATCCTGGACGGACCGTTGCGCTTGTTGGGGAGTGTTAATCAGCAATTTAATAAGATTTAGCACCAGATCACACTCCCTATTCATCCCTTATGTATTCGCGAGCAGGTCCAGCCTTTCGTCAGGGAACATCGAAAAGCTATAAGGTTCTTTTTCAACCATGTCCATAGAAAAACACTTCGACATCCCCTTTATCTCTTCCCTGGCCCTGCGTGAAAAACAGATTCAACAGAATTACCGGCCCATCATTGCCGTACACAAGTGGTTTGCCCGGCGACCAGGGACTCTTTTCCGTGGTCTGCTCCTCGCAGAGTATGGGGACCGGCCACTTAAACAGGCTTTTTTTGTGGCTAACGATTTTAAGGGAATTACCATTGCCGACCCCTTTATGGGTGGCGGTACTCCGCTCATCGAGGCTAATCGGGTGGGGTGTAACGTGCTGGGCTACGACATCAACCCCATGGCTTGGTGGATCGTAAACCGCGAGATTGAGCATCTTGATTTGGATGCCTACCGATCGGCCGCAACCGGCTTGATGCGGACACTGGAGGAGCAAGTTGGCCACTTGTATCGCACCCAATGTTTGAAATGTGGCTCTGACCAAGCCCATGTGAAATATTTCCTTTGGGTGAAGCAGATGGAATGCCCTCACTGTGGTAAAGTGCTTGATCTTTTTCCTGGCTATCTCCTCGCCGAGGACAAACGTCACCCATTGAACGTGCTGGTTTGTCCTGCCTGCGGCGACCTGAATGAGGTGCAGGACCGCAAAAACCCCGGCTGCTGTGCCTCCTGTTCTACGGAACTGCGTCTGGAAGGGCCTGCCAAACGCAGTAAATGCGCTTGCCCTCATTGCGGAAAAGTGTCAGCTTATTCTAACCCAGTTTCGGGAGTGCCTCGACATCGTATGTTTGCAATGGAGTATCACTGCCGCATCTGCAAACCCAATCACATCGGCCGCTTCTTCAAACGACCCGGCGCAAGCGATTTGGCACGCTATGAACATGCTTCGGCCATGCTTGACTCAACCGATGCCGGCTTTGTGCCCGATGACGCAATTCCTCATGGAGACGAAACAGGCAGGCTTTTGCGCTGGGGGTACCGCCGGTACCGGGAGATGTTCAACAAACGTCAACTGTTGGGCCTGGAGTTAAGCTGTCGTGCCATCACGGCCGAACAGGACGAGCGGGTGAGGAATGCCCTGATTACAAATCTCTCCGATCTGCTGCGCTATCAGAACATGGTCTGCCGCTACGACACCATGGCACTCAAGTCCTTGGACATATTTTCGGTGCATGGCTTCCCTGTTGGGTTGGTGCAGTGCGAGTCCAACCTCCTGGGTATAGCCAACGGCGGCGGGGTGAGCGTGGGGAGCGGCGGCTGGTCCAATATCGTCGGAAAGTATATGAAGGCCAAGCAGTACTGCGACACCCCCTTTGAGACCCGTCACGAAGGCGAACGAAAGATGCAAGTGCCGATCACGGGCGAGTGGATCGGCGACAACAAGGGTGATGAAACCGGCCGAACGGTGCGCATCCTCTGCCAAAGTGCTACTGAGACTGACCTGCCAATCGCCAGCCTAGACGGGGTTTTCACCGATCCACCCTACTTCGGCAACGTGCAGTATGCCGAATTGATGGACTTCTGCTATGTCTGGCTGCGTCGGCTGGCGGACGACACAATCCCGGCTCTTTTGTCTCATACCACCCGAAATGTGGATGAACTGACCGGAAACGTCACCATGGAGCGTGGGCTGGAGCATTTTTCCGAAGGATTGGCGGCAGTCTTCAGCAACATGGCACGTGCCCTGAAAACTGGCAGTCCGTTAGTCTTCACATACCACCACAACCGTTTGGACGCCTACCAGCCGCTGGCGGTAGCTCTTTTAGATGCAAGGATGGTCTGCACCTCAGCGCTTCCTTGTCCGGCAGAGATGGGCGCCTCGATTCACATCAGCGGCACCGTTTCGTCGATTGTGGATACGGTTTTTGTCTGTCGCTCCACCGGCACAATCTCCCGCAGAGGGCTTGCAAAAACAGCAGGTGAATTCGCGCAACTCGTGACAGACGATTTGGACAAGCTCAGGCTGGGTGGACTAAAGCCGACGCAAGGGGATACTCGCTGCATTATCTTCGGACATCTGGTGCGGATGACCGTCTGGGAATTGAGATTAAGCTGGGAGAGGACGTTTCCTATTCTGAAAAAACTGACGGTGGTAGCCCGACATCTGGCATCGCTGCCGCGGCTAGAGGAGATCGAGAGTGTGCTTTCCACACAAGAATCCCCGGTTTTTTTGCGATATGCTGTGAATGAAGACCCGGCTACCTATGGGGGCGATGCAGATGAAATTTTATTTTAAGGGGTGGTAGATGCAGGGAGAACGTCCGTTCGAGCTTAGACAGGAAGAACTGGAAGTGCGCATCGAGGAGATGGTAAATGCCACATTCTCAGATTTATCCTCAGAATTTCTTCTCATGCCTACCGGAACAAGTTTGGTGCGATATCCTGCCTTCCAGGCAGCTTATGAGGTGCTGAAGAGAAATACTGAAAGTTTTCAGAACCTCTCTCCCTCAACGGTGAAGACTGCTTTGCAGCAGAATAGCCTTGTCCTGGGTGTACTTCGTTCTGTCTTGGGCATGACCGCCCCGGAATGGGCCGAACTGGCTCGGGTGGAGCTGACCAGCGATATCACCCAAGGTGCGGCACGAGGGATCGATAAGTGTTGCAAGACAATCGACTACTACCAGAAGTTAATTACCCGGAAATCGGCCGTCAAGACGATAGAGCGGATTGATGCGTTGATTAGGGTAGCTATCCAGTACATCGAAAAAGGTGCGCCGCCTGAACAGGACGGCGTTCTCCATCGCTTGGCCAAGTTTGACACCACCTATGGGTTGGAGTCGCTGGCGCATGTTGCCTGTGAGAACGTTCCCTATGCAGTACTTCTCTACGAACGTTACTTGGGGCGCCCTTTTGCAACGCATCGGGATGCCGTTTCAGAACTGGTAGGCGAGGTCATGGAGAACGCCGTCGAGCAGCGTTTGCGTGAATCCGGCGTTTCCTACCGTAAGACTGGCCGAGCCGAGAGGATACCCGGCTTCGGGCAGGCGCCTGATTTCTGTATCCCAGATGAAATCAATCCAATTGTGATCATCGAAGCCAAGATCACCAGCGACGATGGCACCGCCAGGGACAAGGTGACCAGAATCAAGGAGTTGGAGACTCAGCGAAACAAGCATGTCAGCGAGGGTAGGCCACGATATGAGGTGGTTGCCTGCATTGATGGAAGGGGATTCCGCCAAAGAAGGGCCGACATGCGCGATCTATTGCTACGCCTCAACGGAAAAGTATTCACTGCAACGACCCTCGAACATCTCATTCCCAAAACCAAAATTGTTGATTTTGCCAGCAGATAAAAGTATTGAAGTGCAACGATTTGAAAACGATCCAGGATTTAATCTATTGACCCGGCACTTCAGGCCGCTATAATGATCCTAAGATTTTATAAAGGCATTTAACCAGATGAAACATATTATCGACGGCATCGCCCTGAACCTGGCCTTACCGGTAAACCTTGCACTGAAATGGGTGGGACAGGAGGAGTTGCTCACCCAGTTGCTGGCTGCCTGGATGGTGATCGAAGAACGGGACATCCCCTTCAATCCCCGACTGGTCGGGAGGCCGGGGGTGGGTAAGACCACCTTGGCCTATGCAGCGGCACTGCGCCTGGGGAGGCCGGTGTATCTCTACCAGGCCACCATGGATACCCGTCCCGAGGACCTGATCATTTCGCCGGTGATAAGTCCGGACGGAAAGATCCAGTATTCCGCCTCGTCCCTGGTTTCGGCAATGCTCGCCGGAGGGGTGCTGATATTGGATGAGGGGAACCGCATGAGCGAGAAGGCCTGGGCCTCGCTGGCGCCGCTGTTGGACGACCGCCGCTATGTGGAGTCCATCGTCACCGGCTTGCGTATCCCGGCGGCCCGCGATTTTCGTATCGTCGTCACCATGAACGAGGACTCCTCTACCTTCGAGGTGCCGGAATACATCCATTCCCGGCTCCAGCCGCAGATATACATCGACTTCCCGGCTGCCGACGAGGAGTTGCTGATCCTCAGGGAGAACCTCCCCTTCAGCAGCGGCCGCATCCTGCAGTACGTGGTGGATTTCCTGCAGCGCGCCCATGCCGCCGATGAGTCCTATTCCGTGCGGGACGGCATCAATATCGCCCGCTACGCCCTTAAGCTGATGCGCATGCAGGGTACGGATGCCGCCCAACTGCTCCCGCTGGCAGTGGAACGGGTGCTTGGGGACGAGGCCATGGAGTACCTGGAGCGTCCATGATGGATGCTTGAGTTTCTTACCACTCGATGTTACCTGCGCCCGCGAGTCTTGACCTATGCCCAGCCGACTCCATCTGGAAATCTTCGGTCCCGTTCACGCCCTGCCCATTCTGCACTACCGCATGGAGTTCGCCCATTTGGTGCGCCAAGCCGTCCGGCAGGTAAGGCCTGACTGCATTGCCGTGGAGCTGCCCTCCACCTTGAGGGAACGTTTCATCCAGGCTGTGTGCAGGCTGCCCCGGGTCTCGGTCATCTCCTACGAGTCCACCCCCAATCCTTCCTCCAAAACTGCCGCACGCAAAACCATCTATCTGCTGGTGGAACCGGCCGATCCTCTGGCGGAGGCTGCCCGCTGCGCCCTGGAACAGGCAATCCCTCTACATCTGGTGGATGTTGACCTGGACGACTACCCGGCTGTAAAGGAGTCTCTGCCGGATTCGTATGCCATCCAGCGTGTCGGCCTGGCCGATTATTATCATGAATACTGCCGGGCCACGGCTGGGGAGGCGCCTTGCCGCGATGACCTCCGCCGCGAGCAGGGGATGGCTTTTCGGCTGCAGCGGCTTGCGAAATGTCATGAGCGCATCCTTTTTGTAGGGGGTATGGCCCATGTGGGGCGGATCAGGGAGTTCTACGGACAGCCTTGCGGTGAGCCCTTGGGGCGGACGCGCCGCAACGATGTCCGCATCTTCAGCCTCCATCCCGACTCCTGCGGCGAGATAATGGGAGAATTTCCATTTGTTTCGGCAATTTATGAGATGCGCAGGGGCGGCCTGCCGCCGGAGCGTGTCGAGACAATGCCCTCGCTGCGGCGGCGTTTTAACGCGCTGGAGCTGATAAAGGGGGGGAAACAGGCCATTCCCGAACACGAGATCATGCGGGCGGCCATGGAAAGCAGCGCGCGAGAGGTGGGAGAGGACGGGGAGATGCCGGACCGTCAGCGCATCCATTTGCGCCTGTTCGAGCATGCCGGCCGGCACTACCGCCAGGAAACCGGCGAGCAGATCCACTTATGGCAAAAACGGAGCTTCTTTCGTTTTTGCCGCAACTATGCGGCTCTTTCGGGACACCTGCTGCCCGATCTCTTCCAACTGTTGACCGCTGCCCGTGGGTGTGTGGACGATAATTTCGCTTACGCCTTCTGGCGGTTGGCCGGATGCTATCCATGGCAACGGGAGGTGGCGGAGATCCCGGTGCTGCGCCTGCGGGTCGAAGACCTCTGGGACCAGAGCCGCGTGATACGTTTTCGCCCGCGCAAGCCGGCGGACAAGGGGCGGCAGGGGTTGCGGTTTCTTAAGCGGAAGCATGAAAAGCGGCCGGGAGAATGGCTGGAGGGTTTCGACGACAGCTCGATCTGCTCCTGGCCTCCTGAAGATATCATCATCGAAAATTACGGCAAACATGTGAAACGTTTGGGGGCAAAACAGCTCTCCGAGGAGCAGAGCCGGGTGGAGCCCCTGAGTACCTCGCTCCTGGATGGCATAGACCTGCGCGAAACGATCCGCAATCAACCCCATGACGGTCGTATCTACGTGCGTGAACGTATGCTGATCAAGGGGGGCGTGGGAAGCGTTGTAATCATCTTCGACGAGGACCGCCGTAATCGCCATACTTTTGCCATGACATGGCTGGGAGAGCACGAACAGGAATCGGACATGGCCTTTTACGCCACCGAACCGGGCGACAATGTGAGCGGCCCGGGCATCTGCCGCTGCGAGTACGGGGGCCTCTTGCTGTCCTCTCCTCCGCGCCGGATGCGGGATGTGTGGCTGGACCCCTCGTACCGGGGGTGGGGGACAAAGGCGGAGATCCTGCTGATGGCTGCCCTGGATTATTCACTGGATACACATGTGGTCTATGCGGCGGACCGTCCGCCCCGTAGCGTCTTCAAACGGATCGCGGCCGCAATGGGGAGGAAGATCATCTATATCCCCCTGGGGAGCCTGTCTCCACCCGCACTGAAGCGGATCAGGGTGATGCATCTTTTGTTCGGGCGCGACAAGCGGGAGATAGCGAAGGACTATATCTGGTAGCTGGCGGAAGATCAAAAAGAAGTGTTGAGTACCTGTTTTTTAAGGAAAGTGAGCTGGAGTGAACACAGATAATCACAGATGGAACCAAACCCTGGGTGGGTGATTTCCATTGGATAAAAAAGCCCCCGAAGCCTTCAGGCCCCGGGGGTTTTTGCTTGGCAAGGTATAGGTATAAGGCCGGTTATGCGAACGGATTGCGCAGGGTGATGGTCTGGTCGCGGCGCGGGCCCACGGAAACCAGCACGATCTGGCAACCGGCCAGCTCTTCCAGGCGCTTGACATAATCGCGGGCCTGTTGAGGCAGATCGTCATAGGTCTGCGTTCCGGTAATATCGCTCTTCCAGCCGGGCAACTCCTCGTAGACCGGTTGGCACTTCTCGAAAAGCTCCAGGCTGGCCGGCAGGGTCTCCAGGGTTATGCCGTTGCAGGTGTAGCCGGTACAGATCTTGATGGTGTCGAAGTCAGAGAGCACGTCCAGCTTGGTCAGGGCGATGCCGGTCAGGCCGTTGACCCGCACGGCATAGCGGACCACCATGGCGTCAAACCAGCCGCAACGCCGCGGACGTCCGGTGGTGGCGCCGAACTCCCCGCCGGTCTGGCGCAACTGCTCGCCGGTTGCATCCAGAAGTTCGGTCGGGAAAGGGCCGCTTCCCACGCGGGTGACATAGGCCTTGGAGATGCCGATGATCTCGTTAATTTCCCGGGGGCTGACACCTGAGCCGGTGCAGGCGCCGCCTGCGCAGGTAGACGACGAGGTGACGTATGGATAGGTGCCGTGGTCCACGTCCAGAAGCGTTCCCTGTGCCCCTTCGAAAAGCGCCTTTTTGCCTGCCTTAAGGTCGTTGCTGAGGACCAGCGAAGTGTCGGCGGCATACTTCTTCAGAACCTCGGCGTAGCCGCTGTATTCGGCGAAAATCGCTCCGAAGTCGCACGGCGCCTCTCCCAGCAGCTTTTCCAGGATGAAATTTTTCTCGGTCAACACCTCCTGCAGTTTGCGGGCGAAGACCTCCGTGTCCAGCAGATCCATCAGGCGAATGCCGCGCCGGCCTATCTTGTCCTCGTAGCAGGGGCCTATGCCGCGGCCGGTGGTGCCGATCTTCTTGTCGCCGCTCTTGGCCTCGCGTGCGATGTCGATCTGTTTGTGGTAGGGCATGATGATGTGCAGCGATTCGGAGAGCAGCAGGCAGGAGTCGTCGCTGATACGGCCAGACCCCTTGAGTTTGGTGATCTCCCGGATGAACACCTCCGGGTCCAGCACCACCCCGTTGCCGATGATGCAGCGCTTCCCCTCGTGCAGAATGCCGGAGGGGATCAAGTGCAGGACGACTTTTTCGTCTCCCACCACCAGTGTGTGGCCGGCGTTGTTGCCACCCTGATAACGCACGATATCATCGGCATGCTCTGTGTAGATATCGACAACCTTCCCTTTTCCCTCATCGCCCCACTGGGCTCCTACTACTACAACGTTTGCCATGTCTCGTGGTCTCCCTGAGAGGTTGTTGAAAAACAGCCATCTCGCCGTCATCCTCGAACGCCCTTTTGTGCGGCGTAGCGCCCGGCCTTCGCAGCCAAAGCTGCTTCGGCGGAGTAGGCCTGCTACGCCTCCGCAGGGCCTTCTGCGGGTGCGACGATCTGACTATTTTTGAACAACCTGAGTTTATCAACAGCCTGCTAGTTCTCTTCAATAAAAGCAACAAGATTTTCATGCAGCAGCATCTCTTTGGTGATCCGGAATTGCTTGCCGTCACGGACGCGAACGGCGCGATATGCCCCCCCGCATGTCTCATCCCCGATGACCAGCATGCTGCGGATGTTCATGCGCCGGGCATAGGCCAGCGAGTCGTCGTATTCCCGGCGGATGATGTCCCTGGCGGCGGTGTAACCGCGGGAACGGAGCAGGCGCGCCACTTCCAGCACCTCGCGACGATCGTCGCGACTGTTGAACAGCAGGAAGTCCCGCGTGGTGCTGGCTTCCACCTCGGGCCGCCGCTCCAGCGCCTGGAGGAGGCTGAGCACGTTGAAGGTAAAGCCGGTGGCCGGCGCGGAAAAGCCGTAACGGGCAGTCAGGTTGTCGTAGCGGCCTCCGCTGCAGACCGGCTCGCCCATGCCGCTGACAAAACCCTCAAAGGTGATGCCGGTATGATAGCCAAGTCCGCGTGTTTCTCCCAAGTCAATGGTCAGATGGTTTTTGACCCCGTGAATCTCTAGTATTTCCAATACCTGGCGCAGGTTCGCAAGCGCAGCCATGGAGCGGGGGTTGGCCACCACCTGTTGGGCTTCGTCCAGCACGCCGCAGTCGCCAAAGAGGCGCGGCAAGGCGGAAATCTCCCGGCGGGATGCCTCTGAAACAGCATTGGCAGCCAGAACCTTTGACACTGCCGAGACATCCTTGCGCGCGATAGCCTCCTGCAGTTCCTGCAACGGCCGGCCGCCCAGGCCGGAGGCGGCCATGATGCCGCGGCAGAACTCCACTTGGCCCAGATCGATCTTGAAGTTATCGAAGCCGAGTTTTTGCATGGCTTCAATCGCCATGGCCACCATCTCCGCATCCGCCTCAGGCGAATCAAGGCCGATAAGTTCCACGCCGGACTGGAAGAGTTCCCTGCTGCGCCCGGTCTGCACCTCGGTCTGGCGGAGGACTCGCCCGCTGTAGCTGATGCGATGCGGAAGGGGCCAACCGGCCAGGCGCGTTGCCACGATGCGGGCGATCTGCGGTGTAATGTCCGGCGGGAAAGCCAAAAGACGCCCGGTTTGGCGGTCGTCGAAGCGGTAGGTCTTCCCTTTCAGCTCCTCTCCCATGCCGATGGTCAGCACATCCTCGTATTCCAGCTTGGGGGGGATGATGCGTCGGAAACCCCAAAGTTCGAAGACGTGGCGGATCTTGCCTTCGATGAAACCGATCTTGGCGGCGGCATCGGGCAGGAAATCGCTGACGCCGCGAGGAAGTGAGATGTCTGGGGATAGCATGGTCATTGGGCCTATTTTTGCCTATTTGCAGTCGTAAGGGCGGTCTGTGGGGCGGTTTGGTGTGTGGCAGCTTGTCCGCCGGCATAAATCTTGTCCAGTTCAGCCGTCAGTCTCTCCGCAAGTTTCCCCACTGCGGGGATCAACTCCTCGCTGCTGTCACCCTGGATGTAGACGCGCGTCAGGGTTTTGTCGCCGCTCACCCTGGCGATGGCGTCCATGCCGAATACCTTGCCGAGGACGACATAGTTCCCTGTTACCACCACGTCGGCCTCGACAGCGCTGCCGACGGTCATGATCCCGCCATGGTTGAGGCGTGCAGCCAGCAGGGTCTGGAGCGTGGTTTTCATCTCATCCTTATTGGGTACGTTTATGGCGCTCATATCGGCCACGAACACACGCACCTGGGCCGCAAAGGCCTGCTGGGCTATCAGCGGGACAAGCAGGGCGGTTAGCAATACGATCAAACTTTTCATTTTATTTCCCAAATCTTTGTGTGTCGGTGAGAGTTTTCCCCAGGGACGGTGCAATTCCATTTATTGCGACGGTAGTCAAACATATGAACGGAGGAAAGCAAAGCCCAGGGATTATCGCAAAATAGGCGGGACATGTCAAAAAAAAAGGGCCGGATTGTTCCCGCTCTTTCGGACTCAAGTATATCGTGTGGTTAGAAGGCGAAGATCCGGATGATGCGGACACCATTGTGCTGCGCCGTGAACGTGGTTGTCAAGAGGCGTGTTTCATGCTACAAAACAAGTCCCCGCAAGGACAAAAATTCTTTCGTAGTGGAGCATGGTGTCATGAAAATAACGGTTGCCGACGTCGAGTACGTTGCCAGGTTGGCCCGTCTGTCATTGAGCAAGGCCGAAACAGAGCTTTTTGCCGGTCAGATGGATGCGATTCTAGGCTATGTGGACAAGCTCAATGAGCTCGACACCGCCGATATCCGTCCCACCTCCCACGCTGTTCCGATGGAAAACGCCTTCCGCGATGATGCGGTCGACACTTCCCTCGGCGTCGTTAAGGCCCTCGCCAATGCTCCCGACAGGGCGGACAGTTTCTATCGCGTGCCAAAGGTCATCGAGTGACGCATCCTTATCCGTCCGGCTTTCGACCGCCAAAGGTGCGGATGATGTGGGGTGGAACTTGTCGCAAGCGTTTAACAGGACATTATCTGTAAAAAAGCGGAGATGCTATTCAAATGGATATCTTTGAACTCACCATCCACCAGATGCATAACAAGCTCAGTACCGGGGAGATTTCCTCAGTAGAGGCAACTCGTGCCATGCTGGCCCGTATCGAGTCGGTCGAGCCCCAGGTCGGCTCATTCGTCACCCTGACTCCGGAGTCGGCCCTGGCTGAGGCGGAGGCCGCAGACAGGCGCATCGCTTCCGGGGATGCCCACGTACTCACGGGGATTCCTCTTGCCCTCAAGGACATCTTTCTGACCGAAGGCATCCGCACCACCTGCGGTTCACGCATGCTCCACAACTTCGTTCCCCCCTACAGCGCCACATCATGGGAGCGGCTGCGCGACAGCGGTTGTGTCTTGCTGGGCAAGCTGAACCAGGACGAATTCGCCATGGGGTCGTCCAATGAATCCAGTGCCTTCGGCGTTACCCGCAATCCTTGGGATACCGCCTGCATCCCCGGTGGCTCATCCGGCGGTTCGGCTGCGGCCATTGCGGCTCGCCAGGCCACGGCAACCCTGGGGACCGACACCGGCGGCTCCATTCGGCAACCCGCCTCCCACTGCGGCTGCGTGGGGCTCAAGCCTACCTATGGCCGCGTCTCCCGCTACGGCGTGATCGCCTATGCATCCTCACTTGACCAGGTAGGCCCGATCACCCGTGACGTGACCGATTGCGCCATCATGCTGGGGGCGATAGCAGGCTACGACCCCAAGGACTCCACCAGCGTCAAGACGCCGGTACCCGACTACACGGCCGCACTGACCGGCGACGTCAAGGGTCTTAAGATCGGCCTGCCCAAGGAATATTTCATCGCCGGCCTCGACCGGGACGTTCAGGCGGCCATGGACCGGGCCATCGAGACCTATGGCCGCCTGGGTGCGGAATTTGTCGAGATATCCTTGCCCCACACCGATTATGCCGTAGCTACCTATTATCTGGTTGCCACCGCCGAGGCCAGTTCCAACCTCGCCCGTTACGACGGCGTCCGTTTCGGGCATCGCAGCGAAAAGTACGAAGGGTTGATCGACATGATGACCAAAAGCCGCAGCGAGGGCTTCGGGGCCGAGGTCAAGCGCCGCATCATGCTGGGGACCTATGCCCTCTCTTCCGGTTATTACGATGCCTATTACGTCAAGGCCCAGAAGGTGCGCACCCTGATCATGGGGGACTTCACCCGTGCCTTTGAAAATGTGGACGTGATCCTGACCCCAGTGGCGCCGACCCCGGCCTTCAAGATCGGCGAGAAGGTCAATGATCCGTTGCAGATGTATTTGTCGGATATCTTCACCATCCCGGTCAACCTGGCCGGCACCTGCGCCATGGCCGTGCCGGCCGGATTTTCGGCTTCCGGCCTGCCCATAGGCCTGCAACTGATCGGCAAGCCTTTTGGCGAGGAGACCATCCTGCGCGCGGGGCATGCCTTTGAGCAGGCAACCGAGTGGCACATGAGGAAGGCGGACATATGAAATACCAGCCTGTTATCGGCCTTGAGGTCCATACCCAACTGAAGACCGGATCAAAGATATTCTGCGGCTGTTCCACTACCTTCGGCTCCGAGCCCAACTCCCAGACCTGCCCGGTCTGCCTGGGCCTGCCGGGCGCTTTGCCGGTGCTCAACAAAAAGGTGGTGGAATTCGCCATCAGGGCCGGACTGGCCACTAATTGCATCATCGCCCATCAAAGCGTCTTTGCCAGGAAGAATTACTTTTACCCAGACCTCCCCAAGGGGTATCAGATCAGCCAGTTCGAGGAACCGATCTGCCGCAAGGGATGGCTCGATATCCAGTTGGAGGCGCAGGAGGTAAAGCGTATCGGCATAACCCGCATCCACATGGAGGAGGATGCCGGCAAGCTGGTTCATGGCGACGTTCCCGGTTTGGAAGACGGTTCCGGGGTTGACCTTAACCGGGCGTGCACGCCCCTTTTGGAGGTTGTTTCCGAGCCGGACCTTCGTTCGTCGGATGAAGCGGTGGCCTATCTGAAACAGTTGCACCGCATCGTGACCTGGCTCGGGATCTGCGACGGCAATATGGAGGAGGGGAGCTTCCGCTGCGATGCAAACGTCTCGGTCATGCCGGTAGGATCCGACACCCTCGGCACCCGTGCCGAGATCAAGAACGTAAACTCGTTCAGGTTCGTCAAGCAGGCCATCGACTACGAGATACAGCGCCAGATCGACCTGATCGAGGACGGGGGCTCCGTGGTCCAGGAGACGCGCCTTTTCGACCCGAACAGCGGGACCACCCGTTCCATGCGCAGCAAGGAAGAGGCCCACGATTATCGCTATTTTCCAGACCCCGATCTGGTGCCGGTGGTGATCGGCGCCGATTGGGTCCAGCATGCGCAGGGCGAGTTGCCGGAGCTTCCCGAACATCGGCGGCAACGTTTCATCACCGAGCTGGGGCTTTCGGAATACGATGCGGAGGTCATAACCGCCAGCCGGGCAATGGCAGATTACTTCGAAGAGTGCGTGGCCTTTCACCACAACGCCAAGGCCGTGTCCAACTGGCTCATGGGCGAGGTCACCCGGGCGCTCAACGATTCAGGGACAGCCATAGACGCGTGTCCAGTCATCCCGCGCCAACTGGCCGCACTGATCAAGCTGATCGATAATGGGGCCATCTCCGGCAAGATAGCCAAGACGGTCTTTGAAGAGATGTGGAAAAACGGCGGGGAACCGCAGGCAATTGTGCAAAAAGAGGGATTGGCACAGGTTTCCGACAGCAGCGCAATTGAAGCCATCATCGATGAGATCATTGCCGCCAATCCTGCGCAGGTGGAGGAGTTCCGGGGAGGCAAGGAAAAGGTGTTCGGCTTCTTTGTCGGTCTGGTCATGAGAGCCAGCAAGGGTAAAGCCAATCCGGCACTGGTGAACGAACTTTTGCTGGCCAAGCTCAAGGAGAACTAGGGGCAGCACTCTCCTCGGCTTTTGTATCCGGTTGAATTTTGCCCTTTAACAGTCTGTTGGAGCAATGGAGGCCATAATGATTAGTGCTACGGTAATGATTGTCGACGACGCCCTTTTCATGCGCACTATTCTAGGGACCATCCTGAAGGACAAGGGCTATACCGTTGTGGCCGAAGCTGCCAGCGGCATAGAGACCATGAAAAAACTCCACGACTGCAACCCGGATATCATTTTTCTGGATATTTTGCTTCCCGACGCCAATGGGATCGAACTTTTGGACTCGATTGCCAAGATCAAGCCGCAGTCCAAGGTGATTCTCTGCTCGGCCATCGGTCAGGAGGCGATCGTCAAGAAAGGGCTCGACCTGGGCGCCAGCTATTACATCCAGAAGCCCTTCAGCCCGGAAAAGATCGCCGAGGCGCTGGAAAGCCTGGGGGGATGATCCATGGATATGTCCCAATACCGGGATTTGTTCGTCTCAGAATCCAAAGGACACATCCAGGTATTCAATGAACTGATCGTCAGGCTGGAGGACAATGCCGCCGACATGGCCGCCGTTGACGAGTTGTTCCGCCATGCCCATTCTCTCAAGGGTATGGCGGCTACCATGCAGTATCAGATCATTGCCGACCTTGCCCACAGCATAGAGGATCTTTTGAGCAGGGTGCGCAACGGGGATATCGTTTTTGTCCCAAGTCTGGCCGATCTCCTGCTGGAGGGGAGCGATACCCTCGCCGCCATGGTTTCGGCAATCGAAGCCAATGAAGACCGGTTGCCCGATAGTGCTGATCTGGTTAAACGGATTGCCGGCTTCAGCGCCGCCGTCAGCCCGTCCCCGCCGCAACCGGCCGTAGGCTCTGATTCAGCACCAGGAGCCGGCGACCACCTTCAGGAGGAAACGGCCCCGGATCACCTGCCCCGGCATGCCGATTCCTTCAAAAGCGTCCGGGTCAAGACCGAAACCCTCGACCGGCTGGTCAACATTACCGGTGAACTGATCACAACCCGCTACCGCCTGGCGGACCGCGTGCTCCAAAGCGAGGGGGTACAGCTCGCCGAACCCCTCAACCGACTCTCCATGCTGTTGAGGGAGCTTCGCGACGAGGTCTTCCAGGCCCGCATGCTGCCATTCTCCTTTGTTGCCGATCGTTTCCCCCGCGTTGTGCGTGATCTGGCCCGCAAACAGGGCAAGGAGATCCTGTTTCAAGTGGAGGGGAAAGAGATAGAGCTTGACCGCGGGATTCTCGAGGAGATAAGCGAGCCGCTGGTGCATATTCTCCGCAACGCTGTCGATCACGGCATGGAAACGCCCGAACAACGTATTGCCGCCGGGAAGCCGGGTCTCGGCACGATACGGATCGTCGTAACCCGCGACAAGGATTGCGTGAATGTCGCAATCACCGATGACGGCCAGGGCATGGACCCCAAAAGACTCGCCGACAAGGCGGTAGAAAAAGGGATGCTACGCCGCGAACAGGCAAACGCCCTGACGCGGCACGAGGCGCTCATGCTGGTCTGTTCCCCCGGATTTTCCACGGCTCAAGCCGTCAGCGACATTTCGGGCCGAGGCGTGGGCATGGATGCCGTCAGGGTCGCTGTTCATGCCTTGGGAGGCGGGCTCGCCATCGAATCGGACGCCGGTCGTGGCAGTCGTTTCCTGTTGAGGCTCCCCCTCTCGGTCTCTATCTTTCACGCCCTGTTAGTGGAATGCGGCCCCCTGACGATCGGATTTCCTGTCAATGCCATCAAACGCACCACAGAACTTGCCAATGGCGATATAACGGGGGATGGAGCAGAATCTTTCTTCTCTCTCGACGGCAGGCAGATCCCCCTCAAAAGCCTCAATCGCCTGCTTGGCCAGCCATCGGTACCCGATACGAGGGGTCTGGTCCCGACGGTCGTTATAGAGGCAGGAGACATGATGGCCGGGCTGGCCGTTGATCGCCTGCTGGGGCAGAGGGAGATCTTCGTGAAACCGCTCGGTATCCCTTTGAATCGCATCAGAGGACTTACCGGCGGGTCCATTACGGGAGACGGACGCATCGTGTATGTCATGGATGCCGGTGCGCTGCTATGACAGTTTGTTGAAAACTACTGGCCCTCAACCGCCGCTGCCTGGTACTTGCAACAGAGGCATAAGTACCTGCTATGAATCTGTTGCTCCGCTCCGTGAGCCTGGTATACTGTCTTCCTTATGACGTTTTTGCATAAATCTGGTAATATTCCTGTTTTCAAAAGCGGTTGCGATAGAGGCTGGCCTGTGGCAGAATCAGCGGCCGGTTAGCGCCATTTACATTTGGGATCTGCCGATGTCCCGAGTTTTTACGTTCAGGTTCCGGTCGGATTGCCACCTTGATTGAGCAGACTTAGGATTACGATCGAAAGGATGGCAAAAATGGCTTGAAGATGAGGTGTAAAACAGAAAGGTTCACTATGATAAGCTGGTTGACACGCATTTTATTTCTGTTTGTGCTGGTTCTGGCCTCGGATCCCCCCCTGGAGGCTGCCGATAGGGCTGCAAGCCTCAAGGATGTGGTCGGAGCACTGGAAAAGGGGTATGCCGGCCTGCAGGACGTGCATGCCGATTTCTCCCAGCGAACGTTTGTCGCCGGTGTCGGCCGGGAACAGAAGGGGAGCGGCGAGGTATTCCTGAAGCGGCCCGCTTCGAGCGGCGCCATGTTCCGTTTTGACTACGCCAAGCCCAAACAACAGATCATCTCCAACGGCAAGCAGGTCTGGTTCTATATGCCGGAAAACCGGCAGGTAATGGTCAGTTCGGTGGCGGATATGTTCAAGGGGGGCAATGCCATCGCCCTCTCGTATTTGACCGGCCTTGGGCATGTGTCTCGTGATTTCCATGCCTCCTTTGCCAAGGAGCAGCGTGATAAAAACGGCGACTACCAGCTCGAACTGATCCCCAAAAAGCCGACGCCTGTCCTGGCAAAGCTTCAATTGACCGTTTCGTCCGAGGCGGTGGGACGCTTTCTGCGGGATGGGAGCGTGCAGGATACCTTTCCTGTGCAGGCCTCGGTGGTGCATGATGCCCTCGGCAACCAGACCCGTATCGACTACAGCCATGTAAGAGTCAACAAGGGCATCGACAGCAATAAATTCAATTTCAAGGTTCCTGAAGGGGTTGAGACCGTCAAGCCGTAAGGCGCGTCGTCCGCCACGGGGCCGCAACCTTTTTTTGTATCGGTCCTTTGCGCATCGGGGTGAATGTATTATAATGATCTATCCGGAGGATTGTGATTATGCCGTCATTCGACATCGTATCAAAGGTTGACATGCAGGAGGTCGATAACGCCGTAAACCAGGCGATCAAGGAGATCGGCCAGCGTTACGATTTCAAGGGTTCCAAGAGCGAGATCAGCCAGGAACAGGACGCCGTCAAGATCCTGGCCGACGACGATTACAAGCTCAAGGCCGTGGTGGACGTGCTCCAATCCAAGTTCATCAAGCGCAATATCTCCATCAAGGCCTTGCAGTACGGCAAGGTCGAGCAGGCTTCGGGCGGCATGGTCCGCCAGATGATCACGGTTCAGCAGGGGATATCCAAGGAAAAGGCCAAGGAGATCATTGCTGCCATCAAGGAGAGCAAGATCAAGGTCCAGGCCCAGATCCAGGATGACCAGGTGCGGGTGAGCGGCAAGAACAGGGACGATCTGCAGGAAGCGATCCAACTTCTCAGGGGAAAGGACCTGGAAGTGGAGATGCAATTCGTGAATTTCAGGGAATAGCGGAAAAATAAAAGGGGTGCCTGTGAGCGAAAGCGTTAAACAAAAAGTAAGCATGGTCAGCCTGGGATGCCCCAAGAATCTGGTGGACGCCGAGGTCATGCTCGGTGTGCTTGCCAAGGATGAATACGAGATAACTACCGACGAAAAGGCTGCGGACGTGATCATCGTCAATACCTGCTCTTTTATCAAAGAGGCCAAACAGGAGAGCATCGACGCCATTCTCGATCTCGCGGAACGCAAGCGCGACGGGCGCTGCCACACCCTGATAGTATCAGGCTGCCTGCCTCAAAGATATCAGGAGGAATTGGCCAACGATCTGCCCGAGGTGGATATCTTCATCGGCACCGGCGATTACCCCCGCATTGCCGAAATCCTGGCCGGGAAAACCGGCTCGGAGGGCCAACTGCGCTACGTAGGCGACCCTGATTACATCTATGACGAAACACTGCCGCGCCTCAATTCTTCGCCGGCATGGTATTCCTACCTCAAGATCGGCGAGGGTTGTTCCAATTGCTGTTCTTACTGCATTATCCCCCAACTGCGGGGCGCCTACCGTTCCCGCCCGCTGGAAGCGCTGGTGGCCGAGGCTGAGCGGCTGGCCAGCCGCGGGGTCAAGGAAATCAATGTCATCTCCCAGGATATAACCCGTTACGGCAGCGATCTGGCAGATGGGGAGACTCTCGAGATGTTGCTGCGCCGGTTGGCCGCCATTGAGGGCATCCGGTGGATCCGCCTGCTGTATGCGTATCCCGATGGGATCACCGACGGCCTGATCGCTCTGATGCGCGATGAGCCCAAGATATGCAAGTATCTGGATATCCCCATCCAGCACATCTCTGATCCGGTTCTCAAGCGCATGAAGCGCCGGAGCAGCGAGGCGCAGATTCGGGAGCTGATCGAAACCTTGCGTCGCGAGATTCCTGGCATAGCGCTGCGCACCTCCCTGATCGTCGGCTTTCCCGGAGAAACGGTGGACGATTTCGCCAGCCTGATGCACTTCGTGGAACAGACTCAGTTTGATCGACTGGGGGTGTTCTGCTACTCGCGGGAAGAGGATACTCCGGCAGCCTCCATGCAGGACCAGATCTCGGAGCGGGTCAAGCGTGAACGCTATCGCAAGCTGATGCGTACCCAGGCGCGGCTTTCGTTCCGACGAAACCGTGCCTTGATCGGGGCCACGGAACAGGTCATCGTGGAAGGTTTCAGTGAAGAGACCGAACTGCTCCTCAGGGGGCGCTCATCGCGCCAGGCGCCGGATATCGACGGCCAGGTCTATATCACCGCCGGGACCGCGGAAGTGGGGGAAATCGTTTCCCTGAAGGTAACCGACTCATCGGATTACGATCTGATCGGCGAAATAGTCGCATGATGCGGCTCACGGTTGTTTGGCTTGACAAATAATCTATTTTCTGCAATAGTTTGGCCCCTTTTCAGGGGTGGTACGAAAGCAGACAACGGGAGTGAGGAGTCACATGGCCACTAAACCGGCAAAAAAGAAATGGAAAGAAATCAGCGATATCCTTCAGCAGATGAAGATGGATACCCTGCGAGAAATATCCAAGACCGTCAAGAACGGCGCCGAGACCACGTCCGTCGGAGAGCCTAGCGGAGACATCTATGACCAGGCTTCATCTGAACGGGATCGTGAACTAGGACTTTTGTTGGGGGACCGCGAGAGGGAGAAGCTGCATAACATCGATGAGGCTCTCCTGAGGATAGATGAGGAAGAGTACGGCATTTGCGAAGAGTGTGAAGAGGAAATTCCTCTGGGGCGGCTCAAGGCCATGCCGTTCACGCGGCATTGCGTCAAGTGCAAATCCGATCTTGAAAAACTGCAGGCCCAGACAAAGCGCTTCGAGGAAGACCGTGCCTATCGCGAGATTCCGCTCGGCGGCGAGGAAGAAGACGCATAGGAGGTTGTTGAAAAACAGCCATCTTGGCCTTCCGAAAACCCTTTGTGACTTCAGCCTGCGGCCTCACCCTTCGGGCGCCTTCGCCGCTAAAACTGCTTCGGCGGAGTAAGGCAGGCTCACGCCTCTGCAGTGCCTTCTGCGGGTGCGACGATCTGACTATTTTTGAACAACCTGTTTTTTTCAACAGCCTTCTAGTGTCCCTTCCGCCGTGAACGGCTGAGTGCCGTCGCGATCTTCAGCAACACCCCCCGCCGAACCTGCATTGCGTCATGGGGGCACAGCTCGCGGCAGCACCAACAACGGATGCAGCTCCCATGGTTGACCGCCAGGGAGCTTTTTGTCATGTGTATGGCTTGCGGCGGACAAGCGTCCCGGCAGATGCCACAGAGTACGCAGCGGCGGGAATCGGGCACTGGAAATGACGTCAGGTGTTGCCGCAGGCCGTTTTTTATGAACGTCGGCAGGCCAAATTGGACGTCCAGTCCGCTGGGGAGCATGAAGCGCTTCCCGCCGAAGGCGTCGATGGAAGTTCCGACAATCTCTATCTCTTTTTCCTCGGCCCCCTCCAGTCCCATCCGCGACGCTTCTTGCTCCACATAGAGGAGTTCGACGGGTATCCCTGCCAGCCTGCCAGCCACCACATCCACTGCTACCGGGTTTACGCCGGCCATCAATGCCCCCAACCTTACCGGATCGCCGCTTCCGGGGCCGTTGCCTTCCATGGCTACGATACCGTCAACTATATTAAGGACAGGTTTTTTCAGCAGGTATATCTCCAGCAGCAACCGGGCGAACCGTTCGCGCGATGTTCCGGCCTTGAGATGCCATGCCGGCTTTTCCGCCCCCACGACTGCTCCGAACAGGTTCTTGACGGCGCAGGTCATGGTCATCATCTCATGGGTCTTCAGCTTGGGCAGGTTGATAATCTTGTCAGCCTCCCAATAAGCCCGAGCCAGGACGATACGGCGAAAGGTTCCCGCACCCTTGACCTCAATGGTCTCGTCGAAGTCCACCAACTCGGCACCGCTTTCCAGCGCCGCCCGGCCGATGCCGCTTTTGTCGGCTACCTTCCGGAATCCGCCGATGCCGGGGCTGTCTCCGATCATCACCCTGCATCCAGCGTCCCTTACCAGTTCCGCAACAGCCCTCACGACAACAGGGTGGGTGGTTACGGCCGCTTCCGGCTCTTTGGCGGCCAGCATGTTCGGCTTGAGTAGTACCCGTTCACCCGGCTGCACGAAGGCCGCAATGCCGCCCAATGGCTCCAGAAGCGAGGTGATGGCCTTCCGCACCTGCGGGTAGTCATAGTCGTTGCAACGTATGATACTTATTTTTTCCATCCGCTTCCCCTTAGTCTAAGTCGCTCAAGGCGAGCCGATTTTCCGATGCAATGAGGAACTCCATAAATATTGTCTCTCTCCAGCCCTCGCGCAATTATATTGGACCATTATCAGGTGCCTCAAGGTATCTCAGGATAACACCGAGCGCAAGCACGATGAGGAATGTCACAGTAACAAAAAAAATACGGATACTTGCGCAGCCTCTCGCCTGGATGGTAACCGCGCGTGATGTGCCTGAAATCATTGCGCTTGCAAGCTGGTAGATAGGCCCTGGGCAAGTGCGGCAAGAAGGCAATACGGCAGCGCGACACCTGCCCACGGAAATAATTGTTACAAATATAAAAATAATTATTGACTCGAATTTATTTCTGTTGTAAAAATGCAATTCTCTTTGAGCCGCTAGCTCAGTCGGTAGAGCACCTGACTTTTAATCAGGTGGTCGTTGGTTCGATCCCAACGCGGCTCACCACTGAAAACGTCCCCTTCGTCTAGCCCGGCCCAGGACACCGCCCTTTCACGGCGTCGACACCGGTTCAAATCCGGTAGGGGACGCCAAAAAACAATGGCCCTGGAC